>ERZ1370068.10375-contig-9080_pt1 | contig 33832 bp, 44 predicted proteins | sample MGYA00561227_ERZ1370068 | MGnify/ENA primary metagenome ERZ1370068 (study PRJEB38410, sample SAMEA6850437) | metagenome | study: Metagenomic assessment of the ecological functions of the soil: analysis of the soil microbiota associated with the...
GGTACTTAGCCCCGTTCCAGGAGTTAAAGCAGCTACCATCACAATGAGCTGGCTGAGAATCTGACACGCCGCCACCAGTGGCGGCGAAATGTGCCGTGGCGCGCGATCTACGGCAAACCACATGACCTCGTCCGGCCACGTCGGACCAGAAAATAAAGCTCCGAGACGCGATCTCGGCAGAATGATCAGGATCCAGCACGCGGCGGCTGCTCGACAGACGGGTGATGATCCAGATCTTGCCAGCTCCACATAGCTGATCAACGCAGCGCCGTCAGCCAGTCTGGCCCCTGATTGGCGTCGACGTCGCAGCCGCACGTCCGGGACCGACGGCCTTCGCGGGATCGCCCGTACGGGCGCGCGCCACCTCCTCCGGCACACCGGATGCGCCAGCCGTCTCAGAATCACTGAAGATGTCGATGACCGTGCGCGCCACTCTTCTCGCGCGCCTCTGTCCGGATCGAGCGTCGGCGCTACGCACGCTCGGGACCGCGCAGGCGACCACGACAGCGGCACGCGATGGTCGCGCACGCGGCCGCTCGAGGGCAGGTGGTGGGACGGGCACCGCCGAGGCGCGCGACCGTTGAGATCCTTACAGCGCCACGCGCTCTCTGACGCGCTGCGCAAGCGCGCGCGGGGATTGCCCACTGCACGCGCTTGCCGCGCCTCCAGCCGCCCAGCGCCACCGATCTGCGCGTGGCGTCGCGTCCGGCGAGCCAGGGGACAACGTAACGCCGCTCGAGCAGCCGGCGCTGATCGACTCCGCAGGACTCCCTCGCTTCCACGTCGGGCCGCCCAGGCGGAGGCCGCCTCCGCCCCAGCCGACCAGGCCGTCGCGCGTCTCGATGCGCACGAGAGACGAAGTTCACCGCGGTCAGCGTGGTGGAACGACAATGTGGTGCGCTGCGCTGACGCGGGATATCCGCGATGATCAGCCCGGACGTCGCCGATGGTCAGCGGGCCGGTGCTCACGCGGACGCGCCTCACCTCGGCGTCAGGGCCGCGGTCGTGGTGGGCGGCGCAGCCCGGCGCGAAGCGGCCGGGATCGAACAGCGAGAGGATCGAGCGACGGCTTGCCGTCGAGCAGCCACCTCGCTGACGTAGCGGCAGCCGGTGGCCGGCGAGTCGCTGGAAGCCGTGGCCGCCGAAGCTGACGGCGAGGAAGAAGCCCTCCACGCCCGGGGCCCAGCCGATGATGCGCGTGATCGTCTGGGCGTCAGCGGGCGCAGCCCGGCCCAGCCGCCGGCGATGCGCGCCGTCTCGACGATCGGGATGCGATGCAGCGCCTTCTCCACCGTCTCGTCGATCCTGGCGCGGTCCACCGGCACGGTGAAGTCTCTCGCCGATGTCCTCGACGTCGCCCGGCGAGAGCAGGAGCTGTTCCATCTCCTTGCGGAAGCGGTAGCCGCTGGCGCGGTCGGTGGTGAGCGGCACCGGGCCGGGGATTTCCGGAAGGCTCCGTGAAGAAGATGCGGCGCCGTCGCGGGTGGACCGCGCACGTCGACGCCGGCCAGCCGTCCGACCCGCGCGGCCACCGGTCCCGCGCAGCGTTGATCACGATGGGCGGCTGATGGCTCCCTGCGACGTCCGCACGCCGCGCACGCGGCCGCGCTCGACGTCGATCGCCGTGACGTCCACGCCCTCGACGATGCGGGCACCGAGCTCGCGCGCGCGCCGGCGAAGCCGTTGGTGACCTCGGCCGGCCCGGCCATGCCGTCGGTCGGTCCCCACACCGCCGCGATGAGATCGTCGACCCGCAGCGCGGGGACGATCGCCTTGGCCTCGACGGGTGATCTCGCGCACGTCCACGCCCAACCGTCGCTGCAGCGCCATCCGCTCGCGGTAGCCGGCCAGGTCCTCGGGGTGGAGATCAGGAAGAGGTAGCCGATCTTCCGGTAGCCGATGTCGGCGCCGAACTCCTCGGCGAAGCGCTCGAAGAGCGCCGATGGCCTCTGAGGCGAGAAGCGGGATCTCGGTCTCGGTGGGGAACTGCGAGCGGATGCCGCCGGCCGCCTTGCTGGTAGTGCCGGCCCCGACGGTCTCGCGCTCGAGCACGACGACGTCACGCTGGCCGCGCCGGGCCAGGTGATAGGCGATGCTGCAGCCGACGACTCCTCCGCCGATCACGACCACGCTCGCCGTGCTGCTGGCAGGCTCATGAGACCTGGAAGATATCACGAGCCTCCGCTGCCGACCGGGCGGTCCCGTGGCCCGCCGGGCGTCGCCCGACGGCGCCGCGGGAGCGCGTCGATCAGGACGTGCGTGACGCGAGTGGGCGGTGCCGCGGGCCGATGGCCCACGTTCCGAGCCGGATCAGCGCCAGGCCGAGCGCCACCCGCGCGGTGTGGCCGCGCCGGTGCGGCCTGGCGCGCCAGATCCGCCTGGCGGCGGCGGCGTGCATCTCCGCCAGGCGCATGCCCGCCATCGTCTGCTGGATCAGGTAGCTCGTTCATGTCCATGACAGCGACTCCTCCGCCGTGCGCGACTCGCCCGCGTGGCTTGCGCGGCCGGCGCGACCAGCGTCTGCCGGCTCAGCACCACCGGTAGTCGTGTCCGCTCCTCCGAATCTCCTGGCGCGCCGCGCGCCAGCACGGCCGTCCACCACCGCCGGGCCGCTCGAACGGCACGGCCACCGCGATGCGCCAGCCCTCGCGTCCGCGCTACCGCACGACGGGCGCCGCGATGGCGCCCGAGCCGCGCGTGGATGGCGTCGGTCAGCGCGATCTGCCGCTGGATCTCCAGGCGGTGACGCTGCGCGCGCCGATCGACCGCGCGAAGAGCGTGCGCCAGGGTCGCGACTCGGACGCGGCCAGGATCAGGATTCCCACCAAGCGTTTCCATGCTCGCCTCCTCTGCCCTCTATGACACCGGGGAGGCGACGGCGCGAAACGCGCGGTGGAGTCAGCGGGCACAGCGGATGCAGATCGGGGCGGCAGTCGAGGCAGGGCTCGAGGCCCGAGGCGGCGGCCTGCTCGCGATGCGCCGAAGAGGCGAAGCTGACCGAGCGGGACGACGCAGAATGCTCGCCGCACGTCGGCAGGCAGTACTGGTGATCCGGATTGGTATCGTAGTGGTACATCGCGCTCGCGCTCGACGCGCGGCGGCGCGGGCATCTGACCGGCACGCCCTCGACGCGCGGAGCAGCGTCTCTTTCAGCCTGATCCGATTGCCGGCGTAGCCGACGAGCTTGCCGGTGCCGCCGATGATGCGATGGCATCGGCACCACGATCGGCAGCGGATTGTGCCGCAGCGCCTGCGCCACCGCGCGCACCGCCGCCGGCTGGCCGAGCTCGCGGGCGATGCCGGCGGCGTAGGACGCCACCGCGCCGTACGGGACCGCGACGGTCGCCTGCATCACCTGGCGCTGGAAATCGCTGCGCGCCGAGCGGAGGTCGAGCGCCCAGTCCAGCGCAGTGCGCGGCGGCCCGCGATGAAGTCCCGCAGCTCACGGTGGAAGTGGTCTGAGATCGGCGCCGCCTCCTCCGGCCTCCACGCCCGCCGTCGCGTGAACAGCCGCGAGCCGGCGACGCCGCCGCGGCCGAGGTACTGACCAGCGACACGCCGTGCTCGGTGACCGGCGATGAGGATCGGCCCGAGCGGAGAGGGCGACACGCGATAGCGCACCAGCCGCGAGCGCAGATCGGCCAGCCGCTCGATCAGTCGCCGGCAGCGCATCTCTCGGCGTCGGCCGGCGGCAGCGTGGCGCGCAGGTCACCGACCACCGCTTCGACCGCCCGGATAGCTGGGCGTAGTCGTTCGCGGCAGGTGGCGCACTGGGCGATGTGCGATTCGCACCCGGCTGGCCGCCGAGGTCACGGCCTCGCCGCTCGCCGCGGCGATCAAGTCCGGCTCGATCGCGACACAGATCGAAGCGCTTGCGGGTCATCGCGTGGACTCCGTCCGGGGCAGCGCGTGGCCGTCGAGGTCGTCGCGGATCTTGCGCAGCGCCTGGAACACGCGAGCGCGCGCGGTCTCCGCCGAGAACAGTCGAGGCTCTGCCCGATCAATTCGTAGTCGAGGTCGTGCAGCTTGCAGCAGCGTGAACGCCATCCGTTGCTTGGCCGGCAGGCGCTGGATGGTCGCCTCGGTCAGGGCCTGGAGCTCGCCCGCCACCGCCGCTGGCCTCGGGGCCCGAGGGGTCCAGCCTCGCGGCGGCGAGGCCTGAACGGTGGCGTGGGCGATGAGTCGGCGACGCTCGACCGCGGCGTGGTTGCGAAATACATTGGTGGCGATCTTGAACAGCCAGGCCGCGGACGTTGGCGTCGGACGGCAACGCCGCTCCAGGCCCGGTAGGCGCGGAAAAGGTCTCCTGCGACAGGTCCCCGGCTTCGCCGATCCGGGCTCAGTCGTCGAAGATAGCGATAGATTTCGGCATGATGCGCCGTCACGGTCGCCTCGAAGCCGGTCTCGGGTCGGCGCTTACGGCAATCTCTCCCACGCTCCCATGAGACACCGCGACCCCCGGTGTGAAAGCCCCCGACGCATCCGGCGGTTGACGGCAGGCCGCGCCCTGCCGTAGGCTCGCCGCATGATCGATCCCATCACGGTCTCCGTGCTGACTCACCGGTTCGGAGGCGATCGTGCAGGAGATGGGAGCGATGCTGCGCACCGCCTACTCGCAGATCCTCAACTCGAGCCGCGATTTCTCGACCGCCATCTGCGATCGGCGAGGCGCGCCTGGTCGCGCAGGCCGAGCACGTGCCGATCCACGTGGGGGCCATCCCCTGGGCGGTCGCACGCCGTGCGCGACGTCGTTCGTCGATCGGGTCCAGCCCGGCGACGTCTTCCTGCTGAACGATCCGTATCACGGCAACAACCACCTGCCCGACCTGACCGCGTTCGTGCCCGTCTTCGTCGGACGGCGAGGTGGCGTTCTGGTCGGTCAACCGCGCGCACCAGAGCGACATCGGCGGCTCCACGCACGGCGCCTACAACCCCGGGCGCGACCGAGATCTGGCAGGAGGGCATCCGCATCACGCCGCTCAAGCTCTACGACGCCGGCGAGCTGCGCGACGACGTGCATGCAGATGATCGCTGACCAACGTGCGCCACCCGCACGACTTCATGGGCGACCTGCGCGCCATGATCGGCTCGGCCCGCGTGGGCGAGCGGCGCCTGCCGTCGCTGGTGGAATCCTACGGCGCCAAGACGGTGATCGACTCGGTCGGACGAGATCCTCGACGGCGCCGAGCGGCAGGCGCGCGCCTGCATGCGCGACCTGGAAGGACGGCGTCTACCGCGGCGTGACGGTGCCTGGACGACGACGGCCACGGCGCCGTCGACATCCCGATCCGCGCCACGGTCACCAAGAAGGGCGACGCGCTCACCATCGACCTGAGCGAGTCGGCGCCCCAGGTGACCGGCTTCGTGAACTCGCGCGCTGCCCAACACGATGTCGGCGGTGCACATGGCTCTCGCCTATCTCATCGACCCGCGCACGCCGAAGAACTCGGGGACGTTCCGGCCGGTGAAGGTGATCGCCGCGACCGGGCACGATCGTGTGATCCCAACCCGCCGGCGCCGGTGACGCTCTCCACCAACCACTGCGCCCAGGAGATCGCGGAGTCGATCATCAAGGCGCTGACGCCGGCCTGTCCCGAGCGGGCCATCGCCGGCTGGGGCCGGCGCTTCCGCATCGCCATCAAGGGCGTGAATCCGCGGACCGAAGCGGCCGTTCATCTGGCACATGTTCCACGCGCGTCCGGGCGGCGGGGGCCACGGTGGCCGGCGACGGCTGGGAAACCGCGGGCGAGGGCCAGGCCGCCGGCGGGATCAAGTTCGGGAGCATCGAGGTTGCCGAGGCGCGCTTCCCGCTGACGTTCGAGCACCACGAGTTCCGCGCCGACTCCGGCGGCGACGGCACGCATCGGGGCGGCGTGGGGGCCGAGCTGAGGCTTCGGGTGGACGATCGAGAGCCCGCCGTGGCCAATACGGCCGGCGACGGTGTGCGGCACGCGCCGTACGGCTTGCTGGGCGGTGCGCGATGGCCGCCCCCACCGGTACCGTATCCGCCTGCGGGGCGGCCAGACGCGAACGCTCAGCACGCAAGGAGGTCGGGATCGTCGTCCGCCCCGGCGACGTGTTTCTCGTCGGAGTCGTCCGGTGGTGGCGGCTATGGCCCCGCGCCGCGCGGCGCTCGCCCGGAGGCGCGGCGGCAGGATGCTGTCAACGGGCTGGTCTCGCGGAGCACGCGGCGGACGGGCAGCGTGGCTGACGACCTCCTGAATCGGTCCGCGCGCGGGCCCACGCGAATCTGTTCTGGCGCTACCTGGGGATCGAGGTCGACGCGGCCGGAGAAGGCTGACTCGGCTGCGTGTGCCGATCCACGACGAAGCTGCGCAACGGCGCCGGCGCGCCGTGCACGGCGGGGTCCTCGCGACCGTGGTCGACGCGGCGGTGGGCGGGCGCTGGGGACCTACGGCTCCGCGGCGGCCGGCGGCGTCGACCAGGCGACGCTGGATCTCAACGTGACGTACATCGCGGCGGCGCGCGGGAGGCGATCTTCGCCGAGGGCAAGATCATCCGTCGCGGCCGCTCCGTCGCGTTCGGCGAGACCCGCGTGACCGACGCCAGCGGCACGCTGGTCGCGCTCGGCCGCGCCACCTACATGATCATCCCGCCGCGCACCTGAGAGCGAGCCCGGGAGAGGAGAATTACCCATGGTACGTTCCGTGACACCGTGTCGACCAGAGGCCGATCTGCGTCAGGTGATCGGGGCCTGCCCAACCCGCTGGCCCCCGGCCAAGGACATCGGCACTCCTCGACGCGCCACTGCCGCGCCTACATCGCGCACTCCCCGTTCGTGCTGGTCGCCACGTCCGGCAGCGACGACGTCGCTGCGACGTCTCGCCCAAGGGGGACGCCCCGGGGTTCGTCCTGGTCCTCGACGAGCGCCGGCTGCTGATCCCCGATCGCCCGGGCAACCGGCGGCTGGACGGCATGAGCAACCTGCCGCACAACCCGCACATCGGCCTCATCCTCCTGATCCCGGGGATGGAGGAGACGCTGCGCGTGAACGGCCGCGCCTGCATCGTGCGCGATCCGGAGCTGCTCGCGCAGTGCGAGATGCGCGGCAAGGTCCCCACGCTCGGCATCGGTGTGGAGGTCGAGGGAGGCGTTCATCCCACTGCGCCAAGGCGCTTCAAGCGCTCGGGGATGTGGGAGCCGGAGCGCTGGCCCGACCTCAAGGACATGCTCCTCGGCGGCGCAGATGCTGCTCGATCACACGCATCCGCCGGGCGTGACGCTGGCCCAGATGGAGAGCCAGCCCGAGGAAGGCTACCGGAAGCGTCTCTACTAGATGATCCGCATCGGGATCGACGTCGGCGGCACGTTCACCGACCTGGTCGCCACCGACGACGACGGCCACGTCACGATCGCCAAGGCGGCCTCCACGCCGCGCGATCCGTCCGACGGCCGTGCTCGACGGCCTCGGCCGGCTCGCCGGCGAGCTGGGCACTGGATCTCAGCCGGCCTGCTCGCGCGCACCGAGCGCATCGTCCACGGGACCACCGTCGCGACCAACGCGCTCCTCGAGCGCAAGGGCGCGCGGGTGGGGCTCTTGACGACCGAGGGCCATCGCGACGTCATCGAGATGCGCGAGGGGCCTCAAGGACGATCGCTACAACTTGCGCATGCCGCCACCCGTGCCGCTGGTGCCGCGCGCCCGGCGCCTGGGCGTGCGCGAGCGGATGCGCTTCGACGGCAGCGTGCTCACTCCGCTCGATCGCCGCGGGCTGACCGCGGCGCTGGCGCGCCTGCAGCGCGCTGGCGTGGAGGCGGTGGCGGTGTGCTATCTGCACGCCTACCGCGACGCCCGCCACGAGCGCCTGACCGCGCGCGAGATCACCCGCCAGCTTCCCGGGGCGTACGTGTCGCTCTCGTCGGAGGTGCTGCCGCAGATCAAGGAGTACGAGCGCGTGTGGACGACGGTGGTCAACGCCTACGTCGGCCCCGCCCTGGCCGGCTACCTGGCGCGGCTGGCCGAGCGGCTCGCGCGCACGGCTACCGCGGTGAGCTCCTGATCATGCAGTCGCACGGCGGCGTGGCGCCGGTCGGGGAATCGCTGCGCTGGCTCGCCGCCGGCTCGGTGCTCTCGGACCGGCCGGCGGCCTCGCGGCGGGCGGCACGTGGCGCATCTGACCGGCCGCGCCGACCTCGTCACGTTCGACATGGGCGGCACCAGCACCGACATCGCGCTGCTGCAGGGCGGCGAGCCGATGCTGACGGCCGAGAAGACCGTCGGCTGCTCGCCGCGCGTGGCGCTGCCGTCGCTCGACATCCATCACGCTGGGCGCCGGCGGTGGCTCGATCGCCCGGATCGACGCCGGCGGCATTCTGCACGTCGGCCCGGAGCGCGGGCGCCGACCCCGGCCCGGCGTGCTACGGCAAGGGCGGGACCCTGCCGACGGTGACCGACGCCAACCTCGTGCGGGGCTTGCTCGACCCGGCCAACTTCCTCGGCGGACGCATTCGCCTGGACGTCGAGGCGGCGCGGCGCGCGGTCGCCACGATCGCCCGGGCGCTCGACACCGAGCTGCTGCCCGCCGCCGAGGGCGTGGCCCGCGTCGTCAACACGAACATGGCCGAGGGCATCAAGCTCGTGTCCGTGCGGCGCGGCGTCGATCCGCGCGGGTTCACGCTGGTGGCCTTCGGCGGCGCGGCCGGCCTGCACGTGACCGAGGTGGCGCGCCTGCTCGAGATCCGGCGGGTCATCGTGCCGAGCGTGGCCGCCGTGCTCTCGGCCTGGGGCATGCTGGCCACCGATCTGCGCTACGAGCTCGTCCGCTCTCACGTGAGCGAGGTGGGCCGCCTCACCGCCCCGCGGCTGCGCCGCCTCTTCGCCGGGCTCGAGGCTCAGGGCCGCCGACGGCTGCGCGGCTTCGAGGGCGCGGTGAGATTCGCCGCGCGCTCGACATGCGCTACGGCGAGCAGATCTTCGAGATCGGCGTGCCGCTCGACGGCGTGGACCTCGCGCGGGCCGACCTGCTGGACGAGGTGGCTCGAGCGCTTCCACCGGCGCCACGAGGAGCTCTACGCGTACAGCGCCCGGGCCAGGAGGTCGTGATCGTCAACGCGCGGGTGGCCGTCGTCGGCTGGCTGCCGGTGCTCCCGGCGGACGACGCGGTCGCCACCGGCGCGCGCTGCGCCGCCGGTGCGGCGTCGCGTGTGGCTGGGCGGCTGGCAGGAGGTGCCGGTCTATCGCCTGACGCGCTGCCGGCCGGTCACGAGGTCAAGGGCCCGGCGATCTTCAGAGTCGGCGACGACGACGGTGCTGATCCGCGACGCCGAGCAGGCGACGGTCACGCCGCGCGGCTGGCTCGACATCCAGCTGGGCTAGGCGTCCGGGGCCCGACGATGGCCGGTCGCACGGTCCTGGTCGCCGGAGCGTCCGGGCCGTCGGCTTCGCCGCCGCCCGCCACTTCGGGCGCCTGCCCGGCTGGAAGGTCATCGCCGTCTCCCGGCGGTTGCCCGAGGGGCTCGACGGGGTCGAGTTGATCTCCGTCGACCTCGAACGATCGGGCCCGCTCGGCGGAGGTCTTCGGCCGCCTGCGTGACGTGACGCACGTGGTGTACGCCGCGCTCTTCGAGAAGCCGGGACTTCTTCCGGGGCTGGCGCGAGCCCGATCAGATGGAGACCAACCAGCGCATGCTCGAGCACCTGTTCGAGCCGCTCTGCGCCGCGGCGAGCCACCTGCAGCACGTGACGTTGCTGCAGGGAACCGAAGGCCTACGGCGCGCACCTCGGGCCGATTCCCGTGCCGGCCCGGCGAGCGCGCGCCGCGCCATCGCCACGCGAACTTCTACTGGCTCCAGGAGGACTACTCCGCGCGCGGCAAACCGGGCAGCCGTGGTGCTGGACGATCCTGCGGCCGCAGGTGATCTTTGGCGAATCGCTCGGCAGCCACATGAACCTGATCCCGGCCATCGGCGTCTATGGTGCGCTGGAGCGCGAGGCCGGGCGCCCGCTGTCGTTTCCTCGGCGGGCCGTCGTGGGTACGCGAGGCCGTCGACGCCGATCTCCTGGCGCGCGCCTGCGAGTGGGCCGCGACGTCGCCGGCCTGCGCGAACGAGACGTTCAACATCAACAACGGCGATGTCTTCGAGTGGCGGGCGGTGTGGCCGGCCATCGCCGAGACGCCTGGGCATGGCTGCCGGCCCCGACGCGCCGCTGTCGCTCGCGGCCGTGATGCCGCCGCGCGAGGCCGAGTGGCGCGCGATCGTCCGGAAGTACAAGCTCTCCGCGCCGGAGAGTCTGGCCGACTTCGTCGGGCAGGGCTTCATCTACGCCGACGGTCAGTTCGCCTACGGCCTGACCCAGACGCCGCCCACCACGCTGGTGAGCACCATCAAGGCGCGGCAGGCGGGCTTCCACGACTGCATGGACACCGAGGACATGTTCCGCAAGTGGTTCCGCGCGTTCCAGGCGCGGGGCTGGCTGCCGCCGGCATGAACGTCGAGCTGCCCTACGGTGATGGAACGCTGAGGGCCACGCTGCCGGCCGACACGCGTCGGCTGTCGAGCGAGGCGGAAGGCGGCGCTGCCCCCGCTGCCCGATCTCGACGGCGCCGTGCGCGCGGCGCTCGCCGCGCCGCTGGGGCTGCCGCGCCTGCGCGATCTCGCGAAGTCCTCCGACCGCGTCACCATCGCGTTCGACGACCACACCGTCGGGTCGTTCGGTCCGATCCGGCCGGTGGCCATCCGCGCGCTCCTCGACGAGCTGGCCGCGGCCGGGGTGACCGCCCGGCAGGTGCGGCTGGTGTGCGCCAACGCGCTGCACCGCATGTGCCGGCCGGCGGAGCTGCGGCGGCTGCTGGATGCTCGGCTGGTGGACGAGTTCGGCGATCGGCTCTCCAGTCACGACGCCGAGGATCCTGCGCAGATCGCCGACCTCGGCGTCACGGCCGAGCACGGCTACCCGGTGGAGGTCAGCCGGCTCGTCACGGACTCGGATCTCACGATCTACGTCAACACCAACTACATCCGCGGCTTCACCGGTGGCTGGAAGTCGGTGTGCGTGGGGCTGTCGACGTGGAAGTCGATCCGCGTCACGCACGATCCCGACGGCATGTCGATGTCGCTCAACCGCAACCGCATGCACACGGTCCTCGACGAGATGGGTCACCACCTCGAGCAGCGCCTCGGCCGCCGCATCTTCAAGCTCGACACGCTGCTGAGCCGACCCGTTCCACGCCGGGCGGGTCTTCGCCGGCGGGGTGGACGAGACCCGCCAGGCGGCGCTGACGGTGCAGGCGCAGCGCTTTCCGCCGCGCCGGGCGGCGACGACCGAGCCGTGCGACGTGCTCGTCTACGGCGTGCCCGATTCGAGTCCCTACGCCATCTGGGCTGCGGTGAACCCGATCCTCACGCTCATCTCGATGGGGCTCGGCTATCTCGGCGGGATGATCGAGGCGGCCGGCAAGCCCGGCGTGACGGTGGTGATGGCCGCGGCCGCGCGCGAGTCGTGGGACCGCGTCCACCATCCGTCGTATCCCGAGGTGTGGGAGCGCGTGCTGCCGCTCACGCGCGATCCCTACGAGATCACCGTCACGCGTTCGAGACGGCGTTCGCCCGGCACGCCGAGCACATCGACGCCTACCGCCACCGCTTCGCCTTCCACCCGATCCACGGCATCCTCGCCACGCATCCGCTCAAGCGGCTGCGGCACGTCGGGCGGGTGATCGTGGCGGGCGCCCGCGACGCGCACGTGCCGCGTCATCTGGGCTTCGAGGTGGCGGCCGAGCGTGGAGGCGGCGGTGGCCCGCGCGCGCGAGATCCACGGACGCGGCGCGACGATCGGCGTGGTGGATCAGCCGGCGATGCCGGCCGACCCGACCGCGCGCGTGAGGGACGGCTCGGCCCGCCAGCGTCGACGCGCGCGCCGGGTCGGGCGCGCGCCGAGCGTCGTCTCGAGGCGCGCGAGCCGAGCCTCGATCCGGGCCAGCGCGTCGTCGGTGGGCACGGTGGCCGCCGGCGCCAGGTAGCCGCGCTCGAGCAGCGCCACGGAACACGTCGGCGATCTCCTCGGCGCTGCGCTTGCCGCCGGGCCGGTACCACTTGTGCAGCCAGTTGCACATGCCGAGCAGGCCGAAGACGACGAGGTTGGGTGGCAAATCGCGGAACACGCCGGCCTCGATGCCCTCGCGCACCACGCGCTCGATGGCCTGGTCGTACTCGCGCTTGGCCCGCGCCGAGCGGGCGGCCATGGGGGCGGGAGCCCGCTCTCCTCGCTGAAGAACACCGTGAGGAAGGGCAGGTGCTCGGCGAGCAGCGTCACCTGGTAGCGGATGATGCGGCGCAGGGGTGTCGTCGGCGGGACGGTGCTCGGCGATGATGCCGCGCAGCCCCTGCTGGAACTCGTCGATCGTGCGCTCGACGACCAGGCTGAGGAGCTCCTCCTTGCTGGACACGTAGCGGTAGAGTGTGACCTTGGACACGCCGGCGCGCTCGGCGATGGCGTCGAGGGTGGCGGTGCGGTAGCCCAGCTCACCGAAGGCGGTCGCGGCGGACCGCACGATCCCGTCCAGGACGGCCGCCTGCGTCGGTCTCATGCCCGCCTCCCCGGTTGACTCGCCGGCCGGACTCTTCTAACATATACCAGCCAGTTCAGAACTGTAACTCCAGGGTAACAGAGGCGGGCGGAAGGCCGGGCGCATGGCCCGGCGGCGGAGAGATCATGAACCAGCCGCACAGCATCGCGACGCAGCACGACACGCTCTTCGAGCACGGCTATCCGATCGACGCCCCGGACCTCCGCCGGCTGTACGAGAACGCCAAGCGGGACCAGTGGAACGCCGCCAAGGACATCGACTGGAACCAGCCCTTCGATCCCGCCGACGGCGTGCTGGCCGACGACCTCATCGACATCTACGGCACCCCGCACTGGGATCGGCTGACCCGCGAGGAGCGTGCCGAGTTCAACCGGCGCTTCGCCAACTGGCGGCTGGGCGTCCTGCTGTACGGCGAGCACGGCGCCATGCTGGTGTGCAGCCAGCTGGTGGAGAGCGTGAGCGGCAGCGACGCCAAGCTGTTCCAGGCCACCCAGGTGATGGACGAGGCGCGTCACACGGAGGTGCTGGCCCGCTACGTCGAGCAGCGGCTGGGCGGGCTGCGCTACCCGCTGCCGGGCTTCGAGAAGGAGCTGTTCGACACGATGCTGGGCGAGCGGCGCTGGACGATCAAGACCATCGGGCTGCAGCTGGTGGCCGAGACCTTCGCGGTGGCGCTGTTCCGGATGCTGGCCGAGAGCTCGAAGGATCCGCTGCTGCGCCAGATCTCGCCAGTACATCCTGCAGGACGAATCCCGCCACATGGGCTTCGGCATGCTGAGCCTCCCCGACGTGATCGGTCAGATGTCCGACGGCGAGCGCAAGGAGCTCGAGGAGTTCACGCACTGGGCGCTGGTGCGCACGCTCACCGGCCAGTTCCCCGAGCCGGTGTTCCGCGAGCTCGGCTTCGACGACCGTGACATCAAGGCCATCCACTCGCACCGGCGCGAGCGGGCCGCCGGCGCGGAGGGCTCGCACTTCCGCAAGCTCTTCCGCAAGGACCTGCACGGCACGCTGCTGGCGAACCTCCAGAAGGTCGGGCTGCTTACCGAGCGCATGCGGCCGGGCCTGGAGTCGGTAGGGATTAGAGTGCCTGCGCTTGTTTGAGATGGGGGCCCTCGCCCGGCCCCCCATGCCCCGAGCGCGCTGGAGCGGCCCGGCGTAGCCGGGCCGCTCCTCTCTGCTCGGTAGTTTGCTCCCTCCGTGCGGTGCGGTAGCATGCGCGCGCAACCTTTCTCGGCCGTCGCCGTTAGTGCCTCCAAAGGGGGAGCGCATGCATCGAAGAATTCGCCAGCTCGCCGAACAGGTCGACGCCCACCACATCTCCCGTCGTGAGTTCGTCCGGCGGACGGCGCTGATCACCGGCAGCACGGCGGCTGGGCTCGGCGTGCTGCGCTCGATGGCGCACGCCCAGGGCACCAAGATGCGCGTGTGGCTCTTCAAGAGCTACGTCACGGGCGGCAACGACGTCCTGGCCAGGCAGGTGGAGGGCTGGGCGGCCGAGCGCAAGGTGCAGGTCGAGTTCGACTGGGCGACGTTCGGCGATCGCGAGCAGAAGTTCGTGGCGGCGATCGAGGCCGGCAACCCACCCGACATCGCCGAGATGAACTACCAGGGGCCGATGCGCTATCGCCCGGCGCTGCGCGACGTCACCAAGCTGGCCAAGGATCTGGCCGCCCCGCGCGGCGGGCTGCTGCCCTTCGCGGAGCGGGCCGTACAGCTGAATGGCCAGTACTCCGGCGTCGCGCGCCTGGTGTTCGGTGGAGGCCTTCACATCCGCAAGGACATCGTGGCGGAGAAGGGCCTCAAGATGCCGAAGGTCTACGATCCCGACGTCATCGAGCTGGCCAAGAAGTGCCAGGATCCGGCGAAGGAGCTCTGGGGCTTCGGCCAGACGCTCAACCGCTGCGACGACGGCAACGGCTTCATGCAGAACATCCTCTGGGACTACGGCGGGGCGCGTGGGACAAGGACGGCAAGCCCGCGCTGGCCACGACCTATCCTCAAGCAGAACCTGGCCGCCATCCAGTTCGCCGTCGACTCGATCCAGAAGCACAAGGTCCAGCCGCCCGGCGTGATGTCGTGGACCGACGTCTCGAACAACGAGGCCTACATGGCCGGCAAGCTGGTGTGCACCAACAACGGCGCCAGCCTCTACTACGCGATGGGCGCCAAGAAGCATCCGCTGTACGAGAAGACGCAGGTGCTCCTCACCCCGGGCGGACCGGCGGGCTCCTTCGTCGCTTCGAATCCGTACTGCTGGGGCATCTTCAAGGCCACCAAGAACGCCGAGCTGGCGGAGGATCTCATCCGCTACCTCGAGGACGAGAAGCACTTCGAGGAGTACATGACGGTGTGCGCCGGGCAGGCCGGTCCCGTCTACAAGAGCCGCGCGGAGCACCCGTACTGGAAGACCGATCCCAACTACGAGGGCATGCTGCAGAACATCCTGCGCGGCGTGTGGATCGGCTATCCCGGCCCGCTCACGGCGGCGGCCATCGAGGTGCAGGCCCAGTACATCCTCTGTGACATGGCGGGTCGCATCGTGGTCGGCGGGCTGACGCCGGAAGCGGCGCTGAAGGAGGCCCACAAGCGGGTCGAGGAAATCCAACGCCTCCGCAGTCGCGCCTAATCAGGCGGGGAAGGGAACCCTCCGAGGTTTCGATCAGTCATGGCGATCTCCACCGCGCAGTTGCCGGGCGAGTTGACGAGTCGACGGGGCGCGTCGGGCTCACGCGCGTGCTCGGGCCCGACTACCGGATGGCGTACCTGTTCATCACGCCGATCGTGCTGCTGGTGCTCTCGCTCGTCGCCTATCCCTTCACGTACGCGATCTACCTCTCGATGACCCACAAGCTGGTGGGACTGCCGCCGGTCTTCGTCGGCTTCGAGAACTACATCCGCCTCACGTACGACGGCTTCTTCCAGCGCGCCGTCGTCAACTCCGTTCATCTTCACGTTCGGCTCGGTCGGCTTCAAGCTCGTGCTCGGCGTGGTGATGGCGCTGGTGCTGACGTCCAATATCCGCTGGCGCTGCGTTCTGGACAGGCGTGCTGCTGATCCCGTGGGTGGCGCCCACCGTCGTCTCGGCGCTGAACTTTCTGTGGATCTTCGACGGCAGCCTCGGCGTGCTGAACTACCTGCTGGTCCGCGTGTTCTCCACGTGCTGCCCCAGGGGTGGGCTGGTTGTCCGAGCCCGGCATGGCGATGGCCTCGGTGGTGGCGGTGAACATCTGGCGCGGCTTTCCCTTCTTCGGCATCTCGTTCCTGGCCGGCATGAAGGCGATTCCGGCCGAGCTCTACGAGGCGGCCGAGGTCGATGGCGCCAGCGTGGTGCAGCGCTTCCGCCACATCACGCTGCCGGGTATTCGCAACATCATGATCATCGTGGTGCTGCTGTCGACCATCTGGACGTTCAACGACTTCCAGATCATCTACATCCTCACCAGCAGTGGCGCCGGGCGGCACCACCATGGTGATGCCGGTGCTTACCTACGAGACCGCGTTCGGCGCGCAGCGGCTGGGCGAGGCCATCGCGGTGGCGCTCTATCTGCTGCCCGCGCTGGCCGTGACCATCATGGTGCTGGCGCGCTACATGCGGAAGGGCCGCCAGGCGTGAAGGCCGGACGCCGCGCCGGCTCCGTCGAGCGCGCGCGGCGGCCTACGCCGTGCTCGTGACGCTGCGCGTTCGTGGTGCTGTTCCCGTTCTACTGGATGACGATCACGTCGTTCAAGAGCGAGGAGCAGATGCGCAGCGTGGTCTCGATGTTCTGGCCGAAGCCGATCGTCACCGAGAACTACCGCCAGCTCCTGTCCAAGACCGACTTCGCGTGCGTGGTACGGCAACAGCGTGTTCGTGGCGGTGACGCAGCACGCTGGTCGCCACCGCGGTGGGGACGATCGGCGCCTACGCGCTGGCGCCGACTGAAGTTCCTCGGCCGCGGCTTCATGGCCAGCGCCACGCTGATCACGTATCTCGTGCCGCCGTCGATCCTGTTCATCCCGCTCTACGCGCAGATGCGCAACCTCGGCCTGGCCAACAGCCTGGCCGGTCTGATCGCGGCCGTATCCGTCGTTCACCGTGCCCTTCGTCACCTGGCTGCTGATGGGCTACTTCGAGTCGATCCCCGAGGAGCTCGAGGAAGCGGCGATGATCGACGGCGCCACGCGCTTCGGCGCGTTCTACCGCATCGTCCTGCCGCCTGCCGCGCCCGGCGTCCTCGCCGCCGGCCTGTATGCGTTCACCCAGGCCTGGAACGAGTTCCTCTACGCGCTGGTGTTCATTACCGACGTGACGGCTGCGCACGCTCCCGGTCGGGCTGGCCAGCTTCATCACCGGCGATGTCTACGGCTGGGGCTACCTCATGTCCGGGCGCGGTCCTGACGACGCTGCCGGTGATCGCCGCCTACATCTATTTGCAGAAGTACATGGTCGAAGGGCTGACCGCCGGGGTGTGAAGGGGTAGGTCGGCCGCGCGGAGACGCACGAGGATCATCACGTTCTTGAATCAGTTCGCGCACCGACGACCTTCGAGCCAGTGTATGATCTCGCACGATCTCACATCGGGGGTCGTGAAGACGACGCTGCACATGACCGTCGCCGCCCGCCGATAGATCCCGTCCCAAGGAGGCCCCGTGCACGTCGCGATTCCGATGCGACGACGGTGACCGTTCCTCCTGGCCGCGCTCCTGCTCAGTGCCCGTGCCGGTGGGGGCCGAGATGGTCCTGCCCGCCGGGTTCACCGCCAAGGTCTCACGTCAGCGGCGAAGGCTTCGACGGGACACGGACGGCCAGCGGCATTCCGTCCAGCTCGACGCTGGCCTTCGATCCGGCCGGGACCCTGTACCTGGCGCGCAACGGGCGGCGCTATCAGGGCGGCGAAGTGGAAGACCTCCTGGCCGATCTACCGGGTTCCCTCGGCGGCGGTCGGCTGGGCAAGGATGCCGAGTCGCGATTCCCCTACGGCCCGCCGCTGCCCAATCCCCAGATCGGTGTCGTCCGCGGTCCCCACGAGCTGCTCGTCACCGACGTACGACCGTGATCGTGCGCTCGGCGTGCTCTACCGCATCGTGGATGGGCGCGCCGATCTGCTCGCCGGCGGTACGCCTGCACCCGGCGCACCGCCGCTACTGAAGCAGCCGGAGGGCGTGGCGCTCGACCGCGCCGGCAACCTCTACGTGGCCGACCGCGCGCAGAACGTGGTCGTGCAGCTCGACCCGGCCGGCCGGCTGCTCGACCCGCGCTGGCTGGCGGTGACGCGCCCCGCCTCATCGTGAGCCACGGCGATCGCCTCTGGGTCTCGAGCGACGGCGATGCCGAGGCGCCGTGGCAGCGCGGTACCGGCGAGATCTGGAGCGTCGGTCCCGACGGGCGCCAGCTCGCGCTGCGCGGGCCGATCGCCTTCGGCATGAGCGCCAGCCCGGCCGGCCACCTGCTCATGGCCGACCGCCAGAATGCGCGGCTCCTGGCGGTGGGCAGCGACGGCACGTCGACGGAATTCGCCACCTTCAGCGACGGCGATGCGCCTCGCGCCGTGATCTTCGCGCCCGACACCGAGGCCACGCGCCGAAGCGGCATCGCCGGAGACCTGTTCATCATCCTCATCCGGCGCGGCACCTTCACGCTCAACGAGATCGTGCGCGTGTCGGGCCCGTTCGATTCGTTCGTCCGCTCGCGTCTGCCCGCGTCCCGCTGAACCGACTACCCGAAGGAGGCCACCGTGCGCGCCACCACGCGACTCCGCCAGCTCCTCTCGTCCACCCGGCCCCTGATCGTTCCCGGCTGCTATGACGCGCTCAGTGCGCGCGTGCTGGAGGCCGCCGGCTTTCCCGCCGTGTACATGACGGGCTACGGCACCTCGCTGGCCTTGCTCGGCCTGCCCGACGCGGGCCTGGCCACGATGACCGAGATGCACCTGAACGCCCGCTACATCGCCAATGCGGTGGCCGTGCCGGTCATCGCCGACGCGGACAACGGCTACGGCAACGCCATCAACGTCGATGCGCACGGTGCGCGAGTACGTGCAGACGGGCGTGGCCGGCATCCACATCGAGGATCAGGCGATCCCCAAGCGCTGCGGTCACGTGGCCGGCCGGCGGGTGATCCCGCTCGAGGAGGCGGTGGGCAAGTACCGGGCGGCCGACGCGGTGCGTCGCGATCTCGACCCGGACTTCGTGCTCATCGCCCGGACCGACGCCCGCGGGAGCCCACGGCGGCTCGCTGGACGAAGCCATCCGGCGGGCCAACGCCTATCTCGAGGCCGGCGCCGACCTGGCCTTCGTCGAGGGGCCCACGAGCGTGGAGGAGATCCGGCGGGTTTGCCGGGAGGTCCACGGGCCGATCTTCTACAACCAGACGGGCGTCTCGCCCCGCTTCACGCCGGCCGAGATGGCCGACCTCGGCATCGCGGTCACCATCCTGCCGGGAGCCATGCTCCGGGTCGGGCTGCAGGCGCTGTGGGATTTCGCGGCCGAGCTGCGGAAGGAGGGGCCGGCGGCGGAGGCCCGATTTGCCGAGCGTTTCAAGGGCCATCCGGTCGGCGACCTGCACACCTTCGCCGGGTTCGACCGGATCCGGACCTGGGAGGCGGCCTACCTGCCGGCCGAGGAGCTCGACAAGTACGAGGGCTCGGTCGGACACCAGCCAAGCCGCACCTGAAAGCTTCCGCCCGGATGGGGTGGTGTCGGATAGTCGGAGAGGAGGGCAACATGACCCAGGGGACGGCGACAAGCAGGCAAGCAGGCCTCCGGCAGGCCGCGGCAATCATCTTCGCGCTGGTGGCGATCGTCCCCCTCCTGGTGTTCGCCTGGACCCTCCACGCGCTGGACGTCGTCAAGCGGACCGAAGCCCAGGTGGGCTTGTCACTGTCGCTGGCGGTGGCCCTGCTGGGGTTCTGGATGTTTCGCATGATGCTCGCCCGGATGTCGGAGGTCGTTCAGGCCCTGGTGGCTGCCGTCGAGCAGGCCAACCGCGCCCGGCGGCCGTCCGCAGCAGCCCGAGCACCACCCGGCCCCGGCACCCGCCACGGCAGCGGCGGCTCCGCGCCGGTGGCGGCGTCGACTGCTGCGCTCGACGCCGCTCGCGCCAAGGTCATCGCGCCGTCGCCCTTCGCGACGCCCCCCGTGTCCAAGGATCCGGGCCCTGCCGGGAATCGGCAACATCCGCGAGTTCGGCGAGGTCACCCGCACGATGGGCGCTCTCTGGAAGCGGGAGGCCAACGCTCACCTCGGCCGCCGCGTGCGAGATCTCCGTGGCCAACAGCCGAGAGCCGCTCGTCGGCACGCTCAGCGAGGTCAGCGACGACGGGCTGATCCTGGAGCTCCCGGACGAGCCGATCGCGATCGCGTACCGCCGCATCACCGCCATCGAGGGGCTGGCCACCGCAACCGCCTGAGCGTTTCGCCGCCCGGCTACCCGCCGCCCGACGCTCCCGCTGTCAAGTTTCCCGATTGACGTGACCCCGCGTTCTGGCTTAGCCTCCGAGCGACGCGATCGTCGCGGGGGCGCGAGGTGGAGGCGATTGGCATGGCCATAGCGGGCCCGAATCCGATCGATTCCGGCTCGAATGTGCGAGACGCTGCGGACCGACTCCAGCGCCTCGAGCGTGTGCGGGCACGACAGCGCTCACGTCGCCAGCGCCGGCTGATTCTCATCGGTGCGCTCGCGCTCGCGGTGGCGGGCGCCGGCGTTCTCGGATTCACGGCCATTCGCTCCGTGTCGTCCGGGCACGTCGATGCCTCCTACCTCCGGTCCCTGTCACGTCAACGATCCCGGCCGCGCCGCCGCCGACCCGGGCGCCGGACACGACGCTCGCCGCACCGACGAGTGCGCGCGCCGCCGGCTCGTGCCGATGGTAGCGAAACCCGATGCCGCCGCGTCACGTCGTAGCCCGCTCGATCCCCCGCCTGCCGAGCGACGCGACGCCGCCGACGACGCGCGTGACAGGATCCACCGCGCCCCGCGCGCGGTGACCAGAGAAGCCCGGAGGTCCACCGACCCGACCGCCGCAATCGACTGGTTGCTGAAGAGCTCTCGCGCCAGGAGCCAGTAGCACCGGCGACGCGTTGCCGTACCTCGATAAGGAGATATCGTCATGACACCGGAGGACATTCGGTCGCAGCGCTTCACCACACGCCTCCTGCACGGCCTGAGCCCGGAGGAGGTGACGGCCTTCCTGGAGGATGTCGCGGAGGCGTTTGGCAACATCCAGCACGCCCACGCCTCGCTCATCGAGCGCGTGAAAGTGCTGGAGGCCCAGGTCGAGACGGGACCGGGCCGCGAGGCGCCACCCGTCGAGCCGTCTCCGGCGATCCGGGAGGCGCAGGCGCAGGCCGAGTCGATGCTGAACGCGGCCCGGGAGCGAGAGGCCTCCGCCTCGAGCCACATCGAGGTGCTCCGGACTGCGGCGTTCCGGGAAGTCGAGGCGCTCCTGCACGACGCGCGGGCTCGCGCGCAGGCGCTCCTCGAGGCAGGGCAGGAGCGCGACGCGGCGATGCGGCAGGACGCCGAGGCGGTCAAGGCGCGCATGCAGATGGAGGCGGACGAGCTCGTGGCCGGCGCGGCGGCGCGGGCAGAATCGCTCGTCACCGCCGCCCGAGCGCAAGAGACCGCCATCCGGGACGACATCGATCGCCTGACGCAGAGCCGTCTGCAGCTCGTCGGACGAGATCCGGGGCAACCTCGAGACGTATCAGCAGTGGCTGGGGACGATGGATCCGCGCGGGCGAGCCCGTGGTCGACGGGATGCCCTCGCGCAGTCGAATGGCGCTCCCGACGACGTCGACTCCGCCGACGAGGCGCGGGGTGGAGCTGATCTCGACCTCGCGGGTGATCCGGTGAGCGTGGACTTTCAGCGGTTCGAGAGCGTCCGGGCGCGTCAGCGCTCCGAGCGACGAGACGCTGGCTGGGCCTGCTGGCGGCCCTCGCCGTCGCGGCGGTGATGATCGCCGTCATTCAGGTCGCCGCACCGATGATGCCCTGGTGGGGCAGTCACGTCGCTTCTGAGCCGGGGGCGTCGATCGTCGGCGAGGCGCGGGGCCGGGTGAGAGGGTCGAACGCGACACGCGCACCATCCGCATCTCCTCGGGCTTTCTCGGCCTGACCTCGGTCGCGCTGGTCATCACCGAGAACACGCTGATCGTCGTCGGAGAGAAAGAGGGCGGCTTCGGCGACATCCGTCTGGCGAGCCAGTCGTCGCCGCCACCGATCGGTCGAGGCCCGCTGCGAGCCAAGCGCGTCGAGATCGTGCTCCCCGCCACGGTGCCGGGCAACTGAGCCCGCGATCGCCCATGGCCCGCACGCTGTTCGAGAAGATCTGGACGCGGCACGTCGTGGCCGAGGGGCCCGGCGAGCCAGACGTCTGCTCTACCGTCGATCGCCACCTGCTGCACGAGGGGACTCGCCAGCGCGTTCAGCGGCTGGCTACGTTCGGGCCGCCGGGTACGGCGCCCCGATCTCTCCTTCGCGACGGCCGATCACTACGTGCTGACGTCCCCGGGCGCGCCGGCGCTGGACGCCGAGATCCGTGGCATGGTGGAGTCGCTCCGCACGCACGGCCGAGCAGGGGATCGTGCACTTCGGCCCGGGCGACGTCCGGCGCGGCATCGTGCACGTGATCGGGCCCGGAGCAGGGGCTCACGCTGCCCGGCATGACTGCTCGTGTGCGGCGACAGCCACACCGCCACCCACGGCGCGCTCGGCGCGCTCGCCTTCGGCATCGGCACCAGCGAGGTCGAGCACGTGCTGGCCACGCAGACGCTGCTGGCAGCGCAAGCCCGGACGCATGCGCGTCACGGTCGACGGCGCAGCTGGCCGCCGGCGTCGTCGGCCAAGGACGTGATCCTCGCCATCATCGCGCAGATCGGCGCCGGCGGCGGCACCGGCCACGTCATCGAGTACGCGGGCGCGGCGATCCGCGCGCATGTCGATGGACGAGCGCATGACGGTGCTGCAACATGTCGATCGAGGCCGGCGCGCGCGAGCGGCATGGTGGCGCCGGACGACACGACGTTCGCCTACTCCGCGGGCCGCCCGTTCGCCCCGCGGGCCGCGCAGTGGGCGGCGGCGCTGGCGGACTGGCGCGTCGCTGCCGACCGATCCCGCAGCGGCGTTCGACCGCGAGGTCAGCGCCTGATCGGCGCGAGCATCGCGCCGATGGTGACCTGGGGCACGAGCCCGCACGGACGCGCGCCCATCACCGGGCGCGTCCCCGATCCGGCGCAGCCTCGACGACCGCGCGGCGCGCAGGCGCTCGCAGCGCGCGCTCGCAGTACATGGGGCTCACGCCGGCACGCCGCTGACCGAGCGTCGCGGTCGACCGCGTCTTCATCGGCTCGTGCACCAACAGCCGGCTCGAGGATCTGCGCGCCGCCGCCGCAGGTGGCGCAGGGGCCGCGCGCGCCGTGGTGCCCGCGTGGATCGTGCCGGGCTCCGGCACTCATGCCGCCAGGCCGCGGAGGCCGAGGGCCTCGACCGCGTGTTCACCGAGGCCGGCTTCGAGTGGCGCGAGGCCGGCTGCTCGATGTGCGTGGGGATGCAACGGCGACGACGGCGCGGGCGGGCGAGCGCTGGCGTCGACCTCCAACCGCAACTTCGAGGGGCGCCAGGGCCAGGGCGCGCGCACGCACCTCATGTCGCCGGCGATGGCGGCGGCCGCCGCGGTGACCGGCCGCCTCACCGACGTCCGGACGCTGGTGCCGACTGACGGTGCAGGCGCCTTCACGCGGCTCTCCGCCGTCGCCGCGCCGATCGATCTGCCCAACGTCGACACTGACCGCATCATTCCGGCGCGCTTCCTGCGCAAGCCGCGAGAGCGCCGGCTACGACCGACTTCCTGTTCCACGACGTGCGCGCTACGACGGCGAGCGGCTGCGCCCCGAGTTCGTCCTCAACCAGCCGGCCTTATCAGACGGCGCACGATCCTGGTGGCGGCGGAGAACTTCGGCTGCGGATCCTCACGCGAGGCTGCGGTGTGGCGCTCGACGCGGCCGGCATCCGCGTGGTCATCGCGCCCGAGCCTCGGCGACATCTTCCACCAGAACTGCTTCAAGGTCGGCCTGCTGCCGGTGATCCTGCCCGCCGATACGGCGGTCGAGCCTGCGCCGCCAGCTGCACGCGAATCCGGGAACGACGCTGGCCGTGGATCTCGCAGGCCCAGACGGTCACCGCGCCCGGACGGCACCGTCCACCGCTTCGAGGTCGATCGCGTTCCGGCAAGCAGATGCTGCTGACCGGGCAGGACGAGATCGGGCTGACGCTCGGCTACGAAGCGCAGATCCGCCGAGTTCGAGGCGCGCCACCGGGCCGCGATGCCGTGGCTTCGCCGGCGCCGCCGGTCGCCTGACGCGCCCACCGTTCGTGGCCTGACGCCGCGAGCGCCTCAGCCCTCCAGGCCGATACGCACGCGGCGGTTGTGGCGGCCCTTGTTGTCGATCTTCAAGATCCGCAACGGTCGTGACCGGGCGGTCGAGGCCAGGTGCGTCCCGCCGCACGCCTGACGGTCGAGCCCGACGATCTCCACGATGCGGATGAGCCCGTCGTCGCCTGGCGGGGGCGCCACCGAGCGGCTCCGGATGAGACCGTGCTGCGCTGTGGCCCGCCAGCGGCGGGACGTAGACGTGCAGCGCAGCGGCAGGTCCTGGCGGATGAGATCGTTGAGCCCGGCCTCCAGCGCGCGGAGCTTGTCGTTGTCGGCGTCGGGCAGGTCGAAGTCCATCCGCGCTGCGTGCGCGTCGTCGTTGACTGCGCGCCGGTGACCAGGGCCTGGTCGAACTGCTGGAAGACGAGCGCGTTGAGGATGTGCGTGCCGGTGTGCAGCTCGGTCATCGATCGCGGTGCGGAACACCGGCTCGACCACCGCCACCACCGCGCCGGTGGGCTCCACCGGCTGCGGCCAGCGACGATGCCAGAGAGCGCCCTCGGCGCGCGGGCTGCAAGCCGGTGACCGCCGCTTCGCCGCCGCTCCAGCGCAGCGTGCCGTGGTCGGCGACACTGGCCACCACCGCCCGGGTAGAACGGCGTCTGCTCCAGCACGACGGCGCCCGGCTCGGGCGTCGACCACGCAGGTCTCAGACTCAGCACGTCGGGATGCTCGTGGCAGAAATAGCGGGCCATGCCATCTCCCTCGCGCGTCACATCCTTACACGAGGGCTTGCGGGGCTTGACGCGCCGCGGCTACCTTTCCGGTGGCAGGAGGAGACCCGATGAGAGTCGGTACGAGAGGCGTACGCGCGGTGCGCTGCGCGAGCCCGGAGGCGTTCTGGGCGGCGGTGGCCGAGGACATCTACTGGGAGCGGCGCTGGGACCGCGTGCTCGACGACTCGCGACCGCCGTACTACCGCTGGTTCGCGGGCGGCGTGCTCAACACCTGCTACAACGCCCTCGACCTGCACATCGATCGCGGCCGCGGCAAGCAGCGCGCGCTCGTCTACGACAGCCCCGTCACCGACACCGATCAAGACCTTCACATTACGTCGAGCTGCGCGACGAGGTCGCCCGCGTGGCCGGGGCGCTCCGCCGTCAGGGCATCGCCGAAGGGCGACCGCGTCATCATCTACATGCCGATGGTGCCGGAGGCGGTCATCGCGATGCTGGCCTGCGCGCGCATCGGCGCCGTCCACTCGGTGGTGTTCGGCGGCTTCGCGTCCAACGAGCTGGCCAAGCGCATCGACGACGCCAAGCCGAGGCTGATCCTCTCCGCCTCGCTGCGGCATCGAGGTCAACCGCGTGATCTCCCTACAAGCCGCTGCTCGACCGGCGCGATCGCAGATGGCCTCGCACAAGCCGTCGAGCGCTGCGTCGATCCTGCAGCGCCCGCAGGAGCAGGCCGCACGCTGGTCGCGGGCCGCGACCTCGACTGGGGCGACTTCGTGCGCCGGCGCGCCGCGCCGCCGAGTGCGTGCCGGTGGCCGCCACCGATCCGCTCTACATCCTCTACACCTCCGGGCACCACCGGCAGTCCCGAAGGGCGTGGTGCGCGACAACGGCGGCCACGCGGTGGCGCTCAAGTGGTCGCATGGAGCGCGTCTACGGCATGGGCGCCGGGCGAGGCGTTCTGGGCGGCCTCCGACATCGGCTGGGTGGTCGGCCACTCCTACATCGTCTACGCGCCGCTGCTGCCGGGCTGCACCACGATCCTCTACGAGGGCAAGCCGGTCGGCACGCCCGATCCCGGCGCGTTCTGGCGCGTGATCGCCCAGCACGGCGTGAACGCGCTGTTCACCGCGCCGACCGCGTTCCGCGCGATCAAGAAGGAGGACCCGCAGGGCGCCCACATCGAGCAAGTACGACCTCTCGCGCTTCCGCACGCTGTTCCTGGCCGGCGAGCGCTGCGATCCCGACACGCTGCTCTGGGCGCGCAGAGCAGCTGCAGCGTCCCGGTCGATCGACCACTGGTGGCAGACCGAGACCGGCTGGGCCGATCGCGGCCAACTGCGTGGGGCTCGGCATGCTGCCGGTCAAGCCGGGCTCGCCGACCAAGGCGGTGCCGGGCTACGACGTGCGCGTGCTGAGCGAGGACAACCAGGAGATGCCGGCCGGACAGATCGGCTCGATCGCGATCAAGCTGCCGATGCCGCCGGGCTGCCTGCCGACGCTCTGGAACAACGACGCCGGTTACGAGAAGTCGTATCTCGCGCGGCATCCCGGCTACTACCTCACCGGCGACGCGGGCTACCAGGACGAGGACGGCTACCTCTACATCATGAGCCGCGTGGACGACATCATCAACGTCGCCGGCCACCGGCTCTCGACGGGCGCCGATGGAAGAAGTGCTGTCCGGCGCATCCCGACATCGCCGAGTGCGCGGTGGTGGGTGGCGGACGATATCAAAGGAAGTTCCTCGGCTTCGTGGTCACCAAGGCCGGGGTGAGCCTGCTCGGACGTGCGACATCGTCAAGGGGCTGATCGACCGCATCCGGCAACCAGATCGGACCGGTCGCGGGGTTCAGGCGGCGCTGGTCGCAAGCGCCTGCCCGAAGACGCGCTCGGGCAAGATCTTGCGCGGAACGATGAAGCGCATCGCGGACGAGCCAGGAGTACGGCGCCCGCCACCATCGACGACCCGGTCATCCTGGACGAGATCGCGGCCGCCCTCAAGGGCGTATTGGGTACGCGAGGGCAAGCCGCCGAGCACTGATGTCAAGGCCGGACCGAGCGTGGCGCGCGCCCGCGTGCCGCTCGTCGACAAGGCGCGGGCCACGCCGGCGCAGCTGGCGGTGTGGGATCGGATCGCCCAGAGCCGCGGGCGCGTGGCGGGCGTTCGCCGCGCTGCTGCACAGCCCCGGGTCCGGCGCGGCGCATCGCCGAGGCGGCCACTACGTGCGCGGTTCGAGGGGCCGCTGGAGCCAGGGGCGGAGCGCGGAGGCGCTGGCCATCATCACGGTGGCCACGCGTGCTCGATGCGCAGTACAGTGAGGTGGCCCACGCCGTGCTCGGCGCCGCCAGGCGGGCGTTCGCGACGAGGGTCATCGCCGCCATCCGCGAGCGCCGGGCTCCGGCCGGGCTCCACGCCGGCCGAGGCGCAGGTGTTCGCCTACGCCAGCGGCCTGCTGCGCGGCATCGGGTGAGCGACGAGGCGTTCGCCGCACTGCAGAAGCGCTTCGGGCTCCGAGGGCTGGTCGATCTCACCGCGACCCATCGGCTACTACGCGATGATCGCCTGCGCGCCTAATGCCTTCGGCATCGATCCACACCGGGGAGAGCCGCCGCCGCCCGTCTGACCCCAGAGAGGACCGCCATGAGCGCTAAGACCTTCCCGATCTTCGACTGCGACAGCCACATCGTGGAGCCGCCGGCCATCTGGGACGAGTACGTGCCGGCCAGCGTGCGGCGCGTGGGTCAAGACGCAGTTCCACTTCCACACCGATACCGACGCTGCTCCTGATCAACGGCCGCGCGGTGCCGGCCTCGCGCGAGCGCTCGAACGCCGCGGAGGTCGGCTGGCCGAGCTGGAAGAAAGAAGGAGGTCGGCGCGCTCGACGCCGGGCACGCGCGGAGTGGCAGCCGAAGTTCCGGACGGCTGGCCGGCTGCCGGGATCCGCAGGCGCGCGCTGCCGCGACATGGACGCGCTCGGCGTCGACCAGGTGATGCTGTTCCCGACGTGGTTCGTCCGCCTGCCGCTCGTGCAGCGACCCGGTGGCCGCGCGCGTCCTGGCCCGCGCCTACAACGACTGGGTCGACGACTACGCCAGCGTCGATCGCCGGCGGCTGTTTCCCTGCGCGGTGCTGCCGATCCAGAGCGTGGAGGATTCCATCGCGGAGCTGCGGCGCGTGGCCAAGCAGGGCTTCAAGGCCGCGGCCGTGCGGCCCGTGCTTTTCCGAACGGGCGCTATCCGACGCCTGCCGGAGTTCGATCCGCTCTGGCGCGAGTTCGAGGCTCTCGACGTCGTGCTGGCCATGCACACCTTCCCTCACGCGAGGCGCTGCACGCCGGAGTGGGCGGATCGGATCGCCCGGACGCGGGGCACCGGCAACGGTCTGCTCTTCACCGACGAGGCCGGTCGTCTACTCGCCCGGCGCAGTTCGTGAGCAACATCGTGTTCAACGCATGGAGCCGACCATCGACGCTCGGAGTCGCTCGGCTTCATCCTCGAGGCCGATGACGTGGCTCACCAGCGTGCTGATGACCGGCTGGCTCGACAAGTTCCCACGGCTCAACGTGCCGCCGTGCTGGAGTCGAACGCGACCTGGCTGCCGCTGGTGCTGGGTCGCAGCCGGAACTTCCTCGATCTCTATGCGTTCCAGCGTGGCCCCAAGGTTGCGGATCCGGTCGAGGCGTTCTGTCGCGCGGTGCTTCATCGCCTTCGAGGGCGACGAGGAGGCCGTGCTACCGGCTGTGGGACCTCTACGACCAGACGTGGCGGCTGTGGTCCTCCGACTATCCGCACCACGACGCCGAGGACGCGTGGGGAGGCCGCTGGAGCTGATGGCCAAGCACAACGTCCCCGAGGCCACGCAGCGGCGGCTGCCGGGTGAGAACGCGCGGCGTCTCTATGGCATCGAGAGCCGGTTCTCGTCGGCTGAAGGAGCGTCCCACGGATTACCACCCGGCGATCTTGCCCTGTTAGCCTCGCCCTCTGCGGCGCCAGGGGCGAGCTGCGCGCCAGCGGCCTTCTGAGGGCTGCGGACCCGCCTGGCCCAATCCGGGACAGCCTCGTTGCTCTACTCACTGCACTCGCTGGCCGCCCACGGCCACTGGTGCCGGGACTGGGTTGCGCCGCTGCTGACCGCACGGTTCGACGTCCCTGGCTCTCGATTTCCCGCGGCCACGGCGGCAGCGACCACGTGTCGGAGGGCGGGTACGGCTTCGACGACTACGTCGCCGACGTCGTGGCGGCCAGCGCGGCTCTGGGCGGTGATCCGCCGCTCGTGATCGGCCACTCCATGGGTGGCTACATCGCGGCGCGGCTGGCCCTTGCGCGGCATCCGACTCGCGTCGCCGGGGTCGTCATCACCGACATCCTGACGACGTGGCCCGACGACTTCGCGCAGTTCCGCGCGGCGCCAGGCCGAGCGCCCGGCGCCCGAATTCGCCAGCGCGGAGGCCGCCGGCGAGCGTTTCCGGCTGGCTTAGCCCCGATTCGCGCACGCCGCCGGGCGCGTGCGCCACCTGGCGTTCGCCACCGGCGTGGTGGCGCGGCCGTCGGGCGGCTTCACGTACGCCTTCGACCGGCGCGTCTTTCTGCATCCGCCGGTCGACCCCTGGCCCGTTTCTCGCGCAGGTCGCGGTGCCGGCCCTCGCGTGGTGCACGGCGAGCACAGTCCGATCATGGAGCGCCGAGATCGTGCCAGCGGGTGGCGGCCGCGATCCCGCGCGGCCAGCCGATGCACGCTGGCCGGCGCTCACCATCACCTCGTCGTCGAGGACCCCGGGAGTTCGCCCGGTCGGTGCTCCGGTGGTCCGGCTCCGCGGGTGTTTCGGAGTACAATCTAGGCGGGTCGGTGCGTTGGACGCCGACACCTGGCCCAAGGACAAGAGGCGTGATGACGCCCCCGATCACCGTCTACACCAACATCGGCTGAGGGCCGTGTCACCGGGCGACAGAGTATCTGTCGCAAAAGGGTGTGCCGTTCACGGAGCGCAACGTCGGGAAGGATCCGACGGCGCGCCAGGAGCTCATGGAGCTGGGACTGCTGTCCGCTGCCGGTCATCCTCATCGGTGACAAAGCGGCTGACGGGGTTCAATCGAAAGCAATCGACGCCGCGCTGGCGGGGGTAGAGAGCCATGGCCGAGGCCGTCCAAGGTCAGCGTCGACAAGATGTGGGCGGCGTACGCCCGCAAGTACGCGGAGAAGTCAGGGACGTCGCTGCATCCGGACGTGAACGTGACCCAGACGGTGGTCGAGGGGCTGGCGCGGCACATCGAGTCGGTGGGCCGGCCGCTCTGCCCGTGCAACTTCTATCCCGATCCAGCCGCCGAGGCCAAGCTCCGCCGCTGGATCTGCGCGTGCGACGAGATGCAGAAGTACAAGTACTGCCACTGCCTGCTCTTCGTCACCCCGAGGGCGTGCCGATCACCGAGTACCTGCCCGAGGATCACGAGGCCGGGACGCCTACGGCCTGGTGAAGGATCCCTCGCCCGACAAGGGGCGCGCGGTGGCCGCGTGCTGGAGAAGCAGAGCCAGGAGGGCGAGGGGCGCCTGAGCGCCCGGCCCCGTCGTCGCCGCAGCTCTCAGCAGCCCCACCGGGAGGAACGCGTGAGCGCTCAGCGTGAAGAATTCATTGGTTCCCGGAATGGCCGAGCCGGTCAGCCATTTCACCCACGTCGTGCGGGCCGGCCGCATCGTGCTTCGTCTCGCGGCATGCGACGTGGCGACGGCCGACGGCACGTCTGGCGGCAGCGACGTCGTGGCGCAGGCCGGCAGACCCTGGGAACATCAAGCGCTGTCTGACCGGCGGCGGGCGCCACCTTCGCCGACATCTGCAGGGTGACCGATCTTCCTGCGCAGCAACATCAACGATCGCGAGAAGGTCAACACCGTCCGCGAGGGTACTTCGGGGCCCACCGTCCGGCCAGCACCCTGGTGGAGATCTCCCGGCTCGTGCGCGACGCGGTACCTGATCGAGATCGAGGCGACCGCCGTGGTGCCCGGAGCGCAAGGCCGCCAAGCCGCAGGCGCCAAGGTCCGGCCCCGGCGCGCCCGCTCGCGGAGGAAGTAGTGCCGACCGTCCGCCTGCGCGACGAGTCCGGGTATCCCGAGCCGCGCGCGCAAGCTGTTCGAGCTGAGCAAGCAGTGGTTCAACCACGATTTCGCGCAGCCGCCCGCGATGAGCCGGGTGATGGCGTGGGATCCGGGCTTCGGCGGCCCCTCGGCCAGGCCATGAAGCGGGCCATGGCTCCGGGAGAGTTCGGACGCGGCGAGAAGGAAATGGTGGCGCGCGGTCTGTCAGCGGGGTGAACGCCTGCGAGCTACTGAACGCGGGCGCACACTGCAGCCGGGAAGCTGCAGGGATGACCGACGACGCGCTGTGGTACGAGGCCGCCCAGGTGGTGGGCATCACCAACGCGCTCAACGTGGTCGCGGACGGACTCGGCCGGAGTGCTGGCGTCGGTCAAGCCGGACGCGGGGCTGCCCGAGGTGCGAGCGGTCTTCGCCGACCTGCGGGAGTTCTACGCGATGCCGGCCGGTGGCGAGATCCCCACGCCGTTCGTGCTGGCCGCCTACGAGCCCGGCTATCTCGCCGACCTGTGGGTCACCGTGCGGCACACCTTCACCGATCGTCGGCTGAGCCGGCGGCTGAAGGAGGCACTCGCCTTCGCGGTCTCGCTGACGTCCCGCTCGGCGTTCGGCACCTGGTTCCACCTGTCGGAGATGCGACGGCTCGGCGTGACGGATCGCGGGGTCATGAGAAGTCGTCGGCGTGACCCAGATGTTCTCGTCGCACACGAAGATCGCCGACACGCTGCGGCTCGAGTCCGACATGGGCGACATCGCGCCGGTCGACCCCACCCCCGCGCCCGGCGGCGAGCGGGCCGGCCCGCGCGCCACTGGACAACGCGGCGTCACCCGGCCCCGGCGCGCGCGCCGGCCGCGACCGGCGCGCTCAAGCGCTGAGGCTCACGGTCGGTGCGCGATGGCTGCCGAGGCTCCGAGAACCGCGACTCGTGCGATCGAGCTGTGGCGCGAGGCGTACGGCCACCAGATGGCCCGGTGAGCTCGACCGCGCGATCGAGGTCTATCAGGAGTCCGATCCGCGTGTGCCCGACCGCCGAGGCCCACACGTTTCTCGGCTGGACCTACTCTTTTCAGGGCCGGCTCGACGAGGCCACCGCCGAGTGCCACCGGGCGATCGAGGTCGATCCGGATTTCGGCAACCCCTACAACGACATCGGCGTCTACCTCCATGCAGCAGGACAAGCTCGACGAGGCCGTTCCGTGGCTCGAGCGCGCCAAGCTCGCCCGGCGTTACGAGCCCCGGCAGTTTCCGTACATGAATCTGGGACGGATTTTCCTCAAGCAGGGTAAGTGGCGGGATGCGCTCCGCGAGTTCGAGGGCGCGGTGCGCATGGCGCCCTCCGACGCAGGCGCGGCGAAAGCGCTCCACACTCTGCGCGGGCGTCTCAACTGAGCGTTATCGAGACCGGCTACCGAGCGAGCGGCCGCGGCGGGGGAGGTCGTCCGGGGGTCTCGGGGGACCACGAGGCTGGCGCTCGCTTCGAACCGCGCCTTGGCTGGGCTCCACCTCACGCGGGCGCGCGGTGATGGGCGGCGGGAACGGGTCCTCCGAGACCCCGACGACCTCCCCGTCGCAGCCGGCTGCCTGGCATCACGGTTCGCTTACAACTTTGCCGCTCGCTCCCGCCTGCTTCCGGTCGGTCGGCGCTCTTACTCGGTTCGCTGCGCCTTGACGTGGGCGGGGGCGCCGGGCCGCGGTCCGACCAGGGCGCGCCCAGGTCAGACGAGGAGTGCGGAGCGCGTATCGGGGCGCTGGCGGTGTCGGTCGCCGGCGGAGAAGTCGACGCGGCCCCACATCGACTCGCCGAGACCGCGCCAGCCGAGGACACGGCTCAGTTCTGACTCGTTGCCGATGGGACCGTGCTCGGTGCGGAACTTCACGATGCGCTCGGCTTGCTCCGGACCGACGCCCGGCAGCCGGAGCAGCTCGTGCGGGTTGGCCGACGTTCACCCGGACCCGATCAGGCATGGGCACCTCCGCCAGGAAGGGTCGGCCGCTGAGTGCGAGTCAACACCGATCACCGACTGACGTCAAGATGAGTTCACACGCGCGTGGTCTGACCGACCCAGTAGGGCTCGCGCAAAGACGCTTGACGAGCTTGCCGGCGGTGTCGCGCGGGAACTCGTCGTGGAAGGACACCTGGCGCGGTGCGCCTGTAGTCAGCCAGATGCGCGCGACAGAAGGCCATGACCGCCTCCGCGGTGAGCGTCGCGCCGGCACGCGGCTGGATGGCTGCGTGCACGCGCTCGCCCCACTCCGGATCGGGCACGCCGAAGATCGGCCGCGTCCTGCACACCGGGGTGACGGTGCAGGACGTCCTCGATCTCGGCCGGGTAGATGTTGACGCCGCCCGAGATGACCATGTCGCGCTTGCGATCGCAGATGTACACGAACCCTTCGTCGTCCATGTAGGCGACGTCGCCCACGCTGAGCCAGTCGCCGCGCGCCGTCTCGCGCGTGGCCTCCGGCTTCTTGTAGTACTCATCGAAGACGCCGACGTGCCGCCGGACGTGGAGCTCGCCGAGGCTGCCCGCTCGGCACCGGCCGCCCGTCGTCGTCGAGGATCGCCAGCTCGATGTCCGGCGCCGCCCGTCCGCACGAGTGCGGCTTGCGCAGCATGTCCTCCGGGCGCAGCACCGTGTCGATCCCGAGCTCGGTCGAGCCGTAGAACTCGTAGAGCACGGGCCCGAAGTAGGCGAGCACCTCCTCCTTCACGCGCATCGGGCAGGGGCCCCGGCCACCACGATGGAGCGCATGGAGGACACGTCGTGGCGGGCGCGCACCTCGGCCGGCAGGTCCACGATGCGCTTCAGGAGCGTGGGCGCCATGAAGGTGGTGGTGCAGCGGTGGCGCGCGATGAGGCGCAGCGCATCCTCGGGATCGAACTTGCGCATCACGACCACGGTCTCGGCCGAAGAGGTGGGCGTACAGGGCGAAGCCGCCGGGGGCGGAGTGGTAGAGCGGCCCCGCCACCAGGTGGACGTCCGGTGGGCGCCACACAGTTCAGCGCGACGCGCGCGAGGTGATCGAGCGCGGGTCGATCGCGCGGCGCAGCGCGCCCTTCGGCTTGCCGGTCGTGCCGGCGGTGTAGATCATCGAGCCGCCCAGCC
>ERZ1370068.545-contig-10497_pt1 | contig 33832 bp, 36 predicted proteins | sample MGYA00561227_ERZ1370068 | MGnify/ENA primary metagenome ERZ1370068 (study PRJEB38410, sample SAMEA6850437) | metagenome | study: Metagenomic assessment of the ecological functions of the soil: analysis of the soil microbiota associated with the...
TCGTCGCGGCAGGCTCGCTGATCCGCGACGGGGACCGGCTCCGGCTCCCCGGCACGGCCGCCGCGGGGCCCTCCGCCGAGGCGCTCGCGGCGATGGACCGCCTCGTGGAGCTGCTGACGCCGGTCGCTCCGCCACCGCTCTCGGACGCGGCCCGCGAGGCAGGCTGCGGCGCCGCGGAGAGTGCGGGCCCTCGAGCAGGCGAACCCGGATCGTCCGGCTGGACGACGACTCGCCGCCTGGGCGTTCGCGACGTAGCGCGACCTCGCCGGGCGAGCGCTCGCGATGGCGAGCGCCGCGCCGCTGACGCCGGCCGCCTATCGCGACGCGACGGGACGAGCCGCAAGTACGTGATGGCGATCCTCGAGGATCTCGACCGGCGAGCGATCCTCCGCCGGACGCCCGCCGGCCATGTGCCCGGGCCGCGCGCTCCGCAGGCCGCGGCCGGCCACGACGGGGACCGGATCCTCGTGACGTCGGAGGGCCGGGATCGCGGCTACGGGGCCGTGACCGGGGTGGTGGGGCGGTGACGGGGATCGTCCTGGCCGGCGGCCGCTCGAGCCGGTTCGGGTCCGACAAGCTCGCCGCGGAGGTCGCCGGTGGGCTGACGCTGCTCGAGGCGTCCGTCTGGCCATCGCGCCGCTCGTGACCCGAGGTGATCGTCGTCCTGGCCCCGGACGACGACCGACGTCCGCCGATGGCCGGCGTGCCGGTCCGCCGGGTCGCCGACCCCGGAGTCGTTCGAGGGCCGCTCGTCAGGCTGCGCGCCGGGCTGGAGGCCGCGACCGAGCCGATCGTCCTCGCGGTCGGCGGCGACATGCCCGCGATGCGGGCCCCGGTCCTCGCCGCCCTGGTCCGGGCCCTGCTGGCCGCCGACGCGCTCGACGGGCGCGGCCGTCCTCGCGACGCGGGGCGCCTCGTCCCGTTGCCGGCCGCGCTGCGCACCGGGCGGGCGAGCGACGAGGTCGGGCGGCTCGTCGACGACGGGGAACGCCGCCTGCGGTCGCTGTTCACGCGGCTGCCGACCCGCGTCCTCGACGACGTCGAGTGGCGCCCGCTCGATCCCGGGAGGGCGACACCCTCCGCGACGTGGACCGGCCCGAGGACCTCTGACCCGGGCGGGCTCGCGGCACCGCGCACGCCGCGACCGTGGGGAAACGTCGAACGCGTCCGCCGGAGGACGGACGCGTTCGTCTGGGAGGAGGGAGCGGGGAGCCGGGATCAGCTCCGGAACGGGGTAGTCGGTAGAGCTGCGAAGCCGCGGCCGAGCGGTCGGGGCCGGGCGGAGGATCGACCGTGACGCTGTTCAGGGCGCTGGCGAACGCAGCGAGCGATCGCGGCTCGAGTCCTGGGCGCTCGCCGCGAGGCGCTGGGCGGCGGACTCCGCCAGAAGGTCGTCGATGTGGGCCGCGACGGTCGATCGAGGTGATCGGAAACATCATCGTCTGATCTCCCTCTCCGATCCCGTCTCTCGGGATCACGATGAGACCATGGCTCCGGCGCACCCCGCGGCCCCACCGTCGGCCGTGGTCAACGCGTCTACGTCATTCGACGGTGCCGCCGACCGCGTCGTCCGGCGGCGGCCGCCGGGTGCCCGGCCGCCCGTGGCGCCGGACGCCGTTCACCCGGATCGCCGGGATCCTCGTGGGCCGATCCCGCCGCCGACGGTCGCGAGTACGACCGCGCGTCGCCGATCGGGTCCCGGCGTCCGGCGCGAACAGGTCGCGGTCGATCACGGCCAGGTCGGCGAGCTTGCCCATCTCGATCGAGCCCGTCACGTCGTCGAGGTGGTTGACGTCAGGCCGAGCCGAGCGTGAACCGCGTGATCGCCGTCGGAGCGTGATCCGCTCGTGCCGGGAGGAACGGCTCCTCGTCGCCGCGCGACTCCGGCCAGACCCGCTCGACGGCGACCTCCATCTCCATCGAGCGGGTTCGGCGGTCGAGACGCTCCAGTCGGAGCCCATCGCCAGCCGCGCGCCGGCTGCGCAGGAGCGAGCGCGAACGGGTACTGCCAGCGTCAGTCGCTCCGGCCCGAGGAACGGGATCGTCAGGATCGTCCATCTGGGCCGTCGTGGCAGGCCCAGAGCGGCTGGGCGTTGCCGACGACGTCGAGCTCGGCGAAGCGCGGGATGTCGTCCGGGTGGATGACCTGGATGTGGGCGATGTGCGGTCGCGTGTCCGATGGGCCGTTCGCCCGCCGGGCCGCCGCGACGGCGTCGAGCGACGTCGCGAACGGCGCGGTCGCCGATCGCGTGGAAGTGCGGCTGGAGCCCGAGCGCGTCGAGCCGGGCGACGGCCCGTCCGAGCGCCTGCCGGATCGATCGGAGCGATGCCGCGGTTGTCGCCGGGCGCGCGCCGTCGCGTCCGAGATACGGGTCGAGCATCGCGCCCGTGAAGGTCTCGAGGACGCCGTCGATCATCAGCTTCACGCTGTGTCGGCGCGGTAGCGGCCGATGGCCGCGGCCGCGGTCGCTCGACGAGCTCGTCGATCTGCTCGGCGCCCGCGCTCGCGCTCCCACCAGAGCGCGCCCACGACCCGGCCGGTCAGCTCAGCCGCGCGTCGGCCGCCCGCGCGGTACGTCGCGCTCCTCGGCGTGCGGCGTCGACGATCGCGTCCTGCCAGGCGGTGACCCCGAGCGCGTGGAGGTGCGCCTGGCCCGGCCGAGGCCCTCGTCGCGCAGTCGCGTCGGTCGTCGGCGGCATGAGCCGTTCGACGAGGTCCATCGGCGCCCTCGTGGAGCGTGCCGCGTCGGCGTGCCGTCCGGGTCGCGCTCGATCCGGCCGTCGCCGGGTCCGGCGTCGTCGCGGTCGATCGCCGGCCAGCTCGAGCGCCCGGCGTGTTGACCCAGGCGCGAGTGGCCGTCGCGGTTCGGCAGGAAGGCCGGCCGGTCGGGACGATCGCGGTCGAGGTCCTCGCGGCGCGGGGACGCCGCCCTCGAAGTCCGCCATGTACCAGCCGCCGCCGATGATCCACGGCACGGTCCGGGTGGCGCCGGCGTACGCCGCGATCGTGTCGAGACCGCCTGCCGGCCGCGGGCGTCGCGGACGTCGCACTGCGATCAGGTCGAGCCCGGCGCCGATCGGGTGGACGTGGGCGTCCTGGAAGCCCGGGCGACAGTCCGGCCGCGCAGGTCGATGACCCGCGTGCGCGGGCCGATCGAGCGGCCGGACGTCGGCGTCCGGCCCGACCGCGACGATCCGCTCGCCGCGGATCGGCGACGGCCTCGGCGCGCGGACCGGGCGGCATCGACCGTGTGGACGTGGCCACCGGTCAGGACGAGGTCGGCTGGGGCTCGGGGTTCGGCATGGCGGTCAGGATGGCAGCCGGCCGGTCCGCGTCGGCGGACGACCGGACCGCGGGACGGCGTCGACCGCGTCGGCGGTCGCGACGGGTACCTATCCGCGCCGATGACCACGACCGTCGAGCTCATCCACCCCGGCTACATCCGCGACGAGGCCGCGTCGGCAGCAGCATCACGCTCATCCGCGACGGCGACGCGATCATCGTCGCCGACCCGGGATGGTCGCGCGTCGCTCGCGCGATCCTCGATCCGCTCGCCGCGCGCGGGCGTCGCCGGAGGCGCGTCACCCACGTCTTCCTCAGCCACCACCACCCCGACCACACGCGTCAACATCGCGCTGTTCCCGAACGCCGAGGTCGTCGACTTCTGGGCGCGCTACCGCGACGACCTGTGGCTCGACCACGACGGCGACGGCTAGCACCTCGTCGCCGAACAGCCGAGCTGTGGCTGACGCCCGGCCACACCGAGGAGGACGCGACGCTCATCGTCCAGGCCGACGACGCGATCTACGCCCTGACCCACCTCTGGTGGCGAGCCGACCGGACGCCCGAGGTCGACCCGTTCGCCGCCGGACCAGGCCGGCGCTCGACGCGCAGCGCGAGCGCGTCCTCGGCCGCCGCCGACATCGTCATCCCCGGCCACGGCGCGGCATTCCGGGTCGACCGGCGGCTGACCGGCGCCGGCGTCAGCCGCGCGCCGCGATCCGCGCTCAGCCGCGCGTCGCGATGATGTTGAGCCGGACGTAGTCGATCGACCGGCTCGCGCGAGCCGCTCGGCGACCTCGTGGACGAACGCGTCGCGCTCGTCGGACGGCAGCCGGTCGAGGTGCGGGCCGAGGATCACGGTCCGCAGGAACGTCTCGAAGCGGCTCGCCGGGCTCGAACCGGGTCGGCTCGGCTGGAGCCAGCACTCGATGTCGACGAAGCCGCTCGCGACCAGCCGGGCGGTCGTCGCCATCCGGCGTCTCGTAGTGGGCGCGGCCGAGCCAGCCGTCGCCGACGGTCGCGAGGACTCGCCTTGACCGAGGCGATGTTGCCGGACGCCGCCGCACTGGGCGCTCAGCCGACCGCCCGGCCGGATGACGGCGGCCAGGTTCGCGGAACAGGGCGTCGTGGTCGGGGACCCAGTGGAAGGTCGCGGTCGAGAGGATCGCGTCGACCGGTGCCGCCGGGACGTCGGCAACGGCCGGCCGAGGTCGGCGACGACGTAGTCGACCCGGTCGCCGAACCGGGCGAGCCGGTCGCGGGCGGCCTCGACCATCGACGGCGAGGCGTCGAGGGCGACGACGCGGCCGCGCGGCAGGCGCTCGCGCAGCGAGCTCGGTGACGCGGCCGCTGCCGCAGCCGGCGTCGAGGACCCGTCTCGTCGCCGGCCAGCTCGCAGCCGGTCGAGCACCGCGGCGTCCCCAGCGGGTCTGCGGGTCGGCGACGCGGTCGTACGTGGCGGCGTCCCAGTCGCGCGGAGTCGTCATGGCCCAGAGAGTATCGGTGCCCGGCGTCCTGCTCGTGGACCTCGCATGGGCTTGTCGCGACGCGTACCCTGTGGCGCGGGACCGCGGCGGGTGCTGCCGTCGGTTTGCGGGAACGAAGGGAGGCGCCCACGGTGTCTGCGATCTGGGCCAAGTTCAACAAGAACGAGCGAAACGTCTCGCTCGGTGCCGCGATCGTCCTCATCGCCTGGGTGGTGGGCTCGTCGGGTACGGCGGATTCGGAGTCGAGTTCCTCGAGCCCTCGGCGCGGCGGCCGTCCTGGTCATCTACTACCTGAAGTACGCCCTGAACCAGAACATCCAGTGGCCGGTTCCGGTGCCCGACGATCGTGCTGATCATCTCCGCGATCATCGGCATCTCGGCGATCCTCGGCCTGATCCGGATCCTCGGGATCCTCAGCTTCGCCGGCTTCCTCGGCATCTACTTCATCGCCCTGCTCGCGATCACCGCGGGCGGCGTGCTGATGCTGTTCGGCGCCTGGCAGGAATTCAACGCGACGGCCGGCGAGCGGGCCGCCGCGTCGAGCACCACCGCCCCGTCGGCTCCCGCGCCGCGCTGCTCCCGCGGCGCCCGCCGCTCCGGCCGAGCCGATGGCCCCGCCGCCCGGCCGACGAAGGCCCCGGCGCTCCGCCGGCCTGATCGCACGCGGGCCGGGCTGAAGCCGGCCACCACGCAGCAACCGAACCGGGCGGGCCCAACCGCCCGGTTCGTCGTTTCCGATCGGGCCGGGGCCGAGTCAGTGCAGGTGGTCGACCCAGTCCAGTGGCACACGATCCTCGGGTCCAGGCACTGCCTCGCCGCGGTGGATGGCAGCGTGGCCGAGCGAGCCGCGGCCCCTCCACCAGCTCGAGGATCTCGTAGTTCCAGAACCACGTCTCGTATGGCTCGAAGCTCTGCACCACGGGGTGGCCCAGCCCGCGGCATGGTGACTGGCGTGCTGGGACGGAGACGAGTCGCAGCATCCGACATGGCCGCAGTGGGCGCACCGCCGCAAGTGAAGCCACCAGCCGCCGCTCGCCAGGCACTCCCGGCAGCCCGTACCGCTGGGCCGGGCTCGGACATCGAACGGAGGATGTTCAACCACCCGAACATGATGGACGACCGCGTCCTGGTGATCGGCCGTTCGGCCGGGTCGGTCATGCCCTCAGCCCGCCCCGACCGCCGGCTCCGCCTGGCTCGCCTCCACGTCCGCCTCGGCCCGGGTCGCCGAGCCGGACCGCAGGCCGATGGCGCACACCGCGGAGCCGGCTGCCATCAGGCCCGCCGACACCAGCGCCGCGAGGTGGAACGCGCTGACCGACGCCTCCTTTGGCCGCCGCGGCGACCTCGTCGGGCGTCCCGGGCGGCACGGGGTTGAGCGGCACGATCGCGGCCCGGACGGCCGGGTCGGTCGTGTCGAGACCCGGCACCATCGATCCGAGGATGTTGTAGAACGCGGCCGTGATCGCGATGAAGATGACGGCGCCGATGAGCGGCTGGCCGACCCGCGACAGGGCGTTGTTGATCGCCGACCCGAGGCCGGAGTTGCGCGCCGGGATCGAGTTCATCAGCGTGCTCGTCAGCGGCGCGACGACCATCGCCATCCCGAGCCCGAACGCGATGTTCGCGGGCAGCACGTCGACGATCGCGTCGAGCGGCGGGATCAGGGTCGAGGGGTTGCCGAGCTCCGCCTGCCAGGGCTCGGACGACGCCGGGATCCGGGCGAGCCAGAGCTGCCCCGCGGCCACGATCAGCGGGCCCGCGACGAGGAACATCCGCGCCCCGAATCGTCCCGTCAGCGCCCCGATCCGGGCGGACAGCGTCGCCAGCAGGATCCCCGCCGGGATGCCGATGATCGCCGCGCCCGTCGCCGTGTAGCCGAGGGTTCCCTGGTAGAAGCAACGCGGTGTACGTGAACGAGACGTAGAGCGCGCCGTAGATCAGGAACGTCGCGAGGTTGATCGACGCGAACTCGCGGTTCCGGAACAGCGACAGCGGCACGAGCGGATGCGGCGTGATCGCCATCAGGATCGGGAAGGCGACGAGGCAGACGGCGCCGACCGCCAGCGAGATCCAGGCGACCGGGTCCGACCAGTGGGTCTCCTGGCCGTGGATCGCCCCGAAGGCCAGCCCGCCGACCGCGAGCGCGCCGACGATCGAGCCGAGCCAGTCGAAGTGGCCGCTGGCGTCCGGGATCGCGCGACTCCTCGACGTGGCGTGATCGCCGCGAACAGGGCGACCGCGACGAGGGGGACGTTGATGAGGAACGCCAGCCGCCAGGTCGAGGTTGTCGACGAGGAGGCCGCCGATGATCGGGCCGAGGAGAGTCAGCGCGGACGTCGACGCCGCCCACAGCCCGAACGCCCGGGCCGCGACCCGGCGCCGGTGAACGCGGCGGTGATGATCGCCAGCGAGCCGGGAACGAGCGAGCGCCCCGGCGGCGCCCTGGAGGAGCCGCGCACACGATCATGCAACTCGAGGGTCGGCGCGAGCCCGCACAGGACCGAGATCACGCCGAACGAGGTCAGGCCGATGACGAAGATCCGCCGCCGGCCGTAGCGGTCGGCGAGCGCGCCGGCGATGATCAGCAGCGCCGCCAGGACGGCGCAGGTAGCCGCTGCCGACGTAGGCCTGTCCCTCGAGGATGCCGATCGACGTCAGGCGCGGGAGCTCCTCGCCCATCCGCTTCAGGGCGAGGTTCACGATCGTGCTGTCGAGGAAGACGATGCCGGACGCGACGATGGCGGCAAGGAGCGTCCAGCGCTGGGCGCCGGGTCATGTGCCCGGCAGTGTCGCACAGGCACGGATATGCTCCGATCCATGCCGGGACCGGGTCCGATCGCGCTCGTCGGGTCCGGCGAGTTCCTGCCCGCGATGGCCGAGATCGACGCGGCCCTCCTGGCCGCGAGCGGCCGCTCCAGGCCGCGCGTCGCGATCCTCCCGACGGCGTCCTGGCCGGACGGCGAGGAGGTCTTCCGGCGCTGGGCCGACATGGGGGCCGCCCACTTCACCGCGCTCGGCGCGGAGGTCGAGCCGGTCCTCGTCCGCGACCGTTTCGACGGCCGACGACGATGCGCCCGCCCAGGCGATCGGCGAGGCGGACCTCGTCTACCTGTCGGGCGGCAAGCCCGGCCACCTGACCGAGAGCCTCCTCGGGACGCGCGTCGGCGACGCGATCGTCGCGGCTCACGAGCGCGGGGCGGCGCTGGCCGGCTGCTCGGCCGGGGCGATGATCCTTGCCGGCCGCCATTTCGATTTCCGGATCCGGCGGATGCTCGTTCCCGCTCCGCTGGCAGGACAGCCTGGCGCTCGTGCCGAAGGCGCACGGTGATCCCCCACTACGACGCCTGGCCGGAGGCCGCTGTCGGCGGCCTTCGTCGCTCCAGTCGCCGCGGGACCTCGTGACGCTCGGGATCGACGAGGACACCGCGGCCGTCGGGCGGGACGGCTCGTGGCAGGTCCAGGAGCCGGCCGGGTGACGGTCTGGCGGGGCCGCCACCGCGAGCGGTTCCGTCGCGGCGACGTCTTCCGGATCTGAGGCCGCGTCCCTCCGAACGGCCGAACGCCCCGGCCTGGGGGACCGGGGCGTTCGATCGGCTGTGGCTGCGGGAAACGTGGGTCTGGGCCGTCACGCTCGACCGCGAAGGGGTCGGTGGAGCCGGCAGGTCAGTCGGGCTTCACCTGGCGGAAGCAATCGGAGCAGTAGACGGGCCGGTCCATCCGTGGCTTGAACGGGACCTGGGCCTGATTTCCGCAGGACGAGCAGATCACGGCGAAGTACTCACGGGCGATCCGATCATCGCCCCGCTCGTAGCCGCGCGGTCCACCGATGTCCCGGAACGTCGTAGCCGGCCTCCCGACTGGCCCGACGGCTGGCGCGACAGCTCGCGCACCGCTTGGGGTCCGATGAGAACCCCTTCTGTGCGTAGTACTCCTGGTCGGCCGCCGAGTGGATGAACTCCACGCCGCAGTCGACACAGTTCAACTGTTCGATCCGCGTAGGTCACGAAACCTTCCTCTCCTCTGAGCGCGCCTGTCCCTGGGCGGCCTGACGAAGGCGGCCACAACGGCGGATGGGATGGGTGCGTCGGGTCGGAAGCCGGCGCCGCGGTATCCAGGTGCCGTTATGGAGTCCCTGTGTCGGGCGCTCGGGTTGATGACCCGGGACCATACACGGTCCGAATCAGGCCTTGCAAGCGCTGGGCGGGTGGTGCGCCCGGTCCACACCTTCGCATTGCAAGCTCGCGACGACGGCCGCGCCGCGGCAGGTCCCATCCGGGGCTCGCCGCGGATTCGTGACACCCGACCTGTCACAATGACGCCGCGAGAGTCGGGATCGGCGAGCGAGGGGCCAGGGGGCGCCTCGCTCGCGCCTAGTCATCGAGGCGTCGCCGAGGGGCGTCCGGTGCAGCCCTCGCCTCGCCGTCCGGGGGACGGAACAGGAGGCCAGCCGCGACCGGATGCTTCGACTGCTCCACACCGCGGACGTCCATCTCGGCGCCCGTCACGCCGACCTGGGCGAGCAGGCGGCCGCTCAGCGCGAGCGGCAGTTCGCCGCCTTCCGGCGCGACGGTCGACCTGGCGATCGCGGAGAAGGTCGACGTCTTCCTCATCGCCGGCGACCTGTTCGACTCGAACACCCAGCCGCGCCGGTCGGTCGAGCGCGTCGCCGCCGAGCTCCGGCGCCTCGCCGCGGCGAAGATCCGGACCGTGATCATCCCCGGCACCCACGACGTCTACGACCGCTCGTCGATCTACCGCGTCCTACGACCTCGCGGCGCTTGCCGGCTCGCGGCGCGGACGACGATCTCGTCACCGTCCTGACGCCGGACCACCCGTCCGTCCACCTCGCCGCCTGCGACGTCGACGGTCCACGGCGCCGTGTTCGCGACCAAGCGCGCCCCGATAGCCCCTCGCCGCGATCCACGTGAACCGCGAGGACCCGGCCGCGGCGACGTGGCAGGTCGGGATGGTCCACGGCGCGCTCGCGATCCCCGGACCGGACCGACCGCGACGAGGTCGTCATCACCACGCGACGAGATCGCCGCCAGCGGCCTCGACTACCTCGCGCTCGGTCACTGGCACTCCGTACCAGCAGGGCGTGGCCGGCGGCACGACGTACGCCTACTCCGGCGCCCCGGAGCCGGTCGCGATCGAGCCAGGACGGCGCCGGCAAGGTCCTCCTCGTCGAGCTCGAGACGACGGCCGGCGGACGGACCGTCACGGTCGACGCCGCGGACCGGTCGGCAGGACCCGGTTCGAGAAGGCTCGACCTCGACGCGGCCGCGATCGCCGACCAGCCGGCACCTGGTCGCCCAGCTCCCGGCGCTGGCCGACCCGGACCTCGTCCTCGACGTCCGGCTGACCGGCGTCCGCCCGGACGAGCTGGACCTCGACCTCGACGAGGTCGAGGGCCAGGTCAAGGGCTCCTTCCTCCAGATCCGCGTCCGCGACGCGTCGCATGCCGGCCCTGACCGGCGGGCGTCCTGCCCTCGGCCGACACGATCGCCGGCGCGTTCATCCGCGAACGTCGAGGCCCGGATCGCCGAGCTCGAGGCGGCCGCCGGAGCCGACGACGACGAGGCGGGCCGCGGAGCTCCGCGACGTCGCTCCGCCTCGGCCGGCTGCTCCTGGCCGGCCACGAGGTGACGCCTGTGAGGATCACCCGGCTGGCGCTGCACGACTTCCGGCGCTACCGCGAGCTCGAGATCCCGCTGTCGCCCGGGCTGACGATCGTCCACGGCCCCAACGAGGCCGGCAAGACGACGATCCAGCGGGCGATCGAGCTGGCCCTGACCCGGAAGGTGACCAGCGGCGGCGGCCGACATGGACGCCTTCGCCCGTGGGACGCGCCGGAGGACGCCCGGCCGGTCGTCGCGATCGACTTCGAGGATCGAGGACGACGACCGCGGCGTGCGGACGGGGCACGCTCGAGAAGGCCTTCCGCGGGTCGCGGGGACCGTCCGCCTCGAGCTCGACGGCGAGACGATCACGGACCCGACGCTCGCCGACCAGGCGCTCGCCGAGCTGACCGGCATCCCGACCGAGGCCTTCTTCCGCTCGACCGCGATCGATCCGCCACCACGAGCTGGCCGACCTCGACCGCGACGAGGCCGCGCTGCGCGACCGGCTCCAGGCGTCGATCAGCGGCGCCGACCGGGGCACCTCGCCGGGCGAAGCAGACGCTCGAGAAGGCCCTCTACGAGCTGAGACACGAAGGGCGACAAGAACCCGGGCCGCCTGAAGGTCGCGACCGAGGCCGTCGACGGCGCCGAGGCGGCCGTCGAGCAGGGCGAGCTCGCACTCGCGCCAGCTCGAGCGCGACCGCGACACGCTCGCCGGCGCGCCGCGAGCGACGGGCCGACGACGGAGACGAGCCTCGTCGAGCGGCGCTGCGCTGCTCGAGAAGGCCCGGCCAGGCCGAGCGGCTGATCACGCGGAGCGCGACGCACGCCCAGGAGCGCTTCGAGCGCTACCGCCAGCGCGGTCGACGGTCGCCGAGGAGCTGGCCGGCCTCCGCGACGACCCATCCCTCGCCGAACCCGCTGCCGCGTCCCGAGCAGGTCGTCGAACCGGCTGCGGATCCTCGACGCGACGGTCACGGGAGCTGAAGGCGGCCCTGCGCCGGCGAGGTCGAGGTCTCGTTCGAGGTTCGCACCGGCACCGACCTGGCGGCCGCTGTCGCGGCGGGTCGCGATCTGCTCCTCGTCCTGGGCTGCTCGTTGCCGCCGGACGCGTTCGCGCTGAGACGGCCTCGGCGCGCTCGACCTCGGGTCCGCTGCCGATCCTCATCGGCGTCATCGTCGCCGTCATCGGCGTCGATCCTCGCGTTCGTCGCCTGCGTGGCTCCGCCGCGGCGACCGCGTCCAGCACGGCAGCTGCGCGACGTCGAGATCGATCGGCGGCTGCGCGGCCGGTCCGAGATGGAGGCCGAGCTCGCCCAGGCCGAGGCGGACACCGCCCAGCAGCTCGGCCGGCGCTGCGGCCTGCCGGACCTCGCCGCCGCCGAGGACGCTGCTCGAGCCGGAGAAGGAGCACGTCAGCCGGATCGATCGCCTGACCGCCCAGCTCGACGGGCTCGTCGGCAAGGAGCCGGCCGAGACCCTGCCGGCGCTGCGCGACGCCGCCGCCCTCGAGATCGAGCAGAAGACCGGCGCGCTCGAGGCGCTCGGGCCGATCGCCAAGGAGCCGCGCGCCACGCGAGCGGCTGGAGGTCGAGGTCCGCGACCTGGAGGCGGCCCTCGAGCGCGGCCCGCGACGACGAGGCGAACGCCCGGGCCCGCGTCGATGCGAACACCGTGGACGCCGAGCAGGTCGCCGGTCACGCCGAGCGGCTCGTCGCCGTGGCGCGAGGAGCTCGCCGCGCTCCAGCGCCGGAACCGGCGTCTACGAGCGGATCGCTCCGGCGAGATCGAGGCCGCCGAGCAGGCCACGATGCAGACCGCGACCCGCTTACCTCGAGCAGCGCATGGTCCGCGACATCGCAGCGGATCACGGACGGCCGCTACCGACCGTGTGCGGTCGACGACAGGACGCTCGGACATCCGGCTCCGCGCGCCGGAGAAGGGCGACTGGGTCGACGTCCGGTCGCTCAGCCAGGGCACGCTCGACCTCGTCTACCTGTCCGCCCGCCTCGGGCTCGTCCGGCTCGTCACCGGCGATCGCCGCCCGCCGCTCGTCTTCGACGACCCGTTCGTGACCCTCGACGACGGCCGGGCGACCCGGGCGCTCGAGCTGCTCCGCGACGATGTCGCGCGACTTCCAGGTCATCTACCTGACCGACGTCGAGCCGCTACCACCACGCGGCCGACGCGGTCGTCGCGCTGGAAGGGCCGACGGCCGTCGACGACGGCACCGACGATCCTGCGGCCCGCATCGGCCCCGCCAGAGCCGCTTCTGCCCTGACGCGACCGGCGGGCTCGCGGTCGTCATCCTCGGCCTCGGGTCCGCGATCTCCTGGGGGACGAGCGACTTCGGCGGGGGCTGGACCGGACGCCGGGCGGCCGGTCTACGGCGTGGCGCTAGTCGTCGACGGGATCGGTGTCCTCCTGATGGTCGCGCTCGGCCTCGCGATCGGCGAGGCCGTTTCCGGGCACGACGCACGCTCGGGCTGGCGATCCTCGCCGGCATCCCGAGCGTCGCGGGGATCGTCGGGCTGTAATTGGGGCCTGGCGGTCGGCCGGATGGGCGTGGTGGCGCCGGTCACCGGGCTGCTCGCGGCCAGCATCCCGGTCGCGGTCGGGTTCGTGGGGGCGGGCCTGCCCGGGCCGGAGTCGTGATCGGGATCGCCTTCGCCCTGTCGCGGTGATCCTCGTCTGCGATCCCACGATCCGGATGGCCGGCCGTCCGGGATCGAGTACGGGATCGTCGGCGGGGTCGGGCTTCGGGCTGTTCAACGTCGCGGTCGGCGCGTTCCCGGAGGACCGCGTCGCTGGCCCCTCGTCGCGATCAAGCTCGCCGCGCTGATCACGATCGGGCTGCTCGTCCTCGGCCGGCGCCGCCCGTGGCGGGTTCCGTGCCCGGTCCTCCCGGTCGTCGTGGCCGTCGGCCTTGGTCGACCTCCTGTGAACGGGCTCTCACGCCCTCGGCGACCCAGGCCGGCCGCCTCGACGTCGCGGCGGCCCTGGAGCCTCGCTCTACCCGGTGACGACGGTGATCCTCGCGGTCGCGATCCTCCACGAGCGGGTGACGCGGAGCCACCTCGTCGGGATCGTCATGGCGGCGGTCGCGATCGTCGCGCATCGCCGGCGGGTCCGTCAGCCCGGCGGCCTGACGGGATCGGCGCGTCGATCCGGCCGTCTTCGGCGCGGCACGGCGGTCGATCTCGATGGCCGCGTCCTCGGCCTCGGGCCCGATGCCAGACGTGGACCGCGGCGAAGCCTTCGGCGGCGGAGTCGCGTCCGGATCGCGGCCTCGTCGCCGCCGAGCGCCGCCGCGGCCGCGAGCTGGCGGTCGACGACGTCCGCGGGGACGGAGCGGCCGGCTCGCCGGCGGTTGCGCGCGTGAACCGAGGCCGCGGGCGGAGCAGGACGAGGGCCACGGCCGGTGCTCCGGCGATCGACGCGCGACGGACGATCGCCGACCGCGCCGACTCGGTCAGGTTCGTGGCGTCGACGACGACGAGCCGTCCGGCGGTGAGACGGCGGATCAGCTCGCGGTGGAGGATCCCGAACGCGACCCGCGTCGCCGACTGGTCGCGTCGGGTCTCCGCGGACTGCCGCCCTGAGGTCGTCCGACGAGGGATCTCGTCCGGGGCGAACGTCGCGGCCGCGAAGGTGCTCTTGCCGGCGCCCGCCGCCCCGACCAGCACGACGACGCTCGGGACCGGGACCTCGACGACGCGCTTCGACACCGGGTTGGCGCGCCTCGAGCGGCGTCGAGAGCCGGCGGTCAGCCGGCCGCGGCCTCGGCCGGCTCCGCGTCCCGCGCGCGGCGCCGCCCCCGGGGACGACGTCGTCCTCGACGGGCGCGGGCGCCCGGGGTGGGGCGGAGCGGGCCGTCGCCTCGGCGAGGCGCTGGAGCTGCTCGTAGAGCGGCGGAACTCGCGCTCGATCCGGTTGCCGGTCAGCATCCCGAACAGCGAGCCGGACGATCTTCTCCCGGCAGCTCGTACTCCATCGAGATCCGCACGCGGCAGCGGTCGCCTTCAGGCTCGATCACGTGGGTCCAGCGGCTCCAGCCGCCGGTCGTCGTCCCGTTGACCTGGCGGAAGCGACGGGCGCTCCGCGGCCAGTGACGACGAACTGGGCGGGCAGCTTCCGGCCGGCGACGCGGTAATAGCCCACGAAGCTCGAGCCGATCCCACCGGGCCGGCCGGAGACCGGTCCCAGCTCGGCTCGGGCAGCGACCGCCATTCAGGGGCGCGTGCGGGGTCGGCGAGCAGGTCGTAGACGACCTCCGCCGACGCATCCACCATGAGCGTGGTGGACAGGTGGCTCATCGGTTCCCCCAATGGTCACGCCCGGATCGGCGGTGTCTGTCGGTCCGCTCGTCCGGATCGCACTCGACCCGGGACGATGACGCCCGGGCGCTCGGCTGGTCTCTCAGCGGAAGACGCGGCGCGCTCCCAGCCGCCGCTCGTCGCGCTGGACCTCGTAGGCGGGCTGGTCGTACATCGCGGTCCCTGGCTGACGTGGCAGTTCTCGAGGGCGGAAGCGCGAATGCGTGCCACGGGCACTGGATCTGGCCGTCGACGAGGCTGCCTTCGGCGAGGCGGCCTGCCGGCGCGGGCGCACTGGGCATGGACCGCGAGGATCGCCTCGCCGTTGCGCACGACCGCGAGTCTCGTCGACCCCGAGGCGGAGCTTCGTCGGACCGCCTCGGGGATGTCCGGCAGGCCGCCGAGATCGAGGGCGATCCACTTCGTGCCGGTTCCGCGCCAGGCGTGCCGGTCGACGTGCGTCCGAGCAGGTAGACGAGGTCGCCCGGATCGCTGACGAGCAGCGCCAGGATGAGGTAGGCGACCAGCGCGATCGCGATCGGGACCCGGAGCCGGTCGGGCGGGCTGCCCGCTCGCATTCCGAGCGTGACCAGGCAGAGACGAGCGTGATGATCATCAGCGTCCCGTGGACCGTCGCCAGCTGCGGGCGTTGCCGTCGACCTCGGTGTAGTCGGCGAGACCGGTCACGGCGGCGGCGACCATCGCTAGGACGCCGAGGACCATCGAGACGTCGGCAGCGACCGGCTGGCCGCGATCAGATCGGCCACGATCGACGGATCATCGCGCCGATCGGGACGTCCGTCACGACGGCATGGACCGGATGCCCGAGCCACGTCCCGTTCAGGAAGTGCTGGACGGGCCTCGATCGGATGGAACAGGGCGCTCAGCTAGCGATGGTTGAAGTCGCCGAACGGTCTGACCAGCGCGCCTGCGCATCCACGGCCCGGTTCAGATAGCGGCCGATCACACTCCCACCTCCCTGGCCGAGTCTACGACCGCCTGATTTCACCGGATCGAGACCGACCCATCCGATACGCTTTCGGCGCCATGCCACCTTCGCTGGACGCCGGTCGCCCCGACTGGCGGCGGGTGCTCTTCGTCTTCTGGATCACCTCGATGGTCGAGGGCCTCGGCGTCAGCCAGGCCTTCGCCTTCCTGCCGTCCTACCTGCGGGCGCTCGGGGGTGCCGGAGGACGATCGGGCGGCGTTCGTCGGCCTGTTTTCGGCGCTGATCTTCGTCGTCGGCATGCCGCTCGTGCCGCTCTGGGGCGTCTGGGCGGACCGCTATTCGCGGAAGGCGGTCATCGCCCGGAGCGCCCCTCGTCGAGGCGGTGGTCTTCGCCTCGCGTGGCGCTCTCGCGCGAGCCGTGGCAGCTGGCGGTGAGCATGCTCCTGATCGGGTTCCAGCTCCGGGAACACCGGGGTGATGCTGGGCGCGATCCGCGACGTCGTGCCGGGCCGGCGGGTCGGGACGGTGATCGCGGCGTTCGGCGTCGCGGGCCCGATCGGCTTCGCGCTGGGCCCGTTCCTCGGCGGGATCCTCATCGACGGGCTGGGCTGGAGCCTGTCGTCGGTCTTCTGGCTGTCGGGCCTGCTGTCGGTCGGGACCGCCGCGCTCGTCTGGTTCGGGGCGGAGGAGGTCCGTCCCGCCGTCGTCCCGACCGGCCGCATCCTGGCTCTCGCCTACGGCGCCGTGCGCGGCGTCCTCACCGACCGCGCCGTGCGCCGGATCTTCCTGATCTACGGCGTGGCGTTCCTGGCCAACCAGATGTGCCGGCCGTACCAGCCGCTGATCGTCGAGGAGATCGTCGGCAGCGGCCCGGGCCTGGCCGCGGCGATCGCCGTGGTCGTCGGGCTGGCGAGCCTCGGCGGCGCGCTCGTCTCGCCGATCGGCGGCTGATCAGCGACCGGATCGGGCTTCCGGACGGTCCTGATCGCGGCCCTGCTCGTCGGCGGCGTCGCGCTCGTCGCGATCCCGCTCGTCCCGAGCCTGCCGCCCCTCGCCGTGTCGGTCTTCGTCTTCACCGCGTCGAACGCCCTCGTCGGCGCGATGGTCTTCAGCCTGCTCGCGACCGAGGTGCCGATCGAGCGCCGGTCGCAGACGCTCAACCTCGTCTACCTGCCGCTGTACGCGGCCGGGATCATCGGGCCGATCATCGGCGGGACGCTGGCCGGCTGCTTCGGGCCCTCGGCGCCGTTCCTTGCCGGCGCAGCGGTCTTCCTCGTCGGTGCGGTGGTCGTCGCGCTGCGGCTCCGACCCCGGATGGCAGCCGCGGTCGCGGACTCGCCGCCGGCCTGACGGTCAGCCTGCCCGGGCCGGGACCGCGACCCGCGGCGTCTCCGCCGGCGCGTGCCGCGTCAGCGGGATCACGGCCAGCAGCATCGAAGGCCGCCGTACCAGACGGCCGGCAGCGCCAGCATCGAGGCGACCGGCACCGTCCAGGCCCGGTCCGTCCGGGCGCCCCAGACGACGAGCGACGACGGCGATCGGCAGGCGGACGAGGAGCGGAACCGGCAGCGATGCCCAGGTCCCGCCCTCGCGCGGCGACGTTGCGCTGACGACGTCGACCCATTCGCGCCACTGGTCGGGCAGGGTCACGAAGGAGACGGCGACGATCGCGGCCGTCACGCCGAGCGCGATCCCGAGCGACCGCCACTCCCGCCGGACCGCGAACCAGAGCAGCCCGATCCCGGGCGTGATCTTCGTCAGCAGGACCAGCGCCCAGGTCCACGGCCAGCGGAACCCGAGGACGATCGCCGCCGCGAGGAGGAGCGAGACGTTGCCGCCGGCGACCTCCATCGCCGTGAACGGGAACAGCAGGCCGGCGGCGAGCAGGCGCGGTCCCGTCAGGAAGCGCACGGTCGCGATGAGGATCGCCGTCCAGACGGCGACGAACGCCTGCCACGGCAGGGCGGTGAGGGGCGAGACTAGCTGGAGGAACGCCGGCGAGTAGACGTAGGCGATCGGGTCGTTCCAGTCCGAGTGGAGGTACGGGTCGGCGAGCGTCGCCTGCCAGTAGCAGCGGGCGTCCTGGCCGGTGCCCCAGAGCCGACCCCACGGATCGCTGAAGGCGACGACCAGCGCCCAGCCGGCGACGGCGACTGCGATCCCGAGCCACGGCGCCGTCTCGAGGCGGGAGAGCGGCGGCAGGCTCGCCTCACCCCAGCGCCGGACGGCCGCGAACGCGCGGTTGCCCGCGTCGTCGAAGGCGAGAAGGGCGCTCGTCACCCGGGGATTATCGAGGCAGGCCGCGTCCGAACGGCGCCGCGGGCGCCGGGGCGCCTGCAGCGGGCGCCGACCGCCCGCGAACGTGCCGCCTCAGCGGGACGCCGCCGCAGCACAGTGACCGCCGTCGCGAGCCCCGCGAAGCCGAGGGAGATCCCGAGCAGGGCCAGCGCCTCGCGCCGCTCGACGTCGTGGTAGCGCCTCGCCGGGAATGTAGAGCACGACACCGCGGGACCCCGCTCGACTCGTCCCAGCCAGTTCTGGATTCGGGATGGTGGCCATCGCCTCGTCCCAGGTCAGCACGCTCCCGTCCGGGAGCCGGAGGCGGTCCTCGAGGACGAGGTTCGTGTCGAAGGAGAACGTCTCCGCGTCGGCGATCGCGGCCTCGTCTCGTCAGGATCGATCGCTCGACCTTGTCGACCGCGATGCTCAGCCCACCGACGAGGTACTGAGGTCAGCACGAACGTCGGGACCGACCGGCCGAGGAGGGCGCCGACGGCGAGCGCGATCGAGGCGGCGAGCAGCGGCCTGCACGCCGATGAGCAGGCCCCGGCTCCGAAACCCCTCGAACGAGCCGGTCGAGGTCGAGGGACGGCGGAGCATGTGCAGGAGGGCCTCGGCCGTGAACCCGATGGCGACCGCCGCGGCCACGACCATGACGAAGATCGGGATCGCCCGCTGGGCCAGCCAGCGCAACCGGGACGGCCCGAGCGACCAGGCGAGTCGCGCGGTCCCGAGCACTCGAGCTCGCGGGCTACGATCGGGCCGCCCGCCAGGAGGCCAGCGACGATCGGGAAGACCGGCACGATCGAGACACCGAGAGACGTGCGATTCGGCCGAGCCACGGGAAGAGCCCGGTCTGGCAGAAGGTCGTCTGGTTCAGGTCGCCGTCGGTCAGGCACGCCGGCGTAGCGCGTGTTCACGAGCAGAATCACGAGCGCGGAGATTGCAGCACCGACACAGACGGCGGCGCCCACGACGATCGTCGTCTCGAAGCGTGGATCTGAACGACAGCAGGGACCCGCGGACCGTCATGCCGCGGCTCCCTGGTCCGGCTCTGAGGCCGTCGCCGCCCGGTGCGGCCTGGCAGCCAGGTGGCCGATGACGATCTCTCGAGCGCGTCGCCGGGCGACCGGCGGGTGCCCCGACGACCGCGACGACCGGCGTCCGGACGAGCGTCAGCGGCGTCCTGTCCGGCGCCGGGAACGAGCCGATGGCCCCGCCGGCGGAGAGTGATCGCACCCGCTGATGGCCTGCCTTCGACTACCTGATGGTGGGCAAGCGCCTCCGCGATCGGGAGATCGAGCAGGGTGTGGCCCCGGCCGAGGACGATCAGGCGGTCGCAGGCCTGCCCGATGTCGGTGCGATCACGTGGACGACAGCAGGGCCGTGGCTCCGGCCTTCGGACCGCCTCGACCATCAGGTGGAGGAACTCACGACGGGCGAGGGGGTCGAGAGGAGGCCAGCGGCTCGTCGAGGAGAAGGATCGGCGCCCGCGTGGCGAGGGCCAGCGCCAGCCCGACCTGGGCCCCTCGCCGCCGGAGAGCTCGCCGGCACGCGCCCCCGTCCGGATCGCGAGCCGCTCGACATATCTCGCTGCCATCGCCCGGTCGAAGCCGTCCCGGAGGGTGGCTGCCGGGTCGATGTGCTCCGCGACCGTGAGGTCCCGGTAGAGGACGGCGACCGCGGCACGTATCCGACGCGACGGACGGCGGCGGGCCGGTCGTCGCGGATCGACACCGGCTGTCAGCACCCGGCCTCGGTCGCGTTCTCGAACCCGATCCAGCCTGCGGATCAGGGTCGACTTGCCGGAGCCGTCGGGCCTCGACGAGCGCGGCAGTGATGCTGCCTCGGGCACGCTGAGGCCGAGGCCGCGCAGCGCGCCACCGGCGTCGGTAGCGCTGGCTGCCGTAGCCCTGGGCTTCGAGGACCGCGGTCATCCACCCTCCTTCGATTGCGGGAGTCCGTCGCGCGTCAGCGTCGTGCACGACGGAGGATGGTGCCAGCCGGCACTCCCGGGGAGCTGCTGCAGGATCTTCCGGGATGCCGCCGGCCGACCCTCTGCTACCGTCGGGACCCATGTCGACGAAGCACTGGCGGGACGTGTTCGCGGTCGCCATCGCCCTCGCGGCCCTGGCCGCCGCCCCGTGCCGCTCACCTTCCACCAGTACGAGACGGGGATCCGGCTCGCGGTCGACGAGCCTCGCCGGTCACCTGATCGTCGCGGGGGTCGAGCCCCACAGCCAGGCCGCCCAGGACGGGCTTCAGTGCCGGGATGATCGTCGTGCCCTCAACGGGACGACGATCATCGGTCTCCCGCAGGAGGTCTACGCCGACCCGGATCCGTCGGACCCGAACGCCGCGATGCCGGTGACCGGCGTCGAGCCGGCCGCCTCCGACCACCCTCGTCAGCACCGACGTCGTCTGCGGACGCTCGCGGCCAGGCCCCGTCCCATGGAGATGGAGGTCATCCTCCTGATCGACCTCGCGACCGGCAGCGCGTCGTCCGGCTGGTCACTCCTCGGCGTTTTCTATCCCGGTTGGAGCTGGGTCTACGATCTCGGGCTCGCGCTGGTCGTCGGCCTCTGCCGTGCCTCGTCGTGGGAGCCTGGTGGTCTCGTCACGGGCCGATCGAGTCGTCGCTCGCCGGGATCGGCTTCCCGCTCGCCGCGGCCACGGCCACTCCGATGATCGTCCTGCCGCCGATTCGGCTCTGGTTCGCCGGCCAGCATCGCGATCGGGATCGCTCGCGGTCGCATCGGTGGCGCCGCTCGCGCTCGCCCTCGCGGCGCGGTCGAGGAACCACTGACCGCCGGTTCGCCTACCCGCGATCGGTTCTCGTGCTCGGCCGCCGCCGCGGCCGTCTCGCTGGGCGCTGCGTCGTCGACGTCGCGCACCGCGACCTGCTCGGTGGGCTCTGGATCGCCCTGACGGCGGCGACTCCCCTGGTCCCGGGGATCGCTGCGGCTGGACCGGTCGGGTTCAAGGAGTTCGAACGGGACGCGGGTCGGGCGGCCTGCTCCGTTCCACCGAGCTGGCACTGGCCGGCGCCACACCGCTGTTCGCCCCTGTTCGCCGGAGGTCGCCTCGCCCTCTGGCCGCTCGCGGCACTGGCTCATCGGGATCGCGCTGGCCGGCCGCTTCACGGTGCGGCCGTGCCCGGCTGGCCACCCGGGCGACCCTGCAGCGCGATCTCGTCGTCGCCGCCTCCGAGGCCGAGCGGAGCGCGGCTGGCCGCCGACATCCACGACGACGACGCACTCCAGGTGAATGACTCTGCTGGTTCGCCGGCTCGAGGCGTCGCGGCGACACCGAGGAGCGGAGATCGGCCGGACCGTCGCCGACAAGCTCGCGCGCGATCCGCGGCGATCTGCGCCTGCCCATCCTCGACGACCTCGGCGTCGGACCTGCCCTCGACTGGCTGGTTCTCCGATCGAGCGGCTTCGCCGGCGGCGAGGTCCGCCTCGAGCAGGCCTGACGACGCCCGTCACGCGCCGGAGGTGGAGCTGGCGATCTTCCGCGTCGCCCAGGAGGCGCTCGCGAATGCCGTCAAAGCACGGCCAGCCGCCGATCGTGGTTCGCGCTACCGGTCCACCGATGGCGGGATCTCGCTTGTCGATCGAGCGACGGCCTCGGCATCGCCGACGACGCGCCAGACGCAGCCGAGCAGACGGGGCGATTCGGGCTCTGAACATGGCCCAGCGGGCCGAGCAGATCGGGGCAATCCTCGACGTCCGGCGCTGGCCGGGCGGTGGAACCCACGTGGCGCTCGAGTGGCGGCCGCATTGACGGGCGGATCCGCGGCGGCGATCCGGCTGCTGATCGTCGACGACCACCCGGTCGCCGGGAGGGCACCGCCGCGCTCCTGGCGGCCCAGCCCGGGATCGAGGTCGCCGGGCACGGCCGGCTCGATCGATGAGGCGCGGGCATCGATCGAGCAGGCGCCGGCCGACGTGGTGCTCCTCGACATCCGCCTGGGCCCGGATTCCGGCCTGCGGCTCCTGACCCGAGAGGATCAGACGCAGGCCATCCACCCCGGCGTGATCGTCCTGACGGCCTACGACTACTCCCCAGTACGCGGAGGCCGCCCTCCGTCTCGGCGCGCGTCCGGATTTCGTGCTGAAGACGGCACCGATCGGCGAGCTTCGACGCGATCCGGCGGGTCGCGGCGGGCGGGATGGCGTTCACGGTGCGATCGACCGCGGGCTACCGCCGGCGCCCGATTGACCGAGCGCGAGCTCGATGTCGTCCGGCTGGTCGTGGACGGCCGGTCGAACGACGAGATCGCGGCGCGGTCTCGGGATCGGCCCGAAGACGGTCGAATCACACCTGCGTCGCCTGGTTCGAGCGGTTCGACCTGGCGTCCCGGACGGAGCTCGCGACCCGCGCAGCTTCGTGCGAGGGCTGGCTCGAGGTGCCGCCGGCGGCTGATCGCCCCGTCGCCGCCAACGCGCCGGCGACAGCGCCGCTCCTCCGACCATGGCCCACTCCCAGTCGGCGGCCGGCCGACACGCCGGCAGCCTCGCGACGGCGATCGGGATCGGGGTGTTCATCCTCGTCATCGAGATCGTCGCGGGCATCGCGGCCAACTCCTGGCCCTGATGGCCGACGCGCCCACGCGTTCGCCGACGTGTCGGGGATGACCCTGTCGCTCGTCGCGATCCGGATCGCCGCTCGCCCACCGAGCGACACCTCGGACCTACGGCCTCTACCGGCTCGAGATGGTGGCGGCCGCCGCGAACGCGGCGTTGCCTGCTGCTGATCGCGGTCGTCGTGCTGGTCGAGGCGGTCCGACGCCTTGCCGAGCCGCCCGAGGTCCGGCCGCTCCTCGTGATCGCCGTTGCCGCGATCGCGCTGCTGGCCAATGTCATCTCGCTGCGGATCCCGGCCCCCGGCCAGCGCGAGAGCCTGACGATGCGTGGCGCCTACCTCGAGATCGCCGGCGACCTGATGGGCTCGGGTGCCGTGCTCATCGCCGGCCGTGGCGATCGCGCTCACCGGCTGGGTGGCCGCGGACGCGATCGCATCGCTCGTCGTCGCCGTTTTGATCGTGCCCGCGCACGGGGCTCCTGCTCCGGGACAGCGTCGACGTCCTGCTCGAGGCGACGCGCGAAGGGCATCGACTCCGGCCGATGTCGAGCGGCATATCCTCGAGGCGCCGGGAGTGACCGATGTCCACGACCTCCACGCCTGGACGTCACGAGCGGGATGAACGTCGTGTCCGCCCACGTCGTCCTGTCCGAGGACGCGAAGCCTGGTGACATCCTCGACCACCCGGGACGTGCCTCTCGGCCGACTTCCTGGCATCAACCACTCGCACCTTCCAGCTCGGACTCCGGAGCACACGTCATCTTCTGGGAGGTGCCGGCAAGGAGCAGGCCCAGCGCTGAAGGCTCGCCAGCAATGGTCTGCGCGGCACGTTCGTCCGGGTGGCGTCGGCACGGTCGGAGCGGCCATGATGCCGCCGTCGTCATGAAGAAGCCTCCCAGTCGATGCCCAACCTGCCGCCGATCCCACGCGGCCCGCGGCTCGCCGCCGCCGGCGGCTCGGTCGCGCCCGGCGCTGCAGAGGTAGTCCGAACTGCGCATCGTCGAGGCCGCCGGCCTCCGCTGGATCCACATCCACGACCCGCGCCTCGCCCATCGCGAGTGGCTCGAGGAGCACTACGAGTTCCACCCGCTCGACTGCGAGGACGTCTACTCCCGCAACCAGCGCCCGAAGCTCGACGTCTACGACGACTACCTCTTCATCGTCCTGCACTTCCCGATCTTCGAGAAGGCGGTCGGGCCGGCTGCTGCACGGCGAGCTCGACATCTTCGTCGGCCCCGACTACCTGATCACGCTGCCCGAGACCAGCCGCTGCCGCCGCTCAGTGCGATGTTCGAGCGGCTGGAGTCGCGCGAGGAGCTCCGCGAGCAGAACTTCTCGAAGGGCTCGGGCTACCTGCTCTACAGGATCGTCGACGACCAGCGTCGACGCCGCGTTCCCGATGCTCCGCAAGATGGGCAACAAGCTCGACCGCGCTCGAGGACGACATCTTCGAGGGCCGATCGCGCGGAGATCGTCCGCGACCTCTCGAACGCCAAGCAGGAGATCATCAACTTCCGCAAGATCGTCCGCCCGCAGCGCGCCGTGCTCCGCGACCTCGAGCGGACGAAGCAGCGCTACCTCGCCGACGAGCTCGAGATCTACTTCGACGACATCTCCGACGCGCGCCGAGCGGATCTGGGACACGCTCGAGAACTACAAGGAGGTCGTCGAGGCGCTCGAGTCGACGAACGAGTCGGTCGCTGTCGCACCGCCTGAACGACTCGTTCCGGATCCTGACCGCGGCCTGCGTCATCCTCCTGCCGCTGACGCTCATCGCGTCGATCTACGGGATGAACGTGCCTGTCCCGGGCGAGAACGAGCCGTTCGCGTTCTGGGTCGATCGTCGGCCTGATGGCGCTGATGCTCGTCGTGCTGACGGTCTATCTTCCGGCGGCGCGGCTGGCTGTAGGCGAGGACGCCGTCGACGTCAGGCCGGGCGACGCGCGCGTAGAGTGGGCGTGAGCGAGCGTCGATGACGACCGCGCTCGACTCGACGATGCCTACGCGGAAGCCTACCGGCACGCGTGGTCGGAGGCGTTCGCGCCGGCTCTGCCGACGAAGATCTCCGGCGTCCGCTCGGCTTCGAGGACCTCCGGCGCCTGGCGATCGCCGCCCACATGCTCGGCCGCCGCTGGAGCGGCATGCGAGCCGGAATCGGGACGAGCCTACCACGCGGCGCTCGACGAAGATGACCTGTCGCGCGCAGTCACGCAGCGGCGTTCTGGCGTGGGCTTCGGCCACGTCGAGTACGGCGAGGTCGCCCAGGCCCGGGGCTGGCTCGCCCGAGCGCGAGCGGGCTCCTCGAGCAGATCGGGAGCCGATCCGTCGTACGCGGGCTGCCTGCTCGATCCCGCGCAGGTCTCGGCAGCCTGAGGAAGGCGCGATCGCCCAGGCGTCGCTGAGGCCGTTCGAGGCGATGGCCGCCGCGATCGCCCGACGGTCTGAGCGATCCCGACCTGGCGCGCGATCTCCCGGCTCGGCCTCGGCGACTGACCTGATCGGTCGGGCCGGAGACGGGAGGGATCGACGCGCCTCGACGAAGCCATGCTCGCCGGTCGCATCCGGCGAGGTCTCACCGGAGCGTCGTCGGCCTCGTCTACTGCGCGTGCGATCGAGTCCTACCAGGCCGGTCTTCGACCTCGGCCGCGCCCAGGAGTGGACGGCCGCGCTCGCACGCGTGGTGCGAGGCCGAGCCGGACGCGATTCCGTTCCGCGGCCGCTGCCGGGTGTACCGATCCGGGCTCCTCGCAGTTCTGCACGGGCAGTGGGACGCCGCTGTCGCCGGAGGTCGCAGCGCGCTCGGGACTGCGCCTGCTCGGCCCGCCGATCGGCGCCGGCGATCGGCGAGGCCGATTACCAGCAGGCCGAGCTGGATCGGCTCCGCGGGTCGAGTCTCGGCGGCCGCGGCCGCCGGCTACCGTCAGGGCCGCCGAGCATGGCGGCCGGCGGCCCGAGCCCGGCCTCGCCCTCCTCCGCCTCGCGCAGGGTCGGCCGGCCGACGCGCCTCGCCACGATCCGTCGCGCGATGGACGAGACGGTGGACCCGATCTGAAGCGCCAGCGCCTCCTCGGGCCGTCCGTCGAGATCCCTCATCGCCGCCGGCGACCTCGACGGGCGCGAGGCGCCGCCGCCGCAGGCTGGGGCAGCTCGCGGTAGGCGCCGACTCCACGCTCCTCGACGCCCTCGCCGCCGAGCGCCGACGGCTCGGTCCGCCTGGCGAGCGGCGACCACACCGAGGCGCTCGTGGCGCTGCGCCGGGCGTGGGCCGCCTGGCACGAGGTCGACGCCTCGTACGAGGCGGCGAGGGTCCGAGTGCCTCATCGCGCTCGCCTGTCGCGAGCTCGGGGACGAGGACGCCGCCACGATGGAGCTCGCGGCGGCGGGGCGTGAGTGTTCTCCGACCTCGGCTGCGGGGCCGGATCTCGCCCGGGTCCGGCGTGCGTTCGGGGCGCGGCCCGGCGCGGGCGGCGCTGCAGCTGACGGGCCGCGAGGTCGAGGTGCTCCGCACTGCTGGCCGCGCGGCCGGACGAACCGCGAGATCGCCGAGCGAGCTCGGGATCAGCGAGCGGACCGTCGACCGCCACGTCAGCAACATGTTCTCGAAGCTCGACGTCCAGTCGCGTTCGGCGCGCCACCGCCTATCGCCTACGAGCACGGCATCGTCTGACCGCCGGTACTCCATGCACGCCCGCCGCGCACGATTGGGTAGTTCTGCCGATGCGGCGCTCGGCGCCCTCGCTCATAGGGTCGACGACGGCGACCGGTCCATCGCGGTCGCCTCCGAACTCGACCACGATTGGAGGCCGCCGATGGGCGACGAGCAGTGCGATCGAGCAGATCGACACGGTGGTCATCGGGGCGGGCCAGGCCGGGCCTGTCGGCCGGCTACCACCTCGCGCAGCGCGGCCTGCCGTTCGCGATCCTCGACGCCGACGAGCGGATCGGCGACCACTGGCGCGACCGCTGGGACTCGCTGAAGCTCTACAGCCCGGCCCGGTACGACTCGCTGCCGGGCATGCGCTTCCCGCGCCGTCGTCGCACTGGCCGACCGGCCGCGAGATGGCCGACTACCTCGAGGCCTACGCGCGGCTGGTTCGAGCTGCCGGTCCGGAGCGGGACGCGCGTCGATCGCGTCGAGCCGGTCGACGGCGGCTTCGTCGTGTCGACCGTCGGACGGCAGGCGCATCGCCGCACGCCAGGTCGTCGTCGCGACCGGGCCGTTCCGCCGGCCCAACATCCCGGCGTTCGCCGCCGAGCTCGACCCGTCGATCCGGCAGCTCCACTCGCACGAGTACCGCAACCCGGCCCAGCTCCCCGACGGCCCCGTCCTCGTCGTCGGGCTGTCGCACTCGGGCGCCGACATCGCGCTTCGAGGCCGCCGAACGCCGGCCACCGGACGATCCTGTCCGGCCGGTCCCACGGCCAGATGCCGATGCGGGTCACCGACACGGAAGCGGCGCCATGCTCGGCTGGCCGGTCGTCGAGTTCGTGTTCGGGCACGTCATGACGCTGCGCACGCCGATGGGCCGGCGGATGCGCCCGGAGGTCCGCAAGGGCGGCGGGCCGCTCCTCCGGGTCCGCCTGCGGGACCTCGACCGGGCCGGCGTCGAGCGGCACGACGCGAAGACCGTCGGCGTGACGGACGGCAGGCCGATGCTCGCCGACGGCACGGTCCTCGACGTGGCCAGCGTGATCTGGGCCACCGGCTACCGGCCCGACTACTCGTTCGTCGCGGCGCCGATCATCGGCGCGGACGGCTGGCCGGTCGAGGTGCGCGGCGTCAGCCCGACCGTGCCGGGCCTGTACTTCCTCGGCGTCCCGTTCCAGTACGCGTTCTCGCTCGATGCTCGTCGCGGGCGCCGGCCGGACGCGCGGTTACGTCGTCGAGCGGATCGCGGAACGGGTCGCGGCGGTCGTCGGCGTCGCGCGCGGCGGCCCGGACGGCCTGCGCCCGCACGTGGCGGGGCTCAGGCCGGGAGGTCGCGCTCCGCGGGGCCGATGTAGCGGACGTCCGGGCGGATCAGCCGGTTGTCGGCGGCCTGCTCGAGGACGTGGGCCGTCCAGCCGGCGTGGCGCGCGAGCGAGAACGTCGCCGGGAAGAGGTCAGGCGTGAGGCCGACGCCCTGGCAGCACCGGCGCCGCGTAGTACTCGACGTTGGTCTTGAGCGGCCGCTCCGGGTGGCGCTCGGCGAGGACCCGCAGCGCGACGTCCTCGACCTGCGATCGCGAGCTGCAGCCAGTCGGGCTGGTGCTCCATCGCCTCGGCGACCTTGCGCAGCGCCGGCGGCCCGCGGGTCGTAGGCGCGGTAGACGCGGTGGCCGAAGCCCATCAGCCGCTCGCCGCGGTCGAGCGCGTCGCTGAGCCACGCCTCGGCGTGCTCCGGCGAGCCCGATCTGCGCGAGCTGGTCGACGACCTCCGACGGCGCGCCGCCGTGGAGCGGCCCCTTCATCGTCCCGATCGCGCCCGCCACCGCCGACGCGATGTCGGAGCGGGTCGAGGTGATGACCCGGGCGGTGAACGTCGAGGCGTTGAAGCCGTGCTCGGCGCCGACGATGAAGTAGGCGTCGAGCGCTCGGGCCGTGCCCGCGTCGGGCCGCTCGCCGTTGAGCTGGTAGAGGAAGCCCTCGACGAGGTCGAGCGACGGGTCCGGCTCGACCGGCTCCTTGCCGGCCCGCAGCCGGGCGAACGCGGCCAGCGCCGACGGCGAGAGCGACGGTCAGCGCCCGGGCCTGCTCGACGGTCGGCGGCCACGGCAGGTCCTGGGCCGCGCCCCACGCCGAGACCGCGGTCCGGAGCGCGTCCATCGGCTTCGGTCGAGGCGGGCAGCGCCCGGAGCACCGTCATGACCGCGGCGGGATCGGCGCCGGTCGCGAGCCGATGCGACGGGATCCCAGTCGCCGGTCCAGAGCAGGTTCGCGACCGCCGGGTACGTGCCGTGCTCGACGAGGTCGCCGATCCGGTAGCCGCGGTAGATCAGGCGGCCGCGCTCGCCGTCGACCTTGCTGAGCGACGTCTCGCCGGCGATGACGCCCTCGAGGCCGGGCGAGTAGGGCTTGGTCGTCGGCCGGACTGGCTTCGCGCGGGGGGCGGCGCCGCGGCGGCTGTGCCGTGGGTCAGCGGGATCGATGGTATCCGGCGATGGGTTGGCGCGCCGCGCCGGAGGTCGGCAAACGAGGGGTCGTTGGTCCTTTCGGGGCCTACAGGCAGGTCGCGCCGGTCCAGGGAGAGCGCCGCCAGGCCGAGCACGACCGTTGTCCAGCCACGACGCACCACGCGAGGAAAGCGGGGTCCGGCGCCGACGCGTGGCGAAGAACGGGTTCGCGTCGGCCGCCGAGCCGAGCCGGTCACCGCAGACTCAGCACGACGAGCGGTGGCTGGAGCGCGTGGATGGCGCCGCGCCAGAGACCGTCCGTGGGGGAGTGATCCAGCGCGTTGCGTCGGCCACCGATACGAGTGCGCCCGCGTCGAGCAACCGGCCCACCCCGGCGAAGACGCCCGCCATCCAGCCGGAGCCCGAAGAGGACGACGCAGATCGCGCCCGACGCCATTGCCGGCATCCGGGGTGCTGAGCAGCAGGCGACGGTCATCAGGACGCGATGGCCTGGCGGCCAGATAGGCGACGGCCTCGAGCGGATCTGGTGGCGCGTAGCCGCTCACGAGGTGGAACGTGGCGATCTCGAGCAGGCCCGAGACCGCCAGGCGTACGCCACGACGACGAGCGACAGCCCGAGCCAGCGGCCGACGACGAGGTCTGCCCGCCGGATCGGCCGGCGAGCATCGCGTGGGCGACTCTCGACTCGACGCCGGTCGCGATCGCCGGCGCCCCGAGGAACGCCGTCATCGCGAGGACGAAGCCGAACATGAACGCGACGAGGACGAGGATCTGGGACACGCCGATGAAGATCTGCACCTCGCCCGTGCCGTTCTCCTCGCGGGCGAGCGACAATGAGTCGCTCGACACCCCAGGTCGTGATCGAGACGCTGAAGCGACCGTCAGCCCGAGGAGGACCCAGATGATCCGGCGCCGGATCGATCTGGCAGTGGTCGGGTCGGGCGATGACGAGGCCGCCATCAGGAGGCTCCGGGGCTCGCTGTGCCGCCCCCGTCGCGCCCGGGTCCGCCGTCCGCGGGCGCCGCGCCGGTGAGCTCGACGTAGAGGTCCCTCGAGGCCCGCCGGCCTGGGTCGACCGCGTGACCTGGCCGCCCGCGGAGACGATGGCGGCTTACGATCGCGGGAACGGCATCCGGTTCGGCGCCGTCGATCGCGAGCCGGTCCTGATCCTGGAGACGGCCAACCGATCGAGCGAAGCCACGGCTGAGGCCGCGAGTCCGGTCGCCCGGATCCGCACGACCGAGCCGCGCAGGGAGCTCGTCGAGCCGGCCGCGAGCACCCGGCCGCGATCCACGATCGCCACGCGGTCGCAGACCCGCTCGACCTCGCCTTTGGGCGGTGGGTGCGAGTTCAGAAGACGGTCCCGCCGCGCTCGCGCACCCGCCCGACGATCGCGCGACTCCGCCCGGCCGACGGGATCGAGCGCGGACGTCGGCTCGTCGAGGATGACGAGATCGGGATCGCCGAGGAGCGCGACCGCGAGCCCGAGCCGCTGCCGCATCCCCTCGAGAAGCCACACCACGACGTCGCCGGCCCGGTCGGCTGCGGCCGACTCTCCGCCAGCAGGGCGCGTCGAGCCACGCGCCTGTCGATCGATCGATCCCGCCTCCGCGCAGGCGTCCGTGGAGCGAGCAATTCGTGCGCCCGCAGCCACGGCTGGTAGCGGAACAGCTCGGGCAGGTAGCCGATCCGTCGCCGGGGCGCGGCGGTCGCCGAGCGGCGCATCGAGGGACCGTCCCGCGCCTGCTCGACGCGCGGGCGCGAGCCTGAGGATCAGCTTCACGGCGGTCGTTTTGCTGGCGCCGTTCGGGGCCGAGGAAGCCGAAGACCTCGCCGGGCGCTACCTCCATCGTCAGGTCGACGAGCGCGTCGACGCGGCCGCAGCGCTTGGCGAGGCCCTCGGTCGAGATGATCACGGCTTCGGGGACGCGGCGAGGGAGGCGACTGTGGCGGACGGCGCCGGGCGCGTGTCGCCCGGTCAGCGCCGCTGGCTTCGGGCTGAGGGCCTGGAGGATCACCCGACCACGACGGCGCCGAGCACGGCGACGACGATCGCGGCGAGGATCCCGGCGCCCTGGCCGAACCTGAGCCTCGCGGGCGATCCAGCCACCGACGATGGCGCCGAGGACGCCGACGACGACGTTCGGGAGGCAGCCGCGGGCGGTCCGGCCGCCCACCATCGCTCCGGACAGGGCGCCGGCGATGAACCCGAAGACGATCCAGTAGAGGAGGTCGAACAGCATCAGGCGGAGTCTGCCATCCCCGGCTCGGCGAGGAATGCCTCGATCGCGCCCACGAAGCGCCTCCGGGTGCGTGTGGTGGGCCGGCATGCCGCGCGCCGGGGATCGTGACGACCCGCCCGTCGCGCAGCCGCGCGTCCAGGGCGCGTGGTCCTTCGCCGAACGGGCGCGGCGCTGTCGCCACCGAGGATCTGGAGGACCGGCTGGCGGACCTCGCCGAGCGCCGCGAGCGACGCCGACTCGCTCGCTCGGCACGGAGCTTCGCGGGATCGTCGTCCCGACCGCTGCCGCCCGCCGCGGCCAGATCGGGTCGGCGCGGAAGGCCGTGGCGTCCGCCTCCGGCATCCCGACGATCTCCGCATGAACGTCGCGAGCGCCTCGTCGCGATCGCCCGCGGCGACGAGCGTCTCCGATCCGCCGGAGCGTGGCCGCGTCCGGGTCCTGGTAGCCGCGTCCCCACGGCACCGGCGGCGCGCCTTCGTACGACACCACCCGGCGGATCCGGTCCGTCCGAGCGCCGCGCCGAGGGCGATCCGTCCGCCGTAGGAATGCCCGACGACGTCGACGGGTCCGGCCTGCCTCGGCCGCGGCGACGTCCACGACGGCGACGAGGTCCTCGAACTCGCGGATCGACCTCGTACGGCCTGCCGGGACGGCTGAGGCCCGACAGCGCGCATCTCGGCGGTCGATCGGATAGAGCGTGTGCTCAGGCGGCGCAGGAGCGGCGCCGGACGTCCGCCAGGTCGTGGGTCGGCGGTCGCGCCGTGGACGAGGACGAGCGGCGAGCCGTGCCCGGTCGGGAAGATCGCGATGACTGGTCCGCCCGGCGCCCGGACGCCGAACTCCCGGCGCGGCTCGTTCGGCCAGTCGGGCGTTTCGCTGGCGGCGCGCGCGGGCTTCCCCGCGGGCGGCGCGGGCTCCCGCGGCGGCGGCGCGGGCTCTCCGCCTGCGTCCGTCATCCGGCCGGGCGCCAGACGTAGCGAACGTCCGGCTGCCCCTCCTCGTTCGCGCCGCCATCGCCGAACCACTCGCGCGACGAAGCCGTTGCGCTCGTAGAACCGGCGGGCGCGGTCGTTGACCTGAACGTGTAGAGGACAGGCCGGCCGGCTGACGCTCCTTCTCGCGATCGAGGAGGCGCCGCCCGATGCCCTCGCCGAGCCGATCCGGCGCGACGTACAGCTGGTCGACCCCGCCGTCCTCCACGGTCAGCATCCCGACGATCCGCTCGCCCTCGGCCGCCGACCCATGTCTCGCCCGTGGCAACGAGGACGTCGCGGACCCAGCCGCGGACCTGGTCGTCGCGTGCGGCCAGCGGGAAGTCGTAGGTCGCCGCGAACGAGGCGAGGTAGACGTCCGCGACGCGCGGGCCGCGTCGTCCGGCTGCCGGCCCGCCGGACGACGAGCTCGTCGCCGCTGCTCAGAGTCGAGCTCGCCGCGGCGCGGTCGAGGATCCAGGTCGCTCCTGCCCGCCGGGCGAGTTGGGCCGGCAGCCGTCGCGGATCCTCCGGGCCCTTGGAGCACGTCCGGCCAGCACGTCTCGCCTTCGCCCGCCGGTCGAGACGACGAGGGGTCAGTGCGCCGCCGGCACGAGGGCCGGGTTCAGGCACCCGGGCGACGTGCGGCCCGACGTGCGTCGGCGCCGGGACCCTGACGGCCCGGCGCGCTCGTCGAACGCCGCCGATCCCGGGAAGACCGACAGGATGCGTCCGTCCGGCCCGACGCCGAGGAGGATCAGGTCGAAGGCGGGCAGGCCGTCGTCGTCCCTTCGTCGGGGCCGTCCGGCGCGGATCTCTCTCGACGTAGCGCGACGCGGCCAGTCCGGGTCGCGGCCCTCGGCGATGGCATTGGCGACGGGATCGGGTGGACGTTGTCGCTGCGGATCCCGACGCCCGGATCGCGGCCGGCGAGCACGTCCGCTCCGGACTGGCCCGTCTCCGGACATCCCGCCGAACGCGCTCGCGTCCAGCAGCCGATCGAAGGCGATCTCGGCCGTTCGAGAGGGGTGGTCGAGCGGGACGAACCGCCGTCGGTGAACCAGAGGCGGACCTTCCGCCAGTTGAGCTCGTCCCGGCGCGGCTCCGACGCCGCTGCTCGTAGATCGCGCCCGGCGCCGATCCGCCGGTCGTCACCAGTGGGCCTCGCCGCGGTCGTCGATCGCGACGTCGAGGATCTCGATGATCCGCCCGCCGCCGCGAGGCGCACGCGGCCGATCCGGAAGGGTGACGACGGTCGGCCTGCTCATCGGTGGCGCCTCCGGGCAGCGATGTCGGACGTGCGCGCTCGGTCGGCGATCGTACCCGGTCGGTCGATCACCCCTTCGGTGCCACCGGCGACTCTGGGCCGCGAGCCGAGCGTTCCGACGGCGACGGGATCGCGACCGCCGGCCTCGATGGCCTCGGCCAGGAGGTCGATGTCGTTCGCGGCGCGTGAACCCGCGCTCGAGGGCATGGACGCCGCCGCGCCAGACCTGACGTGGACCGCCTCCTGCTCCGCGGTGACGGTCGGCACGCAGCTCGGAGCCGCGCCAGTCCGCCAGGAGCTCGACCGGAGGTCGTGCCCGACGGCATCTCGACAGGACCGGGCGGATGACCACCGCCACGTCGGACCGGTCGAGGCGGAGCGTCGCGGCCAGGCCCGCGCCCGGATTCGGCGAGGTCGTGCCACGGCCCGCGGGTCGCCGGTGTCCTGCGTTCGCCATCGCGCCCGAGCGGCTTCACGACGATGCATCCCGAGCCGCGACCTGATCCAGGCCGCGTCGGTAGAGCGGCTTGACCGATGTCGGTCGACTCCGCCCCGAACTCGTCGCGAACGCCATAGTGACCGCGATCCGGCGGAGGTGGCGGAGGTAGGGCAGGAACTCCGATGTCGAAGATCGCCGGATCGCCTCGCGCCAGCGGGACTGCCGGACGAGGGCGAACTGGTGGATCGAGCAATACGTAACTGAACGAAGCATAC
>ERZ1370068.4518-contig-3587_pt1 | contig 33831 bp, 39 predicted proteins | sample MGYA00561227_ERZ1370068 | MGnify/ENA primary metagenome ERZ1370068 (study PRJEB38410, sample SAMEA6850437) | metagenome | study: Metagenomic assessment of the ecological functions of the soil: analysis of the soil microbiota associated with the...
ATTGTACTTCGTTCAGTTCCGTATTGCTCACAACAGAATATAATATACTCGCTGGATGAGAAATCTGTGGTCGTATCTTCATACGACAAGATATGAATGCTCAAAAACGCTCAATTACCACCACCAAGCTGAACCCTCCCTGCTGTGGTTGGCCGTTTCATTGTCCTCGAATTGGAATTGACTTCCAGCTTCTGAGGAGCAAGTTCATCATCCACTATATCTTCTTCATCACCAAAGTACCTGATCACGTCAGCAAAGTATACAACCGGTGAATGTACGTTTCAATAATAGAATATGCCTTTTGATAAATTTCTTGGTTTGCATTTTGCTGGTATTGTGAATCTTCTCCCAGCGCACCACCACATTCTTCAGTCAAGTATGCGTAATCATTTTGTCCAGACGGAGACCTCGCTCTATCAATCTCGCCGACTTTGAGAATATTCTCCAACGCATCCAAGGATACTTGTATGATTCTATTATCCATACTGCTCAATAGATCACACAATGGACGAATACATCCTTGTTCAACGAGGTATCGAATCTGATCAGGTTTAGCAAGGCCACCACTGGTAGCATTCGAAACGGCCCAACAAGCCTCCTTTTCTAGTTTGAAATCAGATTGATTGAGGAGATGAATTAGCGGTGGGATAATCCCAGCATCGATAACGAATTGAATTTGATCCGTATTTCCAGCTGTGATGTTTTGATGTTGTCCAACATGCTTCCTTTCGAATACCTTCCTTGGGACTTGAAAGTAAATTCACCAATGCAGGTAATGCGCCGGAATTAATCATGATCTGTGTTTTTGAATATCATCCCCTGTGACAATATTTCCAACAGACCGGAGAGCGGGGCTGGAACGGGTGGTGGTCATTAATAATTCGACGAGATAGGCGAGGAACGCCCGATTCGATGACCGCCTGGATTTTCTCGTTGGTCCATCGGAGAGGTATGATATTACCAGCATGGGTCGATGAGAATTTCTTCGTCTAGCGAGTGGATAAGTTTGCGAGGACGGGCAAAGCAGGTTGAATGGCAGCCCCAGTTGGGTGGGGGATTTTCCCCTGCGAAATTTGAAAGGGTCCAAGTTCCATTACGAACCATCGAGATTTTGCGTGTATCATTCAACAAGGTAATCTCTGTCGTCAGAATGCACAAATTAGAAGTATACCAATGGAATCAAAGCGTTCTTGGAAAGGACTGTCTCGCAACTCGGGACTGTCACCTGCGATATTTCCAAGTGCCCAAACAGCCTGTTCTCGTACATCGGCCTCGGGACTTGCGAGCAATTCAATGAAAATGGGAACTGCGTCGCTTTTACAACAGCCTTAGTCTGGTTTGATGATCCACTTGCGATGTTCGTCAATGCCCACGCCGCTTCAAACTAGAACGCGTCAACCACACGAAAAGTTAACGTGACGCACCTGAAGAGTAGTCACCGGTGAACGAAGAAACTCGACGAATCGTGGAATGACATTAGCGTTAATAACTTCCTCAATAGGTGGATTTCTCTCTTTTGAAAGCAGTTTTCGAAATTGCGTTGTCGCAGAGGGAAGTTGATCCCAGTGATGTTATTCCAGTGGGCAACTTGAACGAGCCCCGGGTAATTCTTCCCTCCCTACCAACGTGTCAACAAAATCAGATCATCCCGTGGATTTACACCTTTCGTCTGCTGTAGAAATATCTTCATCGGTATCACTTTCCATCGAAGTATCCCGCGACGACGGTAGCTAAATTTCTCCTTTTCGCAAGATTTTCATCTTTTTCTGTTTTCGAATTTCGACTTGTTGTTCTTCACGACGTCGTCTTAGTTCATCGCCTTTAAACAAATTCTTTCCTTTATATGTTTGTCGACGATGTTCTGGGACAGAAAGCGTTAGATCTGCCATCTTAAGTCTTCCACTCGTTTGGACGTGAAGCAATATGTAAGAACACACAAAATTGGAGATTCATATCACTAAAATTCTTAATCCGGGAAACTCGGATGAAGAGATTTACTTTAAACATGGGAGTTGAGAGAAGACAATTTGAGTGTGATGTTACAGGATTGGTATAATTATTTATCACACGTCCAAAAACACAATTGAGATCACATACTTATTCTAATCCTCAGGTCTGCTCCACAGGTGGTCCTCCTTCCTCTACAGCTTGTGAAAAGAACAATCAGACAGTCTTCTGTCCAGCATTCTTGATCGAATAAAAGTTGCCTAACGTGTCAGATCATGCTTAAATTTCAAGATTTCAGTACCCGTGGAACAACAAACACACCTCCTTGCAATAATAAAGCACTTGGTCCGATTTACTTTGACCTCTGACTTTCCCAATCCATCACCGCAAAACTCATATAAGAATGTCTCGTAGGTTTAACTCCCTTTGCCCTCTACAAGATATCCAAAATCCCCGAAGCCATATACGCACCATCCTGAAAGATTTTCTCAAGCCGGACTTTAGACCCCTGTAATGGTTGAGGATTAATGGCATTTTTTGAAGCAACAATTTTTGCGCGAAACGTCATCAATAAGACTATCGTGACCATATGCTTTTATCGTAGCATAAACTTCTCACATCCCTTTCATCGTCCGCCATTGAATCGGACTCAGGGGGATGGGATTTACGTTGCGAGTTGTTTGACGGTGGTGGGTGAGTGGTGTATCTATTCGGACTATTTCTTTTATTTTGGGGAGGCGGGGCCTGACTTTCGACGACCTTCTAGTTCGTAAATTATTCGTTCTCCTTTCCAGTGTGCTAATGGCGCTACTCGTATTCGTTTTTGATCGACGAACTAGAATTAGAATTAAGTTAGGGCGAGAGTAGTACTTTTTCACCGTCCATCATTGATACATCGGCCGAATGGTGTAATTTTCCTTCCTCTGAATTATTTTGGAAACGAGGGGCGGTGGGAGTTGGTTGTACTCGTTTAGGAGCGGGTTGGGTTGAGGATAACTTGGTGCGGTCCTTGAGTGTGTCGTCTCTGCTGGCTTCTGGGACGAGTTTTTGGTCGTCCCCTCCTTCGGTTTACAGGTGGTGGCGAAGGTTCTCGTGTTCCACCAAATATCCTCCTCCTCCTCTTCTTCCTCTTCCACTTCGTCCTCTACGTCGTCAAGATTATAGTCTTCCCCCTGTAGCCTGCCCTCGTCGTGTTCGTACGATTCATCTGCGAATCCTCCATCTCTCCCCCTCGAATCCTGGTCCGTCACTCCAGCCTCCCTCCTCTTCCCTTCCTCCCTCTTCCATTTCTCCTCTTCAACTATCCACAGGTTTTCTGCTCATTTGCTGCGTTAGGCCTTTTCGTTTCGCAGGTCGAGCGATTGCAGTTGGCGATTCAAGGCATCAGCATCACGCGGTTTTGCAGCGTTTAATATCTGTCATCAAAGTCGGCGTCCAGTTCAGTAAAGCTCAGCATCCGTTTTACCCGAGACGGTGAGTCTGGTTGCTCTGTTTTGGGTTTGAATCCGTACGGCTGGAGATTTCAAATTGGTCTTTTGGGGGGTGCGATCTTATATCGAGTGGAAGATTCAGCTACAGGGGATACGTTGAGCGAGTAGGGATTTTCTTGAAGCTAGAACCTCCCTAGGCTCCCGAATTGAACCTAATCCTCAGCATCTTCCAAACGTTTAGGTTACTTGACGTTCCTGACATTGGCACAGAATCATCGGACTGAATTGCTCTCTGAAATTTTGTTTTGTAAGAGAGTAGTTTGCCACGGGTGAAGTCCTCCCTTCTTTGGTGACTTTTCTATTGAAGGAGAGAAGAATGCGTCCATATCTTCGAGACCAGCTGAATCTCTTCGTCCGGTATCCTTTACCATCAATCCCGTTTTCCTATACCATCAATTCTCGATCCAAACTTGAAGTACCGTCCCACAACACCAACATCAGTGAATTTATTTGGCCGCCCTTGAGGCTCGGCTGTTGCCCTTGCTACCATCCTCTCTCTGCACACTCAAAATTAATAATAATATCGGTGAGAGGTATATTGTCGACTTCGTCTTCCTTGGTGGTGATCGGGATTGTGTATTGTGGGTTGGGTGTTTTAGCGCGTCGTTGTTTCCTGAAATGTATTCAAAACAATTAAATATCATGTCAGCAAATTTCCTACAGGCTAGTAGAGGCTACTGTAAATTTACATTTTATCTTGATTACCTAGCCTACCTAACTAAAAACGAAATAAATTTAAAAACAGTCCAGATCGTAATATCGGTAATATGTTTGATCTGGTGATGCAACCACCTACCCCATCCCGCCGAAGTTGGAACCGTCCGCCTTTCGAACGCTTCAACAACCATGTCTGGCCCTTCTTGGGATTATATTGTTAAAGTAACGTCTTTTTCGAGTGCTATGCTGACTATAGTTCATCATCATTGGTAGAAAACTCGTTTAAATGGGATACTAATTCAAAGGTGACTCAGGAGTAGAAATCAAATTTGATGTTACGATTCACGGATAATCGATACCAATCAGCGCACGACGTCACCATCGAATTAGAATTCGGAGCACGAATACTTTCAGTCATAGATGATAAAACAAACACGACAAAGAACTTGAAATGTCAAATATGGGACACGGCAGGTCGAAAGCTTTAAGTCAATTACTCGGTAATCTTTAAAGATTTAGCTGATGCGTAGGTCATATTATCGGAGGATGCTACGGGTGTGTTGGTTTGCTGATATCACTCGGCCTTCTACATTTACTTCTGCAACGTCATGGCTTTCGATTTACGAGCTCCGCAGATCCTAATATATTGCTATCGGTATGGATCTAAACGGCGGAGTGTCTAAATGGTAGTTTGGTAGGGAATAAAGCGGATTTTATACACGATCGAAAAGTCACTACTGTGGAAGCAAGGCAATGGGCAAGAGAATGATGTTAGTGTCTGGGTTGAATCGAGTGCAAAATCTGGAGACGGAGTGGAAGATGCGTTCCAACGAGTTGCAGAAGAAGAAGTCTTCCATAAAATCAGAGACGGTATATTCGATTTAACAGATAAAGTATGCCCTCCAGACTTCAGTCTGTGGACTCTAGCCTTGTTTCACTGATAGCTTTCGCCGACCTTCAAATGGAGAACACAGACTGAAGAGAAAGTCGGATCAAGTCTCTTAACCGCGAAGCGGATTTGCGACCCAAAGCCCAGGGTTGCCGTGCTTTGACGGCTACCCTGGGAAAAGATGGACACAGGTTTCCAACCTCGAAGAGGTTGCGTCGGTTTCTCTTCACCCTCGGTTTACTTGAGCAGCGTTAGGTCTGGCGCAACCCCTTCGGGGTTGGATCGCTTGTCGTCCTTTCCCAGGGTAGCCGCCAAAGCCCGGCAACCACTGGGCTTTGGGTCGCAACCGCTTCGCGGTTAAGAGACTTAATCAGAGCGTCTGAAGTCTGTGCCGCCACCGCAAACTACCGGTACGGTTTCGGCGAAGGGTTTCGGTTTCGGCGCCGGGCCTTCGTCAATGTCCGGAGTCGCACTCCGGTTTCGTTCGTACTCCATCGGCTGACCATTGTCGCCAAGCTTTGGTCCTTCATAGATAACCGCCACTTCCGCGAGCGCAGTCGTCTTGTCTACACCGAACCCAGAAAGCGAAACAAGCTTCAGATAGCGGGCCTTTATTGTCCGCGTGAACTCGATCTTCTGCGGCTCAAATGTTGAACGGAGTTCCCCACGCGCGATGTCAGACCAGCCGATCCCATCGTCACTCACCTGAACGGAAAAGTCCTTGATGTCGCCTTCGTGTTCTCGATGATTCTGTCTCGGCATCAACACCAGACCCGACATCGGAACCGGTGCCGGAAAGTTTATGACTATGTCGACCTGCTCACGAGCCGGAGCTTTTTGATCGCCGGCCAGTAGAAAAGTATTCGGATCCCCATCGATCACCATTCCTGCCGGTTGACCACCGACACTCGCCTGGGCCCGAAGCTTGCTCATAATGCGCGTATCGAAAAACAAACTTCGCAGTGCCTCGCGTGACACCGAGACATTGGGCTGGAAACAATCGGTCCTCGCGTAGTTCGCCAACGCAATGCGGAGTTGATACAGCACCGGATTAGAGGTCGAAGTCTTTGTGATGTCGACTGCCGACACCAACAGTCGTCCATTACCAACCGCACACTCAAAGACTACGCCTAGCTTGTAATTTCGATTCCAGTCGTCAATTGCCCAAACGACAGGCTCTAATTCTGCGGGAAGTCGGTCGAGATTGATCGCTCGTGTGGTCGGCATCAGTTGCGCCCACTGCCAATCAAAGGCTGAGCCGGTCGGAAAGCTTCCTAGAGCAAGGCTCTTCGATTCACCAGGGGGCCTGTCGATCCACAATCCCAACATTCGTCCCCAGCCTGGGCCCATCAACCGATTCCAAAAGACAGGTACCGTATCAAGCGGCGGACTAGTCAATCGAGATCCGTATTCCGCGGCGAGAAAAGTACTTTCCCGCCAGTTGCCAACCTCGCTTCAGCTTCGTCCCAGGAATTCGTAATCAGAAGGTCCTGCCGTGACGGCGGACAATCAACGGCATGATTGGATAAACGCGTTTCCGTTGTTGTGGCAGCTTGAGTTTCCGCAACCGTGTTGACAGCGGGATACAACCAGAAGTTCCACTTGTTCTCGAAATAGGTTTGACCTCGTACGACACCGGGCCCTGGAATGACCTTCTTATCGACCGGACCAAAGAACGACGTCGGACCAACACTAACGATGAGCTGGTATTCGCGAAGCGATGGCAGCTGGAGAGATCGACAGAAATTTTTCCAAGCGGAATGTTTTTGCCGATCGGAATCGTGGTTGGATCCCAATCGCCCTGCCTCTCAAAATCACCACCAACTATCCGCCAAACTCCTTTCACATTCTCCAGAGGTTTCGCACCAAAGTGAGCTATTTCGACGTCGACATCGAATCGATCAGCCGTTGTGAAAACTCGCTGTCGTAGCCGAGCCAGTGGAACAGTAGTGTTGCAGAAGTCTTTGAATTCTTCCGCGGTGGCATATCCCTTCGGTTCCCAGAACGCGTCGAGTAGACCGACGAGAGCAGTGCCTTGTCCCAAGTAGTCATGCAGATCCAATAACTGAAAACCTCCTAAGCCGGGTGTTCGCAGGTTCGCTTCAATTTCTTCCTTGTAACATTCCAGTTGGAACCGGCCCGAAGCCTGGGCAAAACTTTTGTTCTTCTCAAGCAACCCATGTTCTTTTTAGCGAGTCGCGAAAGATCTCGTAGTTGCCGGGACGCATGTAGCCGGTGAACTTATTGATTATGTCGTAGTCAGGATAGGCGACCCATTGCCCAACTTCGTGGCTGATTACCGGAACGTTGATATCTGAGAGCGACGCGCCATAGTCGCCACCAAACCAGGCAGACTCACGACGCAGCATCTTGGGACCGATACGCTGAACAGCCAGATAGTCTGTGCCTTCAGTAATGTTTGGAACTTCTCGCTCTGTGTGACCCGTGCCGCTCGCATAGAGTCGCCTGGGATCTTCCTTACGATAATGTTCGACCCACTTACCAAGCGCTTCCTGCCACTTCCCTTTTGGTTCATTGCTCGCTGACAACAACATGAAAGATGGATGATGGCCATAGGCCCTGATCATCCGATCTGTTTCGTCGTAAAGCATTCGCTCCATCGGAGTGCCGGGACTGATTTCATTCCACATTCCAGGTTCCGGCTGTAGATAGAAACCGAGCTGATCAGCGGCTTCAAAAGCTGCTTCGGGTGGACACCATGAATGAAAACGCATGTGGTTGAGACCCCACTTGCGACAGGTCTCAAACAATTTTTTCCAATACGCGACGTCTGTCGCAGGATAGCCGGTGAGTGGGAAGTCGCCGCCGCTGTGAGTGCCCCTGAAGTTGATCGGCCGATCGTTTAAGCGAAACTCGTTTCCCACTGCGCGGAAATCACGCAGCCCAATTTTTACCGTGAAGTATTCATCGACGGTATTGCCTTTTAACCACACCGTGAGCGGAACGAGTTTCGGATTGAATTCATCCCAGGTTGGCGCGTCATCACGAATGGGAACTTCAACTTCGCCGGAGCCGCCATGCTCATCCCACGTGACTGGCACCACGCCGATGTCTGGCCAGATCGCGGTCAATGTTCCGGATCCACTCAAGCCAGTTTGGTTTCCGATTCGCACTTTGACTGTCAGGACCTTCTTCGCCAGATTCGGGATTGCCCGAACTTCGTCAATCCAAATCCGGTTCGTCGTCGACAAATCGATTCTGCCAACAATGCCATTCCAACTTGCGGCTAACGAATCAGAAACACTGTGTGCGTCTGGTCGATACGGCATCAGCATTCGATTGTCGACCCGAATAGTTAGTCGATGTCTGCCGGGTGTGACAGTGCCGAGGTCGTAGATGTGTGGAGCGACTAAACTGCGATCAGAACCAATTCGCTTCTCGTCGATCCAAACAGTTGTTTCCCAATGGGGACGCTCGAGTGTTAGTAAGGTGCGGCGGCTGACCCATGAAGTTGGAATATCGATATCACGTTGATACCACGCGACTCCGACGTAGTGACGCGGCGGCTGGGATAGGAATGGGACCTTAACGTTTCGTTCCGTGTATTGCTTGTAGTCTTCTCGTAGAAACCAATAGCGATCGTAAAGAGACAGCACCCACGGAGTATTGGTGGTGATCTCATCGCCCTGATACTGCGACTGAAGAATGCCTGGTAAGCGAATGTAGCCTGATAGATTTGAGACGAACCATTTTTGATTAACACCGGAGTCAGTGCGGTCGAGTGAAAAACGCCAGAAGCCAGACAGATCGCGCTGACGATCGTAGGGCTGTGGTTGCGCCGAGACAGAAACGCCCATAAGGACCAGGAGAATGCCGATGACGCTGTGTTTAAGGTAATTCAAGTTTCTAAATGTCACCCTTTAGTGACGCGCTTCGAACTATCAGACGCGCTTTCTGGGACCGCAGGCGTCCTCGCCTGCATTCGTTGCCACTAAGAGTCCTTAGCTGAAACGTTGGCAGGCGAGGACGCCTGCGGTCCCAGAAGAGCGCGTCCAATAGTTCGAAACACGTCACTAAAGGGGACCACCTCCTGGACCGTAGATCTCTATTTCAACAATGCCCAGTATATCTTTGCCGGTTTTCTCCCCGCCGCCGAGTTTGGATCTGGCGTCCCGGGAATTTCGATAATGTTTCCAAACGCGTCTCGATTGCTTGCGCCACCAACCAATTCAATCTTCAGATTGCGACCCTTAACCGGAGGAAAATTGATCGTGACATATCCGAGACTGCGTTCCGTCGAACCACTGAAGACGACCTTGTCGTCAACCCAAATGCGAATCGGATACGACTGCGTTCTCCAGGGAGACAAACTCGGCGACAACTTCATTAATCGTAACGGGATCCTTGAACGAGTAATTAATCCAGGCCGAACTCAAGGTGCCATCACTCGACCAGTCAGTCGTTTCGTCGTCGTCAAACGTCTTCGCAGCTGTTGCTTCATTGCTGCCGGCATATACCGATGCGATCTCGATCGGTTGACGACCAAAGAGGTAATTTCTGCGGCCGAGGCGTCGCACCGCGTTTGAGATACGACGGCAATTCCCAAGCAGACAGATCAGAAGATAAACCGTCATTGACAGCACTCGGCCTCGTCGGGATTTCGATCGTTGCTTCCTTCAGGTTCTCTGACGATGCACGTACTCTGATCGGACCGACTTTTGGAAGCGAGCGAATGATTGCCCGATTTACGCCTCCTTCAACGGGAGACTTCGCGAAAGAATGTAGTTGTCCGGACCCTGTGCAATTCCACCACGCCATTCTCCCGGCCCGGTTATCTCGAAGTTGATCAGATTCAGACAAGTGACACACCGATTACCTTCATGGTCGAGCACTTCAACCTCAATCAACGCCATGTCGGCACCATCTGCACGCAAACCTTTCGGACCACTGTAAGAACTTAACTTGAGCGAATAAGGCGCGGAGGTTGACTTCCTGATGTCTTCGCTTACTTTGAACCCATCCACATCGTAACCAACTGCCTGCAGAGTACCCGGCTTCCAGGCCACCTCCTTGAACGTAAAGGAACCTGTTGCTCTGTTCTGCGGTGCCCTGCTTCCACTCCGTTAACAAACAATTCAACACGCGCTGCACTGGACACCACGTAGACGTTCTTCTTCGTACCAGCTGGCATAAGTCAATGTCCGATGATGTGCGTGCGTGGACGCTCGACATCGACCCATCCGTCCCACATCACCTGATGCGCAAAGAAGCCGTCCTTCGGAATTCGCATCGCATCTACCTCGCCACTACGACGATAGTTTTCCGCGCCGCGAGAATGAGTATTCGAGTCAGAGAAGATGATGTTGACTCCGCCCGCGCTGACTCTGCGTCCCGTGCCCGGGCGCTCACGCCAGTAGTCATACCAGCGTGCGACGTCTTCAATTGCATGTGAGTCCTGGTTCCGGTTGTAAGCACTCGCATCCTGATCCCGATACTTCGGCCCGTCGCCATCTTTATGAAACGGTGGCGAGAATTCATCCCAGTACTTGCGCAAACCTTCATCCACGCGAATACTCGGTCGCCCATAAAGGCTTGGCTGCACTTTTGTTGATGTAGAGCATTTCACCGCCCGTACTCAGCGGTTTTGCTGTCGAGCATTTCACGAGAACCAGCAGCCCGCCCACCATACGGATCAAACTGATCGCGCAGGGCCTTCATCTGCTTCATATGCTCTTCGCTGACGCCTTTGTTTCCGGATTCATAAAGACGATGCTCGGATTGTTGCGGTTGTAGATGATCGCGTCGCGCATCAACTCCAGGCGCTGCTCCCAACGACTGACCCTCCACATCCTTTTCAGCGTCTCCGGCCGGCATGGCTTGCATCAGCCCAACGCGATCGCACGACTCGACGTCCTGCTTCCACGGAGTCACGTGCATCCAGCACCGAGGTTGGCGTTACTCTCGACCATCAAGCTGTTGCTGAAATCACTGAGCCATGCCGGAACCGAAAGATAACCGCCGGCCATTCATTCGTCGTCCTCTGCGCATAGCCTTTTAACTGACGACACGACTCATTCAGTTTCATCATCCCCGTTTATGTAAAATTCAGTCTTGCGAAAGCCAGTTCGTGTCGAAACAGCGTCGAGTGACTCACCATCGACAACCAGGATCGAGACGCACCGTGTAAAGATAGCCATAACCCCAACTCCGAAGTTGAGTCCTTCAAGCCTGGCACCCGCTGACTACTGCGAGTCGCCCAGGTGACAGTGTGCTTCGACCACCATCGATCGTTTTGACGACTTTCCCGTTCAAATCTTCAACTACAATTTGATACTGAAGCGTCTTTGGCTCTGCATACTCATTCTTAACTTGAGATTCCACGTCACGGTTGCTGCTCGATCCGGGAATATCAAACTCGCGTCGCGTAAACGTAAACACCAGTTGTGCCGAGTGTCGAATAAGAGAGGAAGCGTCTGATACAGCTTATCTGTGACGTGCAGAAAGACGTTCTTATTGATGCCGCCGTAATTGGCGTAGAAGTTTTTGTCGTTCCACTCGTAGGTAGAGTTCGTGGATTTTTCGCGATAGTCCCAGGAGTTATCGACACGAACCGCGAGCACGTTATCGACGGTTGGCTTAAGCTTCTCGGTGATATCAAAACCAAAAGCCATTACCCGTTTTCGTGCCGACCGATGAAAGTGCCGTTCAGGTAAAACTCTCCGCCGTGTCGGATACCTTCAAACTCGAGAAAGACTTTCTTGTCGGCAGCGCTTGTCGGAATCTTGAAATCGCTTTCGGTACCACGCCACACCGGTTGGCAAATCCTGAATTGATTTGCGAAAGGCATCATCTTCGTTCCACGCGTAAGGCAAGGTGACACTCTTCCAGTTTGAGTCATCAGAAGGCAACACAGAGTCTGCTCCTTAGGATCGCCAACAAACACTCCAACTCGATGAAGTTGTATCTCTGACGTGGGTTTGCAGCTAGAGATCTCGACTGGGCAAACAAAACTGAGTCGACAATGCGCGCCAAAACAATTATCAAGCTTGCTCGACAACCACGGCATCGCGAGTTTTCCTTCAGTAGCTACTTCGAACTTTAGGTCGTGCTCTTCTGGGACCGCAGGCGTCCTCGCCTGCACGCTGTCACCAACTAATGGAGCCTTAATGAAACGTTGGCAGGCGGGGACGCCTGCGGTCCCCAGAAAGGGTTCGTCTTTGACTCAAGGCGTCACTAAAGGTTATCGCTTGGCTTTGCGAACAAGCGAGTCCAGCCGTCATCGCCACTCAGCACCTTCTTTAACTGTGATCTCTTTCGCTTCGTGTCTTCGTGTCAGCTGGCGTGACCACGCGACACGGCGCAACAGCGTTGCACCCGCGCCTTTGGCTGTTGTGACATCCGCGTAGCGTGATAGTTTCTCCTCGAGCAGGCAAGTCCCAGTTATGCCAACCTACCGGTCGCACAACATCTGACATCTCCGTGTTCAAATATCGTGACTGCCGAGTCACGCCATGGTCGCGGCCGATGATACGTTTATCACTTCGGCGTTTCACCAGTGATTTTGCAATTTGAGAAAACGAAGCCATACGCGGGTGATAGTCAGTAAGTAGAGCAGCTGCGGTGATGTAGCCACTTCTCAGACAGTGAATGTGGCAACGTTCAAAGAATGCAGTGGCAGCGCCAAGAGATGAAATCGACGTGGCCAGTGATGTAACAGTCCTCGAAATACTGGCGACCGCGATTTAGCAAGTATCGTGTCCTGCCAGCCGAAGAAAACGACAACGACGAAATGTTGCGCTGATCACCATCAACGCGAATGGCAAGCGCCTGGCCAACGGGACCGGCAGAGTTTTCGAAAGTTATGTTCTCGGCGGTGAAATCGTCCGCGTCGATCACGGTTGAGGGTGTGCGAAACGTTCCGATCGGTTTTCCATTTGGTCCGACGATGTTTGCGTTGAGATCGAAAGTCAGGGGATGGTCTTTTTCCGCGTCTTCACCAACCAAATGAATGAAGCGCTTCTCGTGTTGAATATAAAGCAACTCTTTGTACGTTCCGGGTTTAATGTGAATCACAACCTGGTTCGTCGGACTACCTGCGGGCACCGACATGATCGCATCCTGCTACACTCTTGAATTGCCCACTGCCGTCGAGTGCGACTGTTATGTCAGTTTGAGTGGGTGCTGATTGTGAAGAGCAACGCTGCTCGTCGACAGGATTACAAGAGTCAACAGGACAAAATGAACAATCGGCAAACAGCGACTGCGGCTCTGCCGCTTCCGTGCGAAAGGTTGCTCGGCCACTTCCCGTGCGGAAAGCCTCCGGCTTTCCGTTCAGTACTATAAAGATTCGAGGCTATGCCTCGGGGAGGCGTAGCCTCAGAAATTATCGAAGTCTCAGCGACGGAAAGCCGGAGGCATTCCGCACGGAAGGTGGCAAGCCACGAGGCAACGAGGTCATTCACACACTCGGGGCGGCAAAGCCGCTGAAGATAAATGCACAGAAGGCCTCACTGACCGCCACCTCCCGCTCTTCTGGTATCCCACCAGCGCTTTAACTCCGCATCGAGCGTCTTCAGATCCGGCTTCTTTCGCAGCGATCTCGACTGACTCTTTCCACTCCTTGTTGAGATCGCCGAGGTCCGAGCTTAGCGCCCACGCGAATAAACAATGGAAGCTGATGAGGTATCGGCATTGACCGTCACGGTGGTGCCCTCCGCGATAAATCTTCTTTGGATTCCACGCATCACGCCAGCTCGAGCCTGCCGGGAAATAAACCTTCCAGTGTTCGCTTTCCTTTTTCCCAAATTGGCGACACTAGAAGATCGCGTCCGTATTGATACGTCCACCAGTTTGACCATGCCGCCGGAGCAGCCGGATCAACTAGAAACAGAGGTCGCACGATCGGCATTCCAGTCTTTGTTGCTTCCTGCGCGTATTGATAGTTGTAATCGATCAGGCGTTCGTGAAGACGCGCATAGAGGCGCCAGATCGCAATTAGCTGGCTGTCATAGTTTGGTTCGCGCGGCAGATTCCAAAACGCAACGTTCCTCGTTGGTCCAACTTCCATGATCGGATTCAGCGCACCAAACGCCAACCAACGTCCACAAACTTCCTGTTCGAGCAACTGCTGGTTGTAACCGCAAATATCGGAGCCCCAGTTTGGATAACCCATTACCGCTGAACGTTGAATCGCGATGATTGAGGCGCGCAGTCGCTTCCTGTGTGCCGCCGATATCGCCTCCCCAAAACACCGAATAAGGCGAACTTCCGTGTACGCAGCGCGCGGCATCAGAAAGAAATCATTTCCGCGAAACTTCTTCGCCACGTCGTAAACTGCCTTCACGTACATTGGTGGATACGCGTTCCGATTCTCGCGAATAGTTCGACCATCGGAGGCTTTGTACGGGCCACTTTCCGGAATGTCTTCTTCCCCACGGTCGAGCTTGAATCCGGCCACGCCCAGTTTCAAAAGTTTGGCGATACCGTCTTGCCAGTAGGCCTTGGCAGCGGGATTCGTCAGGTCAACCATCGGATAGTTGTTGCCACTGACCGGCCGAACCTGGCCTGCAAGTGTGTAACCTTTGTCGAGCGCTTCCTTCATCATCTTTCCCTGGAAGAAAGGCGCAATCCACAACACAGTCTTTGTTTGTTTAGCATCAAGCCACTTCACCATCTCGGCGAAGTTTGGCAGCCGCTGTTCATCAATATCGAAGTCGTCGTAGCCCCAGGGTTTGCCGGGTCCCCACGGACGATCGATCCAGTAGATGCCGTTCGGAATTCCAAACGCCTTCATCATCAGGACGTCTTCCATGATCTCGGAATTGAATGGTCCGGTGACGGGAGTGCCATCGTAGTAAGTTGGCGCGCTGGGTGTGTTCGTCGCGCCAGCGCCAGGGCGTAAACATCCACTTCGGAGGCATAAACGGTGGGCCAGCATCGATCGCGTGAGCTCGGACAAGTGCTGCAGGATCGGATGCGGTGTAGACCTTCATATCAAACGACGGCGCCTTCAAACTCGATCTTGACGCGGTTTGGATCCGAAACAGCAAAGTCGAAGTATCCAGGCCAATTCCGTTTACGAGAACTGCGCATAGCCGCGTGAAGACAAATAGTAAGGCGCGTAGATCGACGTGGTGGGCTTGATGATCATGTCGACCTTCTGACCACGAAGGTTCATTGCTTCCTGAATTCCCGTCGCCCATGACTTCGCTTGATGGACCATCCGACCACGCGTTCCATCAAACCGGTGTAGTACTCATTTGGCAGAAGAAGTGATCGCAAGTCCCCACTTTGTGATGTCAGAATCCGGCTTGGGCTTTGAGTGTGACAATGAAGTCGCAGACCTCGTGGTTTGACTGAGAGCAGTGATCCTGAGGTCTACCTGAGCTCGGTTACATCGATCACTGAAAGGTACGAGTGCGTCGACGATCTAGCACCGAAATCTGGACGCGACCGTTGCACTGGGTCTCAGGTGAGCAACAGGTTGTCGATCGTTACAAGAATGCCGACCGCGCACGGATTGCGCTCGCTGCGAGGTTCATCTGGCGCTGCCGGCTTTCGACGTCATGCGCAGGATGAAATGCGATACTTCGGTGCTGCGACGGCAGCCGGTGATGCGATGTTGGTTTGCAGCGTTCGACTGGCGTTCCCTGTCCGATACGCTTTAGTCTTGTCGTTATGCTAGCAATACACGCTTCCTCGGCGACACCACGACGAGTTATCTCAAAGCTTATCGGACATTCCTTACGCTGCTGACTTCAACCAACTGAATGTTTGGTTTCATGGCGCCGACATCTCCTCGCCAAACATAGAACCCCGGTGTGCAGGCGGCTGGTTCCATAGGTAACATTCTGCCACGCAATGCTCAAACGATACTGTGGGTCGCAGCATCAATGCGTAGAAGCGATGACGTCGAATCACGATCGTGATAGATCCAAGTTCCTTGTTATCCGTTGTCCGGCCAGATACTTCTTCGCGCCAGTCTCCCAAAATATCCGCACTCAGTGTGTAGAGCTTGCTTTCGTTCCGCATATTTGAGGTACAATCATCTGCGCGCAACAAAACAGTCCTGACGCTGTCAGCCGGGCTCCATTTCGAGATCCGGTCTGGATCAGAGCAAACTCACTCAACACATCGCCATCCCAGTAAGCCCCAAAATTACACGGAGCCAGGTGACTTGTCCGAGGATCTTTTCGCCCTTCGCATTGCAGAGACCAACAACCCGCGCCACGCACCCAACCTCGAGCCGCGATAACGAGGATCGATGTCCAACGCCAAGCCTCGACCGAGGTCCCTCACCATCACTACCTGCCTGGAATCGAAGGTTTCTTCCAAATAATCTCTCCTGTTCGCGCATCACGAAAACTGGCGCCCGCGTCGTCGAATCGCCCTGAATATCGAATGCTTCAAGACCTGGGTGATCAGGATCCAACATAGTGATGTATGAGCATCACCATGACCTAGATCCGTCGAGTGGAGTCCCTTGCGCGTTGGTCGCCGATAGCTGCCAGCGCAAATGATTTTGTCGCGCACTCATCTCCAATCGAGCATCGGCGAACACTGAGATTGTGGATTTCCCTGTCCGCAGATTCCGGTTCTCCGGTGACGAGTCGCTAGTCAAAACCCATACCTGACTCACTTCATCTCGCCAGTTCCAGGCAGTGATGACCGAGCGCGCGTAAGTAACCAGCGAGACATCACGAGACTCGGACGAACTCCATCGAGATAAGCAATACACGCAGATGGAAACCGATCGACTCGGTTACCATATCCATCGCCCCAGAGCGCAGCGAGCTCGTCACCCGTTGGCTTTAGCGAAGTCGGATGCCGAGGAGGGATGAAGCTAGGTCGTTGCAAGGGCCGCTCCCGTCAGACCATCGAAAATTGTCAGGTACTCCGGTCCCGACAAGACATAGCCACTGGCGTTGTGTTTTTCTTCCTTACCAGATCAGGCATTCTTGAAGTGATGGTGGCGCTCTTCGGGTTCGCGATAGTCCGGCTTTCGGATCACCAATTACCTTGCCAGTTCCACTCGGTTGTTCCGCGCAGCGGTCTTGCAAGCAATCTCCGCTCTGCACATCGCCGTCAAGATCGTGAGACCGTGAGATTGGGTGTAATGAGCGCCTTCGCGAATGTTCCTCCAAGGGTGATTCGCCATCAACATCGTGCCGTCTGAGCTTGTAAGCTTCAGGAATCAGTTCGGTCGTGGTCCCTAGCTTGTGAGTTGTCGCGCCACGTCCAACCTGGAATGCACGACCAACTCGTATTCGCCATCGCCATCCAGATCTCCGACGGACGCGCATCGTTTGGAGAGTAGCCTTCCGGGCGTCTTAAGCGGAACAGATAGATACTGCCGAACTGGAGAATTTGCTAGGCAAGGTGAACGAAGCACTTGGTGACCCTTCACGTCTACTCAATACGGGCCGAACAAAATACGTATTCGATGTCGTGAGATCTGCATGCTCGTCAACAAAACTCGAAGCGGCGGTGAGCGGTTGCTGGTTCAGCTTGACTGCTTTCTTTCCACCTGTCGAACGGTAAAGATTGAAAGAGATTTCTGTTGGATCTGTTCCTAACACACCGCCACCCGACGAAAACTTTGCCGGCTTCAAATTGCAACAGCAACGACACCGCGCCCGGAGCTTTTCCATCTGTCGTGGACGAAGCGGCGCTGCGTACGAGTGTCTGATCAAATTGACCTGCGAAGGCAGACAGACGCCAAAAGTAGGATGGCTTACTATTAGAAAGATTTCTGCGCATTGTTGTTCTCTGCCAGCTACCAATACTGGTGGACCAACGGTTTGAGGCTTCTTTCATAAAGCCCTGCACTCTGGCGCATCGTCTCATCCGATAATGGTGCCAAGTCGGCGGCGCCAACATTCTCCGCTACCTGGGCAGGACGCTTGGCCCCGGGAATCGCGCAAGTCACAGCCTCGAACATAAGTATCCAGCGCAGTGCAAACTGGGCCATCGTTACCCTGTTGGTAACAACGATCGCAGTTCCTCGACTGCAGCCAATCCTGTTTCGTAGTCGACGCCGGAGAACGTTTCGCCACGATCAAACGACTCACCATGATCGATTGAAGTTGCGATGATCGTTGCTGTGCAAAGAGCTAGATGAACTCATCTTGCCGGCCAACATTCCAGACGAGAGCGGCAGACGCGCCAGGATGCCAACTTTGCGTTTGGCGGCTTCCTTAAAAAATAGGTCGGCTGGCCGCTGGCGAAAAATATTGAAGATAATTTGCACACTACGGACATTCGGAAACTCAATCGCTTTCAGGGCGTGTTCCACTCGCTCCACACTAACGCCATGGTTGCGCGACCTTGCCTTGTCTCACGAGATCATCAAGCGCCCCGAAGACTTCGGGCCGATGAGTAGACATCAGTCGGCGGACAGTGAAGTTGCAAACAAGTCCAACGCATCCATGTTGAGATTCTGAAGACTGCGTTCTACAAAAGCGGTCAGGTTCGCCGCGTTGTAGCCAGCGGCAACATGCGGATCCAGACGGCGCCCTGCTTTGGTTGCCACAATGATCTCTTCAACGCGCTCACGCTTTAGCTGAGCCAACAAGCGTTCGCTGTGCCCATCACCATAAACATCCGCGGTGTCGAAGAAATTGACCCCGAGATCGACCGCTTCGTGAAGCGCTCGCAGGATTCGCCCGCATCTACTTCGCCCCAGGCACTGCCTATCGCCCATGCCCCAAAACTGACGGATGAGACATGCCATCCCGTACTTCCCAGTTCTCGATAGTTCACCGCTGAGTACTCCCTTCGCAGACAAAAATGGAGTCGCACCCTCTTTTTACTGACATCTTTGGAGTCAAAATTCATCGTGGATTCAGCCGGTCCTAAATCCATCTTAAAATCCGGAAATCAGCCCATTTTATCGTGCTAAAAGTGTTGACTTATACTCCTATATGGTTAAGAATTCGTCACCCAGCAATTCAGAGTAGTGCCCCGCATAACCTTTCACTGACGAACGCGTCTATCCGACGCACGAGGAATTGCAAAATGAGATCGTTCCGACTAGCGATTCTGCTGACTATCCTGGTACGCGCTATCACTGTCACCGTTCAGCATCGGTCACACATCCCCAAAGTCAGCCCAACCAGACCCCATTACCGATGAAGGCCCTGATCGCTTCTTATCACGGCATCGAGGCGGACGTTCGCGTCGGTAAACGAAGACCTGCCCGGTGGTATCAGGGAAGAGATTCCCCTCAAGTATCTAAATCGTTACAACGCGTGGAAAGAGGAGTTCCTTTCCACCGATGCCGGGCGCTCTCAATGGGACTACTATCAGAATAATCCTAACTTTACTCTGAACATCGTTGTTGCCCGCGAAAACGCCGAAGGAGCAACTACTGGCAAGTACAAATGGAATGATGCGGGCCAACTTGTCAGTGCAACAATAACCCTGGGTGTTCGTCTCGACGAAGGTTATCCGAACCCAATCTATTTCCCGGTTATGAATTCACTCGTGCCGAATGATTCCTCTGCAAGAATCAGCGGCAGCACACTGGCAGCCACCAAGCTTGCGCACGAGTTTGGTCACGTCAATCGAACCGGGAAAGTCGATTCAACAGTCTATCAACTCCAAACCAACCTCATACCCCAGTACAACAAGATCTTTCTGAGCAACGGCCGTAACCCAAATGACCCGAAACTGGTAGAACTCTCACAAAAGATTGGCGGCACGCCAGTTCAAATCTGGGAAGACCGCGAATACTGGGGCGAAGCAAACGCGATGATGTATCTGCGTGACCGAGTCACCGAAGAAAACCTTCGCTGTGCTCTCTTCAGCAAGATCCGACATAGCGTGGACCTCTACGCCAAAGACTACGAACCGCGCTTTCTGGAAATTGCTCGAGTCAGCACCGGCTCGGAAGATTTGCGGCTGGCAGTAGTCTTCAAACGCTTTCCAGCAGTTTCGAATTTATTCCTTCCCATGCGCACCTTCCACGAACCATCGCCTGGAAAGCCAGGCGCGTTCGTCCCTGGTGCTCCTTTCCAACCCGCCGCCATCATCGCAATGGCGTAGAGCAAGCCACCGTTGCCAGGCAAGTAACACGGCAGATTTGGGCGCTGCCAGTTGTGACCATTAGGTAGGTAGCGGTTCTTCTCCGTTGCCATCAGCAGATGCATCCAACGCGATCTCTCGTTTCTCCAAGTCGCGCGGCAGTCATTGCCGTCATGGGATAGTCCCACCCCACGTTTCAGCCCATTGCCACTCTTTCATGGTCTTCAACAACGTACGACGCATGGTCTCTCGATCAACGCCGTCGCCCGGAAGAATACCGAGCGCTCCCAACATAGACGGATGATCTCGATTGCGTTCCGTGTAAGTCTGCGGACAATTCTCGTGAGCTAAATAAACCCCATCGCGAACCGGTAACGGCGCCAAACCATCAATGACCTTGTCCCAATCGCCGATTCGATTCATCCTCAACTGCTGTCGCCAACGCTGGGCCACGCGCAGCGCAAATACCCAATACGCCAATTCAAATGTGGGATTCCAGGTTTCGCGCGGTGGGTGATTCTCCTGCGCCGGTATCACGGGAGGTCCCAGGACGTACTTGCCGCGCCGCGCATCGAAGTATGCATAAGAACTCATGAAGGCGGCAGTTTCAAAAACAATGTCTGCATACCGTTTCAAAGTCGCGTGATCGCGATGCGTCAAATAACACAGCTCGGCGTAGAAGATCGGATGGGGTTGTTGCCAGATTAGCAATGGGCCTATCGGCGAAGGACTATCACGACCTTCAGGTCCAACCATCTTGGGCCACCGTGCACCTGCATAGCCTTGTGACTGTGCCAGCGCGCGAGCTTGCGGCAGGATTGATTTGTACCAGGCCAGGCTCCGTTCAAAGAGTGGGAGGCGATTCCAAAGAGCGAAGTGGGCGCCATGCCACCAGTGCATTTCCAAGTGAAACTTGCCGTACCAACTATTGACGGTAAGTCCAGTCTCTTGAGGCGGGATGTTTCCAGAGCACTGAATCGTCAGTGCAGATATTGCGACAAAACAATTCGTCGCTCTAATTCAGGAGCGCGTTTATCCTTGCTATCGGTTAGTTCAACTGCACCGCCCGTGGACCAAAAACGCCTCCAGTGTTTGGTGCTTGCCGAAAGAGTCGCAAAGCGCGCTTGAAAGTGAGCGAGGTCTTTCGTTTCGCCAAAACTGTGCGGTGAACGAAAGTCCGACCCAGTCTTCCCTGCTGCTTTTAGAACAAACGAATGAGCTCCCGCTTCAGTAACTGTTGCCCCATCTTCAAGCGCAAGCGAAACAGAGTAGGAATCATTGTCCAACACACGACGCAGTTCGACTCGATTCGCCGTGCGATTGATTAGGGTGGTTTGATGTTTGTCCGGGTGCTGCCAATCGGCCGCCTGCATGCTGGAGGATCCGAATGGAAAACTGAGACAGACACCAAGTTGTTTTGGTCTTCAATAAGTTTGATTCAACGTTGACCCCAAGCAGATCCAGGGTCGGATGAACCACAGTAATAACCTGGACAAGTTCTCCATCCAGCTTGAATCTACTCGTCAGCACTCCGCGCCAGAGATCCAATGTTTGATTGATCTCAGTTATCGAGTTTGACTCGATTTCCCGGCCAGGTGAACTCAGCCGGCAGAACCTGACTCGTCCGAGGTGAAGACGATGTGGGTTCTCGCGTAACCAATTGAAGAGTTCTGCCTCGCCCGTCTGAACTCGTTTGATAACCAACTTGTCTTCCATGCGTGTCGTACCGAACGAGCTTCGAGATTCGCACCTACGAGGTTTTTCGGTTTTGGTGTTGTATGCCAACCCCATTCCGACATCGTGCAGAGAGGCATTGCGCTTTCGTAGTCATGCGCGACTGTTTGTAGTCCAGTTACGTCAGCGGTGAAAGCGAATCGTCCATTTCCAACCGATAGTGGAGCGAGAGGATCAATACGTGTGTTGACCGGATTGTGGCGCTCGGACGAGTGATTCCCGATCGATTGAATCGTTCGGATTGCGCAATTCAGCGCTTGCCATGTTTCGCAGACCAGGAACGGCGGCCGAAGCGACTAACGCAGAGAGGAAATGTTCGACGTGATGGCATCGTATGCAAACTCGCAGAGAATAAAAAGGGAGTCTGCTCAAGAGCAAACTCCCGAAAGAAAAAGCAGAACGTTCGAGTTTAGAAGATGAACTTCGCCATCAACTGGGCTCGACGTGCATAGTTAAGTTGGTTCGAGGCTGAAACCACACCAAACGAAGTTGCGCCTGATTTACTGCTGGTCCAGGGAACAGTGGATGGTTCAACAAGTTAATGAACTCCACGCGGAATTGCAGCTTCATGCCTTCACGCAAGTGAACGTCTTTGCGTAGACCCGCGTCCATGTTGTTGATGGCATCGATGCGAGCATCACCAAAGCGCAGCGGTAATGTGCGCAGGTGATCCACCGGAGTTGCGCAAATCGCAGCACCGACTGTCGGCGACGCCGGGCAGGTCGGTAAACCATTTGCAATATTTACGAATGCATTCGTGTTGAACCATTTGCTCAGGCTCTGTTGTCCCTTCTCAAGTCCGATTGGACCTCCGAGATAGAACGCATCGCTGCCAGAACGTTATCGGGAAGCCTGACTGGTATGTGTAGGTTCCCTGGAACTGCCAGCCACCAATCACGGCATCTACCCACTTGTTAACACTGGAACCGAAGTGCTGTCCCTTACCAAATGGGAGTTCATAGAAGTAACTCATAGAGAAACGATGAGGTAACATCCTGATCCGATCTCACTTTCGATGGGCCGGGCATCGCCGTGCGTTTAGATATTCAGTCGCCTGCATCCACTTCGAAAAGGTGTAAGCGAACTGCAATCCGTAGCCCTTGCTAAACCTCTTATCCAAAGTGAACTGGGCTGACGTAGTACCAGGTCTCGCCGTCGTTATTGGTCGTGGTGATAGCGCCGAACTCCGGGTACGGAGTCAGCAACGTGCGCCGCGAGATGGTAGTGCCAACGCCTGTATAGAAAGCATTGGCTACAGTTACCGCTGGTTATCGTGGTGCAGAACGGGTTTCGAACCGTGCCGCCAAGGTTCGTATTGTTGGTTGTCATTGCGGTTGGTACGCAGAGTGTCCGTGCTCAAGAACTGGTTAGGCACGGCGTTGAGGTTCCGATTGATTTCAATGTCGGAGCCTTTATCCGCAAGGTAAGTCGCCTCAATGAACCAGCCGCCAATCAGTTCGCGCTGGACTCCAAACGTCCATCTCATCTGCTTAGCCACTTTCGGATTCTGATTGAAGAAAGTGATACCCTGTCCCAGAGCAGTCTGTTTGCCCAAAGCATTACCACTAGGCTCGACGATTCCTGCCGGGAACGGATTGTTAATCAAGAATGGTATAGACGAGCCGCTCGCAAGAGTGGTTAACGGCTGTACCGTGGTCTGGGTGTAACCCGGTTGAATTGCGTCACCGCGTCGTTCACCAAGGAAGCCCTGGTACAGATCCAAAGCCGCCACGAAGTACAGTTTTGTCATTCAACTGATAGGCAAAGCCGATACCGTGGCAAGAGACCGTTCTTCGGAGTGTTGTAAAGACCACTGCCTGTGTCCTTACCTGCGAAACAACAAACCACCTTTAGTAGTGATGTTATTCAGACCATAAGTGAGACCTGAGAACATCTGTGGTTGGGATCAGCTGAAAATTAGCCTGGGCCCCAGCTTCGAACGGCTGCGTGTAACCCAGGTCGAATCCCGAGATGCTCTTATTCTGCCGTTCAGTTAATGCCGACTTCAAATTCCCAGCGCAACCCGAGGTTGAGGCTGAGCTTCGGGTCAGACGCAAATCGTCCTGACCAAAGATTCCCCAAGTCTTGGAATACTCGGAATAATCCGAAGCCCTGACAATCTGCATTGTTGTGGGATAGCCCAGCAAGAAGGCAGCAAATCCCTGTATGCCTTCGACGTCAGCACTGCTGGCACTGCCAACACGCGTAAAGCGCGTTGTCGAAAATAAACTGACCCGACTGCTGGTTGCTCTTAAAGCTGTCGTCCTCACGATAGATTCGCATTTCAGCCGCCGAAACCGCGAACGAGTTCTTGCCCACCGTTCTGCTCAGCACTGGCCGTTGCGAAGTGGCTGCTCACAGGACGAAACTCATTTGTGTGACCATTGCCAACTGCCGCGCCCGTGCACGAAGTGCAATTGAAATCAAAACGCGGGAAAGCGTCGGATGCCTTCGCCGATCTGTGCATTGTTAAGAAGAGGGAAAACCAAGGGTCGTAAGGTCTATTCCGTATTGACCTTCAGGTGCATCCGAACCACGGATAAACCGATTGAATCCGTAACGGACGTTCAGGACGGTGTTAGCGTCGAAAGTATGAAGCCTCGTCCACCATGCCCTGCTTAGAGATAAAGAGAAACCGGTCACCAACGTAAAGGCTGTTGGTGTAGTTATTGTAGGTGCTCTTCCGGTTGTACCAGCTATAGCGACCGAACACCTTGTCCTTTCGCCAATGTTCTGGTCAAGCCGAACTGAGTAGTTGCGGTAGGGCGGATTCATGAGTCTCCGCAAGCGTTGAGTCGGTAATGTTGTTAGTGATCAACGTCGCCGGTGCCCTGAGGTCCGTGCTTTGGTCCACCGATGAAAGGCCAGCACCGCCTTGGCTACCGGGTTAATTCGACCAGTCGGAATGATGTTGTTCGTGAACGGAGTGCGATTAGTAGTCGTGCCGCCTGCGAATGTGCCAGTCAGCGGATCGTAAGATTGTGACTTTACCGAGGAACGCGGAGAAGTCACCATTCGCCATAGCTGCTGTCGGCGCCCAGATGTTGGTCGCATCGAAACGCGGTCGCGAGTCGTTTATTTGCTCGAAGGAGAAGAAGAAGAAGGTCTTGTTCTTCCCGTTATAGACCTTGGGAATCGTTATGGGACCACCAATACTGAGGCACCGGGTCGATTCGAAAAGGTGTACGGACGGCCCTGGCCTCGCGAGTTTCCGAAGAAGTCGTTGGCAGCCCAACCACCTGGTTCGATCCAGTAATAGGCAGTGCCGTGAAATCCGTTGGTACCGCTTTTAGTCACGATGCTGGTGACGCCGCCTTCAGTGTTGCCGAACTGGGCATCGAAGGTTGCTGTCTGTACTCTAAACTCCTGTGTCGAATCGGTGGGCGGAACGTAAGAGGCGATTACCTCGTTAGCATTCGCTGTCGCGCGTACTTGGTGCGCCGTCGATCAAAAGGTCGCTGCGAATTCCGCGCGCGCCGCCCATTGCGAAATTGCGCAATGTGGGTTGGCTCGAACGGACGGTCCAAACGACCACTACCGGTGTAGGCAACGCCCGGTGCAAGGTTCATAAGAATGTAGGGTCGCCGTGAATCGATGGCAACTCATCCACTCGCTTACGATCGACTGTTAGACCCAGGTTCGGATCCGAGACATTGAGTCGCGATGCTTCATGATGTCACCGTAACGGTTTCATTGAACCGTTCCCACATCGAGCGTGATCGCTGAGCGTCCGGGTCTCGTTAATTGCGACGACGACCTTGTCCTGCAATGACTTCTTAAATCCGGACGCTTCGACCAGTACCTGGTAACTTCCAGGCTAGTAGGTATGGCGCATCGAAAGATGCCATCACTCATTCGTTGTCAAAGTCGGCGGCTGTCGCTCTCGCCAGGTCAGTGATCGTCACCGTAGCGTCGCGGACTGCGGCGCTCCATTGGAGTCTACAACTCGTCCGCTAATCTTTCCGCGTAGTTCCTGAGAACTTTGGCTGACATCGGGTATCAGCAATGGCCGCGAATACAAATACGATCGCACACGAAATCTGTGCGATCGAACGAAATCTCGTTCTCATTTCAATCTCCTCTTCAGTCATTAAAACTCCAGGCGCCTAACTGTGTCGGCATGATGAATCGCGCGCGCTGTGGGTTTCAGCATTCTCCAGCCGAACATCAGTACTGGAGTTGAACCAAAACAATTATCTACTTGTTTTCTGTGCGGGTTGAAACACCTGCCGTTGAATCGAATGGTCTGGACCGCATGGTCTGACCAATCACCGGATCATTGACTACCACCTACGAAACCCGAAAGGATGGAAGGTACTACTAAGGCGAACTTGGAGATGAATTTGGTGCGCTAAAACCCAATGGGTATTGCACCAACTGACCACCACATTTTGTTTTAGTGCCAACTTTGATGTCAAGCTCTTTCTCTTACCAATTGGTCAACCCTTTGGTCAGGGTAGTTACCAACTCGTCCGCCACCTTTAATTGAGCAAACATTGTTCCGACTTTAACAATCGTTCAAACTCTTTTAGTTTGTGACGATCGTGAACAATTACCACTCGTTGTCGTCCGAAATACTGAATTTGGGCTGAGTTTTGGAACGGGGCAGTATCTGATTGGTAAGTCCAATATGCACTAGTCTGGAGACCACTGATTTAGTCCTGAATGGCGAACTTACCTTCGACCGAAAGCATTTGATCGTCGCCGAAACTTTTCTCGAATCTTCTTTGGAAGATTTACGCAGTTCGCGTTGGCAGCTTTATCAACTCGCCAATCTTGATTGGTCGCTTTAGCTCGATGCTTTTTCTTGCTGCGATTCCCGTCATGCAAGCGAGCGCACCAGCTCGCGAATCGGGAAGACGCATGTAAGGTAGGCAAATCTGTTTTTCTAAAATCAAATCTCGGAGGCGCGCGTCACCGCCTCCATGACCTGCACCAACTTCCCCGACATCAATCTTTTCTCGCTGACCAAAACTCTTAGTCAGGTACATCTCTGTGGTCCATTCTGAATCCCATGGCTGTCGTTCGTAATCGCGAATCTCAAAGCGCCCAAACTCGCCATTGAACGCGATTCGATATCCTTCGAACGGCATGAAGGCGTTTAGCGAATAACTCATTTGAGTACCGTTTGAATATTTAACGACTGCCGCCATCGTGTCATAGATGTCGCAGTCTTCGCTGAAGACACAACCATCGCGATAGTAATGATCAGCATCTTCACAACTCGCGTAGAGTTGCATTCGCATATCGTTCTTCTTCATGTCGTAAAAGAAGCGACACTTCTCAGTGTGTGGACACGTCCGACAATTGGGTGCGCGAAACGATCCGTTCTTTCCATAGATTTCCAAACCCGCTCGAGCAGACACTTCAACCGGATCGGCATCGAGCCACCAATTGACCGAGGTCGAAATGATGCGATGCTTTATGGACCCAGAGGCTACCGCTTTTCGACTTGAGACGATGCCAACGCCGGAAATAATCAGAACCGTGATTGACGTCGAGATACCAGCTGAAGTCGACTCGAGATGACTCTGCCGATCGCACCCGACATCAACACCTCTTTGATCTTTTGATGTTTCGGTGCGTAGCGATAATTAAACGTGACGACGATGTTCTTCTTGTTTCGCTTCTCTGCATCCAGAACAATCTGACACTGGCGCTCATCGATCACCATGGGCTTTTCAGTCATTACATCGAGGCCGCGATCGAGAGCCTTCGCGTATATAGTGACTGTGAAACCCATCCACCGTGGATGACCATCAAGAGATCTGGCTTGGCTTGATCGATCATCTGATCGAAGTTTGTAAAGGTGGACAGCTAACGCCTAACATCTTCTTGCAACTTCGACTCGCTTAGGTTGATGTCGCACAGCCCAACAAACTCGACGAGGTCCGGATAATCCGCAACCAGCTGGCTTGCCCCATACTGTCGTTGCTCGATCACCGGTGCCGACGATTGCGTAACGTCGCTTTGTCGGCGCGACGTTAGCGAGCGCGGAGTCGTTCAGTACAAGCGAAGCGGCGGCGAGGGTTCCTGCTGTTTTTACAAAATCACGTCGAGACAAGTTCTTTTTCTCAGTCATCAAATAAGACTCTCTTGATCGTTGCGGCACAGACTTCAGTCTGTGTTCTTTACTCCTGCATACTCTTTAAAGACAAACACGAGACTGAAGTCTGTGCCACTCTAATTCGCAAATTGTTGTCCGATTGCGTAAGTGCGCCCAGGTTGAGTTGCCAAGTGTGACTGTCTTCTGACCGTAGCGCACGTTGCAAGATCCACCCAACTTCGACTTCACCCGCGCGTCGATCAGCTTGCCGGACTTCCACCCATATCTACTTCATAACCACCGCGGGCTTTCAAACCTGAGACATTGCCATCTGCCAGGCACTCGGCAGCGCGGGCTAATAAATCAATATCCCCTTCTCTGCTCTGGAGCAACATCTCGGCGAATACCGGCAGCAGCACCGAAGTTGCCATCGATCTGAAACGGCGGATGCGCATCGAAGAGGTTTCACAACTCCCCCGCGAATTGCACGCCTTCTTCGCTCGACTTGCCCACCGGCGACAACACCATCGACAAGAGCAGATTCGCAGTCACCATCACCGAGCCCTGGCCCACAGGTTCATCTTGTAAGCCAACGACCAACCGGTTGAAATATCACCACGTGCTTCAAGGACTGCCTGGCAGCGGCAGCTGCTAACTCCGAGTCCGCGTCAAGGATATTTCCGGAGCCGGATAGAGTCCCCATAAGATGAGAAACGTAGACGATGAGTTGGTTCCGGTTCCCGGTACTGCAACTACCCATGCGCGTCCATCAGAACCGATTCTGTTGGCGCTAGTCGCGACTTCTTTCAGTTAACTCATTGCGAGAAAGTCCGGGTCGATTCCGAGTGTCTTCGAGCTTTCAACACCGGACGAGCGTGACAAATAACTGAGAACGCACGTGACGATCGTCGGCCCCATAGCGACGTGAACAGTCTTGTCAGGCAGGAAGAAACTATTCTCAGGTGAGTTAGCGGCAGCAGTCACTAACCATTTGTGACTCGGCTCCTCAATAAGCATGTCGGCATCGAAGCAGCCGAGCCTTTCATGAAGATAGGCCCATCTCAGAACGCCTTGTCGCAGAGGAACAGGTAGCGATCCCAGAGATGTTGACAGAGCCACGCGGAACCGCTGGTTGTCGATGCCCCATGAACCCGCCTTCACGAGCGCAGTAAAGCCCGCATGGATTGGTGATGACGTTGCCACCCAGCCCGGCGTTGTAGTAAAGCTAGCCGTCCGGGCTCCCGGTTTTTGGAGCGACTCAATCAGCGAAAACAATGGCTGATGTGAATCAGACAGGTTAGTGATTTCCGCCGGCCAGTAAGTTCATCTGAACGTTCACGTTCAGGTGCCAATCTGCATTCCAGGGCGTCTGCACACCATCACCTGATTCCCTGTGAGGTTCGCAGGAAGCCCACCTGGGCGCGAAGACGAGATCAATAAGTAGCGGCCATACTGAAAATAGAGCGCGGCCAGGGCGGGATCTTTAGAACCATCACTCAAAAGTCTTTAGCCGCTCCGGGTGGTTAAGGAACTTGCTTTTGAATTCGGAGCGCAAGACTCAAGACTGACGCGATCAAAGTAGCGTTGTTGATAATCTGTCGTATGCGCTGCGCAGCGTTGCGTATGTTTTCCTTAGTGCCTTCTCGATGTCTGCCGCTGAAGCGGATGCGGCGTCAGACAGTTTGACGACCGGCGAAGCCCATGAAATCAGTTGCCGCCGCGATCAACAAGACAACCTCATTCGCCTGCTTCACGCGGATAGCATTATTAACGACGGAAACCTCGCCACCCTTGTTGATGGCGCAGAAGTCGTGCGGCATACTTCATTCCTTTGCCGTCGGTGCCATTGTTCAATTGGCCGTTCATCAGGAGGCCATTGCTTCCGTCAGCGTGAAACTTGTAAACAGCTCCGGACGATCAATGTCGCTTCGAAGTTAATCGACTGCGGTCGACTCGCCGACAAGCGCACGACGATCACCTGGTCAGGTGCGGATACAAACATCTCGCAGAAAATCTGAATCCCACTCTGCTCATACTCAACGCGCAGCTACAGCCGTCGCTAATATTCTAACTCGCGACGGTAACGCGTCACCTCTGCCTGCGCCGGTGAAGCCAGCCAACTTCAAGTCGACCCAGCGTCTGGTATGAACCATATTGGACGTCTTTACCGCTTCCACGCCCCGAGCCCGGGCCCTTGCGGGTGAAATGTGAATGGAGCGGGCTCCTCTGCCTCCGGCGTTCTTTCCTTCCAGGAGCAAGCGGCGAATCTCAAGGGAGAAAACTCATGGCAGCATCAAGGCGCAGATCGGCGTCTTGAGGTGAACCGGACCAACACGAGCGAGCTCTCATTTAGAACAAGCTGCTCTTCGGCTAACACCCCCATGAACGGTCGCGCGCAATCGGCCATTGCCCAATGGCAACGATTGAGTGAATGTGTGTGGCGGGTGCTCAGGCCAAAGAATACCCCAGATCGTTTGGTAAGCACTAGCACGGGCCAACAATGGCGAGACCCCCCAACACCACCGCGCCAGCTCAATTCGCGACGCCTTTTGTGGTGGGGAAGGCTCCGTATGGTCTGGAGCAGTGCCTTGCTTCTGACCAATGGTTTTGGTCAGTACTGGTAAAGGAAGGGCGGTGTCACCTCTGCGCCCTCTGATGTCTAACTGCGGTGAACTAACAGAAGGCGGGGCAAAACTCGCTCAGCTTCTCAGGCGACGCAGTGGGGGCACCGAGGTTGAAATTCTTGTCCACGAGCTGCTCACCATAGAGTTCGAGCGCTTGCGCTGGGACCACAGAGTGTCCCGCCTGCTTGTTGTACTCTGTACCGACCAAGATCGCCAGGGAGCATCCATCGGCCGGAACGTGCGATCGTCCCACGAGAGCACGAGTCAGGCGAGACACCTGTGGTTCCAACACAAGCGCTCGTGTTCATTCAGTTAGGCTAATAACCGGATTACTGTGCAGGAATCTGCGTTAAGAAGTTTTCTCATCTCGGTCACGGTCTTCGCATGGCTGGATCAGCCGCCAGGTTCTTCAGTTCAAATGGATCGTTGACACTGTCGAGCGACATTTCTCCGAGAGCACCGTGTTCCCACTGGACATAGTGCCAGCGTTCGGTTCGCACCGAGAAACCAATCTTGCCCTGGTACTGGACCACACTGAACGCTGGATGGTTCCACTTAGCATTTGGATTGCTAGCAACGGAATCAGGCTATTACCTTCGAGCTTGGACGGGGCTTTATAAGGTTGCGGCAAACCACAAAATTCAACCAACGTTGGACACAGATCGAGCAATCCCACGGTACGTGGACTCGCACCTGGCTTACCGTTTGGCATCGCGATGATGAGTGGGACGCGGATAGCTATGTCGAACAATGAATACGCTTTCGACCACTTCCCTTTTTCGCCCAGGTGGTAGCTCACGGTCGCAAAGAACACGATGATTGTTTTCTCTCGTAACTTCAGACGATCGAGTTCGTCGATCACGCGTCCGACCTGTGCATCCATAAAGCTGACGGAAGCATAGTAAGCGCGGATCATGTCGCGCGCTTGAGCGGGCGAGGCATCGCGACTAATGAAGAGGTCGGTATTTCTTCCGCGCAATCGAAATCTCCGGAAAACCAGCGGGCGCAGCGGGCGGGGAGCGAAGTCTGGAGGTAAAGGGATCTTGTCGGCGTCGTAGAGATCAAAAACTTCTTCGGCGCCGTCTGGGGGCTATGTGGCTTCGCAGGACCGAACGCCAAAAGAAAGGCTGATCTTTGTACTTGTTGAAACTCAATGGCGCGAGTGGCGGCTTTAGTAATCCCCATTGCTCTCACCGTCGCCTTCGAGGTGACTATGCGATCGAGACTGCGATGTACGGTCCGCACTATCCGGATTTGAGGGTGGGCGTTTGGCTCCGGTGAACTCCCTTGCCTCACCGCCTTCAGTCCAACTGTCTGTGTCGTCGATCCCGCCATGAAACACTTTTCCGGAGCGCAGTGTCGCATAACCGTTGGCCTTGAAATGCTGCGTCAGCGAAACAAGTTCCGGATGCAGCGCGCGGAAGTAGTACTCGTTATCGAGGATGCTTGTTTGGGTCGGATACTTACCCGTCAACAAGGAAGATCGCGAAGGGTTGCAAAGTGGGTACTGCGCATACGCGCGATCAAATCTGACACCCTGCGAAGCAAGCTTGTCGAGATTGGGAGTCTTTACGATTGCGTTGCCATAGGTCCCGAGTGTCGGACGAAGATCATCAGCTGGCAATGAAGAGAACGTTGTACTTCGGTTTCTGAACTGCAGCGCGCTGGCAACAGGCAGTCGCGGGTTGGCAGGAACGAGTACAGCAACACCGCTGCTATTGAAATGACGATGAAAAGTTTCGTTCTAAGCATCAAGCATTCGTTCATTAATCAAGCAGAGTACGCACTCAATTTAGAACAAGTAGGGAAGCGTGGTTTACCCCCGCTCTTGGAACGTATCTGAAGAGTCGACTGCTGTGGTAAAGCGGTGCCAAGACCGCCACTTCCAACTTGGTCACTGAGTACTTGTTCAATTACTACTGCCATCATTTGCTGGAGCTATCAATCGAATCGGACCAAGCAGTCCTGATGGCAGCACCTGGATCTTGTCCATGTCTTGCGCCTGGAATCTTTCACCGTATCGCAAGTTGAGCAATCGATAGTCCGGCAGGCTGTGCCCGGCCATGTAGTTCATGCGCAGTGTTCGCGACTTCAATTCGAACTTTGTTGGCACCAGGCTTCAAGAACTGCGCCGACGTCAATCGAGTAGGGAGGACAGAAGACTGAACCCACGCGCTTGTCATTAATGTAAACCACGGCGGCTTCGCGAATTGGACCTTCCAACCATGTTTGCATCCCATTCCGACTCGGCTTGAACAGTTAACGGAATGGCTTTACCAAAATCCAGCTGGACAGCAAGGCCCTTCTGAACCATCTCCGTCGGCACGCTGATGTCCCTCGAGTAAGTCGCCACACCGGAAAAGTATTTGGTCGATTCGTCTTCAGTCCATGAATGCAGTTTGTCCCACTGACGTGGTCCGGTGTTCCCAATCGACACCTGCCAACCAGGTACTCAGATCCAGCGGCGCTGGAACGCGTACGATCTAACTTGTCGCTCGACGGCAACCTGCGTTTGGAAAAATGAAGACACGTGATTCATACGGGCCAAGGTCTAGGTCAAGCGCGTACGAACTACTGCCTGATTCACCGCCGGCGTCTCGAACGCTTCCATCAAAAGGTTCCACACTTCTCCGGTCATACCTGACACGCGAAAGCGAACCTTCGATTTGTAGTTCTGCATTCGTGGTGTTCGCGACAAAGTAGATATCGGCGTCGCTTGTCTTGCGATGGATGAACCCGATGTCTTGAGCTGGCGATTGAATACTCAATATCCGGCGGCAGCAGTTTGTTGAGCGTAGCGCCGAGCTTCTGTTTTTCGTCAGCTACCAGCTGAGACTTGGCGTTTACGTCAGTAAACAGTTGGCGAGAGATCTTTGCGATCTCATCGTGATCTTGCTGAGTGGCTTTGAGCCCGGCATCAATTTTGGTGTCGACTTCGTCGCGATGAGTACTCCGCCACCGCGCACGAACTCTTCAAACTTCCGATAGGTGTCGAGAGGAATATGTTCGACGCCGGGCAGGATGATGACTTTGTATTTGTTCTGACCGAGGACCAGTGAGCCGTTATCGACTCTGCCAACTTGCTTGAACGAATCGTCGTCGAAAAATCCAGATTGTAGCCAGCCTCAAAGATTGCCGGCATCAGATCCGGGCCAACATGTTCACGCAGCACGTCGATCAGATGGGGGTTGCCGGGCAACATGTGACCCCACCCGATCATCGTTCGGCAAGTAAAGGGCGTACGTCATTGGCGGGTTGGCCCTGTCGCATCAGGAAACTGACACGCTGCATGTACTTCGCCAGGTCGGGCATGGCAATGAACCAGGGATTCTTGTCGTTGAAAACTGCTGCTGCGTAAAAACGCCAACCTGGATACTCAACACCTGGAGCCGAGTAAGGCCAACCGTGTCCGATGAGCTGATTGATTCCCTGTAGAAAGTGAATGTCAGCCTCGGCCTT
>ERZ1370068.11087-contig-9732_pt1 | contig 33827 bp, 55 predicted proteins | sample MGYA00561227_ERZ1370068 | MGnify/ENA primary metagenome ERZ1370068 (study PRJEB38410, sample SAMEA6850437) | metagenome | study: Metagenomic assessment of the ecological functions of the soil: analysis of the soil microbiota associated with the...
AATGTACTTCGTTCAGTTACATGCTCCGAAAGGAAAGGGATCGCTTCAAAGGCAGCGAATCTTTCGCGTGGGAGCCGCTGCCAGTCAACGTTGGGCTCAGATCGAATCAGTTCCGCCAGGCCGCAGACCCATTCCAGCTTTTCCCAACAGTCCTTCGCTCCATGAATGCAGAGCATCAGGATCGAGTTCCTCCGCTGGCGGTGACGCGCACGCGCGAGCCCTGCAGCGTTACGAGCCGGCGCGCCCGCTGCCAGAGTGTTGAGCGTGTCGAATGGGGCGCCAAAAGCGCGGCGCCAGCCGCCAGTGAAGATTCAACTGTAGTCAGCGTCAGTTTCGTGGTTGAACAAACGCACATAGCCGAGCCGGATGAAACTTGACTGCTTGCTCGCAGGAATTACGAAGTGCGCTTTGTAGCCCTCGGTCGATTAGCAGCTCGGTGGCCTTCAAACATCGGTGCTCCGGCACCAGAATGTCCAGAGTCAGCAAACTGCCGTGAGCGCTAGATTGCCATAAACTCCCACGCCAATCGCCGGTCCTTTGTAAGGTACCGCGGGAATTTGATTCGTCCTCGAAGAGTTCGCAGCAGGCGGACCATCTCGCCGGCGAGCAGCACGTTCAAAGCAGCGTTGCTTTGCGCGAGCGATCGCGCAGTTGTTTCAACTGCACTCGGCGGCACCAGGTCGGCAGCGACTCGATTGAGCTGGAAGAACAACAGCGGAATCAGCGCGTGACGCTGGGCGAGCGCAAAGAGCCTGGTCCAATCCAGGTTCGAGCCCGCCAACGCGCGGACGCGTTCGGCCCGGTCTCGCGTCGATCTCCAGCCGCGCGCAGTGCACCAGCAATTCTGCTTCGGTGCTCGCGGAAACTATTCTGAGCAGCTCGTCAACCGTCAATCAATCATTTACCCTCAGCACGGCCAGAAACGCTTCCTGCGGAATCTCAACGCGGCCGACTTTCTTCATGCGCTTCTTGCCTTCTTTCTGCTTCTCGAGCAGTTTGCGTTTGCGCGAGATGTCGCCGCCGTAGCATTTCGCGATCACGTTCTTGCCCATCGCCTTCACAGTTTCGCGGGCGATCACCTTCGTCACCGATGGCGGCCTGAATGGGTACTTCAAAGAGTTGGCGCGGAATCAACTCCTTCATCTTTGTCGCCAGGGCGCGGCCCTTCGCCTGCCGCCGTGCTCGCGATGCAGAACCAGCGACAGCGCATCGACCGGTTCGTCCGGCAACCAGCACGTCGAGTTTGACGAGATCGCTTTCCCAGTAGCCGGCCAGGTGGTAGTCGAGCGAGGCGTAACCGCGCGAAGTTGATTTCAAGCGATCGTAAAAGTCGAGCACGATCTCGTTGAGCGGCAATTCGTAAGTCAGCATCACGCGGTTCGACAGTGATGTATTCAAAGCCCTTTCTGCAGGCCGCGCTTTTCTTCCAGCAAGCGCCAGGAATTCCGCCCAGGTGTTCTTCCGGCGTCAGGATCGTAGCGCGAATTGCCGGCTCTTCGATCTTCACGATGCGACCGGGGTCCGGCATCTTGGCCGGCGAATCGATCTCGGTGACCTTGCCGTCGGTCGTGGTCACGACATAGCGCACGCCCGGCGCGGTGGTGATCAGATCGAGATTGAACTCGCGTTCCAAACGCTCCTGCACGATCTCCATGTGCAGCAAACCGAGAAAGCCGCAGCGAAAGCCAAAGCCCAACGCGGTCGACGATTCCGGCTCGTAAAAAACGACGCGTCATTCAGACGCAGCTTGTCCATCGCATCGCGCAGCTCTTCATACTGGTTGGTGTCGACGGGATAGAGTCCGGCAAAGACCATCGGCTTGATTTCCTGATAACCGGGAAACGGTTCTTTGGTCGGCCGCGCCGCTTCGGTGACCGTGTCGCCAATTTGCACGTCGGCGACAGCCTTGATCGAGGCAGTCAGGAAGCCAACTTCGCCGACGCTCAGTTCGATCGATCGGCGTCGGTCGCGGACGATTGACGCCCAGCGTTTCCACCTGGTAATCGCGGCCGGCGTTGAAGAAGCGAATCTTCATACCCGGCCGAATCGAGCCGTCAATGACGCGAAACAGAACGATCACGCCGCGATATGAGTCGTACCACGAGTCGAAGATCAGAGCCTTCAGCGGCGCGTCCGGATCGCCTTTCGGCGGCGGCACTCGCGCACGATCGCTTCCAGAACATCTGCCACGCCTACGCCGGTCTTGGCGCTGGTGAGAATGGCGTTGTGCGTTTCCAGGCCGATGAAGTGTTCGATCTGTTCGATTGCCTTTTCCGGTTCGGCGCCCGGGCAGATCGATCTTATTGATCACCGGGATCAGCTCCAGATTGTTTTCGATGGCGAGGTAAGTGTTGGCCAGCGTCTGCGCTTCCGACGCCCTGCGAGGCATCGACGATGAGCAGCGCGCCTTCGCAGGCCGAAAGCGAACGCGAAACCTCGTAAGAGAAATCGACGTGGCCGGGCGTATCGATCAAATTCAGAACGTAAGACTCGCCATCGCGCGCTTTGTAATCGAGCCGGACTGCGTGCGCCTTGATCGTGATGCCGCGCTCGCGCTCGAGGTCCATATCATCGAGGATCTGCGCCGCCATGTCGCGGCCGGTTACCGCGCCGGTGAGTTCGAGCAGGCGATCCGCAAGCGTCGACTTGCCGTGATCGATATGCGCGATGATGGAAAAATTGCGAATGCGTTCAGGATTCATTAGGAACTTTTGTGCTTTGTACTTTGTTCTTTGCACTTCGGCCAAACGAATACCCAGGATCCAGGAGGGCGAAGTACCAAGTTCCAAGTACAAACTTCGATTGTCAACACATAGCAAAAGGCGCGCGAAACCGCACGCGCGCCCTCCGAAAACAAGCTTCGCCTCAATCGAGCTCAACCATTAATCGTCGATATGCGCGTCCAGGTAGGCGCGGGCTTTCTCCGGCGTGTTGACTGAGTTAACAAACTCACGGTTACTGATGGCCCATACGGCATGTTCTCTTATGAACTGCGCATAGTCGTCGGATACACCCGCGTCGGTAACGAATCCGAGCTTGCGCATCACCTTCTGCATCATCTCAACATCGTTCGCCATACTCGCGGCCATAAGAAGTTTGTGCTTGTCGTCATCAGATAGCGACGATGTGGAATCTGGCGAGTCGGAGTTCGAGTTAAGATTGTCGTTGTCGTTGGTGTTTGTGTTTGCGTTGCGATTGGAATTGTAGTTTGAGTTGAAGTTGTAATTGCGATTGCTGTTCGGGCTGTAAATACCCGGCGCCTTGATGACGCCCGCGACGATAAGAACCGCGACCAGGATCACCAACAGGATCACTCCGAGACAACCACCAGCCCTCACAACCAATCGCAATCTTTGCGTTTCTGTTCATTCATTCACCTCGTTTTTACGAAACTGATTTTTGGATAACGCAACCTGGTAGGCTTTTGCCGAGAGCGGCAGAGCCGGCGGAAATTCCGAAACTTCTGATATTACTTTTGGTGCAAAGCTCTAGCCACGAGCTTTCATCCAGGCGATACAAGACTGGAGATGATAGCGCATGTTTTGCTTTGTGTCGTGATGCAGTGAACCATGGCCAGGCAAGACCCACTCGAAGTCATAGTCGAGCAGTTTCGCCATTGACTCCGTTTGCCTGGTCCACGAATACCAGGCCACGCTCGGAAACGCGCGTGAGACTCTGGCGCGCTGGGCGACCAGGCGAGGTGGTCACCGGTGAAGAGAAACTTCTGCTGGTAGAGAAAGACCAGCGTGGCCGCGCGTGTGGCCGGGCGTAGGAATAACCAGCAAAGTCCGTCTCGAGCTCGATTGCGTCTTCACCTTTGATAGTTCGTTCGACACCGATGCGCGCCGCACCATCGTCAGCGTGCATGATTCGCTCGCAGGCAAACTTCTTACGGAACAACTCGTGGTCGGCGATGTCGTCGCGGTGGGTCAGGAGCATCTGCCTGACGCCGCCCAGTTTTTCAATTCGCTTGACCAGTTGCGTAGCAAACCGCGGCGAGTCGATCAGAATATTGCCGCCGTCGCTTTCGGGGCGAACGATTAGATAACTCCAACCGCCGAAACTTGATTCCGAAGTGAACCCACAGAAGTAAACATTTTCGGCGACCGGCGACGGAAAGGCGTCAATGCCGATACGCGCATCGTGCTTCCGGTGGTGCCAATCGAGCCGGTGGGACAGGCAACCAGCGCCATCAATGCAAGGCGTGTGTCGGCGTCGCTGGCCGGTTGGCGATAAACGCTGCACTGCTCGCCGTGATCGCGGAAAACTGTCGGGCGCAAGTTGGCTGCAGGTGTCACAGTCGATGCAGGTGGCGTCGACAAAGAAATCTCCCGGCACATTTTCCGGCAGTCGCTCGTGGATATTGGCCATACAGAAAACCCAGCGCTCGATCACTTAGATAATCGCTGAAGGCGGTGAGCTGTTCAAGTGGCGGAATAACTTTGGAGTGCGCTGACCTGTCAGCGCGCTTTTGTCGGACGCGACCAGTCGCGGCGACATCATGAGTTGAGTCTGGCCGGGAAGGCGTTGTCAGGCCGCCGCCGACGAAGGCGGTGACAGGTCAGCGCACTCCAGAGCTCCATCTGCTTGCGTCTCATCCTGCCACTGACTAAGATTTCGTTGCACTGAATTTCATTTCGTTTGCGTCTGCCGATTTCATTTCTGGTTCGAGTACAGCTTCTTCAGGAGAATCATGATGCGCACCTATCGCAGCTTGCTTGGCAATCTTATCCATGGTCCTGCTGGTCGCCATGGCGACCGCAATCTCAACCGCTCAGCAGTCTGCCGCGGTAAAGACGGCTGAACTTACGCCGGCCACTACCGACATCTCGGTCGGTCAGAAGGTGAAGTTTGCGGCCACGGCGAAAGACGCCGCCGGAAACAAAACCCTCGCGCCGGCTACGGCCTGGTTTGCGGCGCCGTTTGATCTGGCGGGGTTGACGAGTCCGGCACGGTTTCCTTCTTTAATCCCGGGAGGTGCTGGTGGGTGCAATGGTCAACGGCACAGTCCGTGTTCACGCACGTGATGGTTAAGCCGGGGCCGGTGACGCGTATCGATATCGAGCCTGTCAGAGCGCCGCTGGTGGTTGGTGCTACTGCGAAGCTCGCCGCGATTGCGCGAAGTTCAGAAGGGAATCCGCGCAGTGACGCTGACGATAAACTGGACTTCCAGCAAGTCTGACGTGGCCACGGTAGACAGCGCCGGCGTAGTGACCGCAATCTCGCCGGGCCTGGCGACAATCAGCGCGACGACAGCCACGGGCGGCAACGGCAAAGCGAGCGTAAACCTGACGGTGGCCAGGAGCACGCTCACCGGGTTGTCCATCGAACCCAGATCGACGACGGCGCGCACGGGAGACGTGGTGCGCTTCAACGTTCGCGCCACCGGCGGGCAGGCAGACAATAACGCGGTGCGCTGGACGGTCAGTGGTCCAGCTGCAACGGTAGACCCTGACGGCGGTTTTGTTGCTGAGTTACCCGGCTCGTACGTCATCACGGCGGCAAGTGGACCGCAGGAAGCGATTGCCTCCGTCGTCGTTGCGCCACGCAATGCTGAACGCACGGTGACTGTCGTTGGTCGCGCCCCGATCAAAGATTTCGAGGCCGCCGAGCAGTGGATCATCGGAAACTATGCTTACCTCTCGCACTATCTCCGACAAGTTGCTCGTCTACGATATTTCCGATCCGGCGAATCCGAAACAGACCGATACGATCAAAGTAGACGCGCGCTTAATCAATGACGTCAGCACCACCGCGGACGGACGGATTCTGGTCATCTCGCGCGAAGGCGCTTCCAACCGCAAGAATGGCATCGCCTTTTTCGACACTTCCGATCCGGCTCATCCAAAACCAATTTCTGAATACACGGCGACGGTCACGGGCGGAGTTCATAGTGCGTTTGTCGATGGTCACTACGTCTACCTGACGGATGACGCCACCGGCTCGATGCGCGTTATTGATTTCGCCGACGTCAGGAATCCGAAGGAAGTGGCGCGTTGGGAAGTTCCCAATGAAGTAGCGACCACGATTACAACCAGTGCGGGAGACATGGAAGTGGTTGGTCGTTACCTGCACGATTTGCAAGTGGTCGACGGTCTGGCGTATCTCGCTTACTGGCGCGATGGGCTGGTGATTCTCGACGTGGGCAAAGGCATCAAGGGCGGGAGTCCGGAACATCCGCAGCTCGTCAGCCAGCTGCGCTTCAATCACCACGAACTTTACGGCAACGGCTGGCTCGCGGGCACTCACTCAGTTTTTCGTTACCAGAACTACGTGTTTGTCGGCGACGAAGTATTTCCGCAAATTTTTGACATCCACAACCGCAAGCGCATCCCGGTGCGCGGCATCGTGCACGTGGTGGACGTCTCGGACATCAATAACCCACGCAAGGTGGCGGAGTATCCGGTGCCGGAAGCCGGCGCGCATAACATGTGGGTCGACGGCGACATCATGTACATGGGCTACTACAACGGCGGCGGGCGCATCGTCGATGTTTCCGGCGAACTGCGCGGCGATCTTTACCGGCAAGGTCGCGAGATTGGCCGCCTCTGGGCCGGCGACCCCGAAGGCTTTCGCCCCAATCTGCCGTTCACCTGGGGCGCCCAACCACACAACGGTCTGATCTACTTCAACGACGTCCACAGTGGCATCTGGATCGTGAAACTAGGCGGGTTGACCGAGAAAGGATCGACCACCACGCCGGGACAGTGAAGAGTCCGCTACTTGGTACTTGGACGGGTTCTGCGATTCGCGCTTCCAGGGTTTTCTCTTTGCCAACGGTTCGTACATCAGCGGCGCGCGTGATAGAGCGCCTCGGGAGCAATATCGACCCCGTTTTGGCCAGGCGATAGTGCCACCTTCGATGAAAAACTTGGCAAAAACTTCCGGATCCTTCAGCGCTTTGAAAACCGGACCCTTGAACCAAACCGAGAGACATCAATCGTGCTTTTTCGGTGCCGTCGTTAAAGCGGATAGCTATATGACGAAGCCACTCACACGCTTGTTAGCTCTGATTGACCTCAGGCAGAATGTCTGATGACTCTCATTTCAACGGCCTCAATTCTGTCTCAATGGTCGACCCTCCTGTTCGACGTTTATCCAGTTTAGCTTCGAGCTCGAATCTGTGAAGCAAAAGCCCACTCCTCGAATGAGCCGTCGCGCTCGCTTCTGAAGTGAGGTTTCCCGCCAGCGATTCGCCGTCAAAATCAAACGTCGCCTTCTTTTCCTTGGTATTCCGCATGAAAGTGTGGAGGCGGATGATCGGTCGAAGTACATGCGAACTATGATCCCCAAAAATGTGGAGATGGACCGGCATGGACCGCGAGGAGTATGCCGAGAATGAGGTTGAACCGTAACCGGGCTCAACGGACAGGCGCTCTCGGGTAATGCAAGAGAACTTGTGTAACAGGATTCAGCGCGGAATTCGACGCGTTCCGCGACTAGAGACCGAAATCTGAGATCAGCTTGTACAGAAACGAACGGCTCATCCACGGGCGTTTCGCCGCCGCTGCGATGTTTTCATCCTCCGCTTGCAGCGCCTCAATTATCAACTCCCGTTTGAACCGAGCGACGGCGCCTTCGAAAGTCGCCTCGCTGGACACGCCCGGCGCCGGCAAAGCCTTGAGTATTTTTCCGGAAGAAATTCGAGCCCGAGCGTTGCGCTGACGATCAAGGAGCACCAACCGCTCCATCAGGTTCTCCAGTTCGCGGGCGTTGCCTGGCCAATCGTATTCCTGAAATGAATCGATCAGCTCCGGGCGCTCAACTGCGGCGTGGCGCGACCGTGCTTCTCCGCGGCTTTGGCAGCGAAATGGGCCGCCAAACCGGGCACGTCTTCGCGGCGCGCTCGCGTAGCGGCGGCAATACCAGGGGCACAACGTTGAGCCGGTAGAACAGGTCCGCGCGAAATTTGTCGCCGTCAACTTCAGACTCAGATCGCGATTGCTGGCGGCGATCAGACGCGAATGTCGACGGTTCCAGAGTTTCTCGCCGCCGACGCGTTCGAAAGCGCGTTCCTGCAAAACTCGCAACAGCTTCACCTGACGCTTGGCGACAGCTCGACCACCTCATCGAGAAACAGTGCCGCCATCGGCCAGCTCGAAACGCCCCAGCCGCTGCGTGTGTTTGCCGAGGTGAAGCGCGCCACTTTCATGGCGAAATAATTCCGACTCGATCAACGATTCCGGCAGGGCGGCGCAGCTCACGCCAATGAATGGATGACCAGCCCGTTGGCTCTCTTCGTGAATGCGCGACGGGCTAGTACTTCCTTTCCGGTTCCGTTTTCGCCGATGATCAGGATCGTGTCGCATTCGTATCGGCGACGGCGCGCGCCCTGCCTGACACGTTTTTTCCAACGATCGCGCTGGTGCCGATCAAACGACCAAACCCTGGTACCCGACCAGTTCAGCGCGCAGGCTGGCGTTTTCGACCTCCAGCCAGTACATGCGGGCCGCTTGCTTAACGATATACGGCACCGCGTCGGCCTCAGTGGATTTTCGAGAAGAAGCCATAGGCGCCGCGCCTGACTGCCTCATAGGCTAGCATCTTTGGGTTCCGTGCCCGTAATCACGACCGCTAGGCCGGCGGTGTTTTGAGCGCGCGCCGCTTCAACGATGTGCCAGGACCTTCACTGATGTCGTCAAGATGAGGCGGCAGATGCAGGTCGCTTACTGACCACGCCGACGGCTTCCTGTTGCATAAGCTTGACGACTTCCGCGCGAGTGCGAGCGCTTCGAGCACGCGATAGTCCGAGTTGAGCGTCAGTGAGAGCTGTCGTCGCACCGAATCATCGTCGTACTACCACGATGACGGTCTCTTTATGGGCAGCTTGTTTGGGTTCGTTTGCTTTGCCCATCTCGGTGTCGTCAGACGAGTGCGAGTCTGGAAAAAGATTTGGTACGCCTGGAAAGATTAACCGGGAGGTCGGCTGCGCGGCTTAATTGTCGCCGCGCTTGTCAATGGCGGCCGATGGTAGCACGACCCTAAATGTTGTACCAACGCCTTGTTCCGAGTCGACTTCGATCGAGCCGCCATTAGCTACCACTACTTCGCGACAGGTGTAGAGTCGAGGCCGACGCCTTTCCGCTTGGTGGTGGCAAACGGATGAAAAAGTTTTCCTCAATGAACGTCTGACTCATGCCTTCGCCCGTATCGCTGACGCTCAGGAACGGCTTGCCCTGATCGGTGGTGCCGGCCGCGATGCTTAACGTGCCGGGCCTGCGCCGCGTTGCCTCGAGGGCATTGATGATCAGATTCTCGATGACCTTGTGCAGGCGTCCGCTGTCGACGAGATGCAATGAGGTGATTCCGGGAAGATCAATCCTGATCTCATGCGTGTCGCCGGCGGGCTCGGCGATCAGCGCAATCACTCGCCGCAACATCGGCACCAGATCGACGGGCTGCGGTCGCTTGTGTTCTAACCGCTCAGGGTCATCACCGGATTGCTGAGGCGGTCGACCAGCGCTCGCAAATTGTCAGTTGCTCCGGTCACGGACTTCATCGCGTCCGCCCGAAAGTCCTGGTTGTCAAAGTGGCGCTCCATGTTGGCTACGGTTAACGACAGCGCCTCGATCGCGTTCTTCAGGTCGTGCGTGAGAATGGCGGAGAGTCGCTACGAAGGATTGAAACTGTCCCGGGTCTCTGCCTCGCGCGCAATTTGCTCGCGCAGTTGTTTAGTCATCAGGTCGAGGTTGTCGGCGAGCGGACGCAGATCGTCGCTGGACAGCTCAATGCGATGGTCCAGTTCGCCTTTGGCGATAGCTTCGACTCCCTGCGACACACGCTCAATGCCGCGAGCCCTGCTTTGCCAACGCTCAGTCAACAACCAAGCCGACAGCGTCGCCAAAAAGATCGCGGCGACCAGTCCCAGTAATCCGGCGCGGCGGGCGCCGGTCCGCAGCTCCAGTTCGGCGGTTGACGCTTTGGTGCCCGAGGTCTCCGGCTGGCTTTGCGACAGGAGTTCGTTCATTGAATTCCTGTGTTCCGCGGACTGGATTTCCTGCTCTCGCTGAAGCGTCGTCTCAGCCAGCCGCGCCTTCGTACCAATAGTTCATGGCGACCAGCAAGACGAGGCGGCACGAGGCAGTAGCCCAGGAAAGTCAGAAACATTCTCCGACGAATCGACAACGAAGGACTCCACGCAAGAAATCTGGCAGCGAGATATTAACGCGCAAGGGCTGTGATTTGGGTTGAACTATCACGCAGCGGACAGAGGTCAGAAGTCAGAGATCAGAGTAAAGTTCAGTTGTAGGTTGTGTTGTATTTTCTGACCACTGACCACTGACCACTGACCACTGACCACTGACCACTGAACCTGAACCGCTAACCGCTGCGTCTGACCATTGACCTCTGATCGCTGACCTCTGTTTAATCCACCCGCCGGCGGCAGGCTGAATCAGCAGCGGTCGCAGCGACTCAATGATTTGCGCATGGGCCACGCCGTTGCTCGCGACCACGCCGTTGCGATTTTGCAACGTCGGCTTTGTTGTAGGCGAAGCGGTTGCCCGAAAAGATCGCTGATGGCGCCGCCGGCCTCGCGCAGGATGATTTCCGGGCGCAGGTATCCCACTGCTTCGTGCGCGGTGAGAGGTGAACGTAGAGATCGCATTGCTGTTCGACGATCAAACCCACCTTTGATTCCCACCGAGCCGCGCAACACTTCATCCCTCAAGCCGAGCGAGCGTACAACCTGGTCCATGCGCGGGCTGCGATGCGATCTGCTGGCCGCCAGTCGCATGCTTGAGATCTCACGGGTATCAGAAACGCGGCCCTGGCGCGGCCCTTCACCCCGGCGCTCGATCCAGGCGCCGCCGCCGCTGACCGCGCGATAGAGGACGCCAGACAGTGGTTGGTAAACTACGCCGAGCACGCAGGCCCCGTTTTCGGGTAAGGCCTATCTGAACCGCGAAATCGCCGTTGCCATCAATGAAACCGGTGGTGCCGTCGAGCGGATCGATCATCCAGACGCGTGACTTGTCGAGACGGTGCGAAGTGTCGACCGATTCTTCCGCCAGGATGCCGTCGTCGGGAAACTCCTGACGCAGCCGGGAAACGATGATCTCGTTGGCCATGGTGTCGGCACTGCGTCACCGGCTCGCGATCGTCGGCGCCAAACTTCTGCCGAATGTCGAGCGGACCCTGGTAGAGATCGAGGATCGCAGCACCCGCTTCCCGCGCCAGTTCAAGCGCCACGCGCAACTCACGATCGTAGGTTCTTGACTCAGCTAAATCCATCTTTATGCGTGAACGTCGTTTGCGGCTCAGCCGCCGCACAGTGCGGTAAGGCTCGGCCTTACCGACCCACTTATAAAATTCCCAGGAGGCTCCCGCCTCCATTTGCTGAGGCATAGCCTCTCGATTAAGAAGGTGGGCTAACGGAAAGGCAGAGCCTTTCCGCACTGTCGGCGGCGGCAGAGCCGCGACTGGTCGAAGGCCTTCGGATCTTCGGCTTAGCTTGTTTCAAAGTCTTTCGCGGCAGCGCGAATAATCTCGAGCGTCTCGTCGATGTCGGCGCGCGTAGTGCGAAAGTTTGTGATGCACGCCCGCAACGCAAACTTGCCGCACAGGGTGGCGCTGGACACATAAGCACGGCCGCCGCGCTGGACCGTGTTCATGATCGTAGTGTTGAGCGCGTCAAGTTCAGCTTCGATCTCGACCTCGGTCGCGGGCGGAAGTCGCCAGCTTTGCTTGCAACGCCGGGGCACGTAGCGAAAGCAGCAGATGCTCAACTGCGGTGGCCCGAGCAGTTCGAAATCAGGCGCGGCTTCCACCTGTTCGCTCAGGTAAGCCGCCAGGGCGTTGTCTTCGCTGATGGCGGCCGCAATCCGATCCACTCCGTAGTAGCGCAGCGTCAGCCAGATTTTCAGGGCGCGGAACCGGCGCGACAACTCCGGCCCGTAGTTCCAAAACGCGAAAGCCTCATCAGCGTTCTGTTCGTGGACCTTTGATGTAATCAGCACTATCGAAACTGAAAGCCGCGCGAGCCGGTGCTTCGTCGCGAAACAGCAGACAGCCGGAATCGATCGGCACGTAGAGCCACTTGTGTGGATCGAGGGAAATAGAGTCTGCCTGGTCCACGCCGTGGAAGAGCGGCCGCTTGGTTTCGTCGAGCGCCGCGAGCGCGCCGTAAGCGCCGTCAATGTGAAACCAGAGCCCGTATTCTTTGGCAACTGCGGCGATCTCGTCGAGTGGATCGACTGCCCCGGTGTTAACGGTGCCGGCGCTGGCCACCACGCAAAACGGCTTCAGGCCGTTTTCGATATCCGCTGCGATCAGTTTGCCGCAGGGCGCCGACATTCATCCTAAAGCGATCGTCGCTCGGGACCAGCCGCACCTGCGCGCGACCCAGGCCGAGAATGTCGGCCGCCTTCGGGATAGACATGTGAATTTGATCGGAGGCGTAGAGGGTCATCGGCGGCCTGTATTCCACAAACCCTGTGCGGCTACATTCGCTTCCGCTTTGGCGCGGTGGGCGATAAGCAACGCCGTCAGGTTTGCCATCGAACCACCACTCGTAGCAGCCACGCCAACGGCGCGTCTCACCATAGCCAATCATCGAACCCAACCAACCGAGCACCGTGCGTTCAATCTCAGTTGCTGCCGGCCCGGAACGCCAGGAGGTCACGTTTGCATTGAGCGCCGAAGCGAAGCAAGTCGGCGAACGCGCCCGGCGCCGTGGCCGGGCGAAGCGACGTAGCCGAAGAATCGCGGATGACCGTTGTGGCGGCTGTTTCCGATGATGGCGCGGCAATCGTCGAGCAGCTGCGCAAGCGGCGCCGCCGGCCAGCGGCAGCGCTGCGCCTAATTGCGCGGTGGTCTGGCCGGCTGAGGTTTCGGGAAACACCGGCAGACTGGAGACGGTGGCAAAGTATTCGGTCGCGAGTTTGAGTGACCTCGGACGAGAGTTCGCGCAACTCGGCTTCCGAGATGTCGAGCGACGACCGGGACGCCTCGAGTGATCTTGATTCGTTAGTGTCGCTTCGCTCATTTGAAAGGCGGCGCGATCGTGACCAGCAGCGACAAACGTTCATTGCCGACGTTGGCGACGCCGTGCGGAATTCCCGACGGCGCAACCACCAGCACTCCCGCGCCTGCCTCTTTCTCCTCATCGCCGACAGTAAACTTTCCGTGACCGGCCAATACAAAATAGAACTTGTCCGCGCCGTCGTGCGCGTGGACTTTTGAGTTTGTCCCGGCTCCAAACAGTTGAGCCCGACCATCACGTGCTCGCCTTGCCACAGAGTCGTCTTGTAAAACTTCTCCGCTTGCGAACCGGCGTGGTCTTGCCAGTTGAGAAAGTAGTTCATAACGTAAAAACTAACACAGCAGTTGTCAGAAGACAGAATTCAGAATTCAGGAGTCAGAGGTCAGAGGTCGGAGGTCGGAAGTCGAAATCAGCCGCTGGATTGTTCGCCAGTGGGTTTACTGTTATTTTTCTGACTTCTGACTTCTGACTTCCTGTAGTTATGACGATCAAAAACTCACGCCACCCTCGAAGGCACAACGCGTTATCGCGAACGTCTTCGCGATCACGCTGCCCGAAACCATTTCCGTGAGCAACAGAACCTGCTGCTGTCGTCCATCGGCATCGGCACCTACCTCGGCAACGCAGACGATGAAACTGACGCACGCTACACAGCCGCAGTCGTTCGCGCAGTGGAGCTGGGCGCGAATGTGATCGACACGGCGGCAAACTATCGCTTTCAGAAGCGAGCGTGCCATCGGCAACGCCCTGCGTGAATTGACTCGAAGTCCGCGGGTTCGCGCGAGACGAGCTGGTCAGTTTGCACCAAGGGCGGCTATCTGCCGTTTGACGGCGCGCCGCCGCGGGATGTCCGCCGCTATCTTGAAGAGACTTTCGTTGAGCCGGGAATAGCGGGTTTTGAGGACTTCGCAGGCGGCAGCCATTGCATGACGCCCCGGTATTTGCAGCATCAGCTACAGCAGTCGCTCAGGAACATGAATCTTGAATGTACAGACGTTTACTACATTCATAATCCGGAATCGCAGTTGGGTCACGTGTCCGCAGCGGAGTTTTACCTACGATTGCGAGCTGCGTTTGAGTCACTTGAACAAAGTCGGGCGCCAGGGCAATTGCAGTTTTATGGAGTTGCGACCTGGAACGGATTTCGAGTTCCAGCAACAGATAGTGGGTATCATTCACTCGCGCGGATGATAGAGATTGCGCGCGAGGTTGGCGGCGAGGACACGGGTTTCGTTTCATCCAACTGCCGTTCAACCTGGGAATGCCCGAAGCCTTGACGTTAAGGAATCAGGAGGTTGACGGTCGCGAGATGTCAACGCTCGAAGCCGCCGCGCAATTGGAGTCACGGTAATTTCCAGTGCCTCGATTTTTCAGGGACGCGTCGCACATGAGTTTGCCGGAAGATCTTCGCGAGGCATTGGGATCTTTGCCGACCGACGCGCAGTCGGCGATACAGTTTCGTTCGCTCAGCGCCTGGCGTGACGACGGCATTGGTCGGCATGAGCACAACGCAACACGTCGAGGAAAATCTGAAGCTGGTTGATGTGGAACCGCTCGAGACGGAACAGTTCATGACGCTGTTTACGGAAGTGTAGTCCGACAAACTTTAGTTTGTCGCATGCCGCGAAACCGAAGCCGTCAGGTTGCGAACCGAAGCTCGAATTGGAGCGCAAACCAGCAGTTTGCGCTATTCTTGATCGACAAACCAAAGTTTGTCGGACATTCCAAATGACTAAACGCGAGTACAACTCATTCACTGAATTCTGGCCACACTACGTGGCTGAACACAGCCGCGCGCCAACGCGTCTGCTTCACCTCATCGGCACGGCGATCGCCCTGGCCAGTGCCGTCTTCTTCATCGCTTGCCGGTCGCTGGTATTTGATTCCGCTGGCCCTGATTCCGGGGTACGGCGCGGCGTGGATCGGCCACTTCTTCATCGAGAAAAACAAGCCGGCCACGTTTCAGTATCCGCTGTGGTCGTTTATGGGCGACTACAAAATGATTTGGCTGATGCTGACCGGTAGGATGACGGCTGAGCTTGAGAGAACTACCGGAAGAGTGGGGGCCAGTCCAACTTCGCTACCCTGAGTTAACTCGACTTGAGCGGCTGACTCCCGTTGAACGGTTCTAAGCCTCGCAACACTGATTCACAAGAAAAACGAGGTTGCGAACGCAGCAAGCAGACTTTTGCTGCGGGCAGTATAGAATAGCGAATTGAACCTGATTAGCGTTGCCCGGAAACAAATAGATGCGCGGAAACATTCCTATCCCTGAAATTCCTCTCGCGGAAGATGTCTGGCTGATGCTCGTCATCACTTCCGTACGAGAAAAGCGAACGCAACAAGGCAAACGCTTTTGCGACGCCATGGCGCGCAACGCCACGGGCTCGCTGGCGTTGAAAATCTGGGGCGAAACGCTCCGACGTTTGGAAAGAGATCAAGCCTGGACTGTGGGGCGTCGCCGGCCGCCTCGAGACTTTCCAGGATCGCACGCAGTTTGTCCTTTCCGAATACCGGCCCATCACCATCGAACAGTATCGCGAACATCAGAACGCTGAGCCGCGGCTGCCAGCGCGCCTCCACACGCTCGACATCGAAACGCTGACGCTTCCCGACTTTCGCGAGCGGGTCGGCACCACAACTGGAAAAGTCGCTGAAGTCTCGGCAACATGCGTCTCGAACAGCAGCAACGGTATCTTGAAGACATCGTGGTCGAAGAAGAGCGCTGTTATCAGCTCGGATCGTTGAGCGCGACGTCAGGCCGAATACTTTCAATCGCCGTGCACGAAGGCCCGGTCGCGGGAATCGACGTTGGCGTGGAACTAAGTCAAAGCGAGCACGTGTTCGGAATCGATGAACAGGGCGAGGAGCAGGACGAGAAGCAAACGCTGCTCGCGTTTCTGGAGTTCATGAAAGACTTTGATCCCGACACGGATGAGTTGGTCGGCCACAATATTGCCGGCTTCGATCTGCCGTTCATCTTTCAGCGCTGCCTGGTGCATTGCATCTCCGTCGAAACCGCTGGTTGATCTCGGCGAATATCGGGTGCGCGGCGTCTTCGACACGATGCATGCCTGGTGGCTGGGCACGAAGCGGTTTGTGAGCCTCGACGACATCGCCTGGGCGTTGGGTATCGAGTCGAGCAAAACGGCCACCGCTGAAGGCAGCAAGGTTTTCGAACTCCACCAGGCCGGCAAGCTCGCGGAGATTCGCGAGTACAACCTCAACGATGTGCGCGTGACGCGAAAAGTTTACGAACGAATGGTTGGCTGCTTTGGGCGCTTAGCCCGTTAACGGGCCAGCGTTTCGCGTTTGCAACAGCTTTTGTTACACTTCCTCGAGCCAGGGGCAGGCTTTTTTGGCTATGGACACGCAGATTCTGCTTCGGGTTGCTCGTGGGTGTCGCGCTGGGTGCGGCGGTTGGTTGGTCTGCTGCTCAGGACGAAGCGCGAGCTCGCGCCAAGTGCGGACGGACGCTCGCGACTTTGCAGGAGCGTCTCGCCGGCAAGGAGGCGGAGTTACAAAAGCTTCAGGACGGATTCAATAATGAGGTCGCGGAACACAAAAATCGCGCGGGACGAGAATGCGCAACTGAAGGCCGCGCTCGAAGGCGAACGCCGGGCGGCGACGAAAGAAGAGAATCGTTCAAGCAGGCCGCAGACGAGTTATCGGAAAAGTTTAAGGCGCTTTCGCGTGATGCGCTGAAGGACAACAGTCAATCGTTTCTTCGAACTGGCCCAATCCACGACTTGGAAAGTTTCAGGAGACTGCCAAAGGCGATCTCGGAACTGCGCACCAGAGCAATCGATCAGCTGGTCAAGCCGCTGAAGGAATCGCTGGACAAAGTTGACGGCAAGATCGGCGAGCTGGAAAAGACTCGCGCCGGTGCCTACTCGGAATTGCGCGAACAGGTAAAGAGCACTGGCGACTTCGCAATCGCAGCTGCAAGCCGAAACCGGAAACCTGGTGAAGGCCTCTGCGCGCGCCACACGTTCGCGGCCGTTGGGGCGAGATTCAGTTGCGGCGCGTGGTGGAACTCGCGGGCATGCTGCAGTACTGCGACTTCATCGAGCAGGAAACAGTCGCCACTGAAGACGGTCGCATCCGTCCCGATCTGATCGTGCGCCTGCCGGGCAATCGCACCATCGTCGTCGATTCAAAGGTTCCCTTTCGACGCTTTCTACGAATCGATCTCAACTACAGACGATGTAGTCCGCGCTGGCGAAGTTGAAAGAGCACGCGCGTCTGGTGCGCGCGCATATCAGCGCGCTGAGTCAGAAAGTCGTACTGGGAAGCGGTTCAACCGACGCCAGAGTTTGTGCTGCTGTTCCTGCCCGGTGAAACTTTCTACAGCGCAGCGCTGGAACATGATCCGAAGCTGATCGAAGACGGCGTCAGCGCAGAAGGTGATCATCGCGACGCCCACGACGCTTGATCGCCCTGCTAAAGGCCGTTTCGCTACGGTTGGCGCCAGGAGCAGATGGCGACGAACGCTCAGGAAGTAAGCAAGCTGGGCAAGGACCTCTATGATCGTCTGCGCACCTTCACCAGCCACTTCGCAGACATCGGCAAGGGTCTCGATCGCGCGCTCGAGTCGCTACAACAAAGGTGTAGGCTCGCTCGAAGCACGCGTGCTGGTGACGGCGCGAAAGTTCGAGGAACGTGGCGCGATCGCCGGCGAAGAGATCGAGACGCTGGAACCGATCGACAAGCTGGCGCGACCGCTGAGTCTGGATGAAGGCGGCTTGTTTCCGGATCTGGTGGCGGCGGAAGCGGAACCAGTTGAAGATGATGATTCACTGCCGCTGCTCAGCGCGAAAAGCGTGGCTGGTGGTGAAAGCTGAAAAGAGGTTCATCCGCAGATTACGCAGATTACTGCAAGAAGCGAGACCAGTAGAGGGCAAGCGGTTTGAGAGTTACACTTCTGGAACGAATGAATGCTCTTAAATCTGTGAAATCTGCGTAATCTGTGGAGCAATAGTCTGTCAAAAGAAATTTGGTTAGGCCTCTCACTTGGCGACAACCGTTCGCGTCTCATCCAGCGTTGCTCGAGCTGGTCGCCGCACGGCCAGTCAAATCGCTTCCTCTATCTCGCCGCTTCACATCCGCTGCTGGAAATCGTGACTCAGGGCGTACTCTGACGGCGCCCGGAATCGCGGTGTCTGGGGCGAACTTCCCGTCTATCTTTTTCGCGGCTTCGTGAGGCGACTGCTTCCGACGGCGGTTAACGAAGAGGGCCAGAAACTTCCGCCGCGCATTCCCATCGATCAGGACGAGTTGCCGCTCAAAGCGCAGTCTGGTTTCGCAGATTCTGGCTCGCCTGTTGGCGCGAGTGGCCAATTGCAGGCGATCGGGCCGCTTGCCAAACGCGAGGGCTGCGTCAACACGATCGCAACCCTGATTGGCGAGATTCAGCGCGCCGCCAAATCCCCGCGGAGGTGGCGGAGATAATCGCGGCGCGCTTGAGCGATTTCGCGCCGGATGCAAAGAGAATGAACCGCGGGGAGAGCGGGCGGGACGCCCGCAGATCCCAGTGAAAAGGGCGTCGCTTCGCAGTTCGATTTCGATCGAGAAGTGGCGCTGATTCTACGAGACCTACACTGAGCTGCTGAACCGGCATCAACTTACCGAAGCAAGATGCGGATCAGCTGCGTGCGCTCCGCGTTATGGGCGGCGAACTTGAGGGCAGACGTTGGCACTTCCGTGGCTCGGGGACGTGCAGTTGCTCGTGCTCGACGGCTTCTTCGATTTCACGCCCGTTCAGGGTGAAATCCTCCGGCAGCTGATTCCGCGGATTCCGGAAGTGGTCGTCAATCTCAATCACGACGAGCGCAATCCGGAAATCTTTTTGCCGTTTCAGGAAACCATTGACACCTCCAGGCGATTGCCCCGTTCGTGGAAGTGCGAAATGCGCGGAAGTGTTTCCTGCCGCCGGCGCGTTAGCGGCGTTGCGTCAAAATCTCTTCAATCCTTCGTCGACCAACCAACCGCTGGCTGCCGCGGACGATCAGGACGAGACGGCCAACCTGGCAGAGGTGAAACAGTCCGAAATCAGGTACTTCGAATGCGGCGATCGCGACACTGAGATCCGGGCCATTGCCAGGAGATTAAGCGGCTGGTCCTGTGCGAAGGCTACAACCTGGCGGAGATGGCGCTGGTGGTGCGCCAGCGCGCGTCCTATGCGGAAACGATTGTGCGCGTGATGCGCGAGGAATCGCTGCCTTGCAACATCGAAGCACGCATTGAAGCGAACGACATTCCCGCCAATCGTGCGGCGCTCAAGTTGTTCGCCATCCTCGAGGAGTTGTCGCGCGAGCAGTCCGCATCTCGTCAGCAACGTGCCGACGGACCAGCCGCGGCAGTACCGAGAATTTCAGAACTCGGAGACCTGATCAAGTCGGAATACTTTCGTCTGCGTGACGAAGATCTGAGTGAGCTTCGCTACGCGCTTCGATGCCGAGTATTTCCATCTGTTGGTTGAAAACGATCGTTCACCTGATGCGACGCAGGCAGCGCGGCTGAAAAAGCGTTACCGCATCGGCGTGTGGGATGCCGACGCGCTCGAGAACGCTTTCGCCTATGTCGGCAGCGAGCTGCGCGTGACCGACTGGCTAAACCGCGCGCAGAAGTTGATCAAGGAACTGCCTGGCGCCGAAGCCACGCGCGAGCTTTTGAATATCGACGCCGGTGAACAAGCCCGCGACCCGGACGAAGCTGACCAGATCGAAAACGCTGAAACAGCGAAAGTCGAGGAGGCGGACGCCGAGCGAAAGCGGCGGCCCTCGCGCGATCTGCATCCTGCGGCGTTGGCCTGGACTGCGCTCGTGATTCAGAGATTTGCTGAGCAAATTCAGCTGGTGGAGCGGGAAGGCACCCCGGCGCGCTTGCGGCAGGCGCTTTATGAAGTTGCTCGAGCAATTTTGCTTCCGGGATCAGATCACGCGGCCGGTGCGCCGCGCGGTGGACGATGAAGAGTTGCCGCAGGTGATGCTCAATTACAACAGCCTCGAAGCACTGCGCCGCGCGTTCGTCGCCGCGATCAAGAGCATCGAGATCGCTTCAGCACGACCGGCACCGGAATTGTTCAGAACCACCTGCGTCAGCGGGTGGCTCGCCTTTGTCCGCGGGTGGGGCGCAGTCGAAAGACCACGCGCTAACGCCGGTGGTTCTGACCACGCTCGCGACCTTCATCGAGGAGGTGCGGCGTTCGCTCAGTTCGCAGTCAGTAGTTTTTGGTTCCGCCGATCGTGGCGGCCTGCGCGTGTTGGAAGCGACCGACGTGCGCGGTCTGCGTTTTCGCGTCGTGTTCATTGCGGGTTTGGTTGAGGGTGGATTTCCGTTGCGAGCCTCGCGCGACTGGATCTATCCACACGAAGAGCGCGAGCGTCTGAAGCGCTACGGTTTGACGCTCGAAGATATCTCGCCGGCGACGCTGCTGAAGGAGGAACATTACTTTTACCAGGCGGCTTGTCGCGCGACCGAGCATCTTTATCTCAGCCGGCCGCTCCAGCTCGAGGATGATTCCGAAACGGTCGCCTCCTACTACCTTGATGAATTGCGGCGCGCCGTTTCGCCTTTGCCGATTGCCGCGGAAACTGTCCGGCGAGATTACGAAGGCCACCACCTGCACCAGGTGTCCACTGCCGCCGAGCTGGACGTCGCGTTGGTGCGCCAGCAGGAGCGCCACGCTCATCGCGGCGAGAAACGCGAACTGTTACCGCAATCGCGCCTGAAAACGCTCCTTACGCTGGCGCGCAATGACGGCCTGCTGAGCAATTCGGCATTGCGCCGCATTGAGATTGAGCGCGAGCGCGCCGGTCCGCGCTTTGGACCATACGACGGCGAAATTACCGAGCCGCACCTGCTCGCCCTGCTGCAGAAGAAGTTTGGCGTTGACTTCGTTCACAGTGCCAGCGGGCTGAGCGTGTACGGCAACTGCGCTTACCGTTTCTTTGGTCAGCGAGTTTTGAAACTTGAGCCGCGCGGCGAGGCGGCACTCGATCTGCAGGCGATCGACGCCGGGCAAGTTGTTGCACGACATTCTGCGGCGCTTCTTTGAACGGCACCGGCGGCAGCGTCTGACTGAACTCGATCGCGAGACTTTGCAGCAGGAGTTGCGAGAGCTGGCTGACCGCGTTTTCGACGAGCACGAACGCGTGGTGCCGCCGCTGAATAAGCAGATATGGAAAATTGATCGCGAGATTCGCAAGATTCTGCTTGGATCAAGTGCTGCTGTATGAGCTGGAGATTCAGGAGCAGGCTGCCGCCGCGGGAGTTGTGCCCGCGTATTTTGAAGTTGCATTTGGCGGCATGAAGTCGGCCGCCCGCGATCCTGATTCGACCGACCTGCCGCTCCTGTTAACGCGCCCAACGTTTGTTGGTGACGAGTCGATCAAGGTCAGCGGACAAATCGACCGGGTGGACATTGCCGCAGACACAGACGCTGATTGCTTACGACTACAAACTGTCAACCGGGTCGACCAAAGAGGACATCAGGACAGGACGCAGTCTGCAGCTTGCCGATTTATCTGGAGGCGCTGGAGCGTTTGCTGTTTCCCGATCAGCCGATTGCAGGCGGCGGCTATTACGTGATCCGCGGCGGCAATGAACGCCGCAACCGCGGACTGCATCGTGCGAGCAAGATCCACTATTCCGGCATTGGCAATCGGGTCCGGCGCCGTGGTGGGGATGACGAGTGGCAGCAAATTCGTGACGACGTGATCGCGAAGATCTGGAATTTTCTCGACCACATGCGCGCGGGCGAGTTTGGCGTCAATCCTTCTGAGAAGCAGAAGACCTGCCGATTTTGTGACTTCGCCGCGGTGTGTCGTTACGATCGTTATCGCATCGACGGGAAGAGAGTATCCGCAGATTCCGCCGATTCCGCAGATTAAGACGGTGACAGTCGTCCGTTATGATTCATTTCGTATCGGTGTAATCTGCGGATGAGTTACTTCATGTCTTCACAAACCCAAAAGCGCGAACTACTACCGGAGCAGGCTGCTGCCGCTACGAGATCAAGCCGGCACGTCTCGGTGACGGCCGGGCCGCGGTTCCGGCAAGACGACCGTCCTCGTCGAGCGCTATCTCCACATCCTGCGCGAGCACCCTCACCTCAACATCGATCAGATTGTCGCCATCACCTTCACCAATCGGGCCGCCAACGAGATGCGCGAGCGTCTTCGTGAAGAACTTAATCGCATCCTGCAAACTAGCGTCGGACGACGAACGCCGGCATTGGTTGAATTACAAGCGCACCCTGATGGCGGCGCGATGATCACGACCATTCACGGTTTCTGCGCGCGGCTGCTGCAGGGAGTTTCCGGTCGAGGCGCGCATTGATCCGCAGTTTCTCCTGCTCGACGAGCATCGCGCGGCGATGCTGTTGGAATCGGTTGTCGAGGAAGCGCTGACCGAGTTCATCAGCGCCGGCCACGTTGAGATTTCGCGTCTGACCCTGGGCGTCGGTCGTGGAAAGTTGGCGCGGCGCTCGCGCAGCTGTACCGAGATGTGCGCGGACAGGGTCTTTCGCTGACTGAGCTTGCAGCACAAGACCGCGGAAAGCCACGCGACCGGAAGCGGAGCATGGCGAGGCGCTCGTCGAATTGGTGCGCACGATGAACGACTTCCTGGCGATTCCGCAGAACCACGCCCGTCCAGCGCGGGCCAGTCACGCTCAGGTCACCGCAAGCTGGCAGAGCCTGCGGCCGTTGGTGGAAACGATTCCCGAGGTTGACGCGCTGGCTGACTACTGCCGTGCCATCGAAGGACTTTCGTAAAGTCCGGCCGCAGGCACGCGGCGACTTCAAGGAGCACGTGCAGGCGCTTGACGCGCTGGTGTGGGAAAAGGATCTGCTCGGCCGCGTGCCACAAGTCTCGCTCGATCTGTTCGCCAAAACCTACGCGCTGGAGATGGCGCTGCTGCTGACCCGGATCGACGAGCGGCTCAACGAAGAGAAGCAGAAAGTTTCCGCGCTCGATTTCGACGACCTCGAGTTGCGCGCGCTTGACTGCTCGAGCGTCCCGAAGTGCTGACGCGCGCGCGCCGAACGCTACAAGTTTTTCCTGGTGGACGAATTTCAGGACACCAACGGTTTGCAACGAAGATTGCTCGAGCGGCTGGCGTTGCAAACGGTGCGACGTGAAAGCGCAAACCTCTTCATCGTGGGCGACCGCAAAGCAGTCGGTCTACGGCTTTCGCGGCGCCGACGTTGCGTGTCTTCAGCGAGATGACCGACACGCTGTTGGCGCGCGGGTGGCGAAGTGAAGCCGCTGCTGCTGAACTTTCGCAGCCAGCCGCCGCTGATTGACTTCTTCAACGTATCTGTTCGCGCGCTTGTTCGACCCGCAGGACGAATTGACGCCGCCGGAACGCGCAGAGCTGGGTTACGTCGCTCACGAACCGAGCGAGGCGAAGCGCGAACTGCGCGATGCCGGGCCGCTGGTCGAGTTGCTGGTCACTACTGAAGCCTCGGGCGATGAGGATGATCCCAAAGCGGAGCAGAACTCGCGCGAACTCGACGCGGAGCAACTGGCGCTGCGGATCGCGGCATTAGTAGAACCCGACCGTCCCCACTGGGACCGCGGGCGTCCCGCCCGCATCAAGCAACAGTCCACACAGACTCAAGCCGAGGCTGTATCGTCCAACTCAGATGTGTTGCCATTCAACGAAAGCGGGCGGGACGCCCGCGGTCCCAGTACCGACGGTCCCGAGTCCGTCGAGCCCGTTATTCCTCGCGTCAACTACAGCGACATCGCTCTTCTGTTTCGGGCGATGACGAATGTCCAGATTTACGAGTCGGCTTTCCGGCGCGCAAACATTCCTTATCAAACCGTGCTGGGTCGCGGGTTTTACGAACGCGAAGAGATCAAGGATCTGATCCAGCTGCTGCGTTTTCTCGACAACAAAACGGACGAGTTGGCCCTGGCGGCTGTGCTGCGTTCGCCGCTCGGCGGCATTTCCGACAACGCGCTGCTGGCCTTGCGCTGTGCCCCGGCTCGATGAACTCGAGACTGGAGACGAGCTGCGACACTTCACGCAGACGCGGCAACCGCTCTACGTCGCACTGCTCAGGCACTCGCGACATCGCATTCATCAGCGACGACGAACACGGCTTTGCTCGACCGGGCCGCAGAGCTGATCAATGGCTTGATTGCGCGGCAGCATCATTACCCGCTGTCGAAGCTGCTGCGCTTTGCAGTTGCAGCAGTCGGAATATGCGACGGTCGTCGCGGCCACCTTCGACGGCGCGCAACGGCTCGCGAACGTGCAACGACTCTTTACCCTCGCTGAGCGCTTCGAGCGTTCCGGCCATCATCTGATTCGCGACTTCGTGCGTTACGTGGAGGAGTTTGAAGCGATCGGCAGCCGCGAGAGTGAAGGCCAAATCGATGAGGCGACCAACGCGGTGAAGCTGATGACAATTCACCAGGCGAAGGGCCTCGAGTTTCCAGTAGTCATCATTCCCGACCTGCAGCGCTCAGTCGAAGCCGCCGGACAATTGGGTTCTGTTGGATCGTCAGCGTGGTCTGACTCTGAAAGTGCCGGACGGACGCGGTCGCCTGGTGGCTGGCTGCACGTTCACCAGTTTCGAAAGCGCCACGCGCTGCGCGAACAGTTTGAGAGCATGCGCCTCCTCTACGTCGCAGCTACGCGCGCACAGGATCGACTGATACTCTCCGGCACGACCAAAGACCTCGACAAGCTCGGACTCAGGAGCGACACGTGGCTGAACTGGATTTGGCAGTCGCTCGGAACTGCCGCCGCTAACCACGCAGCGGCATCATCGATCTTGCAGTCAAAGACGATCCCGGTACGCCTCGCGCGGTGCAGCTGCAACTAACGGTGAACCTTGCGGAGCAGTCGCCGGCAAGTCTTGAGGAGTCAGCGACTGCATACGACACGGCAGCGGTCGGAACAATTCTCTGAAGCTAGTTCAATTGCTGAGTCGTTTCCATTGATACATGCGGTTGAGCCGAAATCGAAAACGCGGTTCACCGCTTCAGTGTCACGCAGTTGATCAACTACCAGCGTTGTCCGCGTCAGTATTATTTCGATCGCGTTTTGCACGCGCCGGCGCCGGACGCTCTCGCCGTTTGGAACGACGCCGAAGCGCCCGAGCCGCCTGCAAACCTGACCGCCACACTTAAAGGCGCGGTGATTCATCGCTTTTGCGAAACGTAATCACAACCGCGGACGACAGTGAGGAGCTTCGCTGCGACGAAGTTTTGCCGATGTGGTGCGCAGCCGGCAGGCCAGCTCGCTGATCGGCTGGTTGAGCTCAACGAGGAAGAAGCCATAACGGAGCTGTTGCCGCTGGCGCGCAATTATCTATCCAGTGCATTGTTTGACGCGCATCGAGCACGTCGCGCGTCGGGATCGGCGAGGAACCATCTGCTGGCACCGGAGTAGTTCTAACCAGGCTCCGGTTCGCCGGTAACGCGCGGCGGACTATGGAGCAGAACTGGGTTTCCGGTTTGCGGCGGCCGCTAGGGGATTCTCAAGCGGCGCGATCGACAAGTTGCTGATCACGCAATCCGCTGACGGCACGTTCGCCGTCGAGATCATTGACTTCAAAACCAATCGGTTACGGAGACTGCAGCGGGATAACTCAGTTCTTCACCGGGACCGCGGGCGTCCCGCCCGCAAACTGATGAAACCACGAGCAAATTGGATGTGCAAACCGAAGAGCGGGCGGGACGCTCGCGGTCCCAGTACGAACGCTCCCAGGAGCAGCAGTTCGCGTTTGATTTCAGTGCTCCGCCGGCAGCGACGCGCGAGTAGAGGTCGCCACATGAGTTTAACGTGGACGACGCAGTGCGCAGCGCCGCCGCGGACTATCAACTCCAGATGCAGGCCTATGCGTTAGCCGTGCGTGAATTAGTGCCGGCGCTGTCAGCCGATGCCACAATTGTTTCCACGCTTCATTTTCTCGAACCCAACGTCGAGTTTCACTTCGAATCCGATCTGCTCTCGCCGGAAGTTTGCAGGCGCGCTGTGGATGAGGCGATGCTCCAGATTGTTTCTGCTCGTGAGCCGGCGCAGTTTCACGTGCACCAGGCGGCGCATTGCCCGGATCGTGTAATTTCTCCGGTATCTGTGGACCGGGACGCGAGTGGCTGCGCCAGAACCGTTAGTTCGCGAGGACGCTGCTCCCCGCAACTTCGCGGTGTTGTCGGTCGTCTTTTCAGATCTGTGGTTTTCTGAGTTAATCTGTGGCCACCAAATCCCAACAGGAAACCTACGAGCAAACAAGCTAACGAACAGGTGGGCGCCCCAGCGCCCGAGTTCTCGCTCAATGACGGCGACGGGGGTCGGGTGGCGTTTGCTGGATCAACGCGGCAAGCGTAGTGGTGCTGCTCTTTTTACCCAGGCGACGAAACCCCGATCTGTACGCGCCAGATGTGTTCCGTCAGAGATCGCTGGGAAGACTACGTGGCCACCGGCGCGGAAGTGGTGGGCATTTCGACTGACTCGGTTGAGTCGCATAGAAGTTTGCCGAACATCACGAGTTGCCGCTGCGTCTGCTATCGGACGCGTCCGGATCAGTGGCTAAACTTTACGGTGCGAATTCGCTGATTCCCGGCAAAGTAGCGCGCTCAGTTTTTGTGATCGATGCTAACGGAATTCTGCGTTACCGCGACGTGCGCCCGCTGGGACTGTTCCGGCCGAAGGATGACGACGTGATTAAGGCGATTCGTGAAGCGCAGAATTAGTTTCAGTGATTCCGAGTTTCGAGTTCAGGCTCGAGTCATTTTCTAACTCGAAACCCGAAACCCGAAACTCAGAAACTTAGTAAGGAGCAATCATGGCCGACAATATCAAATGTAAACACTGTGGCGAGAAGCGACCGGCGATCGGATTCGCGCCTTTTTCCCAACGAACTCGGGCAGCGAATCGCGACTGAGATTTGTCAGCCTTGCTGGGCCGGCTGGCTGCAGAAGCAGACGCAGATCATCAATCACTACGGCCTCGACCTCACCAGTCCCGACGCGCAAAACTTTCTCTTCGACAACCTCAAGGGTCACCTGTTTTCCGAAGGACTGCCGGTGGCAGAACAAGCCGAGATCGATACGACGAAGGAAGGCAGCGTTAAATGGTGAACAGGAGAACAGGGAAGAGGGAAGAGGGGAATAGAGGAAAAGGGTAAAGGGAAAGGGAAAGCGACTCGCTCCCTCAGTTTCCCTTTTCCCCTGTTCCCCTGCCCGGTTCCCGCTTCCCTGTTCCATCGTTTAAGCTAAGCTTCCGCATTCCGTACCAGCAGTCAGACCCGTTGCCTTTGTACCCCGCGGACATCCCCAGTAACTCCCGGGACCAGGAACCAGCTCCATCATCGTCAGTGATATTTTGTGCTCAGGAGGAACCCGAACCTTGCTTACTTGCAGCCTATCCAGTCATGCGCTTCGCTCCGCCATGTTCATCGCTTTTGCTGCTGTGTGCGGCAACCAGCGCCTATTCACAAACGAAGCTGCTGCGCTTCCCGACATCAGCGGCGACCGAGTTGTGTTCACTTACGGCGGCGACTTGGACCGCGCCATCTTCCGGCGGTGCTCGGCCAGTCGGCTGACGTCGCATCCGGGCATGGAAGTCTTCGGCAAGTTTTCTCCGGACGGAAAGTGGATCGCTTTCACCGGACAGTATGACGGCGACGAACAGGTTTACGTGGTGGCAGCTGGTGGCGGCGTGCCGCGGCAGTTAACTTTTATCCGGCCAAGGGACCACTCGCGCCGCGCTGGGGTTGGGACAACCAGGTGCTTGGCTGGAGCCGCGACGGGCAACGGATTCTCTTCCGCGCGCAGCGTGACTCATGGTCCTGCCGATTGCTCGGCTTTACTCCGTGTCGGTTGCCGGTGGACCGGCAGAAGTCTTGCCGATGCCTGAGGCGGGTTCGGGAGATTTCTCGCCGGACTCGTTCGCAGATTGTTTATTCGCCGCAGTCGCGCGACTTTCGTTCCGAGAAACGCTATGGCGGCGGCCAGGCAAACAGCCTCTACATTTTCGATCTGAAGACTTTGCTACTAAGCGGATCACTGAAGGTCCGCGGCCCACGCGCGATGCCATGTGGCTCGGCAATGCAATTTATTTCAACTCCGATCGCGACGGGCATTTCAACCTTTACGCTTACGACACGGGCAGCGGCAAGACGACGCAGGTAACCAACGGCAAGACCTGGGACGTGCGTTGGCCCAGCTCCGACAACGACGGACGCATTGTTTATGAACTCGACGGCGAGCTGCAGGTGCTTGGACGCGAAGAGTCGGAAAAGCAGCGCCATTTCGATCAACGTGCCCAATGAAGGATTGGCCAGTCGTCCCAGCCGGATATCCGCCGCGAGCAACATCGAGTCGGTAAACCTGAGTCCAAAAGGCGAGCGCGCACTCTTCAGCGCTCGCGGCGACATCTTCACGGCGCCGATCGAGAAGGGCCGACGCGCAACCTGACGCATTCTTCCGGCGCGCACGACAAGTGGCCCAGCGTGGTCGCCCGACGGCACCCGCATCGCTTTCATCTCCGACATGAGCGGCGAAGAGGAGTTGTACATCGCGCCGCAGGACGGACTGAAACCCGCCGAGCAGATCACCAGCGGCGGCAGCGCCATGCGTTATCAACCGGAGTGGTCGCCCGACGGCAAGCGCATCGCTTTTTCGGACAAGGACGGGAAGCGTCTACGTCGTCACGCTCGCCGATAAGAAGATGATTGAGATTGCCGACGCGCCGCATGGTCAGGTGCGTGACTACACCTGGTCGCCGCGCGGAAACTATCTGGCTTTCAGTTACGACGAAAACCCGAACCGCTTCTCCGCCGTCTGGATCTGGAGCGCCGCCGACGGCAAGACGCGCAAAGTCACCGACGACATGTTCAACGCTTACAATCCCGCGTGGGACCCGCAGGGCAACTATCTTTACTTCATCGCCGATCGCGAGTTTCAGCCGCAGATTTCGCAAATCGAATTCAACTACGCGACGAATCGCCAGGCTTACATCTATCGCGCTCGCGCTCAGGAAGGACGTCAAGCATCCCTTCCCGCCGGAAAGCGACGAAGTAACGATCTCAAAGCCCGATGAGGCGCCGAAGCCAAAAGGAATGCCGCCCGGCGAAGAGCCCAAGGCCCCGGTGAAAGACATCAACAAGGAATTGAAGGAGCCGGCGAAGGAAGCGTCTCCCGCGCCCACGCCTGAGGCCGACAAGCCGGCGGCAGCGGCGTCGCCGGCGCAGGGTGAACCGAAGCCTGACGCAAAAGCTCCGACAACGATGACGATCGACTTTGACGGCATCCTGGGCCGGGCTGCGCCGCGTGCCTGTGGGTGCTGACAACTACGGCGGCTTGTCGGCCAAAACCGGTCACCTGATTTATGCGACCGGCTCGGCTTTCTACTACGGCCGCGCCGGCGATCGTCCGACGGTTCTCAAGATTTTTGCTTTCAAAGATCGCAAAGAGACGACGATCGCGGAAGACATTCGCGGCTTCGTGCTTTCCGATGACGGCTCCAAGCTGCTCGTGGTCCAGGGCCCGGGTTACAACCTTTACGACGCCACGCCGCAGGGCGACAAAACCAGGAAGCCTGTTTCCACCGCCGGGCTGGTTGTTGATCGCGTGCCGGAGCAGGAATGGAACCAAATCTTCAACGAAGTCTGGCGGCGGTATCGCGACTGGTTCTACGTGCCGAATATGCACGGCTACGATTGGGTGGCCTTGCGCGAACAATACAAGCCGCTGCTGCAGTATGTGCAGCATCGTTCGGACCTGAACTACGTCATCAGCGAAATGATTTCCGAGTTGACGATTCAACACGCCTACATCGAAGGCGGCGACTTTACGATTCCGCCGCGGCCGCGCAGTGGTTTGCCCGGCGCGCGTTTTGAAGTCGACAAGCAGTCGGGGCGTTATCGGGTGACGAAAATCTTTCAGGGCGAAAACGAGGAGGACATTTATCGTTCGCCGCTGACTGAGATCGGTGTCGACATCAAAGTCGGCGACTACGTCTTGGCGGTCGACGGCGAAGAGTTGAAAGGGACTGACGACATCTATCGGCTGCTCCGGAACAAGTCGGACAATCCAGTCTCGCTGACCGTCAACACGACACCGACGCTCGGGGCGCGCGCAATGTTTCGTATCGTCCCATCGCGAGTGAAGAAAGCCTGATCTATCTGGACTGGGTCGATAGCAACCGGCGGAAGGTGGACCAGGCGACCGGCGGGCGCGTCGGCTACATCCACATTCCCGACATGGGCGCCAATGGCATTCGCGAGTTTATCAAGTGGTACTACCCGCAGATTCGCAAAGAAGGTTTGGTGGTGGACGTGCGCGCCAACGGCGGCGGCAACGTTTCGCGCATGCTGATTGAACGGCTGCGACGAAAGCTGTTGGGCATCAACTATGCGCGTACCGACGATGAAGGCAACACCTATCCCGACGCAGTCTTTACCGGTCCGATGGTGGCGCTGCTCGATCAGAACTCAGCCTCCGACGGCGACATCTTTCCCTACATGTTTCGTAAGGCGGGACTGGGGCCGTTGATTGGCAAACGATCGTGGGGCGGCGTGGTCGGCATTCAGGGTCGCGGGGCGCTGATCGACGGCGGCCAGGTTTTCGTGCCGGGCTCAGGACTGACCGACGAAAACGGCAATTGGGTTATCGAGGGTTACGGTGTCGATCCGGATATCGAAGTGGATAACGATCCGCAGTCGGAAATCGGCGGCCGCGATCCACAGCTCGAGCGGGGCATCGCCGAGGTGATGGCGAAACTCAAGACGCCGGTGAAACTGCCGCCGAAGCCGGCTGGACCAGTGAAGACGATCAAGTAATAACCTGGGAGCGCGGGCGTCCCGCCCGCAAATGAGCGCGTAGCGCGAACGTGTTCTGCTGCTTTCGTTACTGAGTGTCGCGCTGGCTTGCGGGCGGGACGCCCGCGCTCCCAGGAAGAGCTATCGCAAAAGCTATTACTTGAACGTCAACTTGCCGATGTGTCCGGCTGCGCCGGCGGCAAAGGCCACCGTCTGGCCGGGCGCGAAATTCAACGTGTCGAAGCCCGGACCAGCGAGCGCGGTCCAGGTGCGGCCATCGTCCGTCGAATAGTCCGCGCCAGCCGGGCCAGGGCCACGAGCATTCCTGCCGGCGTTCCCTTCCGGGTCTCAGGCAAGAAGGCGATCACAGAACGAAAGCCGCTTAGACCTTTCACCAGCGTCCACGTGACCCCGCCGTCGCTGGTCACCGCGAGATTGTCGCCGGCATCGTTCTCCTTCTGGTAATCACCACCGACGACAGCGCCGTGTTTCGCGTCGCGAAAGGCCACCGAAAAATCCCGGCCGATGCGCCCGTGACCAGTGGCGTTTCGGCAATCTGCCACGATGTGGCCGCGGTCGGCTAGTGCGCAGCACGCGCGCTTTTGCGCCGGCGCCGGTACCGATCCACGCGTAAGACTTCCCAAACACGGCGACGTTTGTACCGCTAGCCGCAAACGCGCCCTCATTCTCAAGCGCAGGCGGCAACGCACTCGCGGGCACCCGGACCCAGGTCCGTCCGCCATTCTCGCGTAGTCATGATGCAAAACTGACCGTCAATCGAGTCGCCGAAGACGATGCCGTGGTTCTGGTCCCAAAAAGACATCGCGTCGTAGAAGGCCTTTGGATCATCATTCTTGAATTGCAGCGCCCAGGTTGTGCCGGCATCGGTCGTCTTGTAGATGCGGGACGCGGGACGTTGCCGATACTCAGAACGTAGGCCGTGTCGGCGTCAACGGCGTCGATGTCTCGAAAGTCGAGAACCCTCTGAAGTCACCCTAGAGTTTCTTCCAGGTCGTGCCGCCATCGGTGGTGCGCAGCACGGTGCTGTCCGCGCCACTCGCCCAGGCGACGCGGTTGCTGACGGCACTCACGCCACGCAGTCGCGCCGAAACGCCGCTGGTTTGCACCGTCCACTGGGGCGCAGCCAAGAGAGAAACGGCGGCGAGCAGGAGAGAACTTTCATCGTTTAGTTCCTTTGATTGGCCGGACGAAGCCTGGTCCGGGATTGCCGACATTAGCAAAGGTTCGCAGTAATCAGGCGTCCCAGATCTTTGGCCGCCACCACTGCACCCGGATTCTGAGCGTTAGCGCCGCGGTAGATGCAGAAACCTGGCGACGCGTGCTGCCCGGTCGATTTTTGCCGACGAATTCAACCTGCACCTTGCTGTCTCTAATCCGGAGCGGCCAGGCAAACGTGGCGTCATGCCAGTGGACCACCAAATCAGGAAGCGGATTGCTCAGCGCCTTTGCCGCAGTCGCCGCGGTGCGGGTGACGTTCTCGACCAGCAACTCGCCCATCTTCGGTGGCTAAGACCAGCAACATCTCTTTCCAGCTGCTCGCAAGTCCGCTCGTAGTCGGCGAGCGGGACACTCCCTGCGCTTCCCGTCCGGCAAGGTTAATGCGAATCCAGCCATACTGATCGGTTGGCAGGGAAAAGGCGCGGGTGTTGGCCCAGTCGTATGCCGGCAGCATCGTGGGGGCGGGCCAGCTTGTGCGTTGCCACTGCCGGCGTCAGTCTGTAGTAGAGTTGCTTGACTGCTTCAGGAGTATGTCGCTTGGTGGCGGCGAACATTGTCAGCGCACGCTTGCTCCACGATTGCGAACGCAGGGCCGCCAAACGAGAGAAACCTCGCTCGCAGAGTAGTGGACCAAGAAACGCCGGGAAGCCGAGTGCCGGCCGCATACCGTGCAAAGGCAAAAACCAGCACCGTAGCTTCGCTTCCCACCGCCTGGATGAGACCGGCGATCGCTTGATCCACAGCGCAGTAGACATCTTTCAGATAAGGCTTCGGACTGCGTCCACCAATCAGCTCGCGGCTGCTATAGATCGGATTGTCGGCGTCAATGGTATGCCACATTTGATGACCGGCGTGATGCGCCTCAGGAAAAACCAGCAGCGCCAATCGGGGTTTAGTTTCGCTGATCAGGCGCGCCGCCAACGCGCCCCGCAGTCGCACCCCTCGACGCAAGCCGCGGTCAACTCCTTCAAATTTCGTTGACTATCCGGCGTGGTGTCAGCAAAGCGATTGGCCGAGAGCGGATGTGCGGGCGAATGCGTCACTAGCTGACGAACTTCCGGCGGGCCGCCCTGCAGACCTGCACCCGTCGAATCGTGTGCCCACCATTCGCAGACTTCAAACCCGTTCGAGACTCCGACGGGCAGCGCGAACGGCACATCGAAAATTCCGATCGGAACTTCCCGCTGCGCCAACGGCTTCCAAAAGGTGTCAGTTGGCGCCCATGGTAACGGCTCAAGCTCATCGTCGCCGGACGCCAGTTCCATCTCGCTGTACATGCCATGCACGTGCGGTCTTCGCCGGTCATGAACGTCGGCCAGACGGTGCCGCTGCCAACGTTTGCGGGAGAGTGCACGCTGAGCCAGGAGCCTGTTTGCAACAACGAACCCAATGCCGGCAGCTCTGTTTTCATCGATGAGCTGCCTGACAAAGGTGGCTTCAGCGGCGTCGATGCCGATGGCCAACACGCGCGTCGTGTTAGCGGTATTCATCAAGCAACTCCTGCGGGTTGACCCAGAGTTCGCGCGGCGGCAGATCGAAGACAGGCTTCAACCACGGCCATAGTTTGCAGGTTATCCCTGCCGCTTGAGTCGGGTTCTTCGCCGGCGATCAGCGCACGCTCGAGCTGGTTGAGCAGAATTCTCTCTTCTGTGAACCGGCGCGGCCCGCGCGTCTTACCGGCCGCGGCAACTTTCCCTTCTCACAAAGCAACAGCCAGCGCTGAAACACGTGCAGAGTGGCCCGCTCACCGACGAAGCGCAGATAGAAATTCCTGCCCGCGTTCGAAGAATAGCAACAGACGTAATCGGAACGAAGCATAT
>ERZ1370068.9599-contig-8365_pt1 | contig 33807 bp, 32 predicted proteins | sample MGYA00561227_ERZ1370068 | MGnify/ENA primary metagenome ERZ1370068 (study PRJEB38410, sample SAMEA6850437) | metagenome | study: Metagenomic assessment of the ecological functions of the soil: analysis of the soil microbiota associated with the...
GATGTACTTCGTTCAGTTGCAGCTGTTGCTCGTCGATCGGCTGCGCGCGCGGGGCGTGAGCGTGCGCAGCGTCGTCTTTCGAGGGCGCGCACGAGTGGCCGGATCCGCTGTTCGACGCGCGGCGTCCGGAGTTCGTGCGGTCGGTGGGGGCGGAGTGATGAGGCCCTGGCGCCAGCTCTGGCCGCCGGGCGCTGGACGAACCCGCATCGTCCTCCCGGGGGCCGCTGTCGGTCATCCGCAGCGCAGCGCGCTGGCGCCGCAGCACACGGCCATCATCTTCTACGGGCGCGAGGTCAGCCTCGCGCGAGCTGGACGACGCGTCCGACCGCTTCGCCGGCTGGCTGCGCGCGCGCGGCCTCGAGCCGGGCGACCGCGTGGCGCTGTACCTCGAGAACTGCCCGCAGTTCGCGATCGCGTACATGCGGCTCGCTCAAGGCCGGCTGCGTCAACGTCTGCCTCAACCCGATGCACAAGGCGCTGGAGCTCCAGCAGGACCTGCGTGGACTCCGGCGCGCGGGCGCTCGTGTCGTCGGACCACGGGTACGCCGCGGTCGAGCGCGATCCGCGAGCGCGACCGACCTGTGCGCCGTCGCGCTCACGTCCTACCGCGACTACCTGCCCGCGCGCACCGACGCTGCCGGTGCCGCCCAGCTTCCCGGCTGCCGGTCGAGACCTTCGCCGCACGGAGTCGTTCGCCGCCGTCGCCAGCGAGCGCAGCCGCTCGCCGTCCCGAGCGCGCGCGCTCGACGGACACCGCGCTCCTGCAGTACACGTCCGGCACCACCGGCGCGCCCAAGGGCGCCGAGATCACCCACGGCAACATCGTGGCCAACTGCGAGCTGCAGCGCGTCTACATCAGGGCCAGCGACGACGACGTGGTGCTCGGCCGTGCTGCCCTGGTTCCACATCACCGGCATGGAGTGCCAGCTGAACCTCGTCGACGTACCTGGGCACGACGCTGGTCGCGCTGGGCCGCTTCGACCTGGAGACCGTGCTGGCGGCCATCCAGCGCTACCGGTGCACGGCCACCACGCTCATCACGACCGTCAACGTGGCGATCGCGCAACCATCCGCGGCACCAGGACTACGACCTCACGCTCGCTGCGGCCTGCTGCTCGGGCGGCGCTCCGGTGCCGCAGGCGGTGGCCGAGCGCTGGGAGGCGGTCACCGGCTACAAGATCGTCGAGGGCTACGGCCTGTCGCGAGACCACGGCGCCCACGCACATCAACCCGCCGCACCGGCCCGAAGTACGGGACGGTCGGCCTGGCGCTGCCGCTCACCGACGTGCAAGCTCGTGGACCTGGAGGACGGCGTCACCGAGGTCGCGCTCGGCGAGGCCGGGCGAGGTCGTGGTGCGCGGGCCCATGGTGATGAAGGGCTACTGGCGCCAGCCGGAGGCGACCAGCGGAGGCGCTGCGCGACGGGCTGGCTCGCGACGGGCGACATCGGGACGCTTCGACGACGAGGGCTACCTGCGGATCGTGGAGCGCAAGAAGGACCTGATCAAGGCGTCGGGCTACAGCGTCTACCCGGCGGAGGTGGAGGCGGCCTCTACCGCCACCCGGCGCGTCGCTGAGGCGGGCGTGGTCGGCGTGCCGGACGAATACCGCGGCGAGGACGTGGTCGCGTTCGTGGTGATGCGCCCCGAGTTGACGGGAAGGGCGCCAGCGAGCCCGAGCAGGTCGTCGAATGGGCCCGCGAGCAGATGGCCGTGTACAAGGCGCCACGCCAGGTGCGGTTCGTCGACAAGCTCCCGCGCACCGCCAGCGGGAAGGTCCTGCGCCGCGCGCTGCGCGACATGGCCCGGCCGCCGGCTTGACTTCCGCGCCCCCGATGGCGCAATGGGCCGCGCCCTCCTTCATGGGGGCGATTCCGATGCCTGGCCGCGGCGGTGCGCTTCCTGTACTGCGAGGGACCACTCCCGTCACCCACCCGGGCACCAGTCCGTTCCAGATCAAGGGTGAGTTCTGGCAAGCAGATGGCAGCCGCCGTGCAGCTACCACGACGCGCAGAGCGGAGGCGCGGTCACGCGCATCCTCGCGCGCGAGGGAGCCTGACCGCCTTCTGGGAGCAGCGGTCCCTTCCTCTCCTCCGTCGCATCTACGACGCGTTGCCGCTGCCGCGCCTCATGATGGCCATCGCGGAAGCGCGTGATCGCGCGACTGCGTGAGTTGACCGACCAAGATGGGGCGGGCGGCCGTCGAGGCGCAGATGAGCGGGTGTCTACGGCGAACCTGCTGCGGCCGATCAACACCCGACGAACTTCTGCCGCCCGCTTCGAGCAGCTGATGAAGCACTTCTACAACTTCGCGCCCATCACGGCCACGCCGGTGGATAGGCGGAGCGCGCGTCGTGCGCGAAGGGCGTGCCGCTCTGCCTGGCCGAGTGGTGGGCGCTGGTGACGCGGGGTTCGCGGAGGTGCGCGCTGACGGTCAAGGCAGCGATGGACGGACGTTCGACTGGCGGGTGGCGCCCCGCGGCCAGGACCGCGAGGGTGCACTGCGGACCGTCATCTGGGACGTGCGCTGGAAAGAGCCGGCGGCCCGCGCATGATCGCCCGCCTGGCGCGCCGGGCGTTCGCGTTCCGCGGCCGCGCCGCCCGCGGCGCCTTCGGCGCGGCGCGCTGCTTTCGGTCCTCGCGTTCGTCGTGCCTTGATCGGCGCTTCGAGGCCTGGTCTCGGCCGCAAGGCCTCCTGGCCGCTGCTACCCGCCCTTCCTGCTGGCCGCGGCGGTCCCTGGCCACGCGGCGGATGCACGACCGCGGGCGCTCGGCCGCCTGGCTGCTGGCGGCGGCCGTGCCCGTCCTGGGACCGCTGTGGCTGCTGGTCGAGCTCGGCCTGCGCAAGGGCACGCCGGGCGAGAACCCGTACGGCGCCGACCCGCTGCAGGATCGGCGACTACCTGACTGTGCGCACCGAGGCGGGGCTCGCGGGCCAGGAGGACGACCGCATCGTCAACGACGTCACCCAGCCTCAACCCGGTGCGCGGTGCTGGGCGATCGCCGCGCCGACCACGCGTCGAGGAGGTGCAGGAGGCGCTGCGCCGCAGCCACCGGGCCGGTGTCGATCGGCGGCGGCCACTTCAGCATGGGCGGCCAGACCGCGAGCCCGGGCAGCCTGCACCTCGACATGCGCACGCATGAACCAGCGTCGTCTGAGTTCTCGCCGCAGCGACAGACGATCCGCGTGCAGGCGGGCGTGCGCTGGTGCGACATCCAGCGCTTCGTCGACCCGCACGGGCTGGCGGTGAAGATCATGCAGACCTACGCCAACTTCACGGTCGGCGGCTCGCTCAGCGTGAACGTGCCACGGCCGCTACGTCGGCCTGGGACCGCTGATCCTCTCGGTGCGCGCCATCAAGCTCGTGCTGCACGAGCGGCGAGCGTGGTCGAGGCCAGCCGCGACCGAGCACTCCGAGCTCTTCTACGGCGCGATCGGCGGCTACGGCGGCGCTCGGCGTGATCGTCGAGGCCGAGCTCGACCTGGCCGAGAACACGCGCGTCGAGCGGCGTCGCGCGTGAAGCTGCCGCCGAGCGACTACGCGGCGCACTTCCGCAGCACGGTGCGCAACACGCCCGGACGCCGTGTTCCACAACGGCGATCTCTACGCGCCGCACTACGAGACGGTGCGCTCGGTCACCTGGGTGAAGACCGAGCGAGCCGGTCGACGACGCCGTACCGCCTGCAGCCGCACCGCGCGCGCCTATCCGCTGCGAGCAGCTACTTCCTGTGGGCGATCTCGGAGACGCCGTTCGGCAAGTGGCGGCGCGAGTTCGCTGATCGACCCGCTGCTCTACCTCGGCACGAAGGTGCACTGGCGCAACTTCGAGGCCGGCTACGACGTCGCCGAGCTCGAGCCGCCCGTCGCGCAAGCATCGCACCTACGTGCTGCAGGAGTACTTCGTGCCGGTCGAGCGGTTCGACGAGCTTCGTGCCGAAGATGGCCGAGATCTTGCAGGCGCCACCGGGTCAACGCGCTCAACGTCTCGATCCGCCACGCGATGCCGGACCCCGGGTCGCTGCTCGGCCTGGGCGCGGCAGCGAGACCTTCGCGTTCGTCGCTCTACCACAAGCAGCGCACGCGCGAGAACGCGCGAGAGCCGCGTCGGCGTCTGGACGCGCGAGCTGATCGACGCGGCGCTGGCCGGTCGGCGGCACCTACTACCTGCCCTACCAGCCGCACGCGACGCCTCGAGCAGTTCCACGCGCGCCTATCCGCGCGCGCAGGAGCTGTTCGCGCTCAAGCGGCAGCTCGATCCCGAGCTTCCGGCTGCAGCAACGTGCTCTGGGACACGTACTACGCGCCTCGCTCGCAGCCGCGGTGCCGCCGAGCGCGCGGGCCGCGTCGCGAGTTCCACTCTGATCTACGCGGCGACGTCCGGTGGCCGACGCCTTCTACCGGTTCCTGCAGAACGTCTACTCGCATCTTCCCGAGGACCGCTTCCACACTGCTCATCAAGGAGGCGCCTGCGCCGCGCACCGGGACGACGAGGCGATCTACCGGCTATCTGCAGGCCAGCTCCCGAAGATCAAGCCGTTCCTGTCGGAGCTGTTCTACGCGCTGCCGTCGCTCGCCAAGCAGAAGCGGGAGATGGCGCGGCAGACGCGTCGAGCTGCTGGACCGCGTCGCGGACCTCGACGGCTACGTCGAGATCGGCACCACCGGCGCGCTACGTGCGCGAGCGCTGCGCAAGCACGTGCGCATGACCGGTCCGCTGGTGCTGGTGCAACGACGTCGCGCCGACGCTACTCGCCGGTGGACGTCGTGGAGCGCGGCCGGCTGCGCCAAGGCTCGGCGCGTTCGTGCCGCTGGACGACTACGCGCCCGATCCCCGCCGAGCGCGTGCCGACGACGCAGCGTCGACCTCGTCGACCTGCTACATCGGGCTGCACCACATCGCGCCGGAGAAGCTGGAGCGCGTTCGTCGCCTCGATCGCGCGCATGCTGCGGCCGGGCGGCACGCTGGTCCTGCGCGACCACGACGTCACCACGCCGCCATGGACGCGTTCGTGGCCGCTCGCGCACACCGTCTTCAACGCCGGCCTGGGCGTTCCCTGGGAAGTGAACCGCCGGGAGCGCCGCCACTTCGCGCCCATCGCGACCTGGGTGAGCCGGCTCCACGGCGGCCGGCTTCCGCGACGCTGGCCAGCGGCTGCTGCAGGCGCACGACCCGTCGGACAACACGCTGATGGCGTTCGTGAAGGGCGGATCCGCTTCGGCCGAGTCGGCCGCTTGAGAACGCGGGCGGCGCTCGCGCCGGCCCTGGCCCTGCCGCTGGCATTCGCGCTCGCGGCGGGCGCGGCCGCGCAGCCCGTCACACCCGAGGCCCTGCGGCGGAACGAGGAGCAGACATACCTCACGTTCCCCGAGTGGTACCTGGTGGAGCCCCGCGGAGTACGCGGCGTTCGTGAAGCACAGCCCGCCCAGCGAGTTCCCCTTCTTCGGGCACCTGCGCCAGTTCTGGTCCAGCTACCGGCGCGTGTACCAGGCGACGCGCGACCGCCCGCTGAACACCGAGTACCACGTGATGATCGTGGTCATCGGCGTCAGCACGACCGTGGAGTACGCGCTGCGCTCGGCGTACGAGAACGTGCTGGGGACGGCTGAGCGGCCTGGCGGCTGCCTACGGCGCGACCGCGGAGGACCGGCTGGCCGCGCGCGTGGCCCAGGACTACGTGGACTTCATCCGCGACCGTCCCTGGTACGAGTTCGACTTCGTGACGCCGCTGCGCGAGCTGCGGCGCGGAGCCCGGGCTCGGCCCGGGATGGTCCGCAAGTGGAGCGACGGTACGCGCTGACGACGGAGTAGTTCCGTCAAGGCCGCGCGTACGCGTGGCTCATCGGCCGGGCAGCACGGCCGCGTACGGAGTCGAGGCGACCACGACCGCGGTGCAGGTGGACCGCCTTCCCGACGGCATCGAGGCCGAGCTGCCGCGCCTGGCCGTGCTGGAGCGGCTGGCGGACGGCTCCGCGCTGGTCACGGTGCCCCGCTACGACGACTTCAAGGACCACGCAGCGGCCCTGGCCGCGCGCGGCGCCAACTTCGTCGAGATCGCGGGGAACCGCTCGGTGATCCTGCTGAGCGCGCTCGTCCCTTCGGGCTGGCGCTCGCCGGTCGCGGACACGCGGCCCCTGTTCACCCAGCCGCTCCTGACGCAGCCGGGACGCGAGCGGGTGGTGCTGGTGGTCCCGGTGGCGCACCTGGCGGACGCGCTGCGCGCGCTGGCCGAGGACGGAGAGCTCGGAGCACGTCTATGACTACTGAGCGCTCCTGATGGCGCTGCTCCGCGGGATCGTGCGCTGGACGCTGCGCATCCGGGCTCAGCCTGTTCGTGGTCGCCGCGGTCGCGCTGCGCCATGATGCGGTGGCAGGCGGGACGGCGCGAGACGGTGTCGGCGGGTGCGTTCGGCGCCGCGGTCCGGCCGTTTCGTGGAAGGCGCTCGACGTCGAGCTGTTCGTGCAGGAGCGGGGCGACCCGTCGCGACCCGCCGTCGTGTTCGTGCACGGCACCGGCGCGTGGAGCGAGACGTGGGTTCCCGCGATGGACGCGGTGGCGGCCGCCGGGTTCCACGCGGTCGCGCTGGACCTGCCGCCCTTCGGGTACTCGCAGCGGCCCGACCCGCCGCGCTACGACAAGCGGGAGCAGGGCCGGCGCATCGCGGCCCTGCTGGACGCGCTGGGCCTGCAGCGGCCGACCCTCGTCGGCCATTCGTTCGGAGGCGGTCCGACCGTCGAGGCCGTGCTGGTTGCGCCCGAGCGCCTGCGCGCCCTGGTGCTGGTGGACGCGGCGCTCGGGATCCGCGAGGCCGGCCAGGCGCCCGCCGAGGGCCCGCTGCCGGTGCGCGCGTTCTCTGGCCGCGCGACCGCTTCGCGACGCGGTGGTGGCCACGTTCGTGAGCAACCCGCGCTTCACGCGACGGCTGCTGCAGTCGTTCGTGGCCGATCCCGCGGTCGCGACCGACGAGCGCGTCGCCGTCTACCAGCGCCCGCTGACGGTGCGCGGGACGACGCGCGCGTTCGGCGAGTGGCTGCCGGCGCTCCTGCTGCCGGACGCGCGCGCGCAGCGAGGACCCGGCGGAGTACGCGCGGCTCCGGCTGCCGCTGGTCGCGCTGTGGGGCGAGCGCGACACGATCGACGCCGCTGGCGCGGGACGGCGGCTGGCGGGCCTCGTTCCCGGCGCGCGGGCTGGTCGTGCTGCCCGACATCGGGCACATCCCGCAGATCGAGAACGCCACGGCGTTCAACCGCGCGCTGGTCGGCGCGCTGGGCGCGCTGCCTTAGTCGCTTCCTGCCAGGAGCGCTCGACCAGCGCGGCCACCTTCGGCCCAGTCGAGGCCGCTGTCGAGCCTCACGCCGACCCACCCCTGCTTGCCCACGTAGGAGGCACGAGAGAAGTGCCGGGGCTCGGACTCCACGAGCGCGGCCTGGACGCCGGACTCGGCCTTGCACCAGATGGCGACGTGGCCGCTGCCGTGATGGTCGTTGTCGACGGTGACGAACACCTTGCCGCCCGCGAAGAACGTGGGCTCGCCGTGGGAGAGCTTCTCGCTGGCGCCGGGCAGCGCCAGCGCGATCCTGCGCATGCGGGCGATCAGGCGCGGCGCGCCGGGCCGCCCTCTGCGCCCCGAGTTGATGACCGCGGCCACGAGGCGGCACTGTAGCAAACACCAACGGGCGGCGCCTCAGGGACGCCGCCCGCGTCACGGCCTTCGAGCCGGCTAGCGGACCGGCTGTGGCTCGTCGAAGAGGAAGTCGTCCATGATCACCGAGGTCGTTGGGCCCGCCCTCGGTCAGGTCCTTCACGCCCGCGGCCACGACGCCGCGGCCCGAGGTGATGCGGACGCGGGTCACGATCTTGCCGTCGAACGTCACGCCCAGGAACGAGAACGAGCTGCCGGCGGCCCGCACCGGCGCCTCGAAGCGGCCCAGCGAGCCCGCGGCGCCGAAGAACTCCATGGTCGCCGAGTTGGGACGGTCCACGTCGGAGAAGACGACGCCGAAGCCGCGCACGGAAGCCGCGTCGGAGCCGCCAGGCACGCGGAACTCCACGTCCACCACGTTGCTGCCCGCGGCCAGGAACGTCTTGCGCGGGCTGAAGGCCGCGAAGTCCTGCGCGAGCGAGGAGTCGAGGTCGGCCACGTTGTTGTCGCTGACGCGGAAGCCCGCGCCGGGCGTGGTGAACACGACGCCGCGCACGCGCGCGCGTGTTGAAGAAGTCGCCGGGGAAGTCGTCGGTGTTGGTCAGGTTCGCCGGAACGCCGTCCCAGTTGATTTCCCGCCGTCCGGCCGCCTGCGAGCCGGCCGCGCCGCCGTTCGAGGGGTCGCCCAGGACGCCGCGGAACTCCGACACCGCCGCCGTGATGTCGCCGCTGCCCGTCACGATGCGGGCCGGCGTGGGCATCGTCGGAGTTCGTGCCGCAGCCGCTGCCGCAGGCCATGCTCCCGCCGCGAATGCGGCGATCATAAGAGTCCGGAACGTCTGCATGAGTCCTCTCGTTATCGCGCCCGTCGTCGGGCGGTCGCGAATCCATACGGGACCGTAGAGGACGATGTTGCGTTCCGGTCCGTATCCATGCGGGTTTCAGGCCAATTACGGGTCGCCGCACCGACGGAAGTGGGGGCGCCGACCGGACGAAAGTCAGGTGTGGCTGATCGCGGGCGCGCGGCGACCGGATACGATCGGACGGCGGGCGGCCCAGCGCGAACCGGTCCGCTGAAGCCGTTGGAGCGAACCAGCCATGCAGATCCAGGACGTACCCTTCACCACGACGGACTGGCAGGCCGTGCCGGCCACGCAGCGGCCGGGTGCGAGCGGCACCGCAACCTGGCGCACCTTCGAGCGCGGCAACGTGCGCGTGCGCATGGTCGACTACAGCCCGGGCTACGTGGCCTGACCACTGGTGTCGCCGCGGCCACGTGCTCCTCGTCCTGAGGGCGAGCTGGAGACGGAGCTCGACGACGGCATCGAAGGTCAGGCTCGGCCCCTGGCGCGAGCTACCAGGTCGCCGACGATGCGGGCGCGCACCGCTCGTCGACCGCGACGGAGCGAGGCTGTTCATCGTCGACTAGGCGTGCCGTGGCCGGGGGCCGCGGTTCCAGGAGGAGGAACATGTCCAGGTTGCGCTTCCGCATCTCGATGTCGCTCGACGGATACGTGGCTGGACCCGACCAGAGCCTCGCCAACCCGCTGGGCGTGGGCGGGATGCGACTCCACGATGGGTGCTGCCGCTCGCGGTGGTGGCGCCGGGAGCAAGGCATGGAGGGCGGCGAGACCAACGAGAGCTCGCGCGTGGTCGAGGAGCCGACGACGAACATCGGCGCGACCCATCATGGGGCGCAACATGTTCGGCGGGTACCCGGGGAGTTGGAGGACGGACGACCCGTGGGAACGGCTGGTGGGGACCCAACCCGCCGTACCACCATCCGGTGTTCGTGCTCACGCACCACCGCGCGCGCCGCTGCCGATGGAGGGCGGCACCACGTTCCACTTCGTCACCGACGGCATCGAGTCCGCACTGGACCAGGCGCGCCGCGCGGCCGGCGGAGCGGACGTGACACTCGCGGGCGGCGCGAAGGCGGCCCAGCAGTACCTGAAGGCCGGCCTCGGTGGACGAGATGGACATCAGCCTCGCGCCCGTCCTGCTGGGCGCGGGCGAGCGGCTGTTCGACGGCGTGGACGACTCTGCACGGGCTCGCGCTGGTCCGCACGGTCGCGGCGCTGATCGTGACGCACCTCAAGCTCGCGCGGGCTGACGGGGCCTGCTGAGCGCGTGGCACCCGGCCCTGGCCCGCGAGGTGCTCCAGCCTCGCCGGCGGCGCGCCCCGCGCGGCCCATCGGAGGCCTCGAACATGATCCCTGCCCTGTTGCCGCTGCTCCCGGCGTTCGCGCAGGAACCCAGCCCGCGTCCGGATGCCGCGCCGCGCGCGGACCAGGACGACCGCGACGACGAGGACCAGCCCAGCCGGCCCGAGCGGGCCGCCGAGCCCGACAAGGCGAAGGCGGACGGGAAGGCCGCCAAGGACAAGGAGCCGGAGAAGCCGGAGGAGCCGCCCGTCGTCACCACGCACGAGCTGCGCCTGGGCGCGAAGGTGCTCCGCTACAAGGTCACCGACCGGCTTCATGCCCCTGAAGAACGAGGAGGGCAAGACCGAGGCGCGCATCTTCTATATGGCCTACGTGGCCGACCGCACCGGCGGTCCCTCGACGCGGCCGCTCATGTTCTCGTTCAACGGCGGCCCCGGGTCATCCTCGGTGTGGCTGCACCTGGGCGCGCTCGGCCCCAAGCGCGTGAAGATGATGCGACGACGGCCGCTGCCCGCGCCGCCCTACGAGCTGGTGGACAACGACCTGACGCTGGCTCGAGTTCACCGACCTCGTGTTCATCGACCCGGTGGGCACGGGCTACAGCCGGCCACCGAGAAGCCGGAGCCAGGCAAGAAGTACTGGGGCGTGCAGGGCGACATCCAGTCGGTGGGGAGTTCATCCGCCTCTACCTCACGCGCCAGGAGCGCTGGGCCTCGCCGCTGTTCCTGGTCGGCGAGAGCTACGGCACCACGCGCGCGGCGGGCTGTCGGGCTACCTGGTCGAGAAGGGGATCGCGTTCAACGGCATCGTGCTGGTCTCGTCGATCCTGAACTTCCAGACCGCGCGCTTCGCGAAGGGCAACGACCTGCCCTACGCGCTGTTCCTCCCCACGTACAGCGGCGATCGCCTGGTACCACAAGAGGCTGCCGGCCGACCTGCAGGCGCGCCCGCTCGAGGACGTCCTGGGCGAGGTCGAGCGCTGCGCGGCCACGGACGTACACGGACGCAGCTGCGCGCAGCGGCGACGCGCTGAGCGCGGCCGAGCGCCAGGCGGTGGCCGACAGCGCTGTCCCGCTACACCGGGCCTCGACGCCGAGTACCTCGACAACAGCGACCTGCGCATCGAGATCCAGCGCTTCGCAAAGGAGCCGCTGCGCAGCGAGAAGCGCACGGTCGGCCGCCTCGACGGCCGCTTCCAGGGCATGGACTCGTGCTGGCGGCCGGCGAGCGGCCCGACTTCGACCCCAGCATGGCCGCCATCCGTCCGCCCTACACCGCGATGTTCAACGACTACGTGCGCCGCGAGCTGGGCTTCAAGTCCGACCTGACGTACCACATCCTCGGCGGCGGCATCGGCGCCTGGGACTGGGGCTCGGCCGGCAACGGCTTCGCGGACGTCAGCGAGCCGCTGCGCAGCGCGTTCGCCGAAGAACCCGCACATGAAGCTGTTCGTGGCCTCGGGCTACTACGACCTCGCGACGCCGTACTTCGCGACCGCAGTACACGCTCAGCCACCTGGGGCTGGACCCGTCGCTGCGGTCCAGCGTCAGCACGGGCTACTACGAGGCCGGCCACATGATGTACATCCACAAGGGCGAGCTGGCGCGGCTCGCACAGGACGTCGGCGCGTTCGTGGCCGCGGCTCCTCGCGCGCCTAGCTAGCGGAACGAGCGGGCGAACGCGACGGCTTCGGGGATGTAGTCGTCCGGCGGGATGAAGTGCCCGGAGTCCGGGTACACCATCCAGCGATAAGGCCGGCCCGCACGCGGACAGCTCCTCGAGGATAGCCACGGTCTCGCGCGTGGGATGCTGCGGTCCTGTCCGCCCAGCAGCCACAGGCCGGGCACGTCGAGGCGCTCCAGCGTGCGGCCGCGGGTCGAAGCCGGGCGGGCCCGTGAACTCGAGCAGGCGCTGCGACAGCAGCGTCGAACGGCACGGTCGTGCCCTCCGCCAGGTCGCTGTAGTAGATCTCGACACCGACCGGAACCGTCGGGCCCGACGACCAGGACCATGAAACGCACGCCGGGCGCGCGCTCGGCCGCGAGCGGCATGATCCAGCCGGCCTGGCTGATGCCCATGAGACCGATGCGGTTCTGGTCGATCTCCGGGCGCGTGCGCAGGAACGCGACGCCCGCCGCCATGTCGTCGGCCAGCTCGCCCAGCACCCGCGTCGCCGTTCGCGACGCCGACGCCTTCGAGTACGTGCCCGAGGACTCGCCGACGCCGCGCTTGTCGTAGCGCAGCACCGCGAAGCCGGCCTGGGTCATGCGCGACTTCACGGGCATCGCCTCGTCCTGCGTGGTGCGGCCGGAGCCATGGCCGAACACGATCGCCGGGAACGGCCCTGGCCCTGCCGGCAGGTCGAGCGCGTAGCTGAGGCGCACGTCGCCGCTCGGGAAGGTCAGCGCCGCTGGCGGCGGGAGCGGTCGGGTGCTCGCCCCGCCGCAGGCGCCGGCGAGCACGGCGAGGACGACCGCGGCCGTGGCGCTTCATCGGCGCGAATAGGTCGAGATCGAAGCGGACCGACCAGGTCGCGCCGCCGTTGCTCGTGATCTCTTCGGAAATAGCGGACGCGGTCGGAGCTCTGCGGCAGCCAGTTGAAGCGCTGGGTGGCGGTCTCGTACAGCCGCATCTGGCCAGTCCTCGAATCGTCCGATCAGCACCTGCCGGCCGCCGCGCTGAGTCGATGTGCACGTCTGGTGCCAGAGCCCGTCCAGCGCGCTCACGGAAGCCTCACGCTGCGGCCCTCGGTGTTGTTCGAGTCGCGGAAGCGCTCCTGGACCAGGCAGCCCGGCGCTTTCCCTGGAGATGTCGTCCCGGCCGGGCGCCGATGCGCGCCGGCGCTGAGTTCCACGAGCCAAGCCAGAAGTCGAACTCTTCCGACGTGGGGACACGCACGGAACGGTCGGGTCCGGCCAGCGCACGCCGTAGGTGCCTCCCGCCTCCGATGGGCGCGCTGGCGGTGTGCGCCCGGCGTCCACCTGCCCGGCCGCGAAGCGGCTGCCATCCGGAGGCCCTCGTGACGTGGATGCGCAGGTCGCCTTCGTCGCTGCCCGAGGGACGCAACGCCGGATCGTAGCGCAGCACCAGCGTGGCCGCGGCGGCGAAGTTGACGCGCAGCGAGGCCCCACCGCACGGCCGCGCCGGTCACCGGCGGACAGGTCGAGGCGGCACCGCCGGTCGCCGGCCTCCAACGTGATGGACGTCGTCGTCAGCGAGGGCGTTCGGCGGCACCACCAGTGAGGCCGCGCCGTTCATGACCGATCGCCGTCCCGCCCGCGGGTCCGATGGGAGTGCCGGCGCCGCCGGCGCCGGAGTGGCGGTCGCGCGCCGGAAGGGGCCGAGGGGCTGCTCCTCCGCCTCCGCAGCCCAGGCGAGGCTGCCAGCAGCGTGCAGGCCAGGAGCCCGGCGGCGTGGATCGGGTCGCGAGGCATGGGATCGGTTCATGGGCTCGTGGCTCCTCCTGGTTCGATGCGATGCCAGCCAAGATGGCGTGTACCGAGCGCTTTTGCGCCATGGGCCGGGGCTGGAAACGGGTGGGAGGAGTGGTGGAACTCGCATCCCCAGCCCGCAGAGGGCCCCGGCGCGGGCGCCTCGAGGCGCCGCCATGCAGGTGCTCAACATCGCGCCGTGGCTTCGACGGCGGCGCGACGAAGCGGAAGCCGCGGCTCCCGCTCGACGGCCCATCCGCTCGGGGACGTTCGAGATCGACATCGACTCCGGCGAGCTGCGCAAGTCCGGCGGCCTGGTCCGGCTGCGCCAGCAGATCGTTCCGCGTCCTTTCGCTGCTGGTGGCCGAGCCGGGCTGGGGTGCTCACGCGCGACGACCTGCGCCAGCGCTGTGGACGGACGACACGTTCGTCGACTTCGACCAGGGCCTCTAACTCCTGCATCAAGAGATCCGCCGCCCTGGGCGACAACGCGGGAGTCGCCGGTCTTCGTCGAGACCCTTCCGCGGCGGGCTACCGCTGGATCGGGCTCCGCGACGGCCATCGGCCCCGCCGTCGTCACAGCGCTCCCGAAGGAGCAAGCACCGATCTCGCACCTCGAGCGGCGTGGCCTCGCCCGGCTGCACGCGTGCGACGATCGGCGCCCTGGCGACGCTCGCCGCCTGGCTGGCCTGGGCGCGGCTCTGCTGCCGCCGCCGCCCCGCGCTGAGGGCAGCGTGACGTTCCAGCGCGGATGGGTCGACACCGCTCGCTTCGTTCCCGGCGGCGGGATCGCGTACGGCGCCACCTGGGAGCGGGCCCGTCCGCGCTGTACGAGGATCGACCGATCGGCGGACGCGCGGCGCCTCGACGTCAGGGACGCGCGCGGCTGCAAGCGGTGTCGGCCGCGCGGCGAGCTGGCCGTGCTGAAGGGGACGGGCTGTTGGCGCGGACGCCTCTCGCTGGAGGCGCCACCAAGAGACCTGCTCGACCGCGTCGTCTCCGCGGACTTCGGGCCGGACGGCCCGAGCTGGCCGTGATCCACTGAGTGGCGGGAGAGGGCGCGCGGCTGGAGTTCCCGGATCGGCCACGTGGTCGGTACGGTGAACGCGCCCGAGGTGCGCGTCTCGCCCGACAGCCGGCTCGTCGCGTTCGTCGACTATCCCGTCCACGACGACGACCGCGGCGTGGTGGTCGTCACCGGACCGCGCCGGCCAGCGCCGCTCGCTGGGCCCGTACTGGCCCGGCATCGACGGCATCGCCTGGTCGCCCCGCGGTGACGGGTGTGGTTCACGGCCACGACCGGCGGCGCGTACGCTGCGCGCCGTGTCGCCTCAAGGGCCGCGTGCGAACGCTGTTGCCCGCCGCCGGCGCGCGTGCGCCCGCGCGACGTCGCGCCGGACGGCCGCGTGCTGATCGAGCGCGCCACGTCGCGCGTCGAGTCGTCCTTCGTGGACGCGTCCGGCGGGCGCGACCTCGTGGTTCGACGCGTCCGTGGTGGCGGACCTGTCCGACGGACGGCTGGCCCTGCTGGCCGAGATGGGCGAAGGCGGGCGGGGCCCGGAGTACCGCGGCCTACTGCGCCCCAGACCGACGAGAGCACCCCGATGCGCGTGGGGACCGGCCCGCGACCGGCTCTCGCCCGGCGCGGCGCCTGGGTGCCGCCATTCCGTCGCGAACCCCGACCACCGACCGTCGCCTGCTGCCGCGAGGCGCGGGCGCGCCGCGCCGGTTCCGCGCCCAGGGCATCGTCGGGTTCGAGTGGGCCGACTTCACGGCCGACGGAGCGGCGGCTGCTGTTCGTCGGGAGGGAGCCGGACCGCTCCATGCGGGTCTGGATCGGCGGCCTCGACGGCGCCGCCCCCGCGCGCTGACGCCGGAGCGTCCGTGATCGGGCGCAACACGATCTCGCCCGACGGCCGCTGGCTGGTCGCGGGCTGTCCGCCGTACATCGTGCCTCTATCCCGATGGACGAGCGGGGACCGATTCTGCCCCTGCCGAACGTGGGCCGGTCCGCGCCGGTGTTCTGGAGCGCCGACGCGCGCTTCCTCTACGTGAGCGACCCGGACCCGGCCGGCGCGCGCATCGACCGGCTGGAGGTCGCGACCGGACGGCGCGCGCCCTGGCGGACCCTTGGTCCCTCCGATCGCGTGGGCTTCGTGCGCGTCGGGTCGCGCATGGGACGCTGGACGGCGCCGGCCGTCGCGTTCTCGACCGTGCGGAACCTGTCCGAGCTGTGCCACCGGTGACCGGCCTGCGCTGACCCCGTCTCTGTCATGGGCGGCGCCTGCGCTTGGCCGCGCCGCCGCCGACGCGCTAGAACTGGCTGGACGTGAGCACCGCCAAGGCCGATTCCGCCGCCGTCAAGCCCTTCCTGGAGCGGATCGCAGGAGGCGTCGTCGTCGTGCGACGGCGCCATGGGCGACGATGCTCTACGCCCGCGGCGTGTTCGTGAACCGCTGCTTCGACGAGCTCAACCTCTCGAACCCGGAGCTGGTGCGGTCGGTGCACCAGGAGTACGTCGAGGCCGGCGCCGACATGGTCGAGACCAACACCTTCGGCGCGCACCGCTTCAAGCTCGGGCCCGCACGGGTTCGAGGCCCAGGTCGCCAAGATCAACCGCGAGGGCGCGCGCGTCGCGCGCGAGGCGGCGCACAGGGCGCGCGCTGGTGGCGGGCTCGATGGGCCCGCTGGGCAAGCCGCTCGGAGCCCTTCGGCAACATCACGTTCGACGGACGCGCTGGACGCCTACCGCGAGCAGGCCGAGGGCCTGCTGGAGGGCGGCGTCGACCTCTTCCTGGTCGAGACCATGCCGTCGCTCGACCAGGCCCGGGCGCGCGTTCGAGCGCGGTGCGCGGCCTCAGCGACGCTGCCGATCGTCGGTCTCGCTGACGTTCAACGGAGGAGGGCACGACGTTCTACGGCGACAAGCCGGAGGACGTGGTGAAGCGCCGCTCGAGGACTGGGACGTGCCGTGGTCGGCGCCAACTGCAGCCAGGGACCGCAGCCGATGCTGGAGACGGTGCAGCGCATGGCCGCCGCGGCGCACGCGCATCAAGGTCTCCGCCGATGCCCAACGCCGGCGCGCCCGGCGATGGTGGACGGCCGCTACGTCTACTCTGCACGCCCGAGTACATGGCGCTCGCTACGCGCGGCGCTTCATCGCGGCCGGGCGTCAGCGATCGTCGGCGGCTGCTGCGGCACGACGCCCGCGCACATCCGCAACCTCGTGCGCTCGGTGCGCATGGTGCAGCCGGCGCGCGCAGGTGGTCGCGGTGGTGACGCCGGTGCGGCGCGCGAGGACGCCAGCGCCCGTCCCGCGCGAGGAGAAGAGCCCGCTCGCGCGCAAGCTGGGCAAGCAGTTCGTGGTGTCGGTCGAGCTGGACCCGCCCAAGGGCGCGGACCCGGGCCGGCATCGTGGACCGCGCGCAGTACTGCAAGGAGAACGAGGTCGACGCCATCAACGTGGCCGACGGCCCGCGCGCCTCGGCGCGCATGAGCGCGCAGTCGCTGTGCGTCCTCATGCAGAACAAGCGTGGGCGTCGACACGATCCTGCACTACACCTGCCGCGACCGGAACCTGCTCGGGCATCCAGTCCGGACCTGCTCGGCGCCTACGCGCTGGGCCTGCGCAACATCCTGGCCATCACCGGGCGACCCGCCCAAGCTCGGGCGACTATCCCGACGCGACCGCGGTCTACGACGTCGACTCGATCGGGCTCATCCGCATCATGGACCACCTCAACCACGGCTGCGACCTGGCGGGCAACCCGATCGGCCCGGCGCTCGGGCCTCCACATCGGCTGCGGCGCCGATCCCAGCAAGGCCGGACTGGGAGAAGGAGGTCCGCCGGCTCGAGGAGAAGGTGCAAGCGCGGGCGCCGAGTACATCATGACGCAGCCCGTCTACGACCCGCAGCACGGTGGAGACGCTTCCTCGTCGCTGATCAAGCACCTCAAGGTCCCGGTGCTCATCGGCATCCTGCCGCTCGTACTCGCACCAGCAACGCGGAGTTCCTGCACAACGAGGTGCCCGGCATGAGCATCCCCGAGGACATCCGCGAGCGCATGCAGCGAGGCCGGCTCCGGCGAGCAGGCCCACGCCGAGGGCGTGCAGCATCGCGCAGGAGGCGCTGCTGGCCGCGCCGCGAGCTGGCCCAGGGCGCCTACATCATGCCGCCCTTCAACAAGGTCGAGCTGGCCGTCCGCGTCATCAGAAGCGCTCGACTGAGGATCGATCCAACTCGCCCCGGGGCGAGGTTGCTTCAAGCATCGCTCGAGGTCAACCGACGTGGACCGGAGGGAGCTGCATGCGTGGCGACCTAGGGTTCTTTGCGATCGTTGCGGATGTCGGTGGCTGGGCCGTGACGAGCGCCGCAGCTACGGCTCTCATCGGGCCATTTCGACCTCCAGCCGATGCCAGCTGATTCTCCCGCCGTTTCGTCCCTGCTGGTTGCGCCAAGCGCGGTGGCCTACTGGCCGCGCGGCCAGTTGAGTGCCTGGCGCTCAGCTCGTTCCGGAACGAGTCGCGTACCACGGTCAGCCGCGGGTCGTCTTCGCCGAGGCCGGCCCAGGCGCGATGAGCGCCGCGACTCTTCTGGTCCTTCGTCCACGGCGGTCCGGCCGCGCGGCCCAGCGCGGCCAGGTGGGTCCGCAGCGCCTCCGCGGGCAGGCCCACCGCCTGGGCGCATCAGGCCTCCGCGTCGCGCTCCGGCACGTCCGCGAACGCGATCTTCCGGTCCGCCGCCGCGTCGCGCAGGACCTGCCGGAACACTCTCGCCCTCGGCCGCGTGGATGAGGGCGTGCGACGCCAGGATGGCCCGCGAGCGCGCCGAGCGGGCGCGGCTCCTTCCGCGCACGCCGCCGGCCGCGATCCGGTAGCCCGCGTCGCCCAGGTCCGATCCAGCCGCTCCAGCTCTGCTTCGCGCGCTTGCGCGAGTCCGCGACGCAGCGGTCCACGAGCCGCGTGGCTGGGCCAGCGGCATCGCTTTCGGCCGCGTGGAACGGCTGCTTCCCGACGTGATCGTCCGGTTCCGCCAGGATGAACCGTCGACGGTCGATCATCTCCGGCTTCGCCACCGGCCCCGCCAGCACCACCGCCGCGGCCCATCCCGAGTGCGGCGAGAACCCGACGGCCGCCCGCTGCAATCCCATGACGCCTCGGATCCTGGCACGGCGGCCGGCCAGGAGCGGTCTAGAATGCGCGCGGTTTCAAGAAGGAGGCGGACCATGAGGGGAACCTGGACGATCGCGCTGGCCCTGGCCGGGACGCAGCTCCTGGCGGCGGCGCCCAGACCCGCTGTGCCGATGCCTCCTCCGTTGCCGCCGGTGCGCGAGCAGGACCGCGATCCGCCAGGAGTGGCTCGAAGACGCGGCTCGAGCGCGGTGCTGCCCGGGCTCATGCGCAAGCACGGCGTCGCGATGTGGCTGGTCGTCTGCCGCGAGTACAACGAGGACCCGGCGCTTCTTCTCGCTGGTCGTCGCCCTCGGTGATGGCCGCCCGCCGGCGCACCATCCTCGTCTTCCACGACCGCGGCGGCGACAAGGGCGTCGAGCGGCTGGCCCTGGGCGGCGGCTCCAGCGGCGGGCTCTACCAGGTCTACCGCGATCCCGACAGCGGCGGGCGCGAGCTGTGGGGACCAGGGCCAGTGGGACGCTGCTGCGCAAGCTGGTCGACGAGCGCAAGCCGCGCACGATCGCGCGTCGACGTCTCGCAGACCCACGCCTTCTCCGGACGGCCTGCAGCCTGGGCGAGTGGGAGCAGCTCGAGGCCGCGCTCGGCCCCTGGACTCGCGGCGTGGTGCGCGCGGAAGGACCTGCCGCTCGACTACATCGACACCCGCGCTGCCGGAGATGCTGCCGACCTACCGCCAGATGATGGCATCGTCGCACGCGCTGATCGGCGCGCGCGTTCTCGAGCGAGGTCATCACGCCGGGCAAGACCACGACGGAGGACGTGGTGTGGTGGCTGCGGCAGCAGGCGTCAACGACATGGGCCTGGGCGAGTGGTTCCCGCCGTCCGGTCAGCGTCCAGCGGCGCCGGACGCAGGCGCGCGGCCAGCGCGCCTCGCCGACGACGCACGGCGCCCGTGATCCAGCGCGGCGACCACCTGCACACCGACTTCGGCATCTACGCGATGGGCCTCGCGACCGACACGCAGCACGTGGGCTACGTGCTGAAGGCGGGCGAGACCGACGCGCCGGCGGGGCTGCGCGCGCGCGCTCGCCAACTCGAACCGGCTGCAGGACATCGCTGATCGAGCGCATGAGCCGGGACGCACGGGCAACGAGGTGCTGGCCGACACGCTGGCGCGGCCATGAAGGCGGCGGGATCGACGGGCACCGTCTACACGCACCCGATCGGCGACCACGGGCACGGCGCGGGCCCGCTCATCGGGCTGTGGGACCGTCAGGAGGGCGTGCCCGGCCGCGGCGACGATGCCCATGCTGCCGTCCACCTGGTTCTCGATCGAGCTGCGAGGCGCGCACGCCCGTCGCCGAGTGGGGCGGCCAGGCGGTGCGCTCGGCCCAGGAAGGAGGACGCCGCCATCGATGCGAGGACGGCGCCATCACCTGGGTTCGCGAACGTCAGACGACGTATCACCTGGTGCGCTGACCCCAGGGACCCGTCCGGGACGAGGCCGGGGCCGCGCTCGAAGGCGAACCCGCGCGGACGCCGATTGCGTATCGCAGGGATGTGAGGCGCGTCCTGATCGGTGCCCTGGCGCTCGCGGCTGCCGGTGCGTGCATGCCTCCGGGTGGGGCGCGAGCGCGATCCTGAATCCCGCGCGCCGTCCGGCTCGTCGACGGGCCATCGCTCCCGCATCAGCCGTTCGCGGTCGAGGCGATGGGGTCGAGGCTCCGCGGATGGCTCTTTCGCGGGGCCGGTCCCAGGAGAGGGCCTGATCGTCTATCTGCACGGCATCGGCGACAACCGCCGCGGAGGCGGGCCCCTGGCCGAGCGGTTCGTTCCGCAGGGCTGGGACGTGCTCGCCTGCGACGGCCGGGCGCATGGCGAGTCGGGAGGAGTACTGCACGTACGGTTTCTTCGAGAAGCGTGACCTGGTCGCGGCGCTCGGCACGCTCGAGCACCGCCGCGTCGTGCTCTTCGGCAGCTCGCTGGGAGCAGCGGTCGCGCTGCAGGCCGCGCCGCTCGAACCGCGGGTGTGCGGCGTCATCGCGGAGGCGCCGTTCGCGAGCCTCGAGTCGATCGTGCGCGATCGCGCGCCCTGGTTCGCGACGAAGAGCGAGGTGGGCGGAGCCTTGCGGCTGGCCGGCGAGCGGGGCCGCTTTCGCGTGGACGAGGTCTCGCCTGAGGCCGCCGCGCGCGGGCATCCGCGTGCCCGTGCTCCTGATCCACGGTGCGGACGACCGCGAGACCGGGCCGGGCACAGCCGCCGCATCGAAGCGGCGCTGGCCGGCCCGAAGCAGCTCCTGCTGGTGCCCGGCGCAGCCACGGCGGCGCGCTCGCGGGGCCCGAGGCCTGGCGGGTGATCGAGGTCACTGGCTGGCGGCCCTTTGGTCGGGCGCGCCCGGGACCTCGAGCCGGTTGACGACCGTGCGCACGCCGAAGACGCTCCTGGCCTTGAGCTCGGCCAGGCGCTTGTCCTCGAGCCGGTCGACCACTCCGGCCAGGATGACGTCGCCCCGCTTCACGATGATGTGGATCGCGGCCGGGGCGATGGCCTCCATGCCGTAGAAGGGGCGTTCGGTCGACGGCGAACGGCTCCCGTCGGAGGCGCTCCGGCTCAAACCGTCGGTGCTGCGCGCGCGCGACGCCGCCAGCTGGTCGTCCCCGGTCCCGTAACGCGAGAGCGGTGAATCGCGGTAAAGATCGCGCGGTAGAGCTCGGTGCGGAAGCTTCTGGTCCGGGATGACGTTGGGAGCACCTCGATCCGGTTCGTGACCTTCTCGACCCCCTCGATGCGCTCGACCGTCTTCCCGGCCGCCTGCCGGAGCCGGCCTCGGTGGCGTAGCCGCCCAGGGTCACCATCCCCTTCTCGTAGTCGAACGAGATCAGGTCGAACACGGTGTACTGGGGCAGGCGCGCCAGCTCGCTGCGGATGTCCTGGACGGCGCGCGGCTCCTCCTGCGGCGAGGCGGCCGCGGCCCATCCCAGGGAACGCCAGGCGACGCAACGGCTCGAGACATCCACGCGACCTGCGGCTCTCCCCTAGAGACCAGGAGCGACCCGCGGGAGCGCGCAAGCCATGGCGAAAGATCAAGAACGAGGCGCGCCCCCAGCTGGATGCGCCGCATGTCGCGCGCGGTGCGGATCTTGCCGAACGTCGCGGGCGCGTTGAGCGCTGAGGCCGGGGTTCATGAGGTTGACGAAGTTGAACGCGTTCGTGGCCTCGGCCCGGAACTGCAGCGTCGATCGGCCCGCCGAGCCGGATGTCGCGGAAGAGGCCGAGGTCGACGTTGCGGTAGCCGGGGCCGTCGACGATGCTGCGGCCGGCGGTGCCGTCCGTGCCGATCGCCGGCTGCGGCGAAGGCCGCGCGTGTTGAACCACTGCTCGATCAGCTCTTCGCGCGGACGGCCGCTGATCGAGCTTGGGGTCGCCGATGAGGTCGGCGCGATCGGTGGTCAGGCCGTCGAGGTTGCGATCCAGCCCCGACGCTGATCGTGAGCGGCTGTGCCGGTCTGCAGCGTGACGATGGCCGAGACGGTCCAGTCGCTGAGCAGCGCCTTCTCGAGCGGCTCGCGTCCTTCGACGTAGTCGAGCTGCCAGCACGCCCGAGAGCCACGAAGCATGTGCGTGCGGTCGGACGTGGTCGCGCGCGCTCCAGCTCCGAGCCGGATCGAGTTCTGGACGGCCGGCAGCGCCGCCGCCTGGAAGTCGACGTCCTCGAGCGCGCTTGCCGAACGTGTAGTAGGCCTTGGCGGAGAAGTGCGCGCCGCGCCGCTCGGCGCTCAGCTGCAGGCCGTGGTAGTCGGTCGCGAAGATCGGACTCCAGGACGCGCGGCGGAGCCGATCGCGCCGGGCTGGTACGGCCGCCGCGCGTTCACGTTGGCCGCGGTCGCGGCCGGGGCGTAACACGGGGTAGTTGCTGGTCGACGCTGGCGGCGAGGTTGCGCCGAACGCGCCCGACGTACGACGCGCTCACGCTGAAGTGCTGCGGCAGATCTCCCGCTCGATCGGTCAGGTTGATCTGGTACGTGTAGCGGCCACACGAAGTCGAGCGACGGCCCGAACACCTGCGCCGGCAGCGTGAAGCGCGGGCTGCGCCGGCGTCGTAGAGGAACGGGAACGGGCCGACGCCGCCAGGCAGGTTGCGGTACGGATCGGACAGCGTGAAGACCGTCGGGAACGACTGGCGCACGGTGAACGGCTGGTTGTCGGCCGTCGTGTTCCACTCGTTGCCGGTGATGCTGCCGTAGAACATGCCGAAGCCGGCGCGGACCGCCGTGCGCCCGTCGCCGCTCGGGATCCCAGGCGACGCCGAGGCGCGGCGCGATGTTGTTGACAGTCGGTCTTGACGATGCCGCGGCTGACGCCGTCGTCACCGGGAACAGCAGGCCCTCCGGCGCCGTGGGTCGACACCGTGACTGCTGGCCAGGCACGTACGCGAGCTTGCGGTCCTGCGGATCCGTGTAGCGGGAACTGCAGGTCGTAGCGGACGCCCGAGGTTCAGCGTCAGCGCGCGGATGGACGCGGAAGTCGTCCTGCGCGAACAGCGCTGATGTACGCGCCGTTGTCCGGTCTTCCGGATGCGGCGCGTCCTGCGTCATCGTCGCCGGCAGGCCCAGCAGGAAGTCGGCGTAGGCGTTGCCCGTCTTGCTGCCGTTGAAGGTGAACACGCCGTAGTTGTCGAGCAGCGTGTCGTGGACGATCTTCTCGTACGAGACGTCGCCGCCGAGCTTGAACGAGTGGTTGCCCGTGGCTGATGCTGAGCGCGTCCTTGCACGCCGACAGTAGTCGCTGCCGGCGTCGGGGCCCGGCGATCGATCGTCTGCGCCGGTGAAGTAGCCGGTGACGGTGAGGCGCGGCAGCGTGGGATCGCCCTGGATCGTGAACGTCGAGTTGAGATCGCCGAGCGACGTCGTCGGGTTGTTGACGCGGCCGCCGAACTGGCGCATGTACGTCGCCGCGCAGCTGGTTGATCGTCGTCGAGCTCATGCGTCCAGGTGTCGCGCGAGGTTGAGGTTGTGCTGGGTCCAGCTGAAGTCGCGATCGACCCACGGGATGTTGCCGTTGGCGGTCAGCGGCTGCGTGTCCGTGCCCGTCTGGTAGAAGTAGCTGACGGCGAGCGCGTGCGACTGCGGACGAGGTGGTGGTCGAGCTTGAAGCGTGGCCTCGTCGGTGCTCGAGCGGGTCGGGGCGGCTGACCTCGAAGAAGTTGTTCGGCAGGTTCGGCAGCGGGACGTAGCTGGCTCTGGATCGGCGAGGGCCGCGCGGTCGAAGCGCGCCGACGGGATGATCCCGCCGGGGAAGGGGCTGGCCCGTGACCGGATCGCGCGGCTTGATGCGCCGACTGCGAGAAGTCGCCGGCGCGCTCGCGCGCGGTCGGCACCACCGCGGTGTTGCGGTAGTACGTCTCCTCCTGGCGCAGGCCCGAGTAGCTCGCGAAGAAGAACGTCTTGTCCTTCTGCGATGGGCCGCCGACGGCCGCGCCGAACTGGTTGCGGTCGAGCGGGTCCTTCGCCGACGGCGACGCCCGGCGGCGCCCAGCGCGGCGCGTTCAGGCTTCTCGTTGCGGAAGAACTCGTAACGCGGCGCCGTGGAACTGGTTGGTGCCGGACTTGGTGACGACGTCGACGATGCCGCGCCTGGTAGCGGCCGTACTCCGCGGCGTAGCTGTTGGTGATGACGCGGAACTCCTGGATCGCCTCCGGGTTGGGCGCCGGGTTGCCGGTGCCGCGCAGGCCCGCGGTGTTGTTGCCGCCGTCGAGCTGGAAGTTCACGCTGCCCACCTGCGCCGCGGCCCGGAGCCGTTGATGGTCGTGAGCTGCTCCGGCCCGCCCAGCGAGTTCGAGTGCGTCGTTGCTGCTGACGCCGCCGGTGATGCTCAGCAGCTGGTACAGGTCGCGGTTGACGAGCGGCAGGTTCAGGACCTCGTTCTGGCCCACCGTCCGCGACAGCGACGACGAGCGTCGTGTCGACGAGCGGCGCGTCCGCCACGACGGAGACGACCTCCTCGACGCCGCCCGGCCTCGATGGTCGCGTCGACACGCGCGTTGCGGCCGACCTCGATGGCGATGCCGGTCCGCGAGTAGGTCTTGAAGCCCGTCAGCGTGACCTCGAGCTTGTAGTCGCCGACGGCAGCAGCGGCAGCGTGGTACTGGCCGGTGGGATCGGTGCAGGTCGGTCGCGAAGAACTGGGTGCCCTGGTGGTCGCGGTGACGTCGGCTCCCGGCACGGCGACCTCCGGTCGCATCCTTGAGCGTGGCCGAGGATGGTCCCGGTCGGCGCCTGCGCGTGGGCGGTCGCGGCCAGGAGCAGAGCGCCGCGCGCCAGACGGCGCTTCGCAGGAGGCGCGCGGTGCGCGGTGCGCCGGCTCGTCGGGTCGGATTCATCCGCTTCTCTCGGGACGAAGTGGACGGCAGTCGAGCGGTGTTCTCGGTCTTATGTCCTTTGGTCGGGACAATATAGGCGATCGAGTCGAACCTTGTCAAGCCATGAATGCGGCCGATCGACCGTGGCCTGCGTCTCGAAGGGCCCGTTTTAGCCGTGATCGGGCGGGCCGCCCTGCCTTGACGATGGCCCGAACCGCGCTATATTGTTCGTGAAACAAACAAAACCTGTGAAGAAGCCTGCATGCTAAGCCGTTCCGGGTGGCCACACGCGACACCGGCCGCGAGATCAACCGCCAGATCGCCCTGACGCTGATCCGCACGCACCAGCCGATCTCGCGCGCGGACCTCGCGCGCGCGCATGGGCACGCGGCGCGGCGCCGTCAGCCTGCTGGTGAACGAGCTGATCGAGGAGGGAATGGTCTACGAGGGCGCGACCGGCGAGGCGTCGCGCGGCCGCAAGCCGACCTTCCTCTACATGGACTCGCGCGGCCGCTGCGCCGTGGCGGTCGACATCCGGGCCGACGCGCAGCTACGTGATGATCACCGACCTGCGTCGGCCGGCAGCTCATGGAGATCGCCGAGCTTCGCGACCGAGCCGCGACCCAAGCGCGTTCGTCAAGGACCTGGCGGGCCGCGTGAAGCGGCTGCTCGCGGAGCACCGCGACCTCGGGCGACTGCGCCGGGCATCGGCGTGCGTGGTGCCGGGCATGGTCGACCGCGACGGCGAGAACGTGCTGCACGCGCCCGCCTCTGGGCTGGCGCGACACGTCGCTGCGCGCGCCCGCTGGCCGCGGCCACCGGCCTGCCGGTCGCAGATCGAGAACTCGGGCAAGGCCTGCGCGCTCGTCAGCTCATGTGGTCGGCGCGGGCGACGCCGAACCCGCCGGCCGACCTCGTGTTCGTCAGCGTGTCGGACGGCGTCGGCGTCGGCGTCACGCGTGCGCGGCGAGCTCCTGCGCGGGCGGCACAACATCGCGGGCGAGTTCGGGCACGTGCCGCCTCAGCATGGACGGACCGCCCTGCGCGTGCGGCGCGCCGCGGCTGCTGGGAGGCGTACGTCTCGAACCTGGCGACGCTCGGCCGCTACTTCGGCCGTCCGCTCGTGCCCGGCCGGCCCATCCCACCGAGGTCGCGACCGATGACCGTGGACGACCTGATCCTGCGCGCGCGCGGCAGCGACGGCCAGGCGCTCGCCGCGCATCCAGAGCACGGCGCGCTACCTGGGCCTGGGGCTCGCGCTCGATCGTGAACGCGCTCGACCCCGACCGCATCTACGTCGGCGGCGAGATCACGACCGCCTGGGACCTGCTCGAGCCCACCGTGCGCGCGGCGCTCGGCGAGCGCGCGCTGCTCGCCGTCGCACGGCGACACCGACATCGCGATCGTCGAAGGCCGAGGACTACCCGCGCCTGCGCGGCGCGCCGCCGCGCTCATCGGCGCGCCCGCCTTCGCGGCATCGGTCGTGGCGTGAGGACGGCCGCGGCCGTCCTCCTCGCCTGGGGCGCGCCGCCGCCTGCGGAGCCGAGCCGGTCGCGCCGCTGCGCGACGACGTGCGCGCCGTTCCTCGCAGCGCGAGCTGGCCTCGCACCTGTCGCGACCATCGCCACCCTGGACCCGCCGCCCGACCGCGTGCACGGCGCGCTCGACGACCGGCGAGTTCTCCTGGGGCACGTTCCAGCGCGCGATCGCCGCCTGGGCCGCGGCGAGCGGCGCAGAAGACGCTCGCCGGCCGCGACCTCGCGCACGACCGCCGGGCGGCGTGGGCCTGGTGGAGGAGGCGCGGGGCGGGTCCTCGTTCGCGCAGCTCTGCGGCGCGCTCGCGCTGCGCGCGCTTCGGGCCGCGACCTGCAGACGAACGCGCTCTGGCAGTCGCTCGACGAGCGCCAGCGCACGGCCTGGAAGCGGCTGCTCGACTCCACGCGAAGTTCTACGATCCCGCGCACGCGGAAGCTCGATCGGCAAGCCGAGAACTACCTGGGCGTCGCCGCGCGCATCGCCCCGCTCAGCCACGAGCATGGGCCTCGGACCGGACCGGGCCGCGCTCGGACTCGCTGCTCGACCGCGCGGCGAGCCGTTCGCGCGACGGCCGGCTCTACGCGGACGACGCGCCGCCGCACGGCCGCTTCGACCGCTACTCGAACAGTACGCGCGCTACGTCTACGAAGCCGCGGGCCTCGGCCGGACGCCGGGACATCCAGGAGCAGCTGCTCCGCCCGTCGCTGCGCGCGCAGATGCGGCTCTACTGGGACCTGGTCGCGCCGGACGGCTATGCGTACACCTGGGGCCGCAGCCTCGGCGTCGTCAGCTACCTCGACAGCGTCGAGCTCGCCGCGTTCCTCGGCGGACGAGCCGGACCTGCGTCCCGCGCCGCTCGCCGACCTGGCGGCCGCGTTCGCCGCCGCCTGGCGCTGGCTGCGCACGACTACCGGGACGACGCGCACCTGCTGTCGGTGCTTCGCGTCCGGCCGCGGCAGCTACGCGTACATCACGCCGCGAGCGCGAGTGGCAGCAGACCGCGGGATTCCTCGGCAAGCTGACCGCGGCGCAGGCGAAGCTTCTTCGCGGCGCTCGCGCGCGAGGGGCGTGACCGAGATCCCGGACCGCGTGCCCATGGCCCCGGTCGCGCGTTACGTTTCGTTCGCGAACGGCGACCGGCCCGGCGGGCGTCTGGGTCGTGCGCCAGCGGGGCGATGCGCTTCGCCGGTGCCCTTCACCAGCCGGACCACGGCCGGGCCTGGCGGACTACCTGCCCGCGCCGCACGGCCTGCCCGGCTTCGCCGCGCCGGTGGAGCTCGCGAGCGCCGGCGCTCACGACGTTCCTCGAGCTCGAAGGTGGGCGCACGCTCGTCGACCGCGGACGGCGCCGACGCGATCGAGCCGGACCGCGGACGGCCTGCGGCGTCACAGCGCGCTGGCACCGGCTGGGCGCTGGTGGGAGGCCGCGAGGGCCAGCGCGAGGACGTCGGCGTCACCAGCACCGTCACGTGGCGGCTCGAGGGCGGGCGGCTACGCTGCCGCGAGACGATCGCGGCCGAGCGGCCGATCACGCTGCGCCGCGTCCGCATCCGCGGTGCCGGTGACGGGGCGCGCTGCGAGGCGGCCGGCGAAGCGGACGCGCTTCGCCGGCGCCGACGAGCGTCCTCCGTGTCGTCGCCTCGTTCAGCGAGGAGCACATGCGCGCTTCGCTGCAGGCCAGCGGCGACGGTCCCGCTGGCCGCGGTGCGCGCGCGCGGGATCCCGTTCCATCGCGTCTACGAGGCCGAGGACGTCCGGGGTCGCGCCCGACCGGCAGCTTCCGCTCCGACATCCAGCTCGAAGTCGAACCCCAGGAGGCTCCATGACCGTCGCCGTCGAGACCGATCACCGAAGCGCGCTGCGTGGTGCGCGACACCGGTCGCGCCGCGGCCGGCACGTCTGGGTCGAGCCCGGCTCCAGCAGCGCGCGCCACCTGCGCTACGCGCGCACGATCCTGCAGGCGCGGCGACGAGGCCGTGGCCTTCGCGACCGGCGAGCACGAAGTCGGCTTGATCGTCCTGGACGCCGTCGCGCGACGTCGAGGCCGAAGGCGGATCGTACCGGCTCGAGCGCTACGACGCGCTGTACGTCCCGCGGGAGACGTCCGTCCGGATTCGCGCCGGGGCCGAGTGGTGCGACGTGGCCGAAGTGGGCGCGCCGCGGGCGAGCGGCATCCCGTGCAGCTGGTCCGCTTCGCCGACGTGCGGCAGGACCGCGTCGCTGCACTTCCAGGCGGGCCAGGCACCGGCGCTGCGGGACCTGAACGTGCTCATCGGCAAGAACGTCCGCGCGGGACGCATCATGGCCGGCGTCACCTTCAGCGCGCCGGGCAACTGGACCTCGTGGCCTCCGCACGAGCACGCGCAGATGCTGGAGGAGGCCTACCTGTTCATCGACATGCCGGCGCCCGGCTGGGGCGTGCAGTTCGTCTACACCGATCCGCGCCGGCCGGAGCTGGTCGCGGTGGTGCGCGACGGCGACTGTCGTGCTGATGCCGCAGGGCTATCACCCGAACGTGGCGGCGCCCGGCGGCTCCATCAACTTCCTGTGGATGATGGCGGCGGTCCGCGAGGGCGAGGACCGCCAGTTCGGCGTCGTCAACGTGCAGCCGGACTACGCCGCGCGGCGGGTCCGGCCTGGACGCCGGGCGGACGCCGCGATGACGCCCGCGCCCGGGCATGCTGCATCGACTGGAGCCGCATCCCCGTCCGGAGACGATCGGCGAGGGCATCGCGCGGCAGATGGTGGTGGGCGACCGCCTCATGATCTGCCGGCTGCGCTTCCAGCCGCGCGTGGTGACCACGCCGCACGACCATCCGCACGAGCAGATGACGGTGGTCGAGAAGGGGCGGGTGCTGTTCACGATCGGCGACGAGCAGCGCGAGGTCGGCCCGGGCGACGATCCTGCACTTTCCCGTCGGCTGTGTGGCATGGTGCGGCCATGCTCGACGAGGAGGTGATCTTGCTCGACATCTTCACGCCCATCCGCGAGGACTTCCTGGCCGGATCGGGCCAGTGAGCAGCGCTTCTCGCTCGAGGGACGCACCGCTCTCGTGACGGGCGCGTCGCGCGGCATCGGCGCGGCCATGGCGGTCGGCCTGGCCGAGGCCGGCGCCGACGTGGTCGTGCACGGCAACTCGCGGTCGCCCGACGACACCTGCGCGCGCGGTCGAGGCCGCGGGCCGCCGCGCGTTCCCGATCACGGCCGACCTGGCCGATCCGGCCGCCTCCGCCGGGCTCGTGGATCGCGCGGTCGCGGCCGCCGGCCGGCTCGACGTCCTGGTCAACAACGCCGGCATCATCCGCCGCGGCGCCTCGCAGGACTCCCGGACGAGGACTGGCAGGCGGTCCTCGGAAGTGGACCTGAACGCGGTCTTCCGGACGTCGCGCGCGATGGGCCGGTACCTGCTGGCTGGCGGCCGTCCCGGCAAGATCGTGAACGTGGCGTCGCTGCTCAGCTTCCAGGGCGGGCATCACCGTGGCCGCGTACGCCGCGGCCAAGGGCGGCGTGGCCCAGCTCACGAAGGCGCTCGCGAACGAGTGGGCCGCGAAGGGCATCGGCGTGAACGCGATCGCGCCCGGCTACATCCGCACCGACCAACACGGCCGCCGCTGCAGGCGGACAAGGAGCGCTGCCAGCAGATCCTCGGCCGCATCCCCGCCGGCCGCTGGGGCGAGCCGGAGGACCTGAAGGGCGCGGTCGTCTTCCTGTCGTCGGCCGCCTCCGACTTCGTCCACGGGCACGTGCTGGTCGTGGACGGCGGCTGGATGGGCCGCTAGCGCCAACGAAAGCGAGACGAGGCATGGGACCACTCGAGGGCAAGGTCGCGCTGGTCACGGGCGCGGGCGCGGGCATCGGCCGCGCCTGCGCGCTCGAGCTGGCGCGCGCCGCGGCGCGGACGTCGCGGTCCACTATCGGAAGAGCCGCGAAGGCGCCGAGGAGGCCGCGGCGGCCATCCGGGCGCTGGGCCGGCGCGCCGAGCCGATCGAGGGCGACCTTGACAACAGCGCCGGCGTCGCGCGCGCCACCGTCGACGCCTGCGTCCGAGCGGCTGGGACGGCTCGACATCCTGGTCAACAACGCGGGCGACCTGATCGCGCGCCGTCCGCTGGCGCAGATGGACGAGGCGCTGTTCCGTCAGGTCATGGTGCGTGAACGTCACCAGCGCGTTCCTGCGCGCCAGGCGGCGGCTCCCGGCATGGTCGAGCGCAAGTCGGGCGCGATCGTGAACGTCTTCCCCGGCCGCGCGCACAGCGGCGGCGGACCGGGCGCGCTCGCGCTACTCCGCGGCCAAAGGGCGCCGTGGATCGCTCGACCAAAGCGATCGCGAAGGAGCTGGCTCCCACGGCGTGCGCGTCAACTGCGTCTCGCCTGGCCTCATCGGCGGCACCGACTTCCACGGCCGCTTCACCGGCGAAGGACGCGTTCGACGCGACCGCGCGCACGGTTCCGCTCGGGGCGCGCCGGCACCGGCGGAGGAGGTCGCCGCGGTGGTCGCGTTCCTGGCCGGCCCCGACGCGTCCTACTTGAGCGGCGAGACCGTGCGAGGTCAACGGGGGCCTCCTGATGCGGTGAAACGGGCTGCGCTGGCTCGTCATCGGGCTGGTGTTCCTGGCGACCGTCGTCAACTACGTCGACGCGCAGACGGTCAGCGTCCTCAAGACGTCGATCTCGCAGGACCTCGGCCTCTCGAACGCCGGACTACGCGGCCGTCCAGAACTGCTTCTCCTGGTCCTGTACGGCCTGAGCCAGGATGCTTTCGGGCCGGCTCTACGAACGCGATCGGCACGCGGCTCGGGTTCACGTTCTCGATCGTCGTCTGGTCGGTGCGCGGCCGTCGCGCACTTCTTCGCGCGCACCGTCTGGAGCTTCGGATTCTGGCGCGGCGTGCTGGGCCTGGGCGAGGCCGGCAACTGGCCGGGCGCGGCCAAAGGCGGTGGGCGAGTGGTTCCCGGTGCGCGAGCGCGCGCTGGGCATGGGCATCTTCAACACCGGCGCCGCGGTCGGCGGCGCGCTGTCGCCGCCCATCATCGCGTGGCTCGCGTCCGCGTACCGGGTGGCGCTCGACCTTCCTGATCACGGGCGCGCTGGGCTTCGGCTGGCTGGCCCTGTGGCTCGCTCCTCACCACCGCGCCCGAGAGCCATCCCTGGATCACGGACGAGGAGCGCGCGCTCATCGCGTCCGACCGCACGACGACCGCCGTCCGCGCACGCGCCGGCCTGGCGGCCCGGATGGGGCGGAGCTGCTGCCTGGTACCGGCAGGTGTGGGCGGTGGTGGCCGGACCGCTTCATCACTGATCCGATCTGGTGGCTCTACGTGTTCTGGATGCCCAGCTATTTCCAGGAGGCGCGCGGGTTCAGCCTGCAGCAGGTCGGCTGGTCCGCGTGGTTCCGTTCCTGGCCGCGGGCGTGGGCGCGATGGGCGGGGATGGGCGTCCGGGCACCTGATCCGGCGCGGATGGTCCGTCGACCGCGCGCGCAAGACCGTGATGACCGCGGGCGCGCTGCTGACGCCCGCGGGGCATCTTCGCGGTGCGCGCGCAGAGCCCTGTACACCGCGCTGGCGCCTCGATGGGCGTCGGTGCTGCTGCGGCTTCCAGGCGTGGGTGAACAACCTGCAGACGCTGCCCAGCGACTTCTTCCCGGGCAGCGCGGTCGGGTCGGTGTTCGGCGCTCGGGCGGTACCGCAGCCGCGATCGCGAGCGTGCTCTACAACTGGAACACGGCGCGGTGGTGGGACGCGTTCGGCTACGCGCCCGTGTTCGTGGTGGCAGGGCGTGCTGCGGCGCTGGGGCTCGTGCTCACGCTGCTGCTGGCGGGCCGCATCGAGGCGCGATGCCGCGAGCTCGGAGCATGACCCCGCCGTGCTCGTAGCTCGCGCTGGCGGAGCGCCCGTCGACCCGCCCGCCGTTCGACGAGCTGTTGCGCCACGAGGTGAGCCTGAGCCTGAGCTGGTGGGGTGCACCCGCGTGTTCGTGACGATCGCATGAGCTCCGAGGGCCTGCGCGTCGTGCGCGCACGCATCGCGAGGAGTGGCACGCGCGTGCTGGCGCGGCCTCGGCCGCGATGAAGAGGGCGATCCGCCCGCCGCCGGGCCCACAGGAGCGGCGCTCGCAGAACGCGGTCGCGCCTCGCGCATCGCCGAGGTGCGCTCCGGCCGGCGCGGTCGAGCGCAAGCCCGAGCCCGTGGCGGCGCGCGAAGCGGTGGACGCCCGGGCCGCGATCACGACTGGCGAGTTTCTCCCCGGGGCGACACGTACAACAAGCGCAAGGTGGACCTCGGCCGCCGGTGCACCTTCTCTACGCGGTCGGCTGGGCCTACGACCTGCTGTGCCAGGCCAGACCTGACGCCGGCGGAGCGCGTGCGGATCCGCGCCTCGCTCAGGCGCGGCGCGCGCGCTCGTGCTACGACTGTCGCGCTCAGCCGGGCTCCGGCGAGCGGCCCGCACTGCGCGCAGAACCACGACTTCACTCCCGACCGCCGGACCTGGCGGTGGCGGCGCCGCGCGCTGCATGGGCGAGGCGGGACGAGCGCGCCGCGCTGCGGCAGGCACGCTCGCGCCGGGCGCACAACAACATCACCGCGCGGGCATCGCTCGCTGGATTTCGCCGGACGGTGCTACTACGAGGGCTTCGAGTACTGGATCTTCTCTGACGCCCTGGCTCGTGCACTTCCTCGACGCGTGGGAGCATCGCGGACGGGGGAGAGCCTTCCCGCCGGGACACCGGGCCTGTTCGGCAACTGGAAGCTCTACTCTGGCCCGTCGCGCCGCCGGACGGGCTGTGGCGCGTGGTCGGACTTCGGGGACATCTGGGAGGGGCGACGCTCGCGCGTGGTCGAAGTCGAGCCAGGACTTCCAGCGCGCGTTCACCCGGGCGGTGCGCTGCAGAGACAACTTCAGCGTGATGTACCGCCGCGGCCGCGCCTGACGGATCCGGCGGCGCAGGCGGTCGCGGGCGCTACGCGTCGTTCCGCCAGCCTCGAACCTCGAGGAGGCACTGGACGCTCCTCTGGCGCGATCCGGACCTGCGAGGCCTCCGACGCTGGACGCAAGCTGCCGCTGCGCGCACCACTTCGCGGATAACAGCGGCGTCGTACGAGGACCTCGTGGAATCCGGACGCACGCCGCCTTCAAGGCAGGCCCGCCACAGCACCACTGGCGCCGCTGCACGCGCAAGCGCCCAGTGGAAGCTGTCAGCGGCCACGCGCAACCTGACGCGAGCAGCTTCATCAACCCGCGGGCGCACCTCGCCGGCGACACCGGCACGCGGGCCTCCGTCCGCGCGACCACAACGCTGACGTTCGGCGGCATCGGCCAGGCGAGGCGAGCACGACGTGGGCGGGAAGCCCTGTTGAGTTGCCCCGCGACGGGACTCGCATCCGCGGAGTCGCTGTCGCAATCGGACGTGCGCAATGCGGCGGATCGTCCATGACCGTCCACGCTCGGGATCACCTGCGTCACACGCAATGCCCGCGCCCGACGGCGCGCGCACGATCCGCGTGAGGGACGAGCAATACGGAACCTGAACGAAGCAT
>ERZ1370068.8875-contig-7695_pt1 | contig 33799 bp, 55 predicted proteins | sample MGYA00561227_ERZ1370068 | MGnify/ENA primary metagenome ERZ1370068 (study PRJEB38410, sample SAMEA6850437) | metagenome | study: Metagenomic assessment of the ecological functions of the soil: analysis of the soil microbiota associated with the...
CAGCGCCCAGACCAGATCTGACTAGAGGAGCCTCCGTGCGCTTATTCCTGTCGCTCATTGCCCTCCTGTTCGCCACGTCAGCATACCCAGCAACTCCGTCGCCACAAGAGAAGGAGCTCTATGCCGGTCTTCTCAGTTGGGCGGTCATGCTCTCAGGATACCCGCGGCCCGCGACCACACCTACGGTGGAGTTCGTGCCTCAGGAGTTCTTCAACGAGAATGCGTGCCACCACAAGGAGTGCCACGTCTGGGGTTGGTACCCCAACACGGGGCAAGACGTAATCTACGTGCACGAGGCGGTGCGCGAGTTGATGGCAGACGACACGGACCCAAGAAGCCTCCTCGCGGCGTCGATCATCGTCCACGAATTCACCCACTACTTGCAGGCAGCCAAGCGCGGCTTCGCTGCGTATCAGTGCGAGGAGTCAATCGAACTCGAACGCGAGGCGTACGGCGTGCAAAACGCCTACATCGTGAGCTATGGCCGTTACTCGCAGGTCGGCGTCTCGATGCACAACGCAGGATGCGGAGGAAGCGCGAGCGAGAGCGCCTGCCCGCTAGGCCCGGCCCCAATCGCGCATCGATTGATGCTGCTGCTTCGCATGAATCGTCGGCTTTCGGCGGCGCCCGCGATTCGAACTGCAAATATGGTGATCGATGCAGAACGCCAAGCACAAGCTCGACCGGCTGGGGAGCTCTCTCGTGAGCGGCTTTCAGATAGCCGCCTTGTTCGTGATCGGCGCAACGATCGTCTGGTCGGCGGCGCACGACTACTTCGAGATGATCGGGTCAGGCGCGCCCGGCTCGACGACATCCTGCTTCTCTTCATCTACCTCGAGCTCGGTACCATGGTCGGGATCTATTTCAAGACCGACGCGCCTGCCGGTGCTGTTTCTGCTATACGTCGCCATCACCGCGCTGACCCGCTTCCTGGCCGTCGACATCAAGACTCTGCCGATCGAGAGCCTCCTGATCGTGACCGGATCCATACTCGTGCTGACGCTCGCGGCCCTGGTGCTGCAGATCGCGACCTCGAAGTTCACGATATCAAATCAGCGTACTGAGTCTAATCCGGATCGACTCCAGCTCCGACGAGGAGCCGCCGCGCGCGAGAACCGCCGAGTGAGCTAAGCGAAGCTGGCAGCTCGGACGATCGCGGAATCCTCGGTTTCTGTGGTGTCGCCGCCTCGCTTGCCGGTTACACCGCCTTTCAAGGCGTGGTATGGAACTTCGCATAGCCTCAAGCTTGATGACGCGCCGTTTTTGGCCGCCGCTCCGATAACCACGTCCGCCGCATCGGATGGGCGCTGCTGTTCGGCGCGCTGGCGCTGCTCGCGCCGAATACGCGCAAGGTTCGACTACGTCCGTGCACACGGCGGGCACGTGTTTGAAATCGGGCGACAGGATCGAGACGCGAGGCTTCATAGGCCCAAATCCTGACGGACACCATCCACGCTCGCGATCATTGCGCCTGAATCCGCGCCGCGGCGAAGCCAGATCGCTGCCCACGCATTGCCCCTTGGTTAGGAGCGTTGCGTGAGCTCACACTGGAGATCTGCGCCGGGCGTCGCTGGCCCTCTCGCGCCGACAAACGGAAGGCGCCGGGCGTGGTCCCGAGGTGCTTTCGAAACAGCGTCGTCAGGTGGCTCTGGCAGGAGCAGCCGACCTCGAGCGCGATATCGGCGAGGGTGAGCTCATCCCGCGCCAGTAGTTTCATCGCCCGCCGGAGGCGGCAGCGGATGATGTACTGGTGCGGCGTCATCCCGGTGGACAGCTTGAAGCCGCGGCCGAAGCGTGAACGGATCCAAGCCAACGTCCGAGGCGATCTCGTCCCATTTGAGCTTCGAGTCCAGGTTATCGTTGACGAACCGGATGGCGCGTCGCAACACATCCCGAGATAGTCTCGGGTCGCGCTCCGGCTGCTTTTTGGTCAGGTTCTTCCGTCGTTTGTCGGAGGCAGGCCGCGATCGTCCGGGCCAGCTCGTCGGCGCGATGATCGCCCCAATCATTCTGCGTGGCGCACTCTACAAGGTAGATGCGCATCATGCCCAGCGCGTGCTCAACTTTGCTCAGCGTCATTTGTCTTCTCCGTTGCTGTTGGACGAGCAACCTCGTCCGCAACGTGAAGCTAAGGAATGCAACGCACCGGTCGTGATCTGGCGGTCATTTCTTGGTGAAAATTGCGTTGTCACCGTGAATTCTCGCGATCGAGGCCCGCACGCGTTCGCCGAATGCTCTCGAAGCCGAACGGCTGCCGGCCGCAACCGATTAGAGAGCGGAGGTATACGTGAGTTGTGAACTTGGTTCGAGGGAGGATGAGGAAAGCGACTCGTATTTCCCTAGCCCATTTGCTGGCTGCCGCGCTCGAAGTATTGGCATTCGAACTGCCTGAGGCTCGTTATCTGCCTGGGAGAGGTGATTGGCGTCGACAAAGCGATCGCGACACCTGAAACTACAGAACGTCTCCTTGCCGCCCGGGAGACGAATCGGATCGTTTCCGGCCCACCCTCGCGGAGAGGTGTCCGATTGCTCCGGCAGATCGCCCGCAAATCGCATCAACGCCATGAGCAAGACGCCGGCACAACCACCGCCGATGAACACCGCCAACGTCCACCAAACCGAGATCATGGGCTGCCCCTTTGGCTGCGAGCCAGCTGGTAGCCGAGCGGTTCAATGCGTGTCTTGCGCTGCGCACGGCGGCTTTGGCTGTGCTGGCTTTCCTGGTTACAAGGCTAGGCACAGTCGCGACCGCAGTCGTGAACTCGCGGTCATTTTTTGGTGAAATGGCGTTATCGGCCTCGATTGGCGGTCGTTCGTGCGGGAGGGCGCCTTCTCGGCGCCGTGCGGGAGGTGGTCAGAGGCGGCAGAAACCCACGCCGAGTGCAGGCGGGCACCTGCCGCCTGCCGTCAATGAAAGCCTGGGCGCGTTCCTGCTTCGCCCGGCGCGGAACCTCGGGTCGGCTAGACCGTCCTCAACAGGCCCAGGCTTTGAGCGCGTGCGATCGCCTGCGCTCGCTTTTCGACCGACAGCTTGTCGAAGATGTTCTGAGGTGCGCTGAGTTAAGCCGTCCGGTCGAATTTGAATCGAGAGGGAGTGACGCCCACAAACCGCCGGAACATTCGCGCAAAGTGGGTCGGATTTTTAAATCCCGACTCGACGCATGCCTCTAGAACAGTGCGCCTTGGATCGCCCAGCGTCTGTTTGGATCGTTCGATCCGCTGCAGTAAAACGTAGCGATGCGGCGCACAGCCCATGCTTTGTCTGAACAGCTCGGCGAAGTAGTGCGGACTCAGCCCCGCCTGCGCAGCGAGTTCCGACAAGCTGAGATCCTCGGCGAGGTTGACTGCGATGTAGTCGAGCACACGCTTCAGCCGATATCCGGGTAGTCCACCCCGGTACATCGCGGGTACGTAGCGCTGCACGGAATAACGATTGAGCAAGTAAACGGCGAGCGCGTTCGCCAGCGATTCACCGTAGAGTCGCCCCGCGGGTGATCCTCTTCAAGGTCGGTGGTCATTGCAATCAGCACCGCCATGATGTGCCGATCCGTCGCGTTCCAATGCTCGCTCAGCTCCACATCACGCTCCCCGCCGTTTCATCAAGCGCACCGATGAGCAAGCTGGGGTGAACGGCAACCGCTACGCGATGCGTTGGCCCGTGCCAACGCAATTCATCGATCGTGCCCCGGGGCAGAACGAACGTAGTGCCCGGACCGGCCGTGAAACGAAGGGACTTGCCCCCGGTGAAAACCTCGTACGTGACGTTTCCGCTCAATACGACGTGGACGAAGTTTTCGAGGTGTTCGTGGTGCGGAATGATGCACGCAGGAATGCTGTAGTCCTCGACGGCAATGCCGCCCCAGCGGACCGCGGCACTGGACCGCATGGGCTGCACGCGTAGGAATGGCTCAACCTCGTCCCTCGCGCTTTACTTCGACGCCAGGAATGACGGGGCGACAGACCCTCGACCGACATGAGTCGTCGATTAACGTGGTGCGCGAATTGCCGACGGGGTGAGGCATGGCAGCGAGCCCCCAAGGGTCAATTCTGAACGAAATTCGGAAGATTTGCACAACTCCGGTCGTTTGAACTGCGCGCACTGCGCCAGGACGCTAGGCTGTCCGCATCCAAGCACCATCGAGTGAGGCCGGCGTTCCGCTTCTCAGTACTTTTCTCGCGAGGGTGCCCACCGAAGAATCGGCCACAAACTGACCCACAGCCGGGAACATTACAAGAGCTAGCGAATCGAATCAAAAGCCGCGGGTCCGGCTGAACAGCTCCGAGACGTGTTCTACGTCGGCGCGCCGGGGGCGGCCCGGCCTGGGGGCTTCGATTTACGGTGATCCCGGCGTGGTGACTCTCGACCGCGAAAACCTCCCCATTGGATCGCCGCCCTGCCTGGCGCCGGACACGCGTGCAGGAATGGCTCGACGGCGGGCACACATTGCGTCGTCTCGTCACGCCACGCCCTCGAACGGACATTCGCGGGCAGCCGGCGCGCGTGACACTGGCGCCGGCCGGGCTCTCGGGCTACCCCCAAAATCCGTCCACGATTCCCCCATCAGGGGATCACCCTCGCTCCTTCTGGGTCTCGACAATACAGCCAGAAACAGGAACCTAAGGAGCTACGGTGGCCCGTATCCCAGAGCAAGCAGCCCGAAATCTCGTTGGGGCTCATCGCGCCGATCGATCCGCGTCCATGGCCATCCCTGTGCCGGTCATGCCGCACTTTCACCCCTTCAGGCTTGACACGGTCAACCAGTGCCTGTGGCGCCGGCGCGATTCAGGAGACGACGAGCGCCTCCTGCTGCCGCCCAAGGCGTATGGGGTCCTGCGGCATCTGGATCGAGCGCGCCGGCCGGCTGGTGACGCAGGACGAGCTGCTCGACGCCGTGTGGCCCGATACGCACATTCAGCCCGAAGGCCTCAAGAGCCAGATCCTGCATATCCGGCGCGTTCTGGGGGACCATCCGAAGCGTCCGCGGTTCATCGAAACGCTGCCCCGGCGCGGGTACCGGTTCATCGGCTGCAGACGGCAACGGCGCGGGCACAGAAGGCCGCCGTGCAGGAGCGGCCCTGCGCCCAGCAACCTGGTGGGAAGAGAGCGAGCGCTCGGTGAATTGGGTGATGGCCTGCGCAGAGCGTTGCAGAGCAAACGCGCAGATCGCCTTTGTTACCGGGGAGTCGGGGATCGGCAAGACGGCGCTGGTTGACGCCTTTCAGCTCCTGGCAGAAGCCGAGGTGCCCGGCCTTCGCATCGCACGCGGACAGTGCGTCGAGGGCTACGGTGGCAAGGAACCCTACTACCCGATGCTGGAAGCGCTGGGTCAGCTGTGCCGCGGCCGCGGCGGCGACTCCGTCGTCGCCACCTTAGCGGCTGCAGGCGCCGACCTGGTTGGCGCAGTTTCCCGCATTGCTCACGACACGAGCACCGCGAGACGCTGCAGCGGGAGATACTGGGGGCGACGCAGGGAACGCATGCTGCGCGAGATCGGCGAGGCGCTGGAGACGATCACGCTGGACAATCCGCTGCTGCTGGTGTTCGAGGATTTGCAGTGGGTCGATCAAGCCACGGTGGACCTGATTTCGGCGCTGGCGCGCCGCCGCGCGCCGGCGAGGCTGATGTTGATCGGTACCTATCGGCCCGTTGACCTGGCCCTCGCCGATCATCCGCTGAAGGCACTCAAGCAAGAGCTGCTGCTGCATAAGCTTTGTCGGGAGATCGCCTTGGAGCCTCTCTCCGAAGCCGACATCTCCGCGTTTCTGGCTGCGCCGTCTCCCGACGCCAGCCAGCCTGCCGGGGCTGGCCGAGCTCATGCATCGTCACTCGGGCGGCAATCCACTGTTCATGGTGGCTGCGCTTGGAGCATCTGACTCAAAGAGGCCTGATCTCGCGGGAGAGCGGCGCTTGGCAAATGCGGCAGCCATTGGAGCAGATCGTGGTCGGAGTGCCGGAAGGTCTTCGCCACATGATCGAAGCGCAGATCGAGCGCCTGAGCATGGAGGGAGCAGCGAGCGCTGGAAGCGGCGAGCATCGCCGGCGCGGCGTTCGCGGTCGACATCGGCGCCGCCGCCGCCGGCATGACGCCGGAAGACTTCGAGGACCTCTGCGACAGACTGTCGCGCCGGCATCGCATTGTGCGCGTGGCGGCCGCGCAGGCGCTCTCCAAGCGCGAACGCCTCCCCGCGCTACGAATTCGTGCACGCGCTGTACCGTGAGGTTTTCTATCAGCGCCAGGCGCCGGGCCGGCGCGCGAAGCTGCATCGCCGTGTCGGTGAGAGGCGTGGAGGTGCTCTTCTCCGAGCGCTTGAGCGACGCGGCGCCCGAGCTTGCGGACCACTTCGAAAAGAGCGCCGACTGGCCACGCGCGATCAAGTACCTGCGGCTCGCGGCGGACCGAGCCGGCCGGCGTTACGCGCATCGCGAAGCGACCGTCCTGCTCCAGCAAGCATCTCGAATTGGCGAGCAGACTGCCCGACTCCGGACCGCGCGACGACAGAGACGGAAATTCTGGAAGCACGGGCAACGAATCTAGTGTCTGCGTCTCTTGCAATCGACGGCGCCACTTGCTCGCTGGCGGCCAACGCGGGTGAACGCACGACCAGATAGTGAGCCCCGTTCATCGATCCGGGCGCGACCCGGAATCAAAGCTGAGGCGCTGACGCAGTTCGTTGCCTCGGGCCGTTGCGTCTGAGATAGAGGGCGGTGACAGCCGTTGAACCTCGTCGGCGGTACACGGTTCGGTGACGACCCGGGCGCCGGCGTCTCTGAGCAGGCGCTGGAACTCGGGCGAGGCGAGGATGATCGTCCCTGCGGCGGCGCGCAGGCGGTCCACTGCCGCGTCAGGCAGCACGAATGACGTTGGCAGGTTGTTGAGATACTCGAGTTCCTTCCTGTCCTCGAGTGCTTGAAAGGAGACGTCGACGACGTACAGGTCGGTGTCCGGCGCGTGCATTGCTTCTGTCAGGACCGGGTCTGGATCTGCGGAAAGCGCGGCCGAATCTCGAATCTTTCGCTGACTTTGCCACCGCGCTTGAATGTCTCGCAGCAGCTCGACCGTATCGGATGAGTACGCGTCGATCGGCACGCCAGTCGCCCTGATGAGAAGCGCGATACTGCCCGGCGCTGCTTGCGACTCGTCCCATGCAGTCTCCGGTGAGGACTTCGCATTGACCACGACGATGACGATCCTGCGGACGTGATCGAGCGGCGTCGGCTGGCCGAGCGTATGCAGGGCCTCGAACGTTTCAATGATGTCGAGCACCCCACGCAGGCCCAGGTTGTCGGAGAGCCCGCCGTCGACGAGATGGATAAATGGCCGGTGAACGCTGTCGCCATATGAGCTCAGCTCCCCAAGCGCCTCAACGCCCGCGCGGCCGGCCGCGGCGCTGTGAGCGAGTCCGAGAAGTGCGTGGCCCAATCGGGCTTGCGGTAGTTGCAAGTCCCGCCGTAATTGTTGATGGTCACCGGCGAAAGAATCACCGGCACGGATGAGGACGCGGCGGCGGCGCGCGACAGGGGCACGGTATCGACGTCCGAGCAAATGATGTCGAAGAAGGCCTGATCGAAAATCAGCCGCGACCCGGTCGAAATGTCGGTTGCCATGACGGCGATCAATGGACCGCGGCCGCGGTCGAGGTCGGCAAACGTCGCGCCGTGGAACAGGATTTCGTCGTAAACCTGGGCCGCGAGCTCCGACCGGCCCCAACCCGGCGACGAGAGCGCGCCCCACTTCGTCGGATTCAGCAGGCGTGCAATGAGTTCGCCCTGCACGTTGCGCTTCAGGAAGCGCTTTTCGTATTGATCGAAAAGCTTGTCACCGTACAGGCCGTAAGCCAGCGCAGTGAAGCTGCCACCCGAGACGCCGGTGATCACGTCGACGTCATCGATCAGCCGGGCGGTTCCTCTGGGGTCGACAACCTCGGTGCGCCGAAGCGTCTCCAGGACGCCGTAGGAGAATGCGGCTGCGCGCGTCCCGCCGCCCGAGAACGCGAGAATGACCAGATTTTCGTGATCTTGGGCATGCTGGTGACGTGCCAGATACTGATATCCCTTGTCCGAGCTCACTTCTGTGATCGGCGCATTGATGGGGCGGGTCGCGCAGCCGCCGAGCAGGAGCAGCGTGAAAAGCACGTGCAGCAACGGGATGCGCGAGTGATTCATTGCGCGAGTTGCGCTGCAGCCTGCGGTTCCGCATCGCTGACACCGCGCAGCGCGGCGTAGTCTCTGGACTTGAGCGAAGCGATGATGGTATCGGCCTGTTGGGCCGGGATTCCGAGCCGATCGAGGACGGAATGTCCGAAGCTGAGCGCGCCTTCCGGCGCAAGCGCGACGACGTGCGTCGCGCCCATCTGCTGCAATTCGTCTCGCTGGAGCCAGGTATTGCACGGCGGTCATGACCGGGACACCCGGATAGAACTGCCGGAGATTGCCGATCATGCGCCTGGTCGAGTCGTACAGACTCATGCGTCACGATCACCAGACGGGCGCGTGCGATCGCGACGGCGTCCATCATCGTCGGATCGGTGATGTCCCCGTAGTGGACGTTATGCTTCGCCTGCCTTGGCTTTCGCGACGTACTCCGGGTTGAGCTCGAATGCCGTGTACGAAACGTGCGCCCGCTCGAGCATGCGCGCAGATCGCTCGACCGACGTAGCCGGCGCCGGCGACGACGACGCTGCCTTCCGTGACCGCCGTCGTGGCTGTTGGCGCACCCTGCATCTGTCTGAGGCTCAGGCGCTCGATCAGCTTGTAGCCGAGATTGATCAGCAGCGGCGACACGACGAAGGAGAGCGAGACCGCGATCAGACCAATGGTGTAGTACCGCCCGTTCAGGAGCCCGTTGGCATTGGCGCTGGCCAGGATCACGTAGGCAATCTCGTCGAAAGGCATCGACAGCAGTCCCGTCAGGAAGGCGGAACGCGATCCAAGGCGAAACAATCGCGCGAGAACGAAGATCACGACAAACTTGATCAGCAAGAGCGCCGGAAGATACAGGAGCAACTCGGACTTGAGCTCGATCACTTGCTTCAGGTCGATGGCCATGCCGATGGCGATGAAGAAGACCGCCAGCAGCAGCTGCTTGGCGGGAGCCACGGCGGCCTTGACCTGATCGGCGAACACCGTTGTCGAGAGGAGCACGCCGATCATGAACGCGCCCAGCGCCATCGAGATGCCGGCGGTCTCCATCCACCAGCCCGCGAAGAACACACCGGCAAGCACGATCACGGCAAAGCCGCCGGGGCCGAGGTCGCGCGCTGCCAGCGTCAGCGCCCGTGGCAGCAGGTAGCGGCCCAGGACGTAGACCCCGGCAATGGCCGCGACGACTTCGAATGTCGTCTCGATGCCCAGCATCTGTCGCGCCGTGCGCCGACCCCGCAGCCAGTATCGGAATCAGTGCCAGGACGGGCACGACCATCAAGCCCCTGAAGAATGTCGATCGCCACGACGGCGCGACCGTGCGCGGTCGCACCTTCACCGCGTTCCTGCAGGATGGGCAGTGGAATGGCGCTGGAGCTCATGGCGAGGGCGAGGCCGACCACCAGCGCCGATTGCCATTTCACCGTGGCGACGCCGACAATGACGGCGAAGAAGGCCACGATGGCGGCCGTCGTCAATATGTATTGCGCCGAGCCAAGTCCGAACACGAGCCTGCGCATGGACCAAAGCCTGGTCGGCTGGAGATCGAGCCCTACGGCAAACAGCAACAGCATGACGCCGATTTCACCGATCGCCTGCATCTCGTCGATGTGACCCGTGAGCAATGGCATCGGCGAATGCGGACCAAGTGCCATCCCCACGAACAGCAGTGCGACGATCGAGCCCAGCTCGAGCTTCTTTGCCACGGCGACGGCGACCACTGTTGCGCCCATCATCACCGCAGCGGCGAACATCAAATGGTTGACGTTCACAGCTTTCCTCCGCGCATCTTCGGCGAGGTCGAGTCCGACATTTCCGCAGCTGCGCTCGATCCTGGCGCCTAATGGCTGCCGCCGCTAGGGCAGCGCGAACACGATGATCGCCGACGTACCGCTGCCTCCGAAGAATCCGGATACGACGCCGGAAGTCGTTGCCACGTACTGCTTGCCTCCGATCTCGTAGCTGATGACGCCGCCGCCGATCGAGCCGCCGGTGTTGAAGCGATAGAGCGTCTTGCCGTTGCTCGCGTCGATGGCGAGGAAGTCGTTGTTGAGATCGCCGGTGAAGAGCATGCCGCCGGAGGTGGCGGTGATGCCGGCGACCGAGCGGCGTCGGCCATTGCTTCTTCCAGCGCACGGTTCCGGTCGCTGCGTCGATCGCCTGCAGCCAACCTCGCGCCTGCTCACGCGGGTCCGGCGTGACCGCGCCGCCGTAGTAGTGCGCGTTCTCGGTGAACTCCGGCGGCTTGTCGGTCTTGGTAAACGTCCCGCACCAATCGACGGTGGCGACGTAGAGCGTCTTGGTCGGCGGGACTGTAGGCCGGACCGTTCCACTCCATGCCGCCGAGAAGTCCCGGGCAGCCGTGCACGCCTCCGACGACCGGCACCTTGTCGAAGTCGGTGCGCGTGGTGATCGGCAGCTCATAGAGCACGTCGTGACTGTCGCGGTCGACCATGCGCAGCAGGCCGTCCTTGCCGGAGACGGTGAGCAGGTTGCGCGGCTTGCCCTTCACCGTCGCGCTGAAGAGCGGGCTCACCTGGCTCAAGTCGCGGTCGTTGGCATCGTTCGGACCGAACTGCCTGTACCAGAGGAGCTTGCCGGTCTTGACGTCGAGCGCGACCGCCGAGTTGGTGTACAGATTGGTGCCGGGCCGCACGTCGGGGTAGAAGTCGGGCGAGGGATTCCCCACCGGGACGTAGAGCACGCCCTTCTTGACGTCGAGCGACAGCGGCGTCCACAGGCTGCCGCCGCCGTGCTCGCGCGAGGCTTGATTGGTCCAGGTCTCCGCGCCCGGCTCGCCGGCATCGGGAATGAGATTGAAGCGCCAGACCTGCTCGCCGGTCGACGAGCTTGAAGGCGCCGATCCAGTTCTTCGCCCCCAGTCGGCGCCGGCCGGACCGTAGATCACGAGGTCCTCGTAGATCAGCGGCGGCATGCTCAGGTACTGGCTGGTCTTCCGCATCGGCGATCTTCTGGCTCCAGAGCAGCGTGCCCTTGGCCATGTCGAGCGCGATCAGGTAGCCGTCTGCCGTGCCACGCACCAGGCGTCCGTCCTTCAGCGCCACGCCGCGGTTGGCGGGCGAGAGCACAGCGCCCTTCTGCTCCCAGTTGTACGTCCAGCGCTCGCGGCAGGTCGTCGCATCGATCGCGACGGTTGCCTTGTCGATGGTCAGGTACATCACGCCTTTGTAAACGAGGGGATTCGTCTGAGTGGACGCCGGCGACGTTCGAGCGGAAGATGCAGGCGGCGCGCAACTGGCCGGCGTTCTTCGGCGTGATCTGGGCGAGATCGACGAAGCGCGCTCCGCTGTAATCCTTGCTCGCGTAGAGCCAGTTCTGCTTGTCCTGTGCCGCGTGCAGCAGCTCATCCTGCGTCGGCCCCTGCGCGGACGGCGCGCCTGGCCGACGCTGTGCTCGCGGCAGGCGCGCTCGCCGCGGCGGCGGCTGCCCGTCCCAGCGTTTCGAGGTACGCGATCACGTTCGCCCGGTCGCTCGCGCTTGGACAGCTGCGACCGGCATCGACGTTCCCGGGACCTTTGTCGTCGACGAGGTGAGAAATTCGTCGAGATTCTTTTCGTCCCAGACCAGGCCTGCCTGCGCCATCGCCGGCGAGTAGGTGAACCCGGCGAGACCGCCGGCCTTGCGGCCGAGGACCGCGGCCAGCGACGGCCCGAAGCCGTTCTTGCCCGCCTCGGTCGTGTGACACGACGAGCATTGGTTGGCGAACACCGTTTTTCCCGCGGCGGCGTCGCCCGCTGCACGAGCGTGCCCATATGAAAGGGACGCGGTGGCCAGCACGAGCGCTGCCACAACGCGGATCCGAAAATCGGAGCGGACAGGCAAAGCCCTTGCACGGGAGGCGAAGGCGGTTCTGAGCGCCGGTCGATGATGTCTTCAGTAGCTCAGTCATGGATGCTCCTGGAAGAAAGAGGTCTTCTGTAGAAAATTCTGCAAGGTTGGTCGCGTGAGGAACCCTTGGCAGCCTAAGCAGATGCGGTCACCACTGGGCTGACCCGCGGCACACGTGATCGACTGCGGTTCGTTGTCCAGTCACGCAACAGCGCGCCAGCCAATGCGAGCACCACGGGACCGACGAACAGTCCGAGCAGCCCGAGCAGGTCGAGACCACCGACGATCACGTCGGGTCCAGTGTCGATCGAGTGTCTCGTTCATGCCATGTCTCGGGCCGAGGTTGATCGCGGATTGCAGCGAGAGTCGATCTCACGACTTGCCGGGGAGGTTATGGTTCCGCCGAAGCGCGAACGATCAATCTTCTTCCTAGATCGAACAGACGGAGGCTTGTGAACGCCGGTGCCCGCGCGGCCTTTCTGCGCAGACGGATCAGCCCGAGCAACACCTCGTCTCGCTCGCGGGCCAGCTGCTCGACTGAACGGTCCCCGGCCTGCTCCAGCGTTCCGTCGATGATGGTCTGTTTGAGTTTCTGGGTGAGTTCGAGGCTTGCCGAGATCTTTCCACCATTGGGCCATCTGGGGCCGGAAGCCGCTCCATGAAGCGCTGAATTCCACCTGTGCCTCCGCCAAGATGAAACAGCAGGTTGGGGCCCATGACGCCCCAGCGCAGCCCGGGGCCCCAGCAGACGGCAGCATCCGCGGCGGCGACGTCGAGTACGTCCTGTTCGATGAGGTAGGCCACCTCTCGGTAGAGTGCCGCTTGCAACCGATTCGTCACGTGACCGACGACCTCCTTTCGGAGCTGGATCGGCTTCTTTCCGATCGAGGCATAGAAGGACATTGCCTGTTGCACGACTTCCGGCGAAGTCTTCGCTCCTCCAACTACCTCGACCAAGGGGATGATGTGGGGAGGGTTCAACGGATGGCCGATGACGCAGCGTTCGGGATGGTCGCAAGCCGACTGCAAGACGCTCATCGTCAGCCCCGCCGAGCTCGAGGCGATGATCGAATCGGCGGGAGTCGCCTTATCCATTTCGGAGAACAACTTGATCTTGAGCTCGCGTAGATCTGGTGCGCTTTCCTGGACGAAGTCTGCATCCGCCAACGCTTGGCTCAGGTCGGCGGTGAAGAGAGATGCCCGGGCGATGCTTTGGGGAAAGCCCGAGGGTTGCCAGGGGCTGCCACGCGGTATCTACGTAGCGGCGAAGATTCGCTTCGGCATTTGGTGCTGGATCGGTCGCGGTCACGTCAAACCCGCGTGCCAGGTACAGCGTGGCCCAGCTCGCCCCGATCACTCCGGTGCCCACAACCGCGACTCGGCGTACCGGCTTGCTCAAGGACATGATTCTTGTCCTCCTTTCGAGTGCACATGGGGGTTGCTCTCCCAATGGCAAACTAGCGTTGTAGCGGTCGCAGGTCTTGTATTGGGCTGCATTGGTTTACGAAATCCTGCGCTGGCCCGCCGGGATTGCGACGTCATGTCGGCCGAGTCCGACAAACTCGCATGCGACCAGAGTACGCCCGCGCTGGGACGCGGTATTGCATCGGCCTGCCTCGGCTTTTGAATCCTGAGCCTTGCCGGCGACCGAGAATCCCGGACCTCTGGCTTCTGAATCGCGACCGTTGACTGCAACCGCGGATCCCGCCCGGGGCCAGAAATGCGCGATGTTGAGCGTCAGGTAGAGCACTCGGGAAGCTGATAGATGCGATGCAGGAGCGACAGGAGTTCACCCCGCTCGGCAGTACCCGCCTGACTGAAGCGCCTCGGTCGGGGCATGCAGAAACTTGTTGGTGAGCCCGCGTGCAAGCTGCTCGAGCACCTGCTCCGCCGGCGCGCCGCCGGCTGGCAGCCGCCGCGCGCTGGTGAGCTCGGCGATCCAGAGCTGATCGTGATGGGATCGCAGCGCAACGATCGTAGGCACAACCGTGCGCCCATCGAGCCAACGCAGAAAGCCTTGTGCCTGCTCCGTAATCAGCACTTCTGCTTCGCGCACCGAATCGCCGCGGATGGTCAGGTTGTCCTTCACGATATTGGCGAGGTCGTCGAGGCCGTACAGGAAGATGTCGTCCAGCCCCGCGGCTTCCGGCTCGACGTCGCGCGGCACCGCAAGGTCGACAATGACCATCGGCGCGTGCCGGCGCACCCTGGCCGCGCGCTCGAGCATGCCCTTGCCTAGGATAGGCAAGGAGCTGCCCGTCGACGTGATGATGATGTCGAACTGCGCAAGGCGCTGGGGCAGCTCGTTCAGGGTGATCGCATCGGCGCCAAAGCGCGAGGCGAGTTCTGCACCGCGCTCGAGCGTACGATTCGCGACGGTGATCGATTTGGGCTTTCGGGCCGCGAAATGCGTGGCCGCAAGCTCGATCATCTGGCCCGCGCCGATCAGCAGCACGCGCTCATCCGCAAGCGACGGAAAATGCGCTCGGCGAGCCGCACCGCCGCGGCCGCCATGGAAATCGATGCGCTGCCGATGTCGGTGTGGGTGCGGACATCTTTGGCCACCGCGAACGTCCGCTGGAACAGACGGTTGAGAACGAGCCCGAGCGAGCCCGCCGCTTCGGCAGTCTTCACTGCCTGCTTCATCTGGCCGAGGATCTGCGGCTCGCCCAGCAACATCGAGTCGAGCCCGCTGGCGACCCGGAAGGCATGAAGCACAGCCTTGTCCTGTGGCAGGGTATAGAGATACGGTTCAAGCGACGCCTTGGGAGGCGATGGAAGCCTTCCAGCCAGTCCATCACCGGCGCCGGCTCCGCGCCGTGGAAGTACACCTCGGTGCGATTGCACGTCGACAGGATCGCGGCTTCCTTGACCTTGGGCGATCCGACGAGATCGCGCAGCGCCGCGCCCAGCATGTCGGTCTGGAACGCGATCATCTCCCGAACGTTCACCGGCGCGGTCGAGTGATTGAGGCCGAGTGCGTAGAGCGACATAAGTGATAGCTACCGATGCCTCAGCGTGCAGCCACCGAGTGAGCCTCGACCATCCATGGCCGTGGATTGTGCCGGCACCGTGTTGCGATTCGCGAGCGACGTCACGATGCGCCAGACGCCCCGGAGACCATGCTTATCCCCACGTACGCTCCGATCAGCACGAAGGAATCGCCGGGCCAGCCGAATGCGATCAGAGCGCCGACCAGCGCCGATACGATGCCCGATGCCAGCACCCACCCCACCCGGACGCCGGTCGTCGCTGAAACGCCAGAACCAGTTCAGCCACGCCAACCGTGAAGATCAACGTGGCAAGCATCAGGGCAATTGTGGCAATGCCCTCAACCGGGTAGATCAACAGGAGCGCGCGCCACGACGAGATTGAGAATCCCGGTCACGACTTGCCACTCGGCATGGCTTCTCTTGCGCGTCTGGTACGCGTGGATCAACTGCAGCACTCCGATCGCGAGGGCGATCAGGCCAACGTCAAGTCGGCGGCGAGCGCCGTGAGCGTGGGCACGAACAGAGCGACAATGCCCAGGAGCAGGATCAGCACGCCGAGCGCCAGTGACCAAACGGCAGCGCTCTTGGTGTGATTCTCGGTAGCGACGATGGTTTCCATGTTCGATCTCGTTGACTGGTCGGCAGCAGAAGCCTTGCGCATGCGTCCCCAGAGCGTCCGCCCGCGCGCATTGCCGATTGGGTTCGGGCGAGCAAGGCTACCGATAGACCCTGGCACGGTCTTGCACCCGGCTGCGGCCTTTGAAATCCTGCACGCTGGCTGATCACGAGCTTGCGCCCGTGGTCGTGATTTTGTCATCTTGCCTCGCTCGTCGCCCGGTACGCTCAGGCGGTCGCGGCAGTGATCGCGCGCGGTCTGGCGCCCGCCGCGACGCGGCCCACCACGCCACAGCGGTATAGAGGATTGCGAGCAGAAGCAGATTGCTGACCTGCGGCCATGCTTCCCGCCACGTCGCGCCCATCTGGTTCGAGCTTGATGAATCCCTGGATGCCCGGAGTGCTCGGTAGCAGATGCGAAAGCCACACGAGCGATGGGTCGATGGACTCGACCGGAAAGGCAAACCCGGAAAGGAACAGCAGCGGGATCGAGATGCTACCGCGATGATCTGCAGCGAGCGTTCGCGCTCGCGCATCCAGCATCCGAGCGCGACGCCGACGCTCGCCACGGCGAGGGCATAGATCGCGGCGAACGCCACCGCGCCGCCGAGGTTGGCGGCGCGCGGCAGGTCGTGATACCAGAACACGAAGCCGATCCAGAACAGGACCGCAACCATGACGAGCGTCCAGAAGCCGGCGAGCATGCCGGCAAAGGCGCCGGGCGACAGGCGCCCCGTCGGCGCGATGGCCCACCGCCCCCGTTCGATCCACGTGCCGATCACGACGCAGATGCCGATGATCAGCAGCTGATGCACGATAAGCCCCATCGACGCGGGCACGACGTAGCTTTCGTATCCCTGGACGGTGTTGAACAGCGGCTGCTTGACGAATATCGGACCGGCATGCGCGGCGCGCAGAACCGCCGCGGTCGGTACGTTCGCGCGCACGAGCTGTCCGGCCAGCGCGGGCGCCGTCGCTTCGGCCACGACTGCGCCGCGGCCTCGAGCACTGCGCCATCCACGACGATGTAGCCGCCGTTGCCCATGACGGTCACGCCGGTCGGGCGTGCCGCGCAGGACGTCGCGATAGAAATTGGGCGGCACCACGACGATGCCGCCGATGTCGCCGCGCTGCAGCCGCGGTATCGCGTCCTCGACGTTGGTGGTCGTGCCCTCGACGCGCACCGCCTGGGTCGCGTCCAGATCGCGCTCGATCTTGCGCGACATCGAGCTGCCGTCGTAGTCGGCGACGACGACGGGAACCGCGCGTACGGTTTCAGGCAAATAGGGCAGCGGATAGAAGAAGCAATACGCGATCACCCCGACGACGGCCGGCACCATGGCGCCCTTGTCGAAGAGCGTGCTGCGCAGCGTCCATAGAAAGGCACGCCAGGCGCTCATCGCTCGCCCCAGCCGTCCGGCTCACGGCAACGCTTCGCCAGTGCCGGAAGCGCGATCGCCAGCGGTACGGCAATGAAGATGCCCCACAGCACGGCGAGCGGTGTCGCCGACACCGCGAAGGGCGCGCCGATATTCCATTGCTGCTGCTGGACTTCGTAAAAATAGTGGAACGGCAGCATCGCGCTCCACACCTTGGCTGCCGTCGTCATGGAGAACAGCGGGTATGTGAAGCCCGTGAATGACACCGACGTCACGTTCGCGAAGGCGACCAGGGCGAGCGCGACGCGCAGCGTGCCGGTCAACCCGATGATCAGCGCCGGGATGGCACAGCACGCCACGATCAGGCTCAGCAAGCCGAAGCCCCACACCACCACGCTGCCGTTCGCGGTCCAGCCGCGATAGCCCGCAAGCCAGGCGATGACGCCGGCTGCGAGCAGCGCAAAGCTGACGAGCAGCGGCGAGAGCTTCCCGATCAGTGCGGCGACGATGCTGCCGTGGGCGGCGGCCAGCCATTCGCCCGCCGTCCGGTCGCGAAACTCGCGCCCGATGGCGTACGCGGCCCCGCCCAGCACGAACAGGTGCAGCATGGTCGGCAGGAAGCTGCCGGCGAGCGCGCGCTCGAACGACAGCTGCGGCCCATAGGGTGCGCAACTCGACGCGCACGGCTCCGGCGCGTCGCTCAGCACCCGCGAAGCCACCGCCGAGTGCGGCGAGCGCGGTGCGGCCGCGCTCGCCAGCGACCGAGACGATGGCGCCCACCACGTCGTTGGTAAGCGAAGACGCGGCGGCGTGATACTGCTCGTTGGTATAGAACACCACGGGCATCGGATCGCCGCGTTGCGCGCGACGCGCCCAGTCGGCCGGGACATGGACGACGGCGTAGACCCGTCGCGCACGCACCAGCGGCCACGCGTCCTCGAGCGTGCCGGGTCGCGCGGCAACGGTCGTCGAGCGCGAGGCCTCGAGCGCGAGGCGCCAGGCGGCGCGATTCGGGCGAATGGTCCTCGTCGACCAGCGCCAGCGGCAGCTTGATGTTGACGCCCTGCGCGAAAATCGCCCACGCCAGCGCCATGACGAGCGCCGGGAACCAGCGTGATCAGCGCGAGATCCCAAAAATGCCGGCGCAGGTACGCGAGTTCGCGTGCGCACGCGCCGTGAACGCCGGCGAATGAACACAGCCTCAACTCCGGTCGACGAGGACCGACATGCCGGGCGCAGCCCTTCCACCTTGTCGACCGGGCGCGCGCGCACCTCGAACGTCTTGATGTCGTAGCCGCTCGACTGGCGCGTCGCGCGCCAAGTCGCGTACTCCCCTTTGGGACTGATGTAGTACACGGAGAAGGTGACGACGCGGTCTGCGAGAGCGGGGACTCTGCCGGCGATTCGAGTATCGATCTTGATCGCCGCCAGCTCATCCTCGCGCAGGTTGAAGACCGCCCACACGTCGTCCAGATTGACCAGGCTGATGATGGGAAATCCGGGCGGCGCAAGCTCGCCTTGATGCAGCACGACCTTGTCGACCTCGGCGGAGATGGGAGACTTGAGCGAGATGTCAGCTGCCAGCGCGGCGACCTCCTGCACAGCCGCACCGGCACCGCGCGTGATGTCGGCGGCAGCAGCGCGCTCCTCTTTGCGGAAACCGTTGAGCGTAAGATCGTATTGCGCGCGCGCGGCGTTCGCAGCGTCGAGCGCCGCGCGATAGGCGGTTTCGACCTCGTCGTTGCGCTGCTGCGAAACCAGGCCGTCCTTGTAGAGCGCGCTGATACGCTTGAAAGTCGTTTCCGCGAGATTTGCCGCGGAAACCGAACGCTCCCAATTGGCGCGCGCGACGCCGTACGTCCTCCTGCCGCGTCCCGACGTCCAGAAGCTGCTGCCTCGACGCGGCGGCGCCTCGTGCCAGCCTCGGCCTGCGAAAGCTTGGCCTGGACTTCGGGGCTGTCGAGCGTCACCAGCATGTCGCCGGGCTTGACCGCGTCACCCTCGCGGACGTGCAGCTTGGCGATGCGCCCGACGATCTTGGGCGAGATATCTATGTATCGACCGTCGATCTGGCCCTGCAACGGCGCGACTACGGGCGGTTGGCGAGATACAGGCCGTAGACGATGAAGGTGATGACGCCGAGGACGACAAGCGCGCCAACAGCGCGTTTGACGATGGGGGCGGAAGGCTTGTTCATGGGCGAAGTTGGATGTCGGCCAGTTGGACGTACTCGGGGAGCGCGCGGGCCCGGCCGGACGCCTCGAGCAACTGGGCCAGGGCAACGACGAAATCGTAGGCCGCCACCGCGCGCGCGAGTCTCGGGCGTGCCAGTGCGTTGCGTGCATCGTTGACGTCGAGGCTGGTGGCCTGGCCCTCGTCGAAGCCACGCTCGCGCTGCCGGAGATTCTCGCGCGCCAGAGCCAGCGTCGAGTCGAGAAGATTGAACTGCTCGCGCGCCTGCTCGACCTTGCGGTAGGACGTCTCGACGGCCGTATCGATGACGTTGCGGGTTTCGGCTTCGAGTGTTTGGACCTGCCGCAGGCCCTCGCGCGCGGCGCTGACCTTGCTCGCGCGGTCTTCACGCGAGAAGAGGTGAAGTTGACGCCGATGCCGGCGATCCAGTTGGGCTCGATCAGCGTCTGATAGTGGCTTGATCAAGGCGTCAGAGCCGAAGGCGAAGACCTCCGGCTTCCAGCGTGACTCGGCGATGACGATACCCTGTTGGGCCTGTTCGCGTTTGGCGTCGAAGGCCGCGAGAATCGAGGTTCTGGTGCTCGGCAGAGAGAGCCACTCCGGCAATGGCTTCAGCGCGTTGGTAATAACGAACAAGAGGCGTGCTGGGCTCGGCCGATGACGTCGCGGTGCAGCAGGCGCTGCAGCCGCGCCTGGGCGATTTTCCTGTCGCTCTGCGCTCGCACCAATTCGCGCGCGGCCTCGTCGCGCGAGACCTGGGCGTTGAGTCGCTCCACCTTGGCCATGATTCCTTGCTGCTCGAAGCGTATGGCGCGCTCCAATTGCCGGTCGGCCTGTTGCAAGCACCGAGGTTCGGGTACGCTCGATGTTGCTGGCGAGCTCGAGCCCGAAATAGACCTGTGCGAGCTGGAGATCGAGTTGCTCTTCGGTCACGGTGAGCTCGGCGCGCGCTTGATCGACGCCCGCAGCAAGCGTCGCTGCGTGGCCGTGATCCGGCCGCCCGAATGAGATGGACCATGTGGCAGTTGACCGAAGCGCGCGGGCCGTTGAGGTTTGATGGTTATCATCGATCGTGCCCAGCGGTGTTCCGCGATGATCGCTTGTTTGTTTGACACCGAGACACCTGCGTCGCGTTCAAGAAAACCTCCGGCAAGCCGCAGCGAGTCCGCCGCGCGCGTGGTGTACTCGCCGCCCGTGACACCTTCGCTTCCCCGGCCTTCTGCAGGTCGGAAGCCGATATGCAACGCCGCGCGCGCGTCCTCGTAGGAGAGAGGGCGGGGACAGCGGTTCCGGCACCGGCTAACGGCGCCAAAAAGCGCAATGATCGAGCCCGCACGGCGAAAGCGAGGCCCCGCTGGACGCGGACGCTGCGAAAGCATGGAGAGATCGCGCCCCTACTTGAGCGCGAGGATCCATTCAACCAGCGTCTTGGTATCGGCATCAGGAACGATTGTTGGGGAGGCATCGGGATCGCGCCCCAGACGCCGCTGCCGCCGTTCTTGATTTTCTGCTCGAGCTTGGCAGGCGCCGAGGCATCCCCGTATACTTCGCCGCGACCTCCTTGTAAGACGGTCCGACCAGCTTCTTGTCCACGGTGTGGCAGGCCTGGCAGTTGTACTTCGTCAAAAGCTGCGGTTCGCGGCGGCATCGCTGGTAGCGGCCGCAGCAAGGGGGACGTATGCGACAACAATCCCAGCGCTGCGCCACCGATCGCCAGAGTTGCCGTGCGGATCTTGCCGGTGGAATTCATGCTGCGAGCTCCTCGGTTATTGACTACCGCAATCAAGTCGCACCAATACGGTCAAGCACACTTGAGCTGCTGAGGTACATCGTAGGGGCTTGTGATGCGGTCGAGTCTTGCACAAGACTGAGGCTGCTTTCACAAAGCTGCGCCCGACGTTGACCCCGATAATCGCGGTGAACACGATGAGGCGACACGAACGCGCAGCTTCCCCAGGCGGAGCAAAAGACTGCCAAGGAGCGCCGGTCGGTACGCGCGTGCGGCCATCTCCGCTCGAGCGGAGCGATAAGCCGATGTGTGTTCCCCACTTGGATGTCGCGTCTGCGCCGACCAATCAACCATCGCCAGCGCCGACGCGACCGCGAGCTCGCTTCCTAATGTGGGGCGCCATTGCTTGTCGCGGTCTTGTCCTCGTTAGCCCGTTTGATCAAGTACGCGCGGATCGCGGCGGCATCCTTCTGATCGAGCACCGGCTTGAACGACGCCATGCCGGCGTCCTTCATCGCGCCGTTGAGCACGATCTCGTAGAAGAAATCGTTGCCGAGGAACGTCGACGCCCGGAGATCCGGAACCACGCCGCCGCCCACTGCGTTCTCGCCGTGGCAGACGCCGCAGTACTGTGCCGTACAGTGCCGCGGCCGGCCGCGACGGTTGCCGCGTCGGCGGTTGCGGGCGGAGGGTTGAGCACCAGTTGCTGCTCCGGCGCAAGCGCAGGGAAGCGTCGCCGTGCCGCCCACTTTGAATACGAGCACCCGGCTCACGTTGCGCAGGTTGCCGGACTTGGCCGAATCCTTGCCTTCGCATGAGCGGGTAGCCGCCGCCCCAGCCGGACATCACCGCGATGTACTGCTCGCCATTGACCTCATAACGTCATCGGGCCGGCCATCACGGCGCTTTGCGCCGACATCGACCAAAGCTTCTCGCCCGAGTCGGCCCGATACACGTTGAAGTTGCCCGCGGCGTCGCCTTGCGCGACCGAGGTTGCCTGCCGTCGTGAGCACGCCACCGTTCCACGGACCGAGATACTGACGCGCCATGCTTCCTTCTGATGCACGGGGTCCCAGGCGAGCAGGCGGCCCTTGACTGCCGGCGTGGAGCCAGCGGCAACGTCGATGTTCCAGCCCATGGGCGACGGTTTGAAATCCTTGACCGGCGTGAAATCCTGTCCGATCTCCTGCGCTGGAATGTAGACGAGCCCGGTGTTCGGGTTGTACGCCATGGGTTGCCAACTGTGGCGCACCGAGCGGGCCGGGCATCATGCTGCACCGGCTTCCCGGTTTCACTGTAGTGGATCCCGGGATTCTCGATCGGGCGGCCGGTTTTCGGGTCAACGCCGCTCGCCCAGTTGATCGGAACGAAGGTCTTCGCCGAAATCAGCTTGCCGGTCTTCCGGTCGAGCACGTAGAAGAACCCGTTCTTGTTCGCCTGCATCAGAACCTTGCGCGCGCTTGCCGTCGATCGTGAGATCGGCAAGGACCAGCTGCTGAACGGCGTCGAAGTCCCACTCCTCGCCGGGCGTCGCCTGGTAGTGCCACACGTAGGCGCCGGTGTCGGCGTTCAGCGCCACGATCGAGGAGAGGAAGAGGTTGTCGCCCTTGTTCGCGCTGCGATAGCTGCGGCTCCACTCGATGCCGTTGCCCACGCCGAAATACACGAGGTTGAGCTCGGGGTCGTAGGAGATGGCGTCCCACGACCGTGCCGCCGCCGCCGAGCTTCCACCACTCGCCGCTCCAGGTCTTGGCGGCCATGGCCATCGCTTTGTTCTCGAACGGCTTGGATGGATCGCCCGGCACCGTGTAGAAGCGCCAGTCGAGCTTGCCGGTTTCCGCGTCGTAAGCCGAGATGTAGCCGCGGATGCCGTATTCGCCGCCGCTCATGCCGATGACCACGCGTCCCTTGATGACGCGCGGTGCCTGGGTGATGGTCAAAGGCCTGGCTCTGGTCGCCGGTCACGACGCTCCACACCGGCTTGCCCGTCGCCGCGTCGAGCGCCACCAGCCTGCCGTCGAAGGTGCCGACGTAGATCTTGCCGTTCCAGGCCGCGACTCCGCGACTGACCACGTCGCAGCAGCCCTTGACGCCGAGCTCGCGCGGCACTTGCGGATCGTAGGACCAGAGCAGCTTGCCGGTCGCGGCGTCGTACGCCTTGACCATGCTCCACGCGGTCGAGACGTACATCACGCCGTCGATGATCAGAGGAGTCGCCTGCTGGCCGCGATTGGTATCGAGGTCCGCGAACCACGCAAGGCCGAGCTGCTTCGCGTTGTCCGACGCTGATCTTCGTCAGCGGGCTGAAGCGCTGCTCGCTGTAGGTTCGCCCGTAGCTCAGCCAGTTCGCCGCGTCCCGGTCGGCGTCCTTCATCCGCGCGGAATCCACCCGCGCAGGCATTTCCGCTGGCGCGCGTGCTGCGCGTGCTGGAAGCCGACTGCACACAGGACGAGCGCGATCGCCGCGACGGTGCCTGCGCGCCGGGCGGCAGGGTTTCCAGGCTTTTCCATTGCAATGGTCATCGACGAATCTCCGGTCATAGTCGGTGGGCGATCGCAGTGCCGTCGCTGGAGCACTCGCCCGCGTGACGAATCCTACGAACGGCGGCGCGCGAGGTCTTCGATAAAAGCTGCGTCGCTGTGACAATCCTGCATCGACGGACGAAATGCGGCGCCCGCTCAAGAGCGTGTTCCGCAATCGGCTGCAGTCACACAGAAATTTGAAAGACGGATCGCCACCGATTCCGTAGCTTCGCGGACGTATTCCGGAATCACGAGCTCAAACCGTCGCCGTGGCCGGGGGCTGCGCTGCGTGGTGAACCTTCAGGGACGAAAGCCAGACCGATGACAGCGAGTGACTTGGCGAAGAGGGTGATGATGGCGTCACCGGCGTGGCCGGGCATGGCCATCGCCAACGGTGAAGCAAAGTTTGGTTTCCAAACGCCGCAGACCGTCATCGCCCATCAGATTTATGAGTTGCATGTTGCGCTGAGCTAGTCCCTCCACATTCATCCGCACAAATTTGCTGAGATGTCGATCTTCGAAAGCTTGATAAAGGAAATGACAACTATGAAAGCGGCTACGGTAATTGATTACATCGTCCAGCGAATTGCTGGTGAGGGCGTCGAAAGCACTGTTTCTGGCGTGCCGGGTGACTACGCGTTTCCGGTCGGTGATGCAGTGGATCGCAATCCAAATATCAAGTGGATCGGTTGCTCAAACGAATTGAAGCGCGTCCTACGCGGCTGATGCTATGCGCGGGTTCGGGGCGCGGCAATGCTGTCGACGACCTATGCTGTCGGCGAGTTGTCAGCAATCAACGGAGTCATGGGCGCGAAAGCCGAGCGCTCACTCGTCTTTCACGTCGTCGGCATGCCGTCGTATCAGAGCCAGCGCTTGCGCAAAACAATGCACCACATCTCGGTGACGGGATTTTTGACCGATTCATCGACATTTCCGCACAGGCAGCCTGCTGCCACGCGGTAATCAATCCGATAACTGCATGATCGAGATGGAACGCGTTATCGCGGAGGCGCGACGCAATAACCAGCCCGCTTACGCATCGTCGTCCCCTCGGATTATGCTCAGGCCCCCGTCACTCCCACCGACGTGCGACCTCTAACGCTCAAGTCGAACGAAGCGTCTCTTGAAAAAGGCGGTAGCCGCCGTAGCTGAAGCGTCTTACGAACGCGAAGTCTGTTATCGTCTTGCCGGCGTTTACAATCTCTGCGGCTCGGTTTTGCAGAAGGAAGCCAGAAAGGCAATTGAAGCCTTGGGTTGCCCTTTGCCACCACGTCGATGGAAAAATGCATCATTGACGAAAGCCATCCGCAATTTGCCGGGATGTATTCAGGAGCTCTATCTGCCAAGGAGACGCGGCAGATCGTAGAGAATGCCGAAACGATTCTGTGATCTTGGTGGTGTAAGCCTGAACGATGAAACCACGATGGGTTTTCCGGACGTCTTGATCTCGCGCGTTTCGTTTCGATCGGACTGAATGATGTTCGTATCGGAGATCAGATTTTCGGGAATGTGCGCCTTGCTGACATGCTCGCTGCGCTCACAAAGATGAAATTGTCCGCGCCTCGGCACAAACGAACAGCAGACGACGCTGCTTCACTGGCAAACGGAAAACCGTTGGACAAGATAACGATGGACGCGCTGCATTCGCGCTACGCAAGGTTTATCCGATCCGGCGATAACGTTGTGTCTCGAAAGCGGGAGCTCGAGCTTCGGAATTCCGCCATTAACGCTCGCGGATGATGTGCAGGTGCATATACAAATGTTGTGGGGATCGATTGGATGGGCTACGGGAGCTGCCTTCGGGATTGCACTTGCCGATCCCAAAAGAAAAACAATTCTCATAACTGGTGAAGGGTCTCACCAATTGACCGCCAATGAGGTCGGAAATATGGGCCGCTACGGCGCCAATCCCATCATTCTATGTCTCAACAACGACGGCTACATGGTGGAGCGGGCGCTGGAGCCAAATCCAGATTGGTCCTACAACGACCTGGCAAAATGGCGTTATGCTGATTTGCCGCGCGCGTTCGGATGCGCGGACTGGGTAACAGCCCGCGTCGAAACGGTCGGCGAACTCGACGCCGCATTGAAAGCAGCCCGCGAAAGTAAATCGGGCGCCTACATCGAAGTGATCGGTGGACGAATGGATATGCCGAAAGGTCTCGCCTACGCGCACACGCGCCTGAAGGAATTGTACGGCGAAACGCCCTAACGAAACGGAAACGACACGCCTCGCTGATCAGGAATACGGTAGTTTCGTGCCATCCCAGTAATACTCGCCATCGTTGCAATTGGAGTGAAAGCCCGGCGGAAGCACGCCGCTCGCCATCACATGCTGGGCAGATATTGGAGGAGGCCAACGCCCCATCGAGGCTCAGCCGCCCGGCGCCGTTCGCCACCAGCAACAGGAAGCCACGACTTTCGACCGTCGTGACGAAGAGCGCTACGGCGTGGCCGCCTCTTCCAGGAATTGCTCGGCAGCCGGGGTGCCCAGCCTCATGGTCGCTTTCGGCATTTGCTTCGACATCTCGGTGTTCTTCTTGGCCAGGGCGGCCATCGACGGGCCGGACTGGGCATAAACGGCAGACCCGATCACTTCAGCGTGCCGTACTGCGACGGTCGGGGCGGGGATTTGGCGGGACACCGCCACGTTCTCCGCTTCGCTGCTTTGCGGTCGCGCGCGCGCCCGTCGTGTCCTCCCTTGCTCAGTCATTGCCTGCACCATCTGTTGCCGGGCCTTTACGTCTCGGAGACGAATAGAAGACGGCATTGGCAGGCGCCATCGACGACATGGCGAGGCCCGCGATCAGGATTGCAAACGGCTTGTTCATGACAATCTCCATTCCTTAGTGGTGGGTTGAGGGGTTGGATGCAGAGGAGGATTAGGCGTTCGCGTGGACCGGGACATTCACTCGGGCCCAGGTGGAGAACTGGGTCGGTTGCCGGCCAGCCACTTTGTTGGCGAGCGCAATGCGGTCACGCGAATCCGAACCCAGGTAGGTATGAGCTTCGAACCAGGCAAACATCTGCTGCGATCTCGGCGGCCCCGGGGAAGGACGCTGGCGAAAAGCCTCCCGCGGAACCTGTTTGAATGAAAAGTCATGTCCCTGCCGATTCAGCGTGTCGACGATTTCGTTGAAGCTCATGAAATCACCGACGAGCGGCAGATACTCGCCATTGCCTGCCTGATCCGGGTGTGCGAATGCGCCGGCAACGATGGCGCCGAGTTCGGTGATGTCGCCCATGTGAATGCCGCGCACCGTGGGATCGATGGGAAGCGCCCAGCCCAGGGTTCCGTCTTCCTGCTTTTGCGGAGCCAGAAGACCCACAAAATTCTGGTAGAAGAAAGGCGCGATGACGAACGTGTGATGCGCAAACCCGGCTTCCCTCACGATCCGATCGACCTTCGCCTTGCCGGTAAAGTGGGGAACGTGGAGCTTGCCGCCGCTGATCGCTTCCACGTCGGGCAGCGTCGACCAGATGAAGTGCTTGACGCCGGCTGCCTTGGCCGCGCGTACCGCCGCGGTTGCCTGCTTGAGCTCGTCGGTGCCCGGTTCCCAAAATTGGTGACCAGGAAAACGCCGTAGGCTCCCGCAAATGCGGCCTTGAGCGTTTCCGGGCGATCGAGATCGGCTTCGACGACTTCGTCGGCGAGCCCGCGGTGCTTGCCCGGATTGCGAGTGAGAGCGCGTACCTTGAATTGACCTTGGGCTTGCAGGGCACGCACGACTGCGCCTCCCTGCTGCCCCGTTGCGCCGACTACGGCGATCAGTTTCTTGCTTTGGGATGACATGTCTGCTCCTTGTCTAAGTTGGGTTGATGTTCTACAGGCGGCCCGTGGCACGAAGCCGCTGGCCGATGCGATCGATCTCCGCCTCGCCCTCCGCGAGCGCGGCTGCGCTCGTATGGACCGAGTAGTTGCCCAGCACCAGCGAGTGCGGATGCTTGACCGCGGAGCCCAGGACGAACGATGTGTCCCCCTTCGCCTCAAGCTCGATCGGCGCCGCCGGATTCTTCGAAAACGGCGAGCTGCCCTTCGCCGATCGGCTCGGGTGAGCGCAAGGCGCCTTTGTCGACCGCGAGCCAGGCGACGGCGTGCCCTTCGGGCGGCGTGTAGCGCCAGCGTTGGCCGTCCTTCAGACGGACGTGGAAGTAGTTGATGCCTGCTGGGGCACGAATCGCGCTGCGGGCCTGACCATAGCGTCCGAGAATCACGCGCACAGGTCCGTCTTCCTGCACCGCGTCGGGAGCGATGTACTGACTCTCCGGCGGAGCGTTCTCCTCCGAGGACGGCAGCGCCACCCACAGTTGGAAGCCGCGCAATGGCTCGCCGGGCGTGGCCCCGCCGTCATGCCACACGCCGTTTCCGGCTTTCATCCATTCGAGTCCGCCCGTCGCGATCGTGCCCGTCTTTCCGGTCGTGTCCTCGTACACCACGCCGCCGCGAAGCACCACGGTGAGCGTTGCGATGCCCGAGTGCGGATGGATGCCGAAGAGCGGCTCGGGCCTGCGGCACGATTTCGAAATGATCGAGGAACACAAAGGGCTTGATCAACTCGCCGATATCGGAGGGGCTGACGAGGCGCGTGACCGGGCCCGTGCCGGCGACCGCTGGTGGTGAGCGCGATCCGGCGAGCGCCGGCGCTGACCGGCGCTATCGGGTGCATTCTCGATATCGAAGCGAACGGGTAGGGCGGGTGATTACTGCTGCAGCTGAACTGTTCATTTCCATCTCCACGAAAGATCCTGTGCGAGCAAGATAGGGCTTTGATCTTGCATCTGAGAAGCCTATATATTTCGATAGCAATCTATCGCTACTGGGACGATGGCTATGCTCGACGCAATCACGCTGGACCAGTTACGAACCTTCATCGCCGCGGTCGACGAGGAAGCTTCTCGGCCGCGGGTCGCAAGCTGCGCCGCGCCCAGTCCGTGGTGAGCCAGACGCTGGCGAATCTGGAAGCGCAGCTTGGCGTAAAGCTCTTCGATCGCTCCGCCCGCTATCCGCGGCTCACCGAGGAAGGGCGCAGCCTTCTTGTGGACGCCCGCTGCGGTGGCGGACAACGTCGATGAATTCAAGGCCAGGGCGCGCGCCATGCGCGAGGGCCTCGAGCCCGAGCTCTCGGTCGCGATGGATGTGATGTACCCGATGGACGCACTGACGCGGGCGGCGGTGCACAGTCGAAAGACCTACCCGCATACGCCGCTGCGGCTCTACGTGGAGGCCTTCGGCGGCGTCATCAAACCGGTTCTCGATCGCAATTGCAGCATCGGCGTCATCGGCTCGCTGCCGCTCGTGCCCGACGAGCTCCAATCCGAGCACCTTGCTGAGCATTCCACTCGTGACCGTCGTCAGTCCTCGCACCCGCTGGCCAAGAACCGCGGCGTGGTTTCGGTATCGGCCATCGCCAAGCACGTGCAGCTGGTTCTGAGCGACAGGACCGTGTTATCCGAGGGCCGAGATTTCGGCGTGCTGTCGCCGCTGACCTGGCGCCTTGCGGACCTGGGAGCGAAGCACGCGTTCCTCAAGGCCGGCCTGGGATGGGGGCACATGCCCTTGCACATGGTGAAGGCGGACCTCGACAGCGGAGTGCTGGTCAAGATCCGCGTCGAAGCCGTTCCGCGCGCTCCGGTGATGCCGATGAGCGTCAGTCTTTCGAAAGGATGCACCGCCGGGGCCTGCGGGCCGAGCCTTCATCGCGCAACTCAAGCGGAAGTAAGCGCATCTGTATCGAGGATAGTGCTGCTCGAGTTCACGCAGCCGCTCGAGTTCAGAGACGCAGGCGCGGCGCGCATTTGGATCTTCGGCCGTGTCCTACATGCAAATCGACTCTCGCTCACTGACTTCCGCATTCTGCTGGAAGTTTACTTTAAGTCTGTACTTCGGTCCCTCGCATCCCAGACACTTATTCCAAGAGGAGATAAAACCACGACGAGGAGACATCCGCCGTTCGCCTGGTGCGCTGCTTCGTCTCGCGACCGCGGCCGTATTGGGTCTTGCAATCGCGTTGCCTTTGTCCGCCGATGAGGCGCCTGACACGCCGGGAGTCATCCCGGCAGTCGATCCTGCCGCCGCAGGCGAAAGGCAATCCGCCATCCTGGGCGGGAAAGGCAGCCCGGCAGGGCGTGGTATCCGTTTCGCACCCGCTTGCGGCCGAAGCAGGTGCCCGAGTACTGGAGCGTGGGGAATGCGGTGGACGCCGCCGTGGCAATCCAGTTCGTGCTGAATGTCGTAGAGCCGCAGTTCTCGGCATCGGCGGCGGTGGCTTCATGATGATCCACCTCGCCAAGACCAACGAGACGTTCGCGATCGACTGGCCGAGAAAAGGCACCCGCCACTCGCGACCCCGACGATGTTCCTGTTCACTGGCGTGCCGTCAACCCAGCTGTTCGGCCTTCGCGGTCGACCAGCGGCATCGCCGTCGGCGTGCCGGGGACGCTGAAGGTAATTGAGAACGCGCTCAAGAACTACGGGACGATCGCTCGACGAGGCGATGCAACCGGCGATCGAAATCGCGGATAACGGTTTCCACATCAACAAGTTCCTGGCAGCAAACATCCTGAATGACGGTGGCATCACGTCGCTGCAGCCGGAAACCGCGGCGATCTTCCGTCCGGGCGGCGTACCGCTCAAGGAAGGTGATCTCCTGGTGCAGAAGGATTTGGCCGCAACCTTCCGTCTTATCGCGCAAAACGGTACCGACGTCTTCTACAAGGGGGGCGATCGCGCAGGCGATCGTCGCTGCCACTCAGCGCAGCCGTTCCCCAGTTGCTGCGGAGGGCCTCGGACGAATGACACCAGCCGACCTTGCGAACTACGATACGGTAAAGCGTCAACCAATCACGGTGAATTATCGCGGCTTTCAGTTCGCCTCGATGTCGCCGCCATCGTCTGGTGGGCTGTCCGTTGGGCAGATGTTGCTGGAACTCGAGCGCTTCCCGGTTGGGCGATTCCGCGCAGGGCTTCGGCTTCGGTGCCACGAAATGACGATGCACGCGATGATCGAGGCGATGCGCCTCACGTTCGCTGATCGTGCGGTGTGGATACGGGCGACGAGGACTTCGTCCACGTACCGAAGAAGGGCCTACTCGATCCGGACGTACGTGGCTTCGCGCTCGGCGATGATCAAGCTCGATTCACGCATGCCGACCCCGGCGGTCGGGAAACCCGCTGCCTTCGACAGCGTCGCCGGCCTTGACGCCACGGTCCGGCTCGCGGCGATCCCGTTCGAGGAAGAGAAAAGGCGTGCACACGACGCACTTCTCGGTGGTCGATAAATCGGGCAACATCGTCAGCTGGACCACGACGATCCGAGCTAGACCTGGGGCACGGGCATCACGGTTCCCGGGTACGGCTTCCTGCTGAACAACGAACTGACGGACTTCAACTTCACGCCAACATTCAACCCGGCAACCGGCAATCCGGCGCCAATGACGTTGCCCCAAACAAGCGGCCACGCTCGAGCATGTCGCCGAGCCTCCTGTTCAAGAACGACGAGCCGATCGCGGCCTACGGTTCGCCAGGGGCGCTGACCATAGCAATTCCGTACTGAACGTTACGCTGAACCTGGATGGATCATGGCATGACGATCCAGCAGGCGATCGATGCCCCGAGGCTCTCGGTCACGAGCGCTGTAGGAACGATCTCGTGCGAAAGCGGGCAGCCGTTTATGGTTCCGGCGATCCTCGGTCGCCACGCAGGATAGCTGCGCGCGCGCTGGGCCATCTCGGCCTCGGCGCGACGGGGACGAATGGGTGCACGGGCCGCGCGATCGGTCGGCTGTCCAGGGCGCCGCAGTCGTTGACCTGCAGACTGGCGAGCAGCATGGTGGGGGCGCGGATCAGCGTCGCGAAGGGACCGTGATCGGCCTGCCACGGCCACAGGGCGCAATCGGAATGATCCGGCGCAAAGCGTCGCGCGTGTCGCGACGAAGGCAACGTACGAGATGTTGGCGGTGGGTGCCGGAGGTACTGGCAGGATGATCTCGGACGCGACCTTCCAGTCCTTCCCGACTTTTATCCAATTTATGATCATCAGAAACGGCTTGGGCGTTCCGTCCTGCCCCGCATATGAGACCGTGATATTCATCGGCGCGTAGGATTCCGCTACGTCCGGCGTCAAGCCGACGACCTTGAGCTTCGAGTAATCCGGCTCGAGCACGACCGGGCCGGAGGTGCCGATGTCGTGCAGCTTCTGATCGATTGCCTCGTTGCCCCAGAAACCTGCCCAGTTCCCTCGGAGGGGATCGCGCTCTTCGCCACAAGAAGGGTCGAGGGTGATTGCCAGAACATCTCGTGCAGAGCCTTGAAATCGTGCCGGTTGGCCAATTCCATGAGCTTGCCGAACTCTGATTTGATCGTGTTCAAGGTCTGAGCGTCCAGCGGCTCCTTGTAGGCGGCAGGAGCAGCTGCGAGAGATCCGGCAGAAAGGGTCAGGGCGATGGCAACGGCAAACAGTGTCCTGTGCATGATCGGACATTCCTGGCGTTCCGGAGTGGCTGCTCGAGCAGGCTAGCGGCCGGCAGCGGCCAGGATGAGCTCGGTGATCTCCTGTGCGTGGGAGACCAGCGAAAGGTGGCCCGCATCCAATTCCACGGTGGTGGCTTTCATGCGTTGCTGCCAGGAATCGTTCCAGGTCGGGCGATATCGTCTGATCGAGTTTCGACACGGCATACCAGCTCGGCTTGAGCGCCAGGCGGCTACCGAGGTCCGCTCGCCGAAGAGCGAGGCGGCGGGCGGTTCCTGCTCGGCATAAAGGACCTCCGCCTTCTCGCGCGCGAACACCGTTCGCGAAATATTGGAGAAATGCGTCTTCGGAAAGATAGGCGAAGCCATCGTGTTCCTGGACGCCTGCCCGCGCCGGCATGGTGGGGAACTTTCCGGACAGCGCGACGAAATCCTCCGCCGCGTCGGGCGCCCGCGCCGCAACGTAGACAAGGGCGGTGACCTTCGGATCCGTTCCGGTTTCGCTGATGACGGTACCGCTCCAGGAATGGCCGACCAGCACGGTGGGTCCATCCTGCAGCGCCAACGCGCGGCGCGTCGCTGCGACGGAGTCGGCGAGCGATGTCAGCGGATTCTGCACCGCGGTCACATGCAAGCCGGCCGCCTGAAGGCGCGCGATGACCTCGCTCCAGGAGGAGCCGTCCGCCCAGGCGCCATGCACCAGCACCACATTGCGCGCTTGCGCCGGCTGTGCAGGCTGCGCCAACGCCTGCGCCGCAAAGAGCATCGCCGAGACCATGCCGAGGGCGATCACCGTCAATTTCCGCAGTGTCTTCATTACCATTTTCTCCAGAGTGAATCCGTGAGTGAATCCGTAGGTATCACCTGTCAGCGCATTTGAACAGTGGCGGGGACGCGGCGTTCGTCGTGGGTGTGCCGCGTGCCCTGTCCTGTTCAGACGGCGAGGCCTGGTGGCGCGTGGGTGCGCCCTGACGGTTTGATGCCCAGGTCATATCCCACGATGGGGTAGGGCCCGCTATCGGCGCTGTCGCTCTCTGGTTCGCCTCCCGCTCTAGGCGGAGTCGGTTGAATTCCTTCGCCGCGGCCGCGGTTTTGTTCCTCGGCCTTGCGCCGCGCTGCCGCTGCATCGAGCTCGGCCTGCGCATGCGCGGAGCGCCGGCGCTAGGGTCGGCGGGACTGGAGTCGAATGTCCACCGCCGTACCGCCCTTTGCACAGACGATCGGCAGAGAACAGTGCCACTGGCTGGGCTGTGTGTGCACTTCGTAGACCTGCGCTTCCGCCCCAGCGGCATCAGCGATTCCGGAGCGAAAGCGGTGGAAAGCGCCAGCAGGAGGTACAGAGCGTTGCGAGAGATCATGATCGAGGATGGCATTGGCGTCGGCTGAAGATAGTTTTCGCCGCGCACGCGACCGGCGGATTACAAATCGGCCGATTCAGGCTTACAGCCGTAACGCTCGCCGCTCCCGCGACAGCTACCGCTCGAAGTAGCGAGTCGCCGACTTTCACGTTGCGGATCGTTCTCTGGTCGCATCGACACGATCAGGATAGAAAGCGACGTGATCCTGATCGCGGCGACGGCTGCATACGGTGCCCTCGTAGGTCCACACCGCATTCACCGATCGGTCGCCGCCGAGAGGAATGCTGTAGTAAGCGCAGTCGCCCTTGTAGGGGCAATAGGTGTGATGGTCCGTTCGTTTCAGCAGCGTCATGTCGACATCCTTTTGCGGGATGTACTGGACCGCAGCGTAACCAGCCCTCTCTCAACGTAAGCGCATTTCGGGTGTCCGCGATGATGCGGCCCGCGACCGACACGGTGACCGCGCGCCGGATTCGGCTCGATCGTAATCGGGTGGTTAGGTCCCGGCAGCTTGATTGATTTGGTTAGCAATACGCAACCGAACGAAGCACTAC
>ERZ1370068.9510-contig-8284_pt1 | contig 33797 bp, 42 predicted proteins | sample MGYA00561227_ERZ1370068 | MGnify/ENA primary metagenome ERZ1370068 (study PRJEB38410, sample SAMEA6850437) | metagenome | study: Metagenomic assessment of the ecological functions of the soil: analysis of the soil microbiota associated with the...
TTGTACTTCGTTCAGTTACGTATTGCTCCGGCCGCGCGGAGCGCGTCGGTTTCGGCGTGTACGGACGGGTCGTCGTGCTGGACCGCCGGTTGTGACCACTGCCGAGCAACACACCGTCGGCGCTGAACAACGCGGCGCCGATCGGAATGCCGCCCTCCGCCAAACCTTTTCGGGCCTCTGATAGGCGACCTCGAGCATTTCGGCGGCGTCCATCTAGACGGCGGCCCGCTCCGCGGCGATCTTCGACCGGCACAACACGAGATACGCCGCGCCGGACGGCAGGAACCCGACGAAAAGAACGTGACATCGCCGAGTTCGAGGATACGCCTTGGTCACCCAGCCGACGAACTTCTCTGGTTCGAGAACAACGCCACCGGCACCACCAGCCCGATCCACAAACGACAGCAAGCCGTACCAGTTCGCGTAGGAGCGAGTGTGAGAAAACCCGCGACGTTCTGGCCTTGACGCAGATATTGGTCGGCGAACATCCTGCGCCCAGCCACGGACCGATCCAGTACGCGATGATCAGCAGGAACGCCTCGTAGTTCTGCGCGGCGTCGGGCAGCGCCCACCATGCCACCAGGAATCCCGCAACGCCGAAGAACACGGTGACCAGAGCCCTGGCGATGTGGTGGGGCAGTTTGACGCCCAGCGTCACGAAAGCCATTGCGCCCGAATAAATGTTGATGGAGTTGGCCGCGATCGCGCCGATCGCGATGGCCACAGCAACTTGCATCTCGCCTTGGCCAGCGTTGAGACGAGTTGGCTGGTGAACGCCGCGGTCGGGTTGTCCAGCGAGTCGCCGCCGATGGTCACCGATGCGGCGCCGACGACTCCAGGAACACACAGGACAGAATAGCCCGGCGGCCGCGAAGAAGTCCGGTGCAGGCGGTCGACACCATCGCGGGCAGGTAGCCGGGTGTAGTCCGCGGCGTACGGCGTTACATCCGGCGGCATGGCGAAAGCGGTGCCGACGGTCAGCGAGGAATCCGCCCATGCCGCCGACACCACCAGCGACGGCCGGCGCCCAAAGGCGACTTCGACAGGATGACCGACCGACGCGATCCACGAAGATCACCGCGAGCACCGGGAAGGTCCAGCGCACCGAACGCCTGCACCAGGTTGTGCCCGAAGAAGTGCGAGGCCGGTCTGCAGCGGCACGATGATGACCAGCCCGGAGCAGCGCGCGAACCCAGGACAGCGTGGCTCAGCGCGTAGAGCTGCCGCTGACGCTGTTGGTGGCGAACCAGCCGACGCCGGCCGTCACCGACATCAGCACCGCCGGCACCGCATTTCCCGCCCAGACTGAACGGAAGTCGGCCGCAAGCACCATCTGCGGCAACACCGTGCAGTGGGCCGCGCGCGGACGGGGAAGTAGTGCGCGATCGCGCCCAGGCCGGTTGCGCCTGACGACGATGCCGAGCGACCGCCTGCCGGTAGGTCATGCCGAAGACGGCGACGGCAGCAGCGCCGACGAAGATCGTCGCGAACTCAGCAGGATTGGGCGAGGTCCGAGGTCCAGAACAGCCTGGCTGGGCTTGCCGTGGCGGTCCGCGCCTCGGCGATGGCCTGTTGTCGACCTCCTGGTTCTACGGCGACGATCTGGTCGCGGTAGGTGCCGTCGGTCTGCACGGTAGGCTCCGGCCGCGTGTCACCGTCATACCGTCGTCCCGGCGGCCACCGGCCCGCAACCGGAGTAAACGCGCACGGAAACAATGAAACTGGGCTTCACGGCCAGGTGCTGGACACCGACGTGAAGACACTGGTGGTGAGCGCCGAGTCCGGCGCGAAGACGGCAACTCAGCCACGTTCCGGCGCCCGCTCGGCCATCGACGGCGCCACCGGCAGGCCGACGTCCGGCACGTCTTTCTCGACGACTACGTCGACCGCATGCTGGAACTGCCGGCGGTGCCGCCGCGTCGAGGACGGCCAGTTGCTCGCTCGACGACCGCTACGAAGAGCTGCTCATCGACCACATACTGCGCGATCAACCGAGTGTGGAGCCTGCACGCCGAACTCAGTCGAACGTCGGCGGCTCGGTGCGGGTCCGCTTGAGCTCCCAGAAGTGCGGGTACGACGCGAACGTCACCGACGCGTCCCAAAGCTTGCCGGCTTCCTCGCCGCGCGGGATCTTCGACAGCACCGGGCCGAAGAACGCGACGCCGTTGACGTGGATAGTCGGGTGTGCCGACGTCGTCGCCGACCGGATCCATGCCCTCGTGGTGGCTCTTGCGCAGCGCCTCGTCGTACTTGTCGCTGGTGGCCGCCTCCGGCCAGCTCGGCGGGCAGCCCGACCTCCTCGAGCGACTCCGCGATGACTGTCACGTCGAAGTCCTTGTTAGTCCTGGTTGTGGATGCGGGTGCCCATCGCGGTGTACAGCGGCGCGAGGATCTCGCGGGCCCTTGGCCTGCTCGGCGGCGATCGCCACCCGCACCGGCCCCCATGCCTTCTTGAGGCCTTCGCTGGTAGTCCTCGGGCAGGTCACTGCCCTCGTTGAGCACCGCCAGGCTCATCACGTGGAAGTTCACCTCGATATCGCGAACCTTCTCGACCTCGAGGATCCACCGCGATGTGATCCAGCACCACGGGCACAGCGGGTCGAACCAGAAATCGGCGACGGACTTTTGGGCATTGGGATCGTCCTCTCGGGGTCGTCGTGGAACAGACCTCCTTCAGCGCAACCATGCGCCGCGCGCACCTGTTCCAAACCTTTATCGAAGCGTGTTGTCAATGTGACCAAGGTCAACGACTGTTACACAAGTGAAACGAGATTCATGAAGCCAGCACGTTGGCCGTCACCGCCACCATGGTCGCAGCGGGCATCACGTTCGCGGCACCAGCCCCGCCGACACCATCAAGCGACACCTTCCTCGCCGCGCTAAACCGTGCCGGCATCGGACTACGCCGATCCCGACGCCACCGCCGCGCTTGGGCGAGACGGTGATTGCCCCATGTTGGTCGAACCGGGTAAGTCCGTTCGCCTCGGTCGCCACGACCGTCGCCGACAACGGCATCCGCCGGACGTGGCGGCGTTCTTCACCGGCATCGCGATATCGATGTACTGCCCGCAGCTGATGGGGTCGCTCGGCAACGGGACATTCCTGAACTTCCTGCAGACGCCGGGCCTGCCCCGGCACGCCGGGACTGTAGCCAGACTGCTCGGCCGCCCTGTCGCGAGCGCGGCCACTAGGTTGGACGTGTGGTACTTCCCAATCTGACCCGCGACCAGGCCGTCGAACGCGCCGCGCTCGTCACCGTCGACCGCTACGGCATCGACCTCGACCTGACCGACGGCGCCGGCGCCCCGGCGAAGGCACCTTCCGCTCCGTGACGACCGTGCGAGTTCGAGGCGCTGGCCGGCGCCGACACCGTACATCGACATCGCCGCCGACACCGTCAACAGCGCCACCCTCAACGGCGATCGAGCATCGACGTCTCGGGCTACGACGAGTCCACCGGCATCGCGCTGCCCGGGCTGCGCAGAGCGCAACGTGCTCGTCGTCGACGCCGACATGCCGCTACTCAACACCGGTGAGGGCCTGCACCGGTTCGTCGACCCGGTCGACGGCGAGGTCTACCTGTACTCGCAGTTCGAAACCGCCGACGCCAAGCGGATGTTCGCGTGCTTCGACCAGCCCGACCTGAAGGCGCCGTTCGACATCACCGTCACCGCGCCCGCGCACTGGGAGGTGATCTCCAACGGCGCGACCGCGGCACCGACGGCCGACGGCGACGCGCAAGACGCACACGTTCGCAGCCACCACCAGCGGATGAGCACCTACCTGGTCGCGCTGATCGCCGGACCGTACGCCCGCTGGGACGACACGCTACTCCGACGAGCACGGCGAGATCCCGCTCGGCCTGTTCTGCCGCACGTCGCTCGGCCGAGTTCATGGACGCCGAACGGCTTGTTCACCGAGACCAAGCAGGGATTCGGCTTCTACCACCAGCAACTTCGGCGTGCCGTACGCGTTCGGCAAGTACGACCAGCTGTTCGTGCCGGAGTTCAACGCCGGCGCGATGGAGAACGCCGGCGCGGTGACGTTCCTCGAGGACTACGTCTTCCGCAGCAAGGTCACCCGCGCGTCCGTACGAGCGGCGCGCCGAGACGGTGCTGCACGAGATGGCGCACATGTGGTTCGGCGACCTGGTGACCATGCAGCTGGTGGGACGACCTGTGGCTCAACGAGTCGTTCGCCACGTTCGCCTCGGTGCTGTGCCAGGCCGAGGCCACCGAGTACACCGAGGCGTGGACGCACGTTCGCCAACGTCGAGAAGTCGCTGGGCCTACCGGCAGGACCAGCTGCCGTCGACGCACCCGGTCGCCGCCGACATCCCCGACCTCGCGCGCCGTCGAGGTCAACTTCGACGGCATCACCTACGCCAAGGGCGCCAGCGTGCTCAAGCAGCTGGTCGCCTACGTCGGGCTGGAGGCGTTCCTGGCCGGGCTGCGCGACTACTTCCGCGACCACGCGTTCGGCAACGCCACGTTCGGCGACCTGCTCGGCGCGCTGGAGAAGGCGTCCGGCCGCGACCTGTCGCGGCTGGGGCGAGCAGTGGCTGCAAGACCACCGGGCTCAACACGCTGCGCGCCCGACTTCGACGTCGACGGCGACGGGCGGTTCACCCGCTTCGCGATCGCCCAGGGCGGGCGCAGCCGGGCGCCGGCGAGACCAGCGTGCACCGGCTCGCGGTCGGGATCTACGACGACGACGGCAGCGGCAAGCTGGTGCGCACCCACCGCGAGGAGCTCGACGTCGACGGCGAGCTCACCGATGTTCCTGCGCTGCAGGGAGTTTCGCGCGGCAAGCTGATCCTGGTCAACGACGACGACCTGACCTACTGCTCGCTGCGCCTTGACCCCGAGTCGCTGCAGACGCGCGCTCGACCCGCATCGCCGACATCGCCGACCCGCTGCCCCGCACGCTGGCGTGGTCGGCGGCCTGGGGAGATGACCCGCGAAGCCGAACTGAAGGCCCGCGACTTCGTCGTCGCTGGTCGCCGGCGGGCGTCGCAGGCCGAGACCGAGGTCGGGGTGGCGCAGCGGCTGCTGCTGCAGGCGCAGACCGCGCTGGGCGCGTACGCCGACCCGGACTGGGCGGCTCGGAGGGTTGGCCTGCGTTCGCCGACCGGCTGCTGGAGCTGGCCCGCGGCGCCGAGCCAGGCTCGGATCACCAGCTGGCGTACGTCAACGCGCTGTGCACGTCGGTGCTGTCGCGGACGGCACGTCGCTGTGCTGACGGCGCTGCTGGACGCCGATCCGGCCGCAGCAGGACCTGGCCGGGCCTCGACGTGGACACCGACCTGCGCTGGCGGATCGTCACCGCGCTGGCCGCCGCGGGCGTACGTCGACGCCGACGGGCCGCAGACGCCGTTCATCGACGCCGAGGCCGCAGCGCGACCCGACCGCGGCGGGCAAGCGGCAACGCCGCGCGCCGCGTCGGCCGCGCGGCCGCAGCCCGCGGTCAAGGAGCGCAGCGTGGCAGCAGGTGATCGAGGACGACACGTTGGCCAACATCACCGCGCGGTCGATCATCGACGGCTTCGTTCAGCCCGGTCAGCACGAGCTGCTGCAGCCGTTCAGCGCCAAGTACTTCGGCGCGATTTCGGGCGTGTGGGAGCGGCGGTCCAGCGAGGTCGCGCAGACGGTGGTGATCGGGCTGTATCCGTCGTGGGACATCAGCAAGGCCGGCCTGGACGCCGCGGATCGGTTCCTGGCCGACTCGGAGGTGCCGCCGCGCGCTGCGCGGCTGGTGCTCGAGGGCCGCGCCGGTGTCGAGCGCGCACTGCTGGGCCAGCGCCTTCGACGTCACCTAAGCTGCCAGTGGCCCACGAGCGGGACGCGCGTCTGTACGCCGACACGCCGTGTCGGATGCATTTCGCGCACGCTCTGCGCGCTGCATACGCTCGTGAGGTGGCGGTCAATCGGAGTCGCAGGGCGCGGGCTGCGCGCAAGCGGAAGCGCCGCCTGGATCTCGTCGTCAACGACCTCACCGGCGACGAATGGGCGGCACTGAAGGCGACGCGTGGAACGGCTGCGCCTACTGCGGCGCGACCGACGAGGTCACTGCAGCGCGACTGTGTCCTGGCGATCTCCCGAGGCGGGCGATACACGGTGCGACAACGTCATTGCCCGCCTGCGCGTCCTGCAACACGAGCAAGTGCAATGAGGAGGTCACCACGCTGGCTGCGCCGGAAACGGCTCGACGAGCGCGCGCGTTCCTGACGCGCTATGTCGAGATCCGTGCGGCGCTAGCCTGGTGCAGATACGCTCAGGGCGCGGGAGACGCTGGCGCTGAGCACCCGGACGCGCGCTGATCAGGCCGTCCATCAGGTTGCCCTCTTTGAACGACGCGGCGGCCGCCGGAGACTCCGAGCGGCGCGGACTCCTCGATCCCGCGGCCCTGGACGTCGCCGCCGTAGACCACCTCGATCGCGCGCTGGTTCGGCGAAACCGCTAGCAGCACAGCGTTGTCGGGCGTCGGCACCTCAGCCAGGATCGTCGCGCGCGCGTGGCGGCGGTGTCGTCGCCGAGATCGCCGAGGTACACCGCGAAGCGGGCCTTGGCCGCGCGTGAGCCGTACTTCAGTGCGTCGTCGAGGATGACCAGGTCCTTGACCGGGAACGGATAGGTCACCGACACTGCGCCGGGCTCGGTGACGCCGGAGATCCGGCCGCTGCTCGTTACGACGAAGCCGCGCGGCAGCTCTGCCGGTGTCGAGCCGACGGTCGCGACTTCACCACTTGCCACTGGCGCCGCCTCCTACCGTCACGTGCGAACCATGGCCACCGTGGCCGTGGTCAGCGGGCTCCTCGGACGCCCACAGGATCGGTGCGTGCGTCCACTTGTCGGACATCTTGTAGGTCGCCGGGTGCGGGCCTCGCGGTTCTTGCCGACGCCCCAGATCAGCGCGGCCAAGCACCAGCGTGACCACCAGCGGCACCCTCCGATGAGGGAATGGGTAAAGTGCTGTGCTCACGACGCAAACCGTATCCCAGCAACGCGCCTAGGCCGCGCCCTCACCCAGATATCGCACCCATGCCGGGTCGAGTTCCTTGACCGACGACAGCAACCGCCAGTGCTGTCCCTTCGGCGGCACCGGCACCGATACGCAGCGTCCAGCCCAGTTCGGCGAGCAACCGGTCGGCCTTGCGGTGATTGCAGGTCGAGCATGCCGCCACGCAGTTCTCCCACGGAGTGGTCGCCGCCGCGGCTGCGCGGCACCACGTGGTCGACGGTGTCGGCCTTGGCTGCCGCAGTAGGCGCAGCGAAACCGGTCGCGGTGCATCAGCGCCGCCCGCGTCATCGGGATGCGGGCCCGGTACGGCACCCGGACGTAGGAATGCAGCCGGATCACCGACGGCACCACGATGGACCTGGTCGCGGAGTGAATCACCGGCCCGTTCGGGTCGTCGTGCACCACGGTGGCCTTGCCGCACATCAGCATGATGACCGCCCGCCGCATGGGCAGAGCGGTCAACGGTTCGTATGTGGAATTCAGCGGCAGTACGCGCCGGCGGCCCCAGATGGAGCCGTCGTTGGTACTGGGCGGATGGGTGTCGACGCTGTGCAGAGACGCGCGACTGGCGCATGCGTTACCGCGGGCCCGGATAAGCCCGCCGCGGCCCCGTGGTGCCGGTGGCCGCGGCGGCTCTTCTTGCGCTGCGCCATACGTCCTCCGACCGACAGTCCACCACGGATTGGGGACGATCGCACGACAATTCTGGCCGTGTTCGCTGGTCAGTCCAGTGAACATCCGGTGACGCGATCCTGCTGACCGGGGCGTTCGCGGTCGCAGGCACGCCCAGATCGACGCAATCCATCGTCAACACCGGACGGGCGATAGAGCCGCACATGCGCGCGCTGCGGGCCGGCAAGCGATGACGGCTCCGTCAGCGCCCGCCCAGCCAAGGCGAGGTTGACGGTGATGACGCACGTGGCGAATTAGACTTTCGGGCCATGGCTCCCGGTTGGCAAATTGTCGATCGCCCATCGGAATTCGGTGCGGTCCGATCGGCGCTGACGGGATCCGAGAGTCCTCCGGTGTGGTTCTCGTGGGGGCGGCCGGTGTCGGCAAGACGACGCTCGCCCGCGCCGTCACGAATTCGCTGCGTTCCCAGGTCCGCTGGGTGGCGTCAACAGAATCCTCGAAGAGCATCCCGCTCGGCGTCTTCGCGCATCTGGTCGGACCGTCGACCTCGCGCGACCCAACGGCGCTGCTCGCCACTGCTCGCGAATCCCTTGTCACACAAAGAGAACACCATCGTTGGCGTCGACGACGCGCACCTGCTCGATCAACTGTCTGCGACACTGCTGCATCAGATCGCCGTCGACCAGGCCGGACGCATCCTCGCCACCGTCCGCACCGGCGAACCGGTCCCCGATGCCGTCACTTCGCTGTGGAAGGACGGCTATCTACGCAGCGATTGAGCTGCAGCCGTTCACCAAGCAGCAGAGCATCGCCCTCGTGGAATCGGTCATCGGCGGCACGCTCGAGGGTCTGTCCGCCGATCTGATGTGGGAGTCGTCCGGCGGGCAAGCCCATTGTTCTTGCGGCATCTGGTGGAGGGATCGATCGACGCCGGAACCCTGACCAGAGTCGACGACGTCTGGCAGCTGCGGGGCCGACCGCCGTGCCGTCGGGCCTTGCCGCGCTGATGGAGAGCCGGCTGGATCAAGCCGGAGAGGACGTCAACAACGCGTTGAAGCTGTTGGCGCTCTGCGAACCACTGGACGTCGATGCGCTCACCGAACTGGCCGGTGAGGACGCACGTCGATGCGGCCGGAAACCCGCGGCTTAGATTCGCCTTGTGCACGGACGGCCCTGTGCTCAATACGCCCGGTTCAGCCACCCGCTCGTCGGCGACGTCGTGCGCAGCCGAGTCGGAAAAACACGCGTGGGCGAAGGCTGCGGGGCCGGGTGGTCAAGATTCTCCGCAACCGCGAACTCGACTCCCCGCCGGCCCGGATCCGGATGGCGCAGCTGTCCATCGACAGCGATCAGACCGTCGACACCGCGCTGCTGGTCACCGCGGCCAAGGACGCCATCTTCCTGTCCAACCTGCCGCTGGGCGAACGCATCGCACGCGCCGCGTTCCAGCGTGGCGGCGGTCTGCGAGGCCGGCGAGTTGCTCTCCGCGCATTGCTGTGGCAAGGGCGTCCCGCACAGGCCGAGCAGATTCTGGCGGGGTTCGATCCGGACGGTCTCGACGAGCTTCAGCTCGTGTTGTGAGGCATTCCCCGGCTGTCGATTCTGTTCTGGTCGATGGGCGAAGATGCGGCGAGCCCACGAGATTCTCGACTTGTTGGCCGAGCGTGTGCAGCGCCGCCGCCTGAAGCTCGTCGTGGACGCGGTGGCAGGGCAATGGCGGTGCACGAGAGCAGGATTGAGGAAGGGATCACCGCAGCAGAGGCGGTGCTGGCCGACCCGCAGGCGCCCGAAGCAGGCAGTCGAGTTCGCGGCGTTCGCCGCGCGGACTGGCAGATGCCGGTGGCCGGGCGCGGCGACGAGTTCGAACCGTACGCCGCCCGGTGCCGTGCCGAGCAGGCGGTCCACCGACGGCATGAGTCCGGGTGATGGTGCGGTACGGCGACGTGCTCGCGCTGACGTACACCGGCGAGCTGGACCTGGCGGACGAGCGGGCTGCCGACTACGCCAATTTCTCGTCGGCCGGCCAGTTCCTCGCCTGGGCCATCGCCAAGATCACGATCCGGTCTCAGTGCGCGACGCACCGCGGCGACTTCCCGGCCGCGATCTCCTCACTCGAGCAGGCGCTGGCGGCACTCGCCGCGGAGGCACCGCTGCCATGGCGGCTACCGCACGGCTGCTGCTGGCACGGGCCTACGCGGCGCTGGGCCGCACGCGAGACGCCGAACGGGTGCTGGTCGACGCGACGGAGCACACAGGCCAAGCCGTGGCCCTGCACGAGCCCACAGCGGACGCTCGCCAATGCCTGCCTACTCGCCGCGAAGGGGCTGGAACGGGGCGCGGTCGAATCTGCACTCTCCGCAGCCGACCAGGCACAGGACTTCGGCCAATTCGCCGTCGAGGCCGAAGCGCTGCACCACGCCGCGAGATTCGGTGCCCGCGCCAGTCGCGGATCGGCTTGCGGCACTTTACGACAAGGTCCACGGCCCGGTGGTCGCGCTGCAGGCCCGGCACGCGGCGGCGGTGGCGGCGGCACGGATCCCGAGGCGCTCGTCGCTGCGAGCATCGACCTGGAGCAGGCCGGCCTGCTGCTGTCCGCCGCCGATTCCGCCGCGCGCAGGCCGCGCGCAGCTCTACGACAGTGCGGGCGACCATCGCAACGCCGTCGAGGCGGCGGCGCGTGCCCAGCGTCTTGCCAATCGCTGCGGAGGCGCGGCAACGCCCGCCGTGAAGATCGCGGCGCGGCCGTTACCCGTGACCGACCGCGAACGGGAGATCGCCGAACTGATCGCCGCCGGACTGACCAACAAGGAGATCGCCGAGCAGCTGGACGCTGTCGATCCGCACGGTCGAAGGGCACGTCTACCGCGCGTGCTACAAGCTGGGCGTGGCCGATCGCGACGAGCTCGCGGAGCTCATGCGCGAGGAGCCGCTGAAGTAGCCCGACGCCGGCATGGCGGACAATGGAGCGCGTGACACAGGCGCAGCGCGTCGTTTTACGACGAAGTCGGCGGCCACGACACGTTCCACGCCATCGTGTCGCGGTTCTACCAGCTGGTCCGCGAGGACGAGATCCTGCGTCCGATCTACCCCGAGGACGACCTCGACGGCGCCGAGGAGCGGCTGCGGATGTTCCTCGAGCAGTATTGGGGCGGCCCGCGGACCTACTCCGACCGGCGTGGCCATCCTCGGCTGCGGATGCGCCACGCGCCGTTCCGGATCGGCTACATCGAGCGCGACGCGTGGCTGCGCTGCATGCACACCGCGGTGGCGGAGATCGACTCCGCAGACGCTCGACGACGAGCATCGCAAGGAACTGCTCAGCGTACTTGGAGATGGCCGCCCACTCGATGGTGAACTCGCCGTTCTAGGGACGATGACTAACGAACGCTGCCGTGGTCGTCGCGCGCCGTGTTCTATCAGGTGTATCCACGTTCGCTTCCAGTGACAGCGACGGCGACGGCGTCGGTGACCTCGACGGCGTGACCGCCAAGCTCGACTACCTCGAGGCGCTGGGCGTCGACGCGATCTGGCTCGAACCCGGTGATGGTCTCGCCGATGGCCGACAACGGCTACGACGTGGCGGATCCGCGCGACGTCGACCCGCTGTTCGGCGGGATCGAGGCGCTGGACCGGCTGATCGGACGCGGCCCACCGGCTGGGCATCGAAGGTGACGATGGACCTGGTGCCCAACCACACCAGCTCGGCAGCATCCGTGGTTTCAGGCCGCGCTGGCCGCGAGCCCCGGCAGCGACGCAGCGCGAGCGCTACATCTTCCGCGACGGCACCGGGCCCGGCGGCATCCACCCGCCGAACAACTGGGTGTCGATCTTCGGCGGCCCCGCGTGGACCCGGGTCGTCGAGGCCGACGGCAATCCCGGCCAGTGGTACCTGCACCTGTTCGACGCCGAACAGCCCGGACCTCAACTGGGAGAACCCCGAGGTCTTCGACGACCTCGAGAAGACGCTGCGGTTCTGGCTGGAGCGCGGCGTCGACGGGTTCCGCATCGACGTCGCGCACGGCATGGCCAAGCCGCCAGGACTGCCGGACATGGAGGTCATCAGAGGCCGAGGTGCTGCTGGCCGACATGGACGACGACCCGCGGTTCAACAACGACGGCGTGCACGAGATCCACCGCCACATCCGCACGGTGTTCAACGACTATCCCGACGCTGTCGCCATCGGCGAGGTGTGGGTGTACGACAACGAGCAGTTCTCCCGGTATGTGCGCGCACGACGAGCTGCACCTCGGTTTCAACTTCCGGCTGCTGCGGGCGAAGTTCGACGCGGCCGACATCCGCGGTGCCATCGAGAATTCGATTGACCGCCGCCGGCGATGGCGAGACGCCGATGCCGACGTGGACGCTGGCCAATCACGACGTCGACCGCGAACCGACCCGTTACGGCGGCGGGCCGTGTCGGCCTGGCACGCGCGCGGGCGATGGCGCTGGTGATGCTCGCGCTGCCCGGCGCGGTGTTCATCTACAACGGCGAGGAACTCGGGCTGCCGAACGTGGAGCTGCCCGACGAGGCGCTGCGCGACCCGGTGTGGGAGCGGTCCGGGCACACCCGACGCGGCCGCGACGCCTCCCGGGTGCCGGTGCCGTGGGAGGGCGACGCTCCCCGTTCGGCTTCTCGGACAATCCCGACACCTGGCTGCCGCTCCCGCCGGAGTGGGCGGCGCTGACGGTCGAGAAGCAGCTGCGACGACCCCGATTCGACGCTCGTCGTTCTACCGGCGGGCGATCGAATTGCGGCACGGCCGAAGCCAGAATTCGGCGGCGCCGCCATCGAGTGGCTGGACTCGCCGGACGGACGGCCTGGTGTTCCGGCTCGTCGGCGGCGGACTGGTGTGCGCGCTGAACGCCGGCGCGCCGCGTCGATAGTGCCCGCCCGGGTGAGGTGTTGTTGGCCAGCGGCGAGTTGGTCGACGGCAAGCTGCCGCCGAACACCGCCGCCTGGCTGGTCTAGTTCTTCCGCGAGCGTGCGTGTCGTGCGACCGCAAGACACGCCTGACCAGAGCGAACGTGACATGTCGCCTGCAGACCGCACGCTCGCGACGGCACGCCTAGCGCAGCACCAAGCGCCGGGTCGCCGCGACGGCGGTACACCGAGCCGAAGCGCGCGTCGATGCGCAGCCAGGCGGGCAGCGCGCGCACCCGCACGATCTCGTCGGCGGCGACAGTGCCGGGATCCAGCCTGCTCTGCAGCGTCCGGACTGCGGCAGGAAACCCATTGCGGTCAAAGCGAATACGCAGCGCATTGGGATGCCGACGCTGGTGTCTCCGAGCTGACCGCGAGCACCTCCTGGTCCAGCAGTGACGCCGGCGGCCCGTGCGCGCTCGAGTGCTCCTTCGCCAGCGCGACGCCGCGCTGGGCCAGATCGAGCACCACGCGCGCGCGGGCACGTCGTCGAGGTGCAGAAGCCGGTCTCGGGCGGCAGCGGCGCCGCGCCACGCGGAATCCATCGCGAAGCCCGGGTCGACGTAACCGCTGCGGTCCATCGCCATCAAGCCCGGCGCGAGCGCGTCGGCTGCCTGCGCTCAGATCGGCCGGCTCGGATCCGGCCGACCGACCACCCGGCTGGCCAGCACGTCGAAACCGGTTGCCACCCAGGCGACCACAAGGCCGCCCGCGCGCTCACGCAGCCGGATGACGGCGGCGTCATCCAGCCGCAATGCCCGTTCGGTGAACGTCGCCAGGTCTTCACGGTGCGTGGCGTCGTCGAGCCAGATACCGCGATCGGGCTCACTCATCGCAGGTCCAGCGCTGGAGATACTCGCGCTGCTCGGGCGAAAGTCGTTGCAGCCGTTGCTCCTTCGATGTGGACGGTCGGCCAGCTGCGTCTCGTGCGATGACCGACGGCCTGGAGTCCGGCGGTGTGCGTCACCGAGCGCACCTCGTAGCCGATCGTGAAGTCGACGGCACGCACCCGCTTGGACCACATCGTCACCTGCAGCGGCGAATCCACCAGGCGCAGCTGACCCTTGTAGAGAATGTTGACCTCGTGGATCAGCAGGCCGATCTCCTCGATGACGGGACCGAACGGCTCACGCAGGAACGGAATTCGGGCCTCTTCTAGGATGGTGACCATCGTGGCGTGGTTGATGTGCTGGTACATGTCGATGTCCGACCACCGCACGTGCACCGGCGCTGCAAAGCCCAGTCACCCAGTAGGATCCCCGTTCCACTCGTCCGCGTCATGCTGCGCAGCTGGCGCGCCGCCACCGACAGCGTCGCGAGGTCGAGTTCGCCACTTCCGTATATCTCGGTCAGCGTGCGCTGGGCCCGGCTCACGCGGGAGCTGTTCGTCGTCTCCCACTCCGGCGATCTTCTCCTCGCCGCGTCTCATCCGGCTCCCCGACCGCCAGCACGTCGAAGCACAGGGCGCTGATGCGAGCCGTAGATGTCGTCGCGAATCGCCAAGCGGGCCAACGAATGCCAGCGATCGTCGCGCGCGCAGCCGGGACACCGCGGTCAGCAGGCCGTCGGTGCCGAGGCGGTCCATCAGCGCGAAGTAGGTGTCGGCCACCTCGGCCGCGGTCGCGGTCGACGATGTCGGCGATGTCGATCACGTCGAGCAGGCTGTACTGGTACAGCCCGGTCGCGACCATGTAGGCGAGGTCTTCCGAGCACGCCGTGCGAACTGAATTCATGGGCTTCCTTCTCGACGATGGCTCGTGATCGTCGCCGCGCAGCCACTCCGACATCCGCGGTGTCAGCACGCGGCACCTTCTCGGCGAAGCCGGTTGATCTCGGCGCCCACCGCCAGCGGCTGAGGACGGTAGTTGAGCAGCCAACGTCCGGCACGGTCGATCAAGCCGGCGCAGATCCAGCGTCATCCGATCGGTGACGGCGACCGACACTCCGTTGTCGCCGGCGGCGCGGACCTGCCGCCACACCTCGTCGATTCGGAAGATCGCGTTCGCTGGCGACGTAGCTGCGCACCGCGTCGACCGGCCCGACACCGACGTCCTCGGACGACCCGATAGGCGTAGGTGATGCCGCGCGGTGTCGACCAGGTCGTTGATCAGCATCGTGGTGACGATCTCCCGGCGCAGCTGATGCTGGCGGATGTCGCTGCCGAACTGGTCTCGCAGGCTGGACGGGAAGTACCGCGGGCAGCCGGGCGGCGAACACCTCCTGATCGGGCAGTTCGCTGGCGAGCACGTCGTCCTTCGAGTGCCAGCTTGACGTGCGCCATCAGCGTCGCGAGTTCCGGTGATGTCAGCCCGAGTCCCAGCCTCGGTTCGCCGCGCGATCTCCTTCTCCGACGGCAGCGCCTCGAGTTCACGGTTGAGCCCGCGCTCGGCGACAAAGTCCTTGATCATGCCGCGCATGCACCGGCAGCAGGCTGGCCGCGTTGGCGCGACTGGTGCCCATCAGATCGTTCTGGTCGGCGTTGTCTGACGAGCACCAGCGGCCAACCTCGTCGGTCATCGACACGCAGCAGATCGAGTCCGGTCTTCGGCCCGCACCTTGCCAGCGGTGACCAGCGAGTCGACCAGGATCTTGATGTTGACCTCGTGGTCGGAGCAATCGACACCCGCCGAGTTGTCCATCGCGTCGGTGTTGCAGCGGCCGCCGGCCAGGTCGAACTCGATCGCGACCGAGCGAGGTCACGCCCAGGTTGCCGCCCTCGCCGATCACCTTGGCGCGCACCTGGTTTCCGTTCACCCGCACCGGGATCGTTGGCGCGGTCGCCGACATCGGCGTCCGACTCGGTCTCGGCCTTGATGTAGGTGCCGATGCCGCCGTTGAACAGCAGGTCGGCCGGTGCCTTCAGGATCGTCTGCGATCAGCAGCCGGCGGCGTCAGCTCCGTCGATGCCGTCGGCGATGCCGAGCGCGGCGCGGACCTGCGGGCTGATCGGGATCGACTTCTGTTCCCGGCTGTAGACGCCGCCGCCCTCGCTGATCAGCGACCGGTCGTAGTCGTCCCAGCTGGACCGCGGCAGGTCGAACAGTGCGCTGGCGCTCATCCCACGACGTCGCGGCGTCGGGATTCGGGTCGAGGAAGACGTGCCGATGGTCGAAGGCGGCCAACAGCCGGATGTGTTTGGACAGCAGCATGCCGTTGCCGAACACGTCGCCGCTCATGTCCCCGACGCCGACGACGGTGAAGTCCTCGGTCTGGGTGTCGACGCCCATCTCGCGGAAGTGGCGCTTGACCGCCTCCCACGCGCCCTTGGCGGTGATGCCCATCGCCTTGTGGTCGTAGCCGACCGAACCGCCGGAGGCGAACGCGTCGCCGAGCCAGAAGCCGTAGTGACTGCGCGACTTCGTTGGCGATATCGGAGAACGTGGCGGTGCCCTTGTCGGCGGCCACCACGAGGTAGGCGTCGTCGCCGTCGCGGCGCACCACATCGCGCGGGGTGACGACGCTGCCGGTTGCCTTGTCGACGTTGTCGGTGAGGTCGAGCAGCCCGGCGATGAACAGCTTGTAGCAGGCGACACCCTCGTTGCGTTGCGCGTCGCGGTCGGCGGCGGTCGCCGGTGGCCGCAGGCGGCTGTCTTGACGACGAAGCCACCCTTCGCGCCGACCGGGCACGATGACGGCGTTCTTCACCGCCTGCGCCTTGACCAGCCCGAGGATCTCGGTGCGGAAGTCCTCGCGGCGATCCGACCACCGCAGGCCGCCGCGGGCGACGAACCCGAACCGCAGGTGCACGCCCTCGACCCGCGGCGAGTACACGAAGATCTCGAACCTGGGCCGCGGCAACGGCAGTTCGTCGATCAGCCGTGGGTTGAGTTTGACCGACAACACGTTCTGCGCGCGCGCCGAATCCGGCGCTGCTGACAAAGTAGTTGGTCCGCAGGGTGGCCTGGATCATCGACGCGAAGCGCTCGCAGTACGCGATCGGTGTCGAGGCTGATCAGCGCGTCGATGTCCGCTGCGACGGCGGCGGCGGCGGCCTGCGCGTCCCGGCGCCGGGTCTCGTCCGACGGCTTCGGGTCGAACAAGTCCTCGAACAACTCGACCAAAGATCGGGCGGTGCCTGCGTTGCCGTTGAGCACCGCCTTCGATGTGGGACCTGGCTGTACGGAAAACCAGCCTGGCGCAGGTATTTCGCGTATGTGCGCAGCACGGCCACCTGCTGCCAGGTCAGGCCCGCCCGCAGCACCAGCTCGTTGAATCGGTCGATCTCGGCGCGGCCGTGCCAGATCGCGGTCACCGCGTCGGCGAACCGCTGCGGCCATCGCCACACGGTCCGGCCCGCTGGTGGTGTCGGGATGTCGGGGTGCTGCGAAATCTTGAACTGGTAGATCCACACCGGTAATCCGTCGGGGCGGGTCACCGTGAACGGGCGCTCCTCGAGCACCACCACACCCATGGACTGCAGCATCGGCAGCAGGTGGCTCAGCGACGCCGAGCGCCCGCCAGATACCAGGTGAGCTGCGCGATGCCGTCCGCACCACGGTCACCGGAGGACAAGTTTGACCGAATTATCCTGCAGCTCTTCGATGATCGCGATGTCCTTGATCGCGTCCAGCGGCGCGACCGCCTGCTTGTAGACCTCGGGGAAGGCCGCCGCGTAGTGCTCTGCCATGGCCTGGTTGATCGAGCCGGTCTTCACCGCGCCGATCAGCCGGTCACCCCAGGTCCTGGCGGCCTCGGTGAGCAGGTCCTGGATGCGGGACTCGTTCTCCAGCGAAACGTCGATGTCTTGATGACGACGACCCTCGGGCAGTCGCACCGTGAAATGCACTACGGCCCATGGCGATTCGCTGACCCGCGCGGCGTAGTCGATGCTCACCCCGCCCAGTTCGCGGACCAGGATGTCCTGCATCTCCAGCCGCACCGCGGTGGTGTACCGGTCGCGCGGGAGATACACCAGGCACGATACGAAGTGAGCGAGTTGGTCGGCGCGCAGGAACAGCAATGTCCGGCGCCGCGAGCCGAGATCGACCACCGCCATCGCCATGTCCAGCAGCGCCTTGGCGGAACAGCGCGAATAGCTCCGAACGCGGGATGGTCTGGATGATGTCCAGCAGCAGCTGGCCGGGATGGCTGGGATCGCGGTGCGCCATCGCGCAGCGCGTCGCTGACGCGGCGCGAAATCAGCGGGATCTCAAGCACATTGGCGTTCATCGCCGCGACGGTGAACAAGCCGACGAAGCGGTGCTCGACCGCCTGACCCGCTCGCGGATTGCTCGCGGACCACCACGATGTAGGGTAGGCGCCGTAGCGCAGGTAGCTCGGCATGGTGGCCTGCGCCAGCACCAGCAGATCGTCGCTGGCGGTGAGCTGCGGAAGCACGTCGGCGCGCAGCCGCAGCACGCCGAGACGACTGGACGGATCGACCGGCGGACTGGCCGTCGCGCTGACCTGGCAGCGCTGGTAACCCAGCAGCACGAAGTGCCCGTCGGCCAGCCAGCGCAGCAGCGCGCGCGACATCCCGGCGGTCAGGGCTGGGGAACCTGCCCTCGGTGTCGGAGTCGAGTTCGTGCCGCCAGGCTGATCAGCATGGCCGTCATCGACGTCGGAGTCCAACGCCACCTGACGGGCCTCGGCGAGAACGCTGGGCAGCAGGCGCTTGACCTCGTCCACCGCCTTGGGGTCGACCGAATCGGCGCAGCTGAACGTGGATCCATGCCTCGTCGATGCCATCGCCGAAGTGGCGCATCGGCCGCCGGCTCGATCGCCAGCAGTTCGCCGCTCGGGCTCGCGCCGCGCCCGGAACACCGGATTCATGATGGCCGTGTAGGCCACGCCGAGCCGGTGCAGCAGCACCGTGACGGAGTCCATCAGCATCGCCGCGTTGTCGGTGACGATCTGCAGCGCGGGCCCGAATCCAGCCGGGTCGTCGTCGGCGTACACCGCGACGCGGGTGTCACCGATCGAGCGGTGGCGGCCCAGTCGGTAGTGGGCGTCGACCATGGCCGGCGACACCAGCCGTGCCCAGCGATGTCCGGTCGACCGGCGCGCAGTGACCGCCGCGTCGGCGCCGGGCGCGTCACCGTGGGGCCCGTGATAGGTCGCCATGTAGGCCCGCGCGAGGCGAGCAGACGGTGTCCTGGCTCAGCGGCGCGCGACTCGGTCGGTCCGCCGACGCCTGCTGCCAGTGTCCCGGATTGACCGTCATCGCATCGCTCCTAGCTACACCTGCGTACCGACGCTGGTACGCAGAGCGACATTAGTCGCGCGTGAGGCGCCGGTGGGTCACCCTGTGCGGACGGGCAGCTTCGATACCAAGTCGTTCCACTTTGTTTTCCTCGTAGGCGGCGAAGTTGCCCTCGAACCAGAACCATTTGGCCTCGTTGTCGTCGTCGCCCTCCCACGCCAGGATGTGCGTGCAGGTGCGGTCGAGGAACCACCGGTCGTGGGAGATCACCACCGCGCAGCCGGGGAACTTCTCCAGCGCGTTCTCCAGCGAGCTCAGCGTCTCCACGTCGAGGTCGTTGGTCGGCTCGTCGAGCAGGATCAGGTTGCCGCCCTCCTTGAGGGTGAGCGCCAGGTTGAGCCGGTTGCGCTCGCCGCCGGACAGCACGCCGGCCGGTTTCTGCTGGTCCGGGCCCTTGAAGCCGAACGCCGACACGTACGCCCGCGACGGGATCTCGTTCTGGCCGACCTCGATGTAGTCGAGTCCGTCGGAGACGACCTCCCAGACGGTCTTCTTCGGGTCGATGCCCGCCCGGCTCTGGTCGACGTAGCTGAGCTTGACCGTGTCGCCGACCCTGACCGTGCCGCTGTCCGGCTGCTCCAGCCCGACGATCGTCTTGAACAGCGTGGTCTTGCCGACGCCGTTCGGGCCGATGACGCCGACGATGCCGTTGCGCGGCAGCGTGAACGACAGGTCCTCGATCAGCGGCCGGCCGTCGAAGCCCTTGTCCAGGTGCTCGACCTCGACGACCACGCTGCCCAGCCGCGGGCCCGGTCGGGATCTGGATCTCCTCGAAGTCGAGCTTGCGGGTCTTCTCGGCCTCGGCCGCCATCTCCTCGTAGCGCTGCAGGCGGGCCTTGCTCTTGGCCTGGCGCGCCTTGACGCCGGACCGGACCCACGCCAGCTCGTCCTGCAGCCGCTTCTGCAGCTTGGCGTCCTTGCGGCCCTGCACCGCGAGGCGCTCGGCCTTCTTCTCCAGGTAGGTCGAGTAGTTGCCCTCGTAGGGGTAGGCGCGGCCGCGGTCGAGCTCGAGGATCCACTCGCGCGACGTTGTCCAGGAAGTACCGGTCGTGGGTGACGGCGAGGATCGCGCCCTTGTACTCGGCCAGGTGCTGCTCCAGCCACTGCACGCTCTCGGCGTCGAGGTGGTTGGTCGGCTCGTCGAGCAGCAGCAGGTCGGGCTTGGACAGCAGCAGCTTGCACAGCGCGACGCGGCGCCGCTCGCCGCCGGACAGGTGGGTGACCGGCTCGTCGGGCGGCGGGCAGCGCAGCGCGTCCATCGCCTGCTCGAGCTGGGAGTCGAGGTCCCACGCGTCGGCGTGCGTCCAGCTCCTCCTGCAGCTGGCCCATCTCCTCCATCAGCTCGTCGGAGTAGTCGGTGGCCATCAGCTCGGCGACCTCGTTGTAACCGGTCGAGCTTGGCCTTGATGTCGCCACGCCGCTCCTCGACGTTGCTCGCGCACGGTCTTCGTCCTCGTCGAGCTGGCGGCTCCTGCTGCAGGATGCCGACCGTGGCGCCGGGCTGCAGGAAGCGCGTCGCCGTTGTTGGGCATGTCCAGCCCGGCCATGATCCGCAAGACGCTCGACTTGCCGGCCCCGTTCGGGCCGACGACGCCGATCTTCGCGCCAGGAAGGAAGTTCAGACTGACGTCGTCAAGGATCACCTTGTCGCCGTGCGCCTTGCGGACCTTCCGCATCGAGTAGATGAATTCGGCCATTGCCGTTGTGTTGCCTTTCGCGAGTCTGTGGTGATGCTCGCGGACCATCGTAGGCGTGGCCGAAACCGGCTACGCGGACAGAGGCAGCGGCTTGCCCGTCGGCGGCTCGTGGTCGTCGCCACGGTCATCGTCGTCGGACGCTTGTCGTCGCCGTCGTACCATCTGGGCTGGTCGGCGGCCGGCTGCCGGCGTCGCTGCTGCCGGAGTGTCGGTCCGTCTCGATGCTGCGCACGATGCACCGCGCACAGATCGGGGCCGACGGATGTGGCGCCGCACCTCCGACGGATCGACCGGCGGTTGCCGTCGCGATCTTCGTATTCGCTGGTGTAGACGTGTCCAACCACGATCACCGGGTCGCCCTTGCCCAGCGCCGCGCCCGACGCCCGGTGACCAGCTTGCCCCAGCAGTTGACCGTGACGAACAGCGAGTTCCCAGGCTCCCAGTTGCCGTCAGCTGTGCGGCGCCGGCGAATTGCTGGCCACCCGGAACTTGATCGAGCTCCTGGTCGCCGACCCATGCGACGATGCGGGTCGGTGACGATGTTGCCGACGACGGTGATAGGCGTCTCGAACATGGTGCTTCCTTCCATCTCATCTGCTTCGACTGGCTCGGTGCATGCGCCGGCTCGTCGGTGACACCGCCATTCACCGCGACGACGCCGACACCGCGTGCCCGTCCGCCCGCCGCAGCCGCGCTGCCTGTGGATGAATCGCGCACTGTGGATCAGCCAGCCCCTAGGTTGATCGGCATGACCGTGTGGATCAGTCGCAGACCCGAGGCCGAGGTTGCGCGCTGAGCTCGAAGCGGAGCCAGGGCGCGCTGGCCGGGGTCCGACTCGCGGTGAAGGACAACGTCGACGTCGCCGGGCTGCCCACCACCGCGGCCTGCCCGGAGTTCGCGTACCGACCCGAGCGCGACGCGGCGGCCGTGGCGGCGCTGCGGGCAGCCGGGCGCGGTCGTCGTCGGCAAGACCAACCTCGACCAGTTCGCGACCGGCCTCGTCGGCACCCGCTCGCCGTACGGCGCGGTGCCCGACAGCCGCAGGCCCGAATTCATCAGCGGCGGATCCAGCTCGGGATCGGCGGTCGCGGTCGCCACCGGCGAGGCCGACATCGCGATCGGCACCGACACGGCCGGCTCGGGACGCGTGCCCGCGGGCTTGCAGGGCATCGTCGGGATCAAACCCACCCGGGGTCATCAGCACCGACGGCGTGGTGCCGGCATGCGAATCCTGTGACTGCGTCACGATTTTCGCGCCCGAACCTCGAGCTGGCGAACCGCGCGATGGGCGTGATGGCCGCCGGCGCGAGAGCCCGTCGACTGGCCTTCCGACGTCCGGCTCGCGGCGCCGCCCGTCCCGTCGTTGCGGTGCCCAACGAGCTGCCCGAGGCTGGACCGGGAGTGGCGCGCCGCGTTCGACGCCGCCGTCGGCCGGCTGACCGACGCGGGCGCACGCACCGTCACGCGTGGACATCGCACCGTTCCTGGCCGCGGCCAAGCTGCTTCTACGACGGCGCGTTGGTGCAGCGAACGATACGCCGCCGTAGGCGAATTCATCGACGCGCATCCGGACGCCGCGCGTGGATCCGACGGTGCGGCGCATCATCAGCGCGGCGCGCGATATCCCGGCGCATCGGCTGGTGCGCGACCGCCGCGAGGTCGACCGGCTGCGCGCCGTCGCGATGGGCGCACTCGACGGCGTCGACGCGCTGGTGGTGCCCACCGCTCCGATGCATCCGCGCATCGACGAGGTGGCCGCCGACCCTGTCGGCGTCAACTCCCGCATGGGCACCTACACCAACTTCTGCAATCTGTTCGATCTGTGCGCGGTGGCTGTGCCTGCGGCACGGCGGGACAGGCGCAGTTCGGGATCACCGTGCTGGCGCGTGCCTTCGAGGATGCGGTCGCACTCGATATCGCCGCGCTGGTAACGGGAGACGCAAGCGCCCGTGGATGTTTGGCCGCTGGCCGTGGCGGACTCTGGTCGAGCTGGTGGTGTTCGGCGCGCACCTTCGCGGCGGACCGCTGGTTCACCAGCTCACCGACCTCGGCGCCCGGTGGGCCGGCGAGGTCACGACGGCGCCGCACTACCGGATGTCGGTGTTGCCGACCGTCCCCGCCAAGCCGGCCATCACGCCGGGTGCCCGACGGTGCAGCGGGCACCGCGCTACTCGGACACCGGTGGCTGTTGTCCCCGGCGGCGCTCGGCCGGTTCCTTGCCGCCTTGCCGGCGCCGATGCAACTCGGCAAGGTCGAATTCGACGACGGCACATGGCGAACCGCGTTCGGCTGCGACGGCGCCGCAGCCACGGGGCCGGACATCAGCGCGTACGGCAGCTGGCCGGCGGCCATCGCGGCCGGCGCGCAGCCTAGCCCGACCGGCTGTCCCGGCTGCGCCAGCTCGGCGAGCATGGCGTTGTAGGCGGCCAACTCCGCGTCGTCGTCGCGGTCGGCCGCCCGGTCGAGTCGTTTGGCGGTGCGCTGATCGCTGCGTCGCCACTGGATCAGCAAGGCGATCATCACCACCACAAGCGGGACTTCGCCTGCCGCCCAGGCGATTCCACCGCCCAGCCGCTGGTCACCGAGCAGGTCGGTGTGCCAGCTCAGCCGCAGCGACCGGTAGAACGTCTCGCCCAGAACGGTCTGCATGCCCATCAGCACGACGCCGAAGAACGCGTGCAGCGGCAGCGACGCGAACACCATCGCGACCTTGCCGAGTTGCGGGATCTGGCCGCGGTGTCGGGTCGATGCCGATCACCACCCAGTAGAAGAGGTATCCGCTGAGCAGGAAGTGAACGTTCATCAGCACGTGCGCGGCGTGATTGCTCACCGCGGCGTCGAAAACGCCGCCGAGGTACAGGCCGTAGAAGCCCGCGACGAACACCACGGTGGCCACGATCGGGTTGGTGAGGAACCGCGACACCCGCGAATGCAACGCCGCCAGCAGCCATTCCCGAGGCCCAGGCGGCTCGCCCCGTCCCGCGGCCGGCAGCGCGCGAAGGGCAAGCGTCACGGGTGCGCCCAAGACCAGCAGGATCGGCACCAGCATCGGACAGCAGCATGTGCGCCACCATGTGCATCGAAAACATCGCGGGCATGTAGCGGCCCAGTCCCGACGACGTCGTGAACAGCAGCGCCGCGCAGCCCGCATCCACGCCAGCGTGCGGCCCATCGGCCATGCGTCGCCGCGACGGCGCAACCGGCGCACCCCGAGCAGATACAGCACCGCCATGACGATCGCCGCCGTGCCGAAGATGAGGTCGAACCGCCAGTCGAACAACACCCGCGCGACGGTCGGCGGCCCGGCGAAGTCGTAGCCGATCGCGACCTCGACGGGACTCGGTTCGGTGCAGCAGCGGCGGTGGCGGTGTGCGGCCCAACCCGACCGCGATGCCGAACGTCGCCCCGAAGACGGCCGCCTCGACCAGCGCCAGCCGGATCAGCGGCCCGCGGGCTTCCGGATCGGTGCTCAGCGCCGCGAGCCCGCTGCGACGCTGGCGCCACCCGATGAAGCCGAGCACACACAGCGCGACGAACTTGCCGATCACCAACCACCCGTATTCGGCAGCGAACGAGCTCGGGCAGCTGGATCCGCACCAGCGCGTTGACCACGCCGCTGGCGGCCATCGCCACGAAGCACCACAGCGCCAGCGCCGAGAACCGCCGGGCCGCGAGGTCGCGCGTGCTCCCCGAACGCATCGCGTGAGCCAGCAGTGCCAGCAGGCCGCCCGCCCACAGCGCGCCCGCGATGAGGTGGATGAGCAGGCTGTTGGTGGCCAGATCGTGCGCGCCGCCGGCCGACGAGTGACCCGGTGAGGCCCAGCGGCACGAGCGTGATCAACGCACCGGCCAGCAGCACCGGCGTCCACGCCCAGCGCAGCACCGGAAGGCTGGCCAGCGTGACCGCGGCCGCGATGAACGCGCGTCCAGCGCCAGGCGGTGGCGGTGTCGACGAGGCTGGCCGCCGACCAGATGCTGACCGGATTGAGGTGTTTCGCGCAGCGGCTGCCCCGAGACGTCGGACACGGTCAGCGGCACGAGCAGCGCCGCACACACCGTCCACACGGCCGGACGCGGCCGTGCCGAGCCGCAGCGCGCGGTAGCCGGCCGGCGTCGAGCACGCCGTTGGTCTGCGGCGGCACCAGAAACGCCGCGAACAGGAACGACCCCGCCGCCAGCACGGCGGCGATCTCGCCTGCCGCGCGCACGAACGGCAGACCGTAGGTGGTCGCCGGGCCCGGGTTGGGCAACCCGGTGGCGGTGAGCGCGTCGGCCAGCGACAGCGCGCCGATGCCTGCGGCGATGGCGCCGGCCAGCACTCCGACGCCGAACAGCACAGGCCACACTGCGCTGCTGCGCACGCTGGGGCGCGACCGTGGTCATGTGCCCAGCGTATGGCGTGGCGAGCAGCTGGCCCGCAGGCCGTCCTAGCGCAGGCTTGCTGCGCGGCGCCGCTCCATCTCACGCGCGTAGAACTGTTCGCGCGCGATCTGCTCGACCGCTGTCCATGTCGCCGCAGGATGCCGCGAAGTTCGTCGCGGAACGCGGTGCGCCGCTCGTCCAGATCCGCCGCGGGTTCGAGCAGATGCTGGTCGGCGACCACCTGCCGGGCGGTCGCGAACAGCAGCGCCGACACCGCCTCAGTTGCTGCGCACCCGGTTCTGCGCGACGTACTGACGGCCGACCCCCAGCGCCTTCTTGGTCAGTTCCTTCTCGTCGATCTCGGCCGGGGCGTCACGCAGCACGTCGGCGACGATCTCGTAGGCCTCGAAGAACGGCCGCAGCATGGCGCCGCGCGATCAGCGGCTTCTTGGCACGCAGCAGCATGTCGATCTCGTCGCCGCCGGCTGCGACATGGGTCTCCCAGTCGTCGTGCCACGACATCTCCTCGGCCACGTGCTCGCGGAACGCCGCCGAGTCGGCGAAGTAGAAGTCGAACTTCAGCAGATCCCGCAGCCGCATCGCCTGCGACCAAAACGCCTCCAGCCGATCGGCTTCGCGCGCGAGCGGCATACGCGAGCGCCAACTCGACGATCGACGTCTCGAGGAACGCGTCGATGAGCGTGTTGCGGTAGAACGCCGCCTCGTGCTCGTCTTCGGGCGCGATCCGCCAGACCGGTTCCCTGCCGCCGTCGACGCACGTGATGGGATGGCCGTTGGACAACGCGTCGAGTGCCGCGCGGACGCCGTCGGCCGTGCGCAGCCGCAACGCGCTGTTGGTCATCGGGGTCTGCTTGCGTTCCAGATAATCCAGCGAGTCCTGCAGCGTGTGGTGAAGCTGGTCAAGCGTCAGCGCGACGCCGCGGGTGGTCAGCAGCAGCGCCGACACCAGCGCCGTCGCGTTGACCGGCGTGGCCCGCAGGATCCGCCAGGCCACCTCGAACGCCATCTTCTGCAGCGCAAGGCGTTTGGCGGCGTCGTCGGTGGTCATCGGACCGTGCGGCTCGCCGAGGTACTCGCGCATCGACACCGCTTCGGGGAAGCGGACGTAGATCTTGCCGTAGTTGCGCTCGCCCTGCGCCTTGATGAAGTTGTACAGCCAGGACAGGCCCTCGGGCGTCTTCTCGCCGCCGCGGGCGTAGGCGGCGTATTCGGCGGTCTCGTGCAACTGGTCGAAGCTGATCGACACCGGCTGCAGAAGAATGTCGTCGCTGCGACCGTCGAGGTAGGCGTCGGCGACGTAGCGCGAGCAGACCGAGCTTGGGCGGCAACATCTTTCCGGTGCGCGACCGCGTGCCCTCGATCGACCAGCTGAGGTTGAACCGCTTCTCGACGATGTAGCCGACGAACTGCCGCAGCACGTACTTGTACAGCGGGTCGTCGAGCTTGCGGCGGATGAAGATGACGCCGGAGTGGCGCATCAGCGGCCCCATGAAGCCGAACGACAGGTTGATGCCCGCGAACGTGTGCACGGGCGGTAAGCGGTTCTCCTGCATCGCCACCGGCACGATCACGCCGTCGAGGTAGGACCGGTGCGAGAACAGCAGCACGCGCGGGATGGTTTTCCAACGCGCGTCGCATCGATTCGACTTCGGCGCGGTCGTAGTCGATGTTGGGATCGAAACCGCGGCTGAAGATGGCCGCGGCCCAGTGACGGGATCAGGTCGACTGAGAACCGACTCCACCCGGTGGAAAGTTCGTCGAGCATCTCGCCTGGCCTTTTCGACGGTCGCGCCCGGAATCGCTCTCGAGGCCCTCGCGGAAACCGCGCCGACGCCAGCAGTCTCGGGCTTGATCAGCCGCGGCGACTTGTACTCCGGGCCCAGCAGGCGCAGCTCGACGCGTTCGATCGCCAGGATCGCGCGGCGGATAACGAAATCGCGCGAATTCCCGCGGGTTCTCGGCGACCGTGGTGTCGTTCCACTGCTGGCGCAGCTCGGACACCTTCGCGGGTTCGCCCGCCACCACCCGGGCGCGCGACGGGTCCTTCTTCAGAATCCGCTTCTGCAGAATCTCCGGAGGACGGTAGGTGTCGCGGCCGGAGAGCAGCGCCACGACCTTGGAGCGCGTGGGCAGGCCGCCGGGCACCCAGAACACGCGCACCGGAACGACCGACCGGTCCTCGTCGGCCTCCAGCTCCTCGACGAGCCGCGCCAGCACTCGCGGGCGGCGGGTCGTCGTCGCCGGGCAGCTCGCAGCACGTCGACCTTGGAGTCGGGATGCTCGCGCCGCTGGCGTTCCAGCCAGTCGTTCAGCAGCTCCTGTTCGGCGGGCGACGACACCGATGCCAGCACCAGCGCGTCGTCGGTGGTGGTGAACTGGCGCGAAATGGTCGGCGGGGACTTTCACGGCCGACCCTTCGTGGCAGCCTTTTCGTCGCTTTCTTAGCGGCCGCCTTCTTCGCCGGTGTCTTCTCGGCGGCCTTCTTGCGCGGCCTTCGGCAGGCCTTCTTCGGCCGGCGCCTTCTTCGCCGGCGCTTTCCTGCCGCGTGTACAGCTCCGGGCGTGGGCAGCCTCGTCGTGCGGCCAGTCCTTGAGCGTGTCGAGGTAGAGCTGACGCACCTCGGCGATGCGGTCGGTCAGGTTGTCGTGGGTCCAGTCGTCGACCGGGATCGGCGGGTACACCACGACGTCGACGGTGCCGGGGTTGAACGTGCGTCGAGTCGCGGGCGGCGATGACCTCGGCGTTGCGGATCACGATCGGCACGATCGGGATTCCGGCCGACATCGCGATGCGGAACGGCCCCTTCTTGAACGGACCGACCTCGGTGGTGTCCAGACGGCGTGCCCTCCGGCGCGATCAGGATCGACAGCCCCTTGCGCGCGAGCTCCTCGACCTTCTTCAGGCCTTCGACCGCGGCCTTCTGGGCGTCGTCGCGGTCGATGAAGGCGGCGTCCATCGATCTTGCCGATGGTGCCGACGATCGGATCGCTCTCCAGCTCCTTCTTGCCGACCGACGGTGAAGTTGTCGCTGACCAGCCTGCCCGCGATGATCGGGTCAACCTGGTTGCGGTGGTTGAAGATAAACACCGCGGGCCGCTTGGCGGTCAGGTTCTCCTTGCCGAGCACGTTGAGGTTGACGCCCGGTGGCGGTCAACAGCGCGCGACCGAACGCCGACGTGAAGAAGTTGACCCCGGTGCGCCTGTTGCGGGTCAGCAGGCCCAGGCCGATGGCGCCGGCGGCGATCGGCACCATCGACGCGACACCCGCGACGGTTCGCAGCTGCGAGACCGGGTTGCTGCCACTGCGGCTGGTGAACCGCAGCACCGGCCAGCCGCGTTTGGCGGCAACGGCGGCGAGCTTGCCCGCCGGATTGGTCGGCCGCGGATTGCCGACGAGGTACATCAGCGCGACGTCCTCGTCGCCGTCGGCGTAGAAGTAGCTCTTCGACAGATCGACACCGTTGCTGGCGGCGAATGCCTGCACCGCCCTGGCCTTTCCCGGACCCCAGATGATCGGCGTGAGCACCTCACCGGTGAGCAGGCCGTCGTCATCGGTCTCGAACTTGTTGCTCAACACGTTCTTGATGCCCAGGAACGCGCGCCACCGGCTCCACCTGAACGGTCAGCGCCGACGAGCTGAGTACGACGGTGTGGCCGCGGGCCATGTGAGCGCGCGACGAGCTCGCGCATCTCGGGATAGATGCGACCGACGATCTTCTGCTCAAAGAGCCGCTCGGCCGAGTTCGTCGATGTCGTCCAAGGAGCTGCCGCGCAGCATGCGGGCGCCCTTGCCGATGAGGTCCTCGAACTCCGGAGCGGCCGAGCTGATGGTTGAGCCCGGCCTGCACCATGCCGATGAACTCGCCGACGCGACATCTGCCGCGCGCGCGCAGCCGGTCCTGGGTCATGATCACGCCGGTGAACCCGGCGACCAGGGTGCCGTCGAGATCGAAGAAGGCACCGACCTCGGGCCCCGCTGGGCTGCGCCTCGATCTCGGCGACCGAGCCGGGCAGCCGCATGGTGCGTCGGATTGGGCTGACCGTTGGCCGAAGTCATTGCGCCGCACTTCCGTTCGGTGAGACTGGGGTGGGCTCGGGGCGTCGATCGTGAACGACGCCGGCGCAGCGCGTACCGTCGCCGCCGAGAGCGAGCACCTCGTCGAAGCCGGCCAGCAGGCAGCGAGCCCACAGGTCGGAGTCGGCGATCGACGCGCGGTCGTAGCGCGTGGTGATCGTGCAATAGCCGGCGCGCGAGATCAGCACGCACCATCATCGCCACGCCCGGCAGCGGGCCAAGTGCCGTACTGCCGCAAGATCTTCGCCCCGGCGATGAAGGTGTCACCGGCGTAGACCGGCACATTGCTGGCCTGACGTCGGAGTTGACGATCGATCCGGCCATCGACTCGAGCACGCTGTCCGGCAGCAGAAGTGAGCACCGGGGCGATGGCGCCGACCATGTCGATGCGCACGCTCCTCGCGCTTGCGCGTCATCTGCGAACGGATGTTCTTGATGCGCATCTCTGGGTCGTGCAGGCCGATCGGCGCGGCGAGATTGACACCGGCGAACCGGTTGCCGCCGGCCGGATCCGCCTCGGACCGCAGGTTGACCGGCACCGCCATCGGCAGCGCCTCGATCGGCACGCCCATCGGCCTCGTGGTAGAGGCGCAGGGCCCCGCACAGGCCGGCCAGGTAGGCGTCGTTGATCGAGCCGCCTGCCGCCTTGGCGGCCTTGTGCAGGTCGCCGAACTCGATGTCGATGGCCTCGCTGCGCGACGACAGGCTGCGGCGCCGCAGCACCGGCGACGGCGGGGCGACAGGCCCGACGACGCGGGCACCGGACATCGCGTACTCGACGACGCTCGCCCATTCTCGATATCGGGTCGCGGACCATCTCGCCGACGACGTGCGCGGCACCGAACAGCACGCCACGTACCCGGCCGGCGATCGTGCCTGGGAGCCGGTTAAACCCTTGGCGCATCAGGTCGTTGGGCGACAAGTCCTGCGGGATCGGCAGCGGCGGCGAGTGCCTGCGGCGGCGGGTCACGCTCGAGGTCGTAGATGTTGGCGAACATCTCGACGCCGCCGACGCCGTCGGTCACGGCGTGGCTGAGGTGCACCATCAGTGCGGCGCCGGCCGCCTTCGAGCCCCTCGACGAGCGTCGCGGTCCACAGCGGCCGGGAGATGTCCGAGCGGTGACTGCGCCGCGACCTCGGCCAGGTCGAACACCTGGCGCAGCGTCCCGGGCTCGGGACCCGCATCCGGCGCACGTGAAAGTCGAGGTTGAAGTCGGGTCGATCGACCCACCGCGGCGCCACCGGTCGGCAGCGTCGGCATGACGACCTTCTGCCGCAGCCGAAGCACCTTGCGCGAGGCGTTGTCGAACCTCGCCCGGAAGCGCTCCCAGTCCGGGGTGGTGTCGAGGAGCTCCACGCGTCATGATCCCGGAGCGCGTGCGCGGATTGGCTTCGCCGCGATGCAGTATCTGGTCGAACGGCGCTGAGTTCCTCCGGAAGTCCGGCCGCGTCGAGTTCCGGCACGTCGCTCATGCTCGTCAGTCTCCCTCCCTACGCCGAAGTTGCTGTCACCACGCTGAGTCCGCCGCCCGGCGGCACTGGTGCCTTTACTCGCTGTCGCGGGAAGGCCGGGCCCCCACTTTCCCGCCGCGAGATACACTCCGGGTGCGTTGCCTCCAGCCAGCCTGGGCTGGATAGAGCAAGCGGCCTTCCACAATGCCCTAGGTCGCGAGGGTTCGATTCCTCGCCGGGGGCGCAGGTCAGAGGGGGTATTCGTGGAGAGCCGGGGTCCCGAAACGCCAGTCGACGTTTATTCGACGTTTATGGCCCGACCATCAGTTCAGATCCAGTCTCGTCAAGAGGTCAAAAGCTGGGTGCCGAACTCGACACAGTTCGTCAAGCGTCGGTTGCCCGCGATCGGCGCGGTCCCAACAGGTCGGCTACCTGGGTATGCACTCCGGCCCCGGCTCATCAGCTGATCCCCGCACGGTCATGGGCACCTGGGCGCTAGCCCGGGTAGTTCGGCCCCTGATCCGCGCGGACAGGCCCCCTCGCCGAATCCATCAGCGTGGCGACCGCCCTGCGGAAGCTGTGCGAGCCAGACATCAGGGCACGCCCAGCGTCGTCGCGGGCCGCACGCCATTGCCCGGAGAAGTTTTCCGGGGTCGCGCAGCGCTGCCGCTCGTTGACAGGAAAGATTACCGTTTTGCTGGCCGAGGAATGGCAGCGCCTTGCGGCGCTCGGTCAGCGTGGGCGACAGCGAACGACAGCGCCGGGGAATGCTCCGCCGAAACCGGCAGCCGTCTTGGTCTCATCGACGCGCACCAGACCGACGCCACGCTGACGTACCACCTTCCGCCGTCACGGCGACCGTCCCGGCCTCAGCGTCACGAAGTCACGCCAGCGCAGCGCCAGCGGCCCGGAACGGCGCAACCCGGTAGCAGATCGGCAGCGTGATCGAGGGTCGTGACCAGATCCACGCTTTGCGGCACGTCTCCTCGAGGCCCGGGAGCTTGGCCAGCAGTTCGCACAACTGGATCGGCGGTCAACGCCAGTCGCGCCCATCGGTGTCGCCTTGGATCCTGATCGACTGCACGTCGCGGACCGGGTTGGTTCCCAGGGCGCTGGCAGCAGCTGCGAGCTGGAAGGGCACCGCGCGTAGCAGCGTGCGCGCGCGCCGGGCCCATCGTCGGCCCGTGAGTCGCGCGCATGGATCGCAACGCCGCGTCGGGGCGGCCTGGTGATGCCTCCCCACCCGAACGCCGCCAATGAACTTTGGCGAGCTTCCCGGCGTCGTGGCGGTAGGTGTCCAGCGTCCTGATCGACCGGATCCTCCAAACCAGTCTTTGAAGATGTGTTGATCGAGGAGAGGGAGAGTCGACGCAGGGGGTGTTCGAGGCCGATCGAGAGTCCGAAGCCGGTCGGTGGGCGGCGCTCAGCCAGGCCGCGACGGCATCCTCGGCGACTTTCCATCGCACATCAGCTTCGTCAGCCGGGCCGAGAGCGCTGAACCCTCCGGGTCGCGCCCTCGCTGTCATGGCGGCTCGACCAGCCGCCGCCGCCGGTACTCGCGCACGATCTTTTTGCCGTGGTGGCCGATACGCAGCGGCGGGCGTCCTCTGCCTGCCATATCGTTGACTGAATTTTGCCGGGATCTTGAGCGTTTGGTGCACTTGTCTTCGGCGGGTGGCACCGCCCAATCGATTATCAGCTCAGGCGGCTGGACGTGCCGGCCGAACCTGGCACGTAGCGGGCCCTGTTCCCTTGGACGCGCCCGCTCAGCGGGCGTCTTCCGCAGGTAATCCGTATCGCTCGGCGAGCTCCTGACAGCTAATCAATGGTCCTCCAGCGCGCCGACTGGCTTTCAACCGTGGAATCACGTTGGCGGACGCGTGCGCCGTAGCCACACCCCTGCTGGCACCCGACGGCAGTCTGATCGCGGCGATCAGTGCAGCCGTCGACGTGTCACACGCGGACCGTCTGGACGACATCGGTGAAGAGCTCAAGAGCAGCGTTGCTGCCCTCGGCCCGAAATACGGCCTCAACGCTGAAAAACCGGCGGTACAGCCAGGCTCACAGGTCACCAAATGAGAATCCCGCAGGCGGCCCAGTTCCTCAATCAAGGAGTTCGCCCGCGGCGGGCGTGATCCGATTACGGCCCGTCGCGCTTAAACCGAACGACGAGTCCGGGTTGAGAATGGCGATCGAATCCAATGACGTCGATATGACCGGGTGGCCGTATTGCACGAGACCTGGTTGCGCCGGCGGCGTTTCCGATGACCGGCATACCGCGGCGGCCTTCGATCACCACGTCGACTGCCATTACTCCGCGCCACTGCCGTACGATCGCCTCGATGAGCAGATCGTCAGTCACCCAGCCTGCCACAGTTCGCCGACGCGGTCAACAGGCTCGGGTGCCTGCGGGTATCTCGGCGCTCACCGGGCTGGCGTTGACGGTGGAGATCGGCGACTGGAGCGGTTCACCAGCGCATCGATCGGCTACATCAGTCTGGTCCCCGCCAGTACTCTCGGGAACTCGCGGTGCAGGATCGATCACTAAAGCCGGCAACGCTCACGTGCGGGCTGCTGATCGAGGCAGCCTGGCATCACCGAGCGTCCTACCGCAACCCGGGGCCGACGATGCGGCCCGCTGGGACAAAGGTCGACCCCGCGCTACAGGGCGCGGGCACGTCGGCAACCGGCACTCCATCGAACAGTGGTGCGCATTTCAACGAACGCAGAAGCATCCGGTAGTCGCCAACGTCGCGATCGCCCGTGAACTGGCCGGCTGGTGCTGGTCACTGGCCACGATGGACTGACCACAACGATCGCATGACTTGATCGGACGTCAGGCCGGCCAGGAGCGACGCGGTGAGTCGAACTGGACCTGCGCGACAACTGTGAGCCACAACGCGATTGACGAATCGTCCGTGCTGCTCGACGCCGTCCCAGAAAGCAGCCACCGTTCGCGCCGAATCATCGTCATGCGGTACCCAACCCGCGCATATCAGTCTGACACCACCGTCGTTGACCAACTGACCGCCACACGAGACCGACTGAGACCAGATCGAAACGAAGCTGGCACGGCACCAATCCTCATCGCCGAACTGGACCGTCTGGCCGTTCAGCGCGGCGGCCATCCCGCCGTGCTTGCGCTGCGACAATGGTCCTGAATTGGCCCTGTGCCGCAATGACAGACTGGGCAAGCGACCCTCGGTTTGCTCTTCATCGCCGGATAACCATGGCGCACGGCTACGTCAGTCTTTTTCAACTCCCGGGTTCGCGACGAATGCCTCAAACTCAACGGCTGCTGGTCACTGGCGCGGGCCCGGGTGGTGATCAGCGACTGGAAACGCCACGACTAACCACCGCCGTCGACACAGCGCCCTGGACTACCAACCACTGGCGATTTTTGTACGCCACCT
>ERZ1370068.10208-contig-8926_pt1 | contig 33788 bp, 56 predicted proteins | sample MGYA00561227_ERZ1370068 | MGnify/ENA primary metagenome ERZ1370068 (study PRJEB38410, sample SAMEA6850437) | metagenome | study: Metagenomic assessment of the ecological functions of the soil: analysis of the soil microbiota associated with the...
GAGGACGATGCGGTGCGCGCGGAGCGATGGTCTGAGCCGGGTGGCGATCCGGGCATCGCACCGCGAAGTGGTGCTACGTGTGCCGGCCGACCGGGCGAAGACGGCCGCGCGCGACCGCGCGCAGGGAACGCGTCGACTTCTTGGCGCAGCGCCTGCGTGATTTCTGGCGCGGACACGCGGGCGACATGACCGGGTTGGGTCTCACCGATGAGGATCTGGAAGAAATTGAGACCCTCGCGGGTGGTATCCGCGTCGCCGAGGAAGGATTTCGCGAACAAGATGCCGAGCTGCGAGCGCAGCTCATGGAGGCCGAGGAGGAACTTCGACGGCGTAAAGATGCATTGCGCGGCTGGAAGGACGGCCACAACTTCTACGACGCCAACTCGGATTACGACAATCCGATCGTGCGTATCCGCTACGACATCCGGACGCAACCGGATGGCACACGCGTGCTGTTCATACAAGAGCTTCAGCTCCCGCACGCCGACCAACCGATGCCGGCGGAAGCTACGGAAGCACGGGGCCGCCATCGGCTTCAAACGGGCGCTGCGCTTGGGCGCCCAGAATGGCCTCGATCGGCTGGCGATGACGACCGGCGAGATGCAGGCGACCCGCTACCCAGGCATTGAGACGGTGGTCAAGTCCATTAAGTGAAATTATTCTGAGATGGAGCCCCTCGGCGATCGCGGGGCCCAACAATTCGGTGGTCATCGAGACCGGCGGTCGCCGGACAAGGCGCGCACATTCGCCTGCTCGTGGACGGCGCAGGGAAAGTGATCGAAGCTCACCGCCCTGCGTGACGCCGGCCTGGAGGAGGAAGCACCTCTCGGCCATTATCGGGAAGGCACCGGCCCAACGCGTGACCGCGACGCATGTCGGCGAACTGACCGGAGAAGGGCTCACGATTGGTGGCCAGGGACTCCGCGCCATCTACGACAACGGTCTATCCCGCGCTCATCAACAAGATCCCGGCTGTGAAGGCCGCAGGTGTGAAGGTCAACATCGCGCCGGTCGGGGGCGTGGACGGTCCCCGCATTGTTCGGGCGCGATCACGCTGACCAACTGGGTGCCGGTGGACAGCCGGGAGACCGCCCGGCGCGCTCGTGACCAGACCTCAGCGCGCGCGCGCTCGACGAGGTGCTCGATCGCATCGGTCTCGAGGCCGAGGACGGCAGGTATCCAGTCGCTGGCGTATCTGCACGGCGATGCCATCCAGGACTACGTGGCGAGCACCGATCTGGACGATCACGACTATGTGGCCAGCGCGGTGCTCGACTGGCTCCGGCAACCGTGGCTATGACCCCAATGCGCTCTTCATTGAGGGCGAGCCGCCGATGCAGGTGCCTGGTCTCGACATCACGCCGGCGCTCCGTGACGCCGTCTTGGGTGGCCAGCCCCTGTTCCAAGGGCCACAAGGCGCGACCGAGTTCACGGTCGACGGCAAAGCCATCATCCGGGGCTTCGAGAGCGCGAACATCTCCACCGCGCTGCACGAGTTGTTTCCACGTCGCCCGGCGGCAGCGCCTCAATCGCAGTGTGGCTGAGGCGGCGCGCGGCGGCATCACCGACGCTGACCTGGATGTGTTCGAGGAATGGGCCGGCGCGACGAACGGCTGGACAGTCGAGGCGGAAGAGAAGGCCGCGCGTGGCTACGAGCGGTATTTGCGCGACGGCGGGATGACCTTCTCCAATCCGGTGGTGCAGAAGGTCTTCGAGGCCATCAAGCAGTGGATGCTGGCGATCTACGTGCAGATCGAAGGCAGTGCGCTCGACATCCACATCACGCCGGAAGTCCGCGCGATCTTCGACAAGTTGGTTGGTGCTGAGATGCGAGCGGCTGTGGAGGCCGCGCCACCAGCGGCCCGTGCTGCTGAGCACTTCCATGCGTCGCAACGCGGCATCGCCTACACGGACATGACGGAGGCGGAACTGCGCGAGTTGCTCGATGAAGGTATCGGCGAGGAACCGCGCTCGCCGCGCTTGAGATCGGCGACGGCAGGCGCCGCCCGCGTCACGGCCGGCCGTCTCACTGCCCACCCCCGTCTCTGGATGTGGCCATCGCCAACGCGCGTGAACGTCTGCGGACCACGGGTGTGGCGAGCTACAACACCGTGCGCGTGTCGCTGCAGCGTGAGAGCCCCCGATGCCGAGTATCGCGTCAGAGGTCATCCGCAATGGCGAGCGCACGGTGCTCGATGGCCACTATGCCAAGGAAGGCAATGCCATCAACGCCGCGAGCGCGGCGCTGTTTGGGACGCGTGGGACGCGTGGTGGGCGAAGAACAAACCGAATCCGGCGGATGCCACCATTGCGCCAGCGATGCATGACGAGCGCACGTTCCTGGGCCCGCAAAAAGTCGGCGGTCGCTACTTCGACGGCTATTGGAACAAGGAATACACCGTTACCGCGATCGCGCGTGATGAGCACGGGTATCCCACGAGCATCACCGTCCGCGACGAGGAAGGCACGCGCACACACCACACGGCGTGGAACGCCAAGCGCGATCGCATCATCGCCGAGCCTGGGTCTGACGCCGGCGTTTTCACGGCGGATGTATCAGGTCGCGGCGGGGCGCGAGAACAGGTCTATGGCCCCGAAGCCGTCCAGCAAGGCCGCGCGGTCCTGTTGTTTGGTCGGGCGCAGCATGCACGCCGAGACGGAAAAGGACGCGGGCGAATTACGGCACCGTGACCGCGCACGACGTCACCCTCCGTAACCCGCTCTGGATCGACTCGGACCGCACGTGGTCCGACGTGTTGGAGAAGGCCAACGCGAACATCCTCAATGACCTCGGCTACGCCATCGCGCACAACAAGGGCGCGGATGTCGTGGCGGCGACCGATCGGGTTCAGGCGTGGGCGAAAGCGCAGGGCCACGACGGGATTGTTGCCCGCGTCACATGGGACAACGACGACACGAAGAAATTCCGCCGCATGGTGGGGCACAGTCAGGTTGTCGTGTTCGATCAGGCCCCGTCTCCGGCGGCGGCAACGGGCAGCTTCGTGGTCGAGGTCAAGCCCGTCGGCGAGAACTGGGGCGCGCGCAATAATCTGCGCTTCGCGACGCGCGACGAGGCGGAGCAGGCATGGGAGCGACCTGCTCGACCGCTGGAGCGGCGCCGAGGACACGCGCGTCGTCGAGTCGGCTGAGGCACCGAACCGGCGCTGGAACGCCGAAGACGGACGCTCAGAAGAATTGCCAGCGGCACCAAGCGCCTGCGCCCATAGTGTCGGCAGAGCAGGCGGCGATTGACGCCAAACGCGCGGCACTCGAGGCGGAAGGCGACGACCTCATCCGGCAGCTCCGCGCCAAGCTGAATCAAGTCAGCGCGAATGCCCCGCTGGACCCCGAGACGATCGGGATTGTCCTCAAGCTGGCGTTGAACCACGCGCAGCGCGGCGATTTCTGGCCTTCCGGGAAGCGGCCGTCCTGTTCCGCGAGCAGTACGGCGAGGATCCGGCCGCCGAGGCCTACTTCAGGCTGGCGTGGCCCATCGCGCAGGAGATGGCGAAGGGCCAGACGTTGAAAGCGTCGATGGCGACCGCCATCGCGCAGAAGAATCGTCCCACCGTGGCGGCCGAGGTGAAGGCGTATACTGAGGCCGGAGGAACCCGTGGCCGAGGACCAGCCGGACCCGACGATGTCGTCGATCGACCAGGACGCGGCTGAAGAGCCTGGACGAGGAGGGCTTCAGCCCGTACGAGATGGAGGTGCGGGATCACTGGGAACGGTTCCAACCGAGCCTGGTGGCGCAGCTGCGGGCGCAGGGCCCGTGGAAACTGGAGGAGGCGATTCGCGAAGGCGGTCCGCCGGCAGACGTTCCAGGAGTCCCTTATGTTGGCGCGGAACCCGGACCTGCACCCGGGCCAAGTGGAGGAGCTGTTCCGGCAGGAAGTCTTCCTACCGCCGGAGGAACCGCCGGACCAGTAGGCATTGCCGGCGACAAGCCGAGCGACTACCAGCTCACCCCCGAGCGCATCGCCGGCATTATCAATCGCACCAAGATCCCGCGGCTGACCGACAACATCGCGGCGATCCGTCTCGTCAAGGACCTCCAGACCGACCATCGCTACGCCACGCCGGCCGAGCAGGAACTGCTCGCGAAGTATGTGGGCTGGGGCGCCACCGACCTCGCGATGTATCTCGAGGAGTCGCCTCGCTACGGGTGGTCGGACAATGAGAAAGCCCTCTGGGCCGAACTGCGCGAGCTGACGACCGACCGAGCAGCGCAAGAGCCTTATTCGGTCGTCGCCCAACGCCCACTTCACATTTGATCTCTATCGCCCGATCTGGAAGCGCGCTGACGTGGTTCGGCTTCACGGGCGGCCGCGTGCTTGAGCCGTGCGGTCGGCACCGGTCATGCGCTCGGCTTCATGGCGCCGACGGTCCGGAAGAACTCGACCATCTACCGCCACCGAACTCGATCCGCTGACGGCCTCGATCGCGAGCTATCTCTACCCCTCGGCGCGGATCCAGCCGACGAGCTTCGAGGACGATTCGTCTGCCGCGCAACACGCAGGACCTGGCGATTAGCAACGTCCCGTTCGGCAAGTTCAAAGCCCATGACCGGATGTTCACGGGGCCCACAAGTTCCTCACGGAGAAGCTCCATAGCTACTTCTTCGCGAAGGCGATGGAGTACGTGCGACCTGGCGGCTACATCGTGTTCATCACGTCGCGCTACACGATGGACGGGCCGGAGCACACCGACATTCCGGCAGGTACTGATGACGAAGGGGCACTTCGTGGGCGCGGTGCGACTGCCCGGCGGCGAGCACGGCGCGTTCGTCGAGGGCGCGAAGACGCAGGTCGTCACCGACCTGATCGTGCTGCAGAAGTTCACCGAAGGGGAGACGGAGGCGCGGCACGCGGATCTCTTCATTCAGTCGCCGAAGCTCGACGCGTTCTCGACGCCGGAAAGCAAAGACTGGCGGGGACGGACCGTCCCGGCGTACAACGTCTATCGCTCGGCGTGGTATACCGAGCACCCCCAGTTCATTCTCGGGACGGAATCGACGGCTGGGTCCATGCATCGCGAGAACGAGTACACGGTCGAGCGCACCGGCGAGGAGCTGCACGCCGCGGCTCGAAGATGCGCTGAAGGTCATCCTGCCGAAGGACAGCTATCAGCCGGCGACCACGACGTCGACAACGCCGGAGGCCGACGGTCGTCGAAGGCGCGTTCAAGCCGGGCGAACTCCGCGTCGAGTCCACGCAAAGAACACGATTCAGCGCGTGCTCCTCTCGGGCGAGATCGTCGATGCCACGCCGAAGAACGAAGAAGGATGGGTCGGTCGACCGTCAAGAAGGTGCAGCGGATCGCCGGACAGATCGGGATTCGCGATGCACGACGGCGCGGTCGTGGCGGCGATGCGGAGCAGCACGGCCACCGACGATCAGATCAAAAAGCTCCAGGGCCAGCTCCTGAAGGCCTACAACGCCTTCGTGAAGGAATACGGCACGCTGAATTCCCAGCCGAACACGGAGGTCGTTCAAGCTCGACCCCGAAGCCGCCACGTTGCGCGGGCTCGAGGTGCTGAAGACGACGGCGACGCTCACCACCAACAAGGCTGGCAAGAAGGTCCTGCGCGTCACGCATGAAGTGCCTGGCGATAAGGGAGCTCGCGGACATCTTCCGGAAGCGGACGATCAACGTCACGCCGGAGATCACGCACGTCGAGTCCCCGCGCGAGGCGTTGCTCGCCTCACTGGGCACGCGCGCCAAGACTCGACTGGGCCGTTCATGGCGCGCGTCACCGGCACGGGCGAGGTGACGCCGGAACGCATCGCTGCGCTCCAACAGACGCTGAAGGCCGACGGCGACATCTTCGAGCAGCCTGATGGCGCGTGGATGACGCGCGACGAGTACCTCAGCGGCGACGTGGTCTCAGAAGCTCGCCGATGCCACGGCGGCCGCCGACGACGAGCCGGAGCGGTATCGCAGCAATGTCGAGGCGCTCACCGCGGTGCAACCGGTGCCGAAGACCGCCGACGAGATTCAGATCGCGCTCGGCGTGCACTGGGTGGATCCGACGGACTTCGCGCGGTTTGTCGATGAGTCGGTCGGCCGCGACGGGCACCACGATGCGCCTCGATGGGTCCGAGCAATACGTGCGCTGGACCACCGGACTATCCCAGCCAGGTGGTCGCGGCCGGCTATCGGCACCCCTTGGCGGTGCGCGTACGGGCGGACAACGAGAAGACCTACGGCTTTCACGGACCTGCTCAACGACGCGCTCAATCTCAAGACGCCCGGAACTCGGCTACTCCGTGAAAGACCCCGTCACCGGGTCCCGGTCCTTCGTGAAGCAGGAGTCTCAGACGCTCGCGGCCCGCGCGAACCTCGAGGAACTGCGATCACTCTGGACGCAGTGGGTCTACCACCAGCGCGACGTGCTGGATCGGATTGTCGACACCTACAACACCCGGTACAACCGCACGGTGACGCGGACCTACGACGGCGTCGCATCTCGCGCAATTACCGCGAACGCGCAGGGGAAGGCGGTGGGTCCCCAGGAGGGTGGCGTGCGGACCGCCGCGTTGCCGGGCCTCGCGCTCGACTTCTGCGCTCTATCCGCACCAGCTGCGGGCGATCTGGCGCGTCCTGACCTCGGGCAACACGCTGCTCGCGCACGAGGTCGGCGCCGGCAAGACGTTCGAGATGATTGCGGCGGCGATGGAGATGAAGCGGACCGGCCGCGCGCAGAAGCCCCTGATCACCGTGCCGACGCATCTGCTGCGCGCAATGGCGCAAGGACATCGTCGAAGGCGTATCCGACGGCCAAGTTGCTGGCGTTCGATGAGAAAGACCTGGCGGCCAACCGGCGACAGGAAGCGCATGTCGCGCATCGCGCATGGTGACTGGGACATCGTGCTCGTCCCGCACTCGTCCTTCGAGCTGCTGAAAGTCTCGAAGGAACGCATGGCGCAAACGCTCCAGGAATGGATCGACGAAATCACCGCCGTCGAAGAAGCCATGCGGGCGACCCATGGCAAAGACGACCTCAGCGTCAAGAAGATGGAGGAAGCGCGGCGCCGCATTGAGGACAAGGCCAAGGCGCTGCTCGAGAAAGCCGACAAAGGGAGCGACTGACGCGTTGACGTGGGAGGACCTTGGGCGTCGATGCGTTGTTCGTCGACGAGGCGCACGTCTTCAAGAATCTGTAACTCTTCTCGAAGATGGACCAGATCCGCGGGCTGAGCCGGTCGAATGCCGACAAATCCCTCGACCTGTTCATCAAGATCAAGCAGATCAACGAATCCTCGAACTACCGCAACCTGGTGCTGGCGACCGCCACGCCCGTGATGAACTCGCTGGCCGAGGTCTACACGATGCAGCGGTACCTGCAACCGCAGCGGTTGCGCGATCTGGGCTTCGAGAACTTCGACAACTGGTACGCCACGTTCGCCCAGGCGAAGACACTGACCGAGCAGCGGCCCGATGGGACCTACCAGGAAGTGCAGCGCGTGGCCAAATTCCGGAACGGCAAGCTGCTCTATCGGATCGCCGCCGAGGTGATGGACTACGTCGGGTGGGACGACATGCCGTACCTCGCTGCCGAAGCTGAAGAACGGCAGGATCACCATCGTACAGGGTGATCCGCACCCGATGACGACACGTTGCAGCAGTGGTTCACGCGGCGGCTCGCGGCCATCCGCGAGACTCCGCCGCATTGGGATAAGAACAAAAGGAATACATCGCGCCCGATCGGTTCCATCCGATCACGGGCGACCGGATGATGGGGCCGAAGGGGGTGGGCGAAGGACAACATCCTCACGATCATGGGCGACGCGAAGCTGGCGGCCATCGACGCCCGTCTCGTGCTCGGCGATCACGCGAAGGACGTGCCGACCTCGCGCACCCAGGCCGTCGCGAAGGCGGTGGCGGAGTTTTATAAGCGCGAGACGGCGAAGAAAGGCGTGGCGCTGCTCTTCCTCGACGTGGGCACGCCGAAAACCGCCGAGCCGTTGGCGTTTCTCGAAGGCGCCACGGTTGATGACGAGACCGGCGGCGAGGCGTTGGGCGTGGAGGACTCGACGATCGAGAGCGAAGACGAGGATGCGGCGGCGCTGGCGACGGCGGACACCGGCGACTTCAATATGTATGAGAGCCATCAAGAAGGCGCTCATCGCGCGCGGCGGTGAAGGCCGACGAGATTGCGTTCATCCATCAGGCGCGGAATGCGGCTGAACGGCTGGCGCTCTTCCAGGCCGCGCAAGACGGCCGGATCCGCGTCCTGCTGGCGTCGACCGACAAGGGTGCGCCTCGGCATGAACATCCAGGACCGCCTCGGCCTCATCGTCGAAGTGGACGCCCCGCGGGCCATGCGCCCCGGCGACATTCGGCAACGCCACGGCCGCGGGATTCGCCAAGGCAACACGTACTCGAAATCGAGATCATGCGGTTTGTGACGAAGGGCACGACCGATGAATGGCTGTACGGATTGCTCGGCAAGAAGCAGGGCATGATCACCGACTTCATGCGCGGCGAGCTGGACGAATACGAGGACGACGATCCCACGACGATGTCGCTCGAGGAAGCGGAAGTCCGCGCGACGAACGACCCGCGCAAGATCGAGCTGCTGAACCTCACCACCAGCCTGCCCCGCTTGGAAGCGCAGGCCGTCTCGGCGGAACGCGCCCTGGCTGAAGCGCGGGCCGATGCCGACCGCGACCGGAAGCAACTGACCACGCTGCAGGCGGTGGCCGAGCGACTCGGGGCCTGGACGGCGGACCAATACAAGCGACTCGCGGGGGACGACTTCGCCGTCACCATTGGTGACCAGGTGCACACCTCGCGCGCGGAAGCGAACACCGCGCTCATCGCCGCGCTCAAGCCCATCGCAGAGCAGGCCGTTGTGCGCGACGTGTACGACACGAGCCCCGCACCCTTGCAGCCGGTGGGCGAGATTCGCGGGCTGCCCGTGCTGGCGAGTGCCCACGTCGATCGCTACAACCGGATCGCATCAGGTGCGCGTCGTGCTTGATGCGGACGCGGCGGGCGAGGGCGAGATCCTGGTCGGGGATGTGGCGGCGGGCACGAAGGGCACGGTGTCGCCCACGTTTGGCGAGGGGCGCAATCTCATCGCGTCGCTCCAGGATCGCTACAACAACCTCCCGGCCCGCCTCGCCGAGGTCGAAGGGCAGATGGCGCGCGCCGAGGAGCGCATCGCGCGCCTGGAGAAATTATTGGCGCATCCCTCGGATGCGCCGACCAAGATCGCCACCGCCCGCCAGCGCATTGCCACCATCGAAGCGGAACTCCGCGCGGAAAGCGCGATCAAGGATGCCGAGGCCCAGCGCGCGCATCGGGAAGACGATCTGGCACGCCGGCAAGCGGGCACCCAGTCCTCAGAGGGCGACTACGCCGAACTCCCGACGAGCGCGGGCACCGCGCAAATCGTGATGCGCCCGATCGAGTTTCCGGAGCTGCTCGAGATTGCGAAGATGCTCGAGCTGGCGCCGACGACGGTGGTGGAGAAATTCGGCGGGCCGCACACCCGAGGACAGTTCAGACACCCGACGGAGGCGACGATCAACGGCAGACCTGTCACTCCCGAAGGATGCCCGCATCCTCTTGCGGACGGATCTGTTCAAAAAGGGAACGAGCACCAGCTCGCCGCCGTGATCGCGCACGAGATCGGGCACGCGGCCGATTGGCTGCCCGACTACGTGTTGAAACGCGGCAATCTCCTGGGGCATCTCCGTACGCTGGAAGAATCCTTCCGGGGGCCAGTACGTCGCGGCCGACGGGACCACCGTCAAGGACGCCAAGGTTCGCGCCGAGCTCAAGGCGTTGTCGCTGAAGTGGCGCCCGTGGGATCGCGCGCAGGCGAGCGACAGCGAAAAAACCTATCGCGACAGCGCCAAGGAGTCGTACGCCGACTTCGTCTCCGTGTTGTTGAACAACCCCGGCCTGGCTGAGGCGGATGCGCCCGTGTTCACCAAGCAGTTCCTGACCGAACTCGACAACAAGCCCGAGGTCAAGAAGGCCTTCTTCGACATCTGGGAGCTGCTGTCGGGCACGCCAGAAGAATTGCAGGAGCGCCGTCAGAAGAACCTCGACCGGATGTTTGCGGAGGGTAACACCCGGTCGGTCGACTTGCTCGGGTTGAAGCGCAAGGAACGCGCGCTCGACTTCACGGACCTCCTCTTCCACCACACCCGGCGGGTCTTGCGGGACGTCTACTGGCACGCCCGGCGCGGCCTGGAAAACAAGAACGAACCCGTGATGCGGCGGCTTCGCGAGGACGAACAAGCGCAGCGCGCGGCCAAGATCGCGGGCGCGAGCACGCGGATGCAGGCGTTGCGTGCCTGGCTGGCGCCGCGGGCCCAGACGATCGCCCCGGAGGCGAATCCCTTCTTTGCGCTGTCGGAACTGTCCTACCGGATCGCGGGGCGCGTGAAAGCGTGGTTGCAGGAGTGGGTCCAGACGTGACACCAGTCGGTCGTGTCGCGCGGGATGACGTGGGTGGAGTTCGGCCAGGTGTTGATGCTCGAGCGCATCATCGCCGGCGACCGCGGGGACTTCGCGAATGCCCTGAGGGCATTCGCCCGCATCCGCGGATCAGGAAGCTCGACCACTTACAGCAGCGATGGAGCTGAGGTGCAGCGGACCGTGATGCGGCGGGCCGTCGATAAATTCCGGATGGCCGTCAAGCGGGTGGCGCGGGAAGCCTACGAGGCCGGCCTCACACCGAGGAGACGTGGAGAAGATCAAGACGAATCCGGCCTACGCGAGCCTTCCACGCGATCGAGCATCTCGAGGATGCGCTGACGGCGCGGATTTCCGAACAGATCGGCTCCGTCAAGGACATCCGGAACCCTGCCGATGCCACGATCGACAAGACCATCGCGACCATTCGGCGATCGAGCACCAGCGCGCCCGGCGGCTGATGTTCGAGGTATCTCGAGCGGCGCGAACGCGGCGACATCAAGGACGCCGACGTGGAACATCTGACGCGCGTGGTGGACGGCGCGTTGGTGCATTTCACCAGGCCCAAGGACCCGCCCGTGAAGGACCGTGGGAAATGGGCGCTGGTGCGCTTATTACGAAGCATGGGAAGGTGGTCGCGCAGCTACGTGGACCCATGGGTGGCCGCGATGCTGCACCGGGACAACAGCCTCAATGAGGTGATGGCGATTCGCGTGGCGGCGGGGATCAACGATTCGTTCAAGCAGATCGTGACGACCTACAACCCTGGCTATCAGCCGTACAACCTCTTGAAAGACGCCGGGCGGTTCTTTAAGGCGATGTCGCAGAAGACCCGCCGCGGTGACCGCTACCGACGCTTCGGCATTACGCCCTGGCGCGCGATCAAGCGATACCAGCAGGCCGCGCGTTTCGCCACCGTGCGGACCTACGGGTTGGCCTCGCCGGCCTCGACGCCGCTGCGGAAGGGCTATCGCACGATCATGGGGCACACCGTGGATCCGACCCTGGGGGCCCTGGACGTGCTGCGGGGAAAACGCCAGCGGGAACGCCGAACCGCGGCCAGCCCGACCGCGGCGGAGACGCAGCATCTGGGCCGATCTCCTCCAAGCGGAAAAGGCGGGCATCATTTCGACGAACTTCAGCGACCGGTTCGAGCACGCCATCGAATCGGACATGGTGCAGAACATCATGGCGGCCCATGGCGTGGCGCGGCGCACCAAGCGCCGCGGCCTGGTCAGGGCGGCGCTCCAGCGTGATCTGGCCAAAAGGATTTCCGCGAAGCGGTCGTGGCCCTGAGAGATGTGTTGCGGAACACCAGCAACTTCATCGAAACCCTACCCAGGGCCGCGGGGATGTATGAGTTCAAGGGCGAGGGGGAGATCAGCGACATTCCTGCCGCATCAGCGGCAGTTCATTCGCGCCAACATCGGCAGTCCGGATTTCCTCGCCGGCGGGACCGCGAAGCCCATCACGAATAATGTGTTCATCTTCTCTAACGCGATCGTGCAATCGGTCTCGGCGGATCTGGAAACGGCGTTCATCAACCCCGCCACGCGGATGAAGTGCATCCCACGAAGACCGTGCTGACGTCGGTCGTTCCGGAAGCCCTCGTCGCCGCGGACGATCGGCGGCGGCAGCCGGGGTGGATGGCGGCGACGACGATGACGAGGACCAGCCCTGGATGAAGGAGATGCGGCGGCGGCTGGCCGCCATACCCTGGCTCGTGGATGCCGGGCGCGTGCTCCGGAAGGTCCCCCTCCTACGTGCTCACGAACTACATCGTCGTGCCGCTCGGGCTCGACAAGGATGGCAACGCAGTGGTGGCGCGACTGCCCCCGGATGAAACGGGGAAGCAGTTGGGCGGAGTGATCCAGAGCTGGTTGGCCGAGGACCGGACCGTGTGGCAGGCGATCGTGGACACCGTGGATTACACCTCGAGCCAGCTCCCGAGTCTGACGCCGCTGGCGAAGGTGCCCCTTGATCTGCTCGCGTATGCCAGTGGGCAGAACGTCGAAGACACCTATCGGCGGCGCGACGTCCTCACGAAGACCGAGCAAGACGCCCGGGAAGCGGACACATGGGCATGGGAACCGCTCAAGAAATTCACCGGCTATGAATTCCAGCAGATGGCGCCTCGGTCTCGTCTGGAAGCTGTACGTCGGCGAAGACCGGCCCACCACGCAAAAAAACGCTGTGGCAGGCCATTCTGGATTTCGAGCTGCCCACGCCGCAGGCCACTCTGGATTTCGGGGGCGGCTCGAACATCCTGGGCCGCTTTGTGATGATCACTCGAGGCGGCGAAGTGGAACGCAACCGCGCGCCGGGCACGCGGGCCCGGCGAATCGCGCCCAACGCACCCTAAGCGAAACCCAGGCCGTGAACGAGGCGGTGCGCGCGTATCAGGCGGCCCCGCGGGGAACAGACGCGGGGGCTGCAAGAAGCGGGTCGCCCGGGATCTCGCCGACCAGTTTACCCGGAGGCCCGCGGCGACGAGCGCGCGAACCACGAGAAGCGCGTCATCGCGCGGATGACGCTGTCGTCCCGCCGGGCTGAGGGCGATCCGGCTTGTGGTGCCGCTGCTCTCGGCGCAATCGAACGAAGAGAAGGTGGCGATCATTGTCGGCGCGCGGCCGAACTATACGCCCGAGCAGTTCGGAGCAATGGTTGCGGACCGCCCACCAACAGAAGATCGTGTCCGACTTGGTGCTCAGGGGCGTGCGCGAGAAGATGGCCAACGCCTATCGGCAGCGGCAGCTCGAGACCGTGCACTGAAATTCGCCCGATTCGCAATCGGGTGGGGGAAGACGGATCATTGACGCGGAACCTGGCAGGGTCCCGACGAGTACCCATGCCAGGATTCCCGGCTCCGTTCATCAAGTTCCGCGAAGACGACGCCAACGGCTTCCCGCTCGCGGGTGGCAAGCTGTATAGCTTCATGGCCGGTACCAGCACGCCGCTGGCCACCTATACGACCCAGGCGCTCGACGTTCCCAACACGAATCCCGTCATCCTGGACGCGTCCGGCCGCGCGTCGATCTTCCTCGAGGACGGGGTCGGCTATAAGTTCATCCTGCACGATGCGCTCGACAACGAGATGTGGTCCGTCGATAACGTCCAGATTCCGAAGGTCGCGCCGCCGCCCGCCCCCTGATCATCGCGCCCGGCATCATCACGGCCTACGGCGGCACGACCGTGCCCGCGGGATGGTTGCTGTGTGATGGGACGTCGGTGTCCACGACGACCTATCCGGGTCTGTTTGCGGCGATTCTCTACACGCATGGTGGCGCCGGCGGCACGTTCAACGTGCCGGATTTTGCAGGCAACGCGTTTCCGCTGGGCAAGGCCGCGGCCGGCACCGGGGTCGTGCTCGGGGGCACGGGCGGCGCGATCGACCACACGCACACCGTGCCGCGATCGGGCTGGATCCCCACGACGCGGCACTCCGCGTCCCAAGGTCATCGGCTATCTGTTGACCACGATCGGCGGCGCGGCGACGGTCGATGCCGACTGGGGATAGCACGTCGGGCCCGGCGAACCCGCCGTTCCTCACTGTGCATTTCATCATCAAGACGTGAGTGCTTTCGGCCTCGCATGACTGCACACCCAGGCAAAAACCCATTTTGGTCCATGTCCGCGGCCCGTCGCCTAGCGCGATGAGCACGTCCGCGAGTTCTTCCTCGGTGGTCTCGTAGAGTTCGTAATCGTTGAGGTCGAGAAAGACCGTCAGGGCAATCGCGGCCGTGCGCTTGTTGCCATCGACGAAGGGCTGGCTCTCTGCGAGAAAAAGGCGTGCGCCGCCGCCTTCTCAGGAATAGATGGATAGGCATCCTCGCCAAACACCGTTTGATACGGCTGCATTGCCGATGCCGCTAATTGATGGTGGGAAGCGAATCCCCTCACGCCCGCCAGCGCCGAGCGTGAGGGCTTCATCGTGGAAGACCAGCAGATCGTCGACTGAGAGGCACGTTACATGCTCAGCCAATGGTCTATCGACCGAGTTTGTCGAGCGACGGCACGATGCCGCGCAATCATCCGTTTCGCGGACGCGGCGACCTCAGCCGGAGTCGCGAACACGTGGCGGCGCAGCACGATCGTGTCCCCTTGGACCTGGAGTTCGATTTCATCACCGCGCTCCCACCCCACCTGTTTCAGGATCGGCTTATCGAAGGTGAGGCCGGCGGAATTTCCCACTGCGTTGAGTCGCTTTGTCAGAGCCATGGGCTCCTCCTACGCTCCTGATGTTATAACGTCGCAGCTATCGAGCACAACTTGACAGAGGCTGTATTCTGTTCTGCTGGCCTGTCGCCGGTAGGGAGTGAACTGCTCGTGACGTCCACTCCAGATTGACGCGCGCTCGTGAAATCCTTCGACACGATCGGGGCGGCGCTCGTCGTCCAGCCCCATCGCGGATCCCGCGCCTACGATCTCGACGTGCAACACACCGCGAAACACGGCGAGCACTTCCGGCTCGCGCTGCGGGCCGATGCGCCCGCGATGCACGTCCTGCACACCGATCGACCCGGTCGCCACCTCGTGTTGCACATGGCGGGGGACGCCGGCGGAGAACGCTTCCTCTGTGGCCACGACGAGCGCCACTGGTCTCGCGGCCGCGATCAGCAAGCGCGTCACCACCGTGCTTGATGCGAAGCGCGCGCGCTGCTGCCCGAGGCGCTCGCCGATGCGCCGCCCGCGCTCATCCACCGTCGCCATAACGCGCGCTTTCAGCGCCAGGGCGAATGGTTCTTCGTGCCCACCGATCGCGATCTGCGCGATCAACCCATCTACCGCAACGAGACCCATCGTGCGCCGGCGCGGCGGCAAGCCCCATCGCTGCGCGGAGCTGGTGCGGTTCGGTGGCGAACCCGTCGTCCTCTATCGCGGGACTGGAGCATAGCGAAGGCGCGTGGGCCGCGTTCGTGGTGACCCAGGACGGCAAGCTCCTACGGCCGCGTGGAGCGCGTGGTGAAAAATCCCGAGGTGCGTGCGTGGGGCCGTGCGTCATCCGGACCATGCGACGCTCGTGCTGTCAGGCTGGCATCGTCTGCACGGGAATCTCGAGGCGTTCAGCACCAATCTCAGCTTCTACGACTAATTGGATTACAAATCGGTTGGTTCCGACTCAACACGCCCAGGCTCCATCCTGTGACTTTTCCGAGTTGACGCGTGCCGATCGCCGTGCCGGTATGACACGAACGCACACCAGTGCACGATGTGCTGCTTTACAATTAGATCGCAATCAAACTTGTTTTGCGTTATAAAACTGAAAACGCGCGTCACACGCGTGTGGAGAGAATCGACGGGGCATCGTCGTGCGGCGTGGAGCCGCCCGCCATGGTTGCACCAACCACAGGGGCACTAGTGCGACACGCACCCAAAGTGACGGCGACGTTCGATGCCACCGGCGATTTTGTGCACATTCACACGACCTGCGGCGCAGGTGCGGCGGCGAAGAGGCAGCTTGCGACGATCCCCACGGCAGCATCTGCCCAGCACTCGCGGTCGCCTTGGCCGGCATCTGTGAACTCGCCGGCCTCGATCTCGGGTTCCATCAAGCACCGTCGACGTCCTCTCCCGGCATCACGGCGCCCACGCTCACGTGGGCTGCCAGAAGGCTTGTCGCCAGCCTTCCTGCTCAAGGCGACCGATTGGAGGAGGGATGACCCACAAACCAGCCCCACGCGCGAAGAGACCGCCCGCACTCGCCTGGCACATCTACCGCCCCGACGGCAGCGGCGAGACCGTAGTCGTCCGCGCCTGCCACCTCAGGCACTCCGGGGCGCTGGCGTTTCACAACACGCACCCCGGAGCTCGATCACCGTGGTCCTCGTGCGGGCCTTCTCGGCCCGCATGTGGGATGACGTGGAGTTACTCGATACCCCAACACCGTCCCGATCCAGCTCTCGGGCGCCACAGCGACGCCGACCGGTGCGTAACGGCCATGCGTCCCGTCTTGTGCGCCTGCGGGTCGGCGCTGCACTATAACGACCCCTCGATCGAAGACTGCGTCCAACGCGCGATTGACGCGCTGGGCGCGACGATTGCCATTTCCACGTTCGCGGGCACCTGTGTGTGCCCCGACACGTGATCGCCCTCCATGGCCTCGACGTGTCAGCCCTCCCGCGGCTGGCGCGGCTGTATCACTGGGAACGAAAGGATCGGCAAGTGGCGCAATGAAACTCACAACCTCTCCACCACCCTCTCGCGGCACCGTCGCGCGCATGGTCGGCAACATCCTCAGTGGATTGGTCGGGCCCTATGGTGGACCAGGGGCACGAGCTCGAGGACGAAGACGCGCTGATCGCCTTCGCGGTGCGCCTCGCGCGCAAGAGCGTGGCGGAGATTGCCCGCACCGAAGCCGAAGAAGACCTGGCGCAGGCGCGACAATCATCAACAGTGAAGGAGTGGACGCATGGTGAGAGCGACGGTAATGACGCGAGACGGCCGCGCGTTGGTCGTACTGGGGATCAGTGACGACAACATCGCGCGGTTGCAGGGCGGCGACGCGATGTATTTCGACCCGGCCCGGCTGCGGCTGGATCCGGAGACCACGATCGGGGCGATCGTGCTGGTCTACGGGAATACCGAAGCCGAGCTGACGGACACCATGCAGTCCCTGCTTGGGTCCGACATCGACGTGTCCGTCATGCCGCTCGCGCACGTGGTGGATATGAAGAAACCCAACTGAAAGGACTCCCATGCCGCGAAAGACCGATCACGACATCGGCTTTGACGCTCAGGGCAACCCGTTCGCGGTGGGCGACGAAGCCAGTGCGGGCGCCGATGCGATCGTCGACGATCCGCGCGCGACGCCGATTTTGATTGTGGCGGCGCGCGACAACGCGATTGGCGTGCGCGTGTTCGGGGCCCTCCGCCAAGACGGCCGATGTGCTCGACCACATTGCGCGCACCTACCGGCGGGCCCTCGAGGCCGCCACCGGGCCGCGCCAGTGAGCTTCGACGGCGACCGCACGTTCCAGCCAACTTCCGTGCGGCGCCGTCTCCAACCCGTCTGGCCCCGAACGGGGAAGGCTTCAGGGGCAACAAAAGTATAAAGGAGGGGGAATGGTGAACGATCAGTGTGCGCTCTGCCGGGGGCGAACGGGGGCGTCCCTGGGAACGAAAACGTCATCCATGGGGTGGTCCTGTGCGACTATTGTCACGCGATCACTCTACGATTTGGAGCCAGACGATGACAACCGACCCTGCCACAACCCGACGGCCCCGTAGCTCGAAGGCAGAGCAGCGGTCTCGTAAATCGCAGGGTGCTGGTTCGATTCCAGTCGGGGCCTCCACTCCACTTTCCTCTCACGCCGCCCGCGACGGCGCGGACCTGAGCGTGTGCCGCGGCTGCAATATCGTCTTCCTCGTGCCGGTCGGCGCCGCCGGGGACTACTGCTCGCGCGCCTGCTACACCAACCCATTCCGCATCAACCGCGCACACAGGCTCACCCGGTAGTGGGTCCTTTGTATTCTAGGTGACGAGTCGGGCCGAGCCGGTTTCTCCGTCCTTGATCGGGACATTCCGGAGAAATCGACTCGGACCCTGTGACGCGGGAGGTGGCAGATGAAAGGAGCCCACTACCGGCTCACCCGAGATCCCACACCGTGGACAGCGTGAGGGCCGGACGATGGCTACCGCGATAAGGGAGACGTGTCTTTTGGGGGATCTTTGCCTGCGGTGGGTGCGGAGATACCCCCATCGCTTGTGCAGCACGTTGTTGTGGCGCGGCGCCGTCGACCGCAGGTAATTCCGATGCCCGAGTCCCGTCGTAGCCATGCGGGCCAGTCTAGCATCAGCGTGGCCGCAGTCGCAGGCACAGCGCAGCCAGGTGTTTCCGGACCTGTTCGCGGCCGGCGGCAGTATCCGCGATCGCATCCTGCCGGAGGCGCACCAGCTCATTCCACTCGTGCACCAAGTTCAACTCCTCCAGCGTCGCGGCCCCCGAACCCAGCAGGGGATTAGCCGACCCGTCGTTTCTGACCGGCCTCGGCCCGCGGCGACCATGCGTACTCGCACGTTCCCGGTCGGCAGAGATCGTGAGCAGGGCCAAGAAGTGATACCGATCGTTGCTGGTCATGTCGCGCCATTGTTTGATGACCTCCCGTTCGCTTTGCGTGATCGCCAGGTAATTCGACTTGCGCGGCCACAGATCGTCTAGGAGCGCCGCGGCGTCCGGCCGGCCCATCAACCGAAGCACGCCGACGGGATCCTCTTGGAGCTTCCGCGCCAGGCGGAGACATTGCTCCATGGTGAACCGGCGGCGCGGGGTTGCTCAGAATCAGCAGCTCAACCCGGCGTCCGTCAGGCCACATTCCTCCGCAATTTGCCTGCGTGTCAGAAACACGCGCGTAGTGATTAACTCGTCAAGGTATTTCTCAAGCCGCCGACGGGAATTTACCACCCACCCTCCTCGGATATTGGCCTCCATGACCCATATCCAACGTCACGATACGCCACGACTTAGCCTCCGTCAACGTGAAAAGCTGAAAATACGTGCAAATGCGTCAACCGTTTACAAAAGTAAAGCACAACCAAAAGCGGGTGTATCGTGCCTTTCTTGAATTGACGCAAAGGCGGTAGGCCATGACCACACTCGGGCAAACGACCGAACTCTCCGCGCAATTAGAAGAGCTGCGGATTACGGAAGACTGGACGTACTTGGAGCTGGCCAACAAGATCGAAGAAGTCACGCATCGGTGGCGTGATGAGGATTGCTGGCGCCGGATCTGTCAGGGCACCACCGCGAATCCGCACGGGCGCACCCGCGACATCCTCGAGACCTTCCTGGCGACCGTCCGCGCGCGACGGCGACGCGTCGCCAACGGTCGACGGCCGGCGGTCCGGAGGGCCTCGTGACCACCGATCTCCCGCTGGCAGCGGTGCAGATGCACGAGCGGACGCAGGTCCGCATCATGATCCGCGATCGGGTGGTGGCGGAGTATGCCGCCCAGATGGCGGCCGGCGCGGTCTTCCCGCCGATCACCGTGTTCCTCGACGAGGCGGGCACCTATTACCTCGCCGATGGCTTTCACCGCTTTCTCGCGGCGCAGCGCAACGAGCAGTTCACGATCGCGGCGGACGTGCACCAGGGGACCCGCCTGGACGCGTTGTGGTTCGCGCTGGGGGCCAATCGGACGCACGGCCAGCGGTTGTCCAAGCAGGACAAGAGCCACGCCGTCAAGCTGGCGCTCGAGGCCTGGCCCGAGCGGATGCAGCGGGACATCGCCGCGCAGGTGGGGTGTTCGACAAGCCTGGTGTCGAAGGTGGTCATGGATAGCGTCAACGCCATTAGTGGCCTTCGCGGTCGGGCGCTCGTGGCGCATCTGAAGCGCGAAGCCATTCGCGAGCGGGTGTTGGCCGGCGAGCAATCCATCACCATTGCGAAAGACTTGCACGCCCACGCCGACATGATCGCGGAGGTGCGCCGCGAACTCGGCGTGTCGACGACCGACTATTCCCGCGCGGGCACGCAGGCGCGACGCGATCGGATGCGGCAGTTGGCGGCCGAGGGCCACACCTCGCGACAAATCGCGGCGGAGCTGGGCCTGACGGAGCACCGGGTGCGCGCGTACCTCCGCAAACAGCGCATCGCCGTGCCGGGTGACGTCGTCACGCACGGCACCCGACACCTTGAATTCCACGCGCATCATGGCGCGCATCGTGGCAGAACGCGGAGGATCTGGCCGCCGGCGCGAATCTCATCGACTTCACCACGTTAGACCACACGCAGTTCGACGACTGGATCACGACGCTCCAACACGCACGTCACACCCTGGGCACGTTCATTAAGCGATTGATGCAGGAGAAATCTCATGGCGAAGCAGCCTCAATCGCATCTCGTCGAAAATCCGCCCAGTCCTGATCAACCTGATTCGGACGCCGACGGCGCTGGTCACCCAGCGGAATTTCGCCAAAGCACACGGCGATCGCATTGCGGCCGAATTCGATCTCAACAAGTTGGGGTTCCCGGTCGTCAACCACCGCGATGGGCACTACTGGGTGGTCGACGGCCAACATCGCATCCTACGCGCTGCGGCAAAACGGGTTCACGAAGGACGACGACTATGTGGACTGCGAAGTCTACGAAAACCTCGATGACACCGAGGTCGCCAATATCTTTCTCGGCCGCGACGACCGCAAGGCCGTGCCGCCGTTCGACAAATTCCACATCGCGTGCACGGCCGGGTATCAGCGCGAAACGTCCATTCGCCGCATGGTGGTAAGCGAATGGGCAAAAGATCAGCCGCGACCACAACGAGGGCATCAGCGCCGTGGGCGCGCTCGGCAAGGTCTACGACGCATCGGGCGACGTGGTGGTGGGCCAGGTCATCCGCACGATCAACTTGGGCTTCGGCGGTGACCCGCTCGGATTCGATCGATCGGTGATTGAAGGCCTGGGGCCTCGTCTTCAACCGGTTCAACGGCCGGACGAACGAGAAAGCGATGGGCCAGCGGTTGAGCGGCTTGAAGCAAGGCGCGCGCGAGCTGCTTCGCAAAGCCGAAGCCCTGCGCGAGCGCACCGGCAACCAGAAGAAGCACTGCGTCGCGGCCGTCATCGTCGACACGCTAACAAGGCCGAAGGCGCCGACGTCGAAGAGCCGCTTGTCGCCGTGGTGGAAGGAAACCGGCTAAGACCAGAACCACGCTCGAAGTCGTCGTGTGGCGCGCCTGAAGATCGACAGGTTCCAGGCTACGTCTGCCTGAAGGAGTGCAACTGTGAACGAAACCAGCCCGACCGTACAGCCCGCCGGATCCCCGCCGTACCACATTTATGCCGCCATGGTGGCCGTGGGGGCGGAGCTCGCGAAAGTGGGCATCTCGAAGGACCGGAAGAACGAACAGCAGAACTTCCGGTTCCGCGGCATTGACGACGTCATGAATACCATCTGTCCCATTTTCGCGCGGCACGACGTGCTGTTTCTCGTCCACTACGACGACTTCCCCGACGTCGAGCGGGTGACCGCGAAGGGGCACCCTCATCTTCAGCGAAAGTCGCGGCAATTTCACCTTCATCTCCGCGAAAGATGGTAGTTCCGTCAGGTCAGCACGCTCGGCAGTGCAATGGACTCCGGCGACAAAAGCTGCAACAAAGCCATGAGCGCCAGTTTGAAATACGCGTTACTGCCAGACCTTCCTGATTCCCACCGAAGCCAGCGAGGACGCGGACGCCATCACGCACGAACCGAGTGTGCCGAAACCGCCGGACGGCTTCGACGAGTGGTTCCACGACATGACGATGGTCGTGCCCCTTGACGGGTTCGAGGAAGTCAGAAATTCCCTGGCGGCGGAGTCCCGAGGTGTTCCAGGACTACGCGATGAAATTTCACAAGGACGACTGGGATGGCGCGAAAAAGCGCGCGATCGACGTCGACAAAGCGGCCACTGAGGCCGCGGCGAAAGCGGCGCGCGCCGCGAAGAAGGCGGCGACGCAATGAGTTTCGTGGTGGTGGACTGCGAGCAGCGGTCGAGCGCGTGATAACCGCGCGCGGGGCTTGCTCACGGCGAGCGACGCGGCCGCGATGCTGTCGCGGGCGAAAAAGCTGGCGACGACACCGTCGGGAAGGCGGAACTGCGGTTGCGCCTGGCGCTCGAATCCGTGCGGGCGTCCCGCTCGATGACGACCACTACGAAAGCGACTACATGCGGCGCGGCTGCGCGCGCGAGGCGGACGGGCGCGATGCCTATGAAGCGGCGACGGGCGAGATCGTGCAGGCGGTGGGCTTCCTGCGGCACGAGACCTTGCCGATCGGCTGCAGCCCCGATGGCATCGTCGGGGATTTCGAGGGCGGCCTCGAGGTGAAGTGTCCGAAGTTCACCACGCACTGGGACTATCTCCAGGGGCACGTCCTGCCGCGCGAGATGCACCGCAAGTCATCCATTCGCTGTTCGTGACGGCGTTGCCCTGCGTGGGACTTCTGCAGCTATTGCCCGAATTCGACGGCGCCGCGCGGTTGTTTGTGGTGCGCGTGCCGCGCGAGAGCGTGGATCTGGCGGCGTACGAACTGGCGTTCACGTTTTCTGGAAAGAAGTTGAGCAGATTCAAGACACGTTGCGCGCGCTGAGCGTGCCGGAGCTGACACATGCCTAAAAAACCCGGTGATGTAGGGGCGGCCTGGAAAAAATCGAACAACCTCGGCGAGTACATCTCCGTGGCGCTGGATCTCGAGGAACTGCTGGCGCTCACGGGCGGGGTGGTCGGAAAGGTCAATCTCAATCTCTATCCGATCATCAGCGACAACCCGAAGGCGCCCGATTACCAAGTGAAGCTGACTACCTCGCCGAAGGGCGCCCAGGCCACAAGCCCGCGCCGCCGCCGGACGACGACGATGATTCGATTCCGTTCTGATAGGAGGTTTTATGTTGAGTCATTCTGATTCCCGGTTGTCACCCACGCCCAACTCTACGATCTGCCGCTGCCGGTCTCGCGCGGCCGCGCCCATCAGCCGGTGCCGCATGGCCTGCTCGTGACCGCCTACTGCACGATGCGGCTGCCAGTCGCGGGCACATCGTCCCGCGCGAGCAGCCTCGCGATCGGGCACAACGGAGTCGCTTGTTCGGCGTGATGGACCTCGCGCCGATCGCGGATGTTGCGCCACGCGCCCACGAGTTTGCGATTGGCTTTCGCAGCTCCGTCGACTGCACCTTGGCGATCCGCATGGTGGCGGGGATTCGTGTGACGGTTCAGTGACAATTTGTGTCCTTCCGGCGATCTGATCGCGTTGAAGCGGCGCAACACCACCGGCCTGACCTCGAGGAGGCGGTGGGCGCTGGCTTCCGATCGCTATCTGCAGTCCGACATTCCAGTGCTGGACCGCCAGGTGGCGCTGCTGCAACAGATGGCGCTCACCGACCAGGCGGCGAAGCTCTTGATTTTTGAGATTTTCGCGCAGCAACTGCTGCCGTCACGGCTGCTCGTGGCCGTGACGCGGAACTACTTCGATCCCGATTCGACGATGACCGATTGTCTGCCGCGCACGCGGTGGGGATTGCACAACTCGGTCACCCGCGAGCTGCCGCGCCTGTCGCCGGTGCGTGCGTTCGCCGCCAATGTCGCGCTGGGTCGGCTGTTTGGGTTGACGCGAGCGGAGCAATGACACGACTGCCCTTCGATGACGCCGATGCTGGCGCAGCGCGCACACAGACCCGGCGACGTCGCACGAGGGCAGCCGCCAGTATCAGTGCCACGCAACTCGAGTCGCTGGTAACTGGCCGAGCTCAGCAGGCGCGGGCCTGGCACGACCGAACAACTGGCGGCGCGCATGGAGATGTCGTTGGTGACGGTGTCGCCACGCATGAAGCCGCTTGAGTCGAAAGGGTTGATCGTTCGCGCTGGTCGTGCGGTGAATCAAAGCGGACGCACCGCGATTGTCTGGGCATCGTCAATGGGAAAAGCGCAGTGACGCGGAAGCAATGTCGCCAGGCGGTGTTCCGACGCGCGTGTGGGTGTTGCGAACGATGTGGCGTGCGCGTCGATGATGATTTTCCGGTATGGCATCCGCGTCGCGCGCATGTGAACGAACGCATCATCCCACGGTCGGCCGGCGGGGACCCGACCGACCCGTCGAATTGCGAGCTGCTCTGCCAGCAGTGCCACTTACCCAATGGGGAACATGCCCCCACGGCCGGCCGTATGCGGACGACGGAGTTCTTCGGCAAATCGGAACGGAGCTGAACATCGACTGAGCGCAATGAACTGTCACGGCATGAGATCGAAGTGTTTCGCGTCCTGCTGCAACACCCCGCGGCTTGAGAACCAACGCGGAAATTGGCGCCGAGTGCCAGGCCGTCGCGTCGCGGACGGTGCGCGCCGTCACGTTGAAATTCGTGCGGCTCGGCCTGCTTGAACGGGCCTATGTGTTCCCGGGGCACAAATTCCGCGTGGCGGAGAAAGCCCAGCAGCGCAACCAGGGGTATCTGGACCGGCTCTATTTTGCCGCCGACGTTTTTGGCGTGGCGCTGAGCGCGTGAATGGAGGAGTGACATGAGCGACGTTTTCGTGGACCGAAAAACCGGCGAGCAAACCGCCCCGAGTGAGTTTCTCGAGAATCTCCGGAGCCTCGAGGAAATGGTCTCGAGAGCCGACGAAGACATCGCCGGATTGAAGGGCGACTCAAGGCCGCGCGCGACGCGCGGGAGCAGCTCGTCTTGAAGTTGCGCGGCGCCGTGCGCTCCGGCAGCGTGTTGCCGCTATTTGAGGGCGACGGAGCTGCGTGATGACGTGGGTCTGCCCTCGTGCCACATTGCCGCCGCCGGGACGAAAACCCTGACGTGCCCGAATTGTCAGCGGCCGATGTTGTCTTCGCCACGACGACGATGGCGCCGACCACGCCCTATCTCGACTTCGAGCCGGCGATCGAGACCGCCGATCAGATGGAAGCCGCGGCCCTGGCCTTTCATCGCGAGAACCCGCACGTGCTGCAGGCGATTGCGAAGGTCTGCCTCCAGGTTCAACAGCGGGGCTGCCGGCGGTGGTCGATCAATGCGGCGTTCGAGGTGGTGCGCTACAACGCGGCCATCACGACGGACCACAAGACGTGCAAGTTGAACAACAACCATCGGGCGTTCTACGCGCGGTGGTTGATGCGCGACGTTCCGGAGCTGAACGGGTTCTTCGTAGCACGCGCGACACGGCGCGGGTGGCGCAGGAGCACAACGAATGAAGCCGACGACCACTTACTCGCGTTCTCAGCGTTATTCGATTGTCAACGATGTGATGAAAGGGCTGGCCTATCGCAACCGGCGGGACGAACCAGTGATTCCCGGAGATAGCCGGATGCTGGCGGATGAGCTGAATCGGTTCGAGGCGTGCTGCCACGACCTTGAAGAGCGAATCCAACTGGCCGCTGTCGGAAGTTGGCGGAAATTAGCGGAAGCCATTCTCGAGTTTCGAGAGGCCCAACAGCCATGACCGACGTATCCGAGGTGAGATTTTGGCGGCCGTCAAACTGGCGGTGGCACGTCTCCTATGGCGTATGGGAGGACGTCTGTCGTCTTGAGACCTTGGTCGGCTGGGGGCACTCCACGCACCCATGATCGTTACCAGCGAGTATCTCTATGAGGCGTGTCGGAATCGCCAGAAAACAGGGGATATGTGGCGCTTCTTGCCCACAGTCGCTAGGGCGGCCGTCTACGACAACCAGCAGAAAACCCTACTACTGGCAAGTACGTCGGCGCTCCGTTTGATTCTGCGAAGTGGCCTCATCGGTCGACGTCCCCATTGTCGCGCCTGCGTACACGGCGTCCCGATGTTTGGACATTGACGTGGAAAGAGCAGGAGTTTTGGCGAGGCACGCGGCCTGTTCCCTGCGTGCCTGGAGCGGCATGAGAACCGATTACGGCGTGTAGAACGACGCCGAGAAAAGGACTTGCAATGGCTCAGAACGGAAGAGACACCCTGTATCAAATACGGCGCTGGCTCAAAGAGGCCCACAAGAACCGGCAGAACCGCGCAGTCTGGTGATTGCCGCTGCTGGTGTCAAAACGGGCGCTGATTTCGCCAATCTCATGTCGGCGCTGATGTCCGACCTCCATCGAAGGACGCGTCACGCCGCAAATCGGGAATGCCACGTGTAACGCCGGCGGAAGCTGCTCAAGATCGTCGAGATGCAATACAGCTACGGCGTGGACGGTCCTAGCCAACACAAAGTCGTGACGTTGGCGCTTGGTTTGCCACCGGGACAGGCCAGTTGAAACGGGAGAGTGGAGGCAGGCCATGACCCCACGACGGAAAGCGCGCGGCATGGCCATCGCGCAGGCGTCTGACTTCGGCAATCGAACCGCCGACACACACGAGTGCGGTCGCCTCTACTGGTCCGCCGAGTGCGTCTGCGGGTTCCATGGGTCGGCGCGCACGCGCGCCGCGCTGATCGCCCTCATTCTCGACCACGAGGGCTGGCGGTTGCGGCAGCGACGGGAGCCTGGCTTCGTCGCGTACCGGTTGGCAAGACGGGCATCGCCATCAGGCGACGAGATGAGAACCATTATGACGACACCGACCTTTGACGCCGACGGCTACCCGACCGAACGAGACGCTTCCGCGGCGCTCGAGACCCGGCCGGACCAGGACGTCGCGGGCGCGCTGGACTTTCTGGCGGCCGCCTGGCACTGGCCGGACTTCGCGCAGCGATCACTGATACTCCCAGCGCGCACGAGGCGGCGGTGTTGCACGCGGCGCCCAGCGAGCGGTATCTCCGGCTGGCGACCGGCGGGTGGAGCGGGCAATGAGTCGCTGATCGCGGCGCCGTCGACGCCAATCGCATGATCCACGCGCTCGCGTGGCGGCTCCAGCGCGCGCGGCGGGCTGCACATCTACGTGAATACCCGGAGCAAGCGCGACGAGCATGGAGCCACCACTACGACGATTCGGCGCCGTGTTCGGGCGAGCCGGCGCTCCCCAGGCGATCTGTTTGGGCTGCGAACGCCCGTTCGATCCCGTGGCGTCGGATGCCGACGCGTTTGAGCGGTTCTGTTCGCGGACCTGCGAATGAGACCTACGCCGCTCGAGGACGACGCGCCCAGGCCGCCGCCCGCGCTGCGGCAGCATCGTTGACGACCTGATGCTGGCGACGTCGAAAAGTGTGGGGAGTGTGGATTGTGACTACAAAGAAGACCATCCCGACCGCGGCGCCCGCGGGGTGGTTCACGCCGAAGAAGCCGCCGCGCATCTTCGCGTGCATGTCGAGTCGATCTATGACGCGTGCCAGACTAAGGGGCTCCGCACAGCAAGCTAGCACAAGACGATCCTGCATCATGAGAGCGGCTCGATGACTGGGCCGAGATTTACGTGAGTGGCTAATGTGCTATCATTTGATATATGCCAACACAGCACGCCACACACTCTTGTTCCGGACGACTGATAGTGAGCGAAAAGCGATGGAGCGCATTAAAGCGCGCGACGGATTCCATTCCAGGTGGAAGCGTAACAGGCGACAGATGTATTTCGACCAAGAAAGAGGGGCGTCATGCCCAGACGAGCCGCTAGTCACACGAAGTATCTGTTCAAGCGCCACCACGGGTGCCGAACACCGATCCCACGCGCTGCGCCTGCCAATGGCGCGTGCGCTTATAAGGGCGAGGACGCTGCTCGCGGACTGGGTGAAGGCCACGGTCGACCCGCACACCGCTGCCGAGGCCATCAAGATCCGCAATCGACTCATGACCGCGATCGACAACGACCAGTTCGATCCCGCCGGAGAGCGACCGGTCACGGGCAGCGACGAGGACACGCTCGCGACGCTCATCACGACGTGGCGCGTGGCTATGCCAGGAGCGCATGAGTTGTCCATGGACTCGCTTGACGACGTGCTGAACGTCCTCTCTACGAGCAAAGCCTTCGGTGGCTCCCACGCTCGAGAAGTTCGCACGGGCGACCACAGAGATCGAGGACTGGCTCGAGGCGACGGCGAAGGTGCGAGTGGGGCAATAAAACCTGGAACGACTATCGTGACTTATTGTCCCGGCTCGCCACAATGGCGTGGCGCGCAAGACGGGTGATGGGAAGCGTCCGCTCCTGGCCATGAATCCCATCACGGCAATCGACAGGAAGGTCGCCGTGGAGCCCGAGCACTTCAAGACGCGTCACCTCGCTGTGGAGGACGTCGAGGCGACGCTCTTCGAGGTCGTTGGGCAACTCAATCGTCCGCTGCACGTGGCGACGCGGTCTAAGCTGACGGCGGCGAAGGGTCAACGCGATTCGGCTCCAGCTTGCGACCGGGACCTTCGGCGTGGCCATCGCCAAGGCCTTTCACATTTCGCCGGCCGTTGTCTCGTCGATTGGCATGGCGACATTTGGAAAGAGACCAATACGAAGATAGCACCCGCGGAACCGAAATGGAACGGCGCCTCATCATCGCCTTCGACTGCGGTTGCGCAGGCGAGATGCTGACGATTCGCAGCACAGATGTGAAGCTCAGGATCAGGTACGAAATCACACTGCAGCCGCACCAGACCAAGGGCGGCAAGAGCAGCGGCAAGACTGAGCGCGCATGCCCAGACGCCGCGGGCTGTGACGATGATCCAGGCGCGGCTCTTTCAGTTGCGCGCGAACAAGGCCGAGCGCCAATACCTCTTCGGCACCGAGGACGGACGTCGACTGAAAGGCTTCAAGCGCGTGTGGCAATGATCTGTTCACGCTCGCCAAGCCTCGACTTCGGCCGCGACAAAGGGCTGGTTTTTCACACCGTGCGTCACGAGTTCATCAGCCGGTTAGTGGAGCAGAAAGTCGATCCCGTGGTCATCATGAAGTCGCGCGACATCAGTCGCTGAAACCACTGAGGGCTACTATGCACGCGCCGCGATCGACGCATCGCGGCCTTCGCCAGCTTGGGGCGCAAATGAGGACCAGAGTGGGGAAAAGTGGACCCAGCACGGACCCAAACGGGCCGATTGTGCGATTGGCGCGCGGGGTTTCAGGCGTTTGTCCCCTCGGTTCGGGACCGAGGGTCGGAGGTTCAAATCCGCCCCGACCACCTTTCTGTAAGAAACCCCAAGAAAACCTAATAAATACTTCCGGTGATGGTCGGCGATTGCCGGCCATTTCCGGTGGTATTCCGGGGAAAAAAACGGACCCGATTGGACCTACTTTTACGGAGGAGCGGAGCTATGGCCACACCGCAACCCTGGTATCAGTTCATCGGCGAGCCGGACTGGTGCCTCAACGACATCAACTACGCGTGGGCCGTGCTCGTCTTGAGCGGCCTGCGCGACACCGTCCTGACGACACGCCGCGTGAGCGACGTGCAACTGCGCGCGCTCGACGCCATCCGAGCTCGCGTGGTCTAGGGTGCCCCGTCGCGATCTCGACCTCTACGGAGACGCCGGCACATTACGTCGAGCCGCTGCTCGCGTTGATCGGGCCGCTCGATGGGCTGCTGCGATGTGCGAGAGCTCGCGCGTCGGCCCGCGGCCACATCAGCCGGCACTCACCGCCGCGCGCGAGCTGCGGACGAACGACCTCGACCACGACGTGCGTGGCCACGACGCACCTCGACGCGCGCGCTCCGGGGACGCCTGGCGGACCGCAAATGTTTTGGCTTCACCGGCGTTCAGACGACGAGCGGTGGGACTGGACGATCACAGAATCCCGCCGTTCCAGTGACGCGCTCCCTGATCGTGCAGCGCGCGATTCGAGACGTCGCGGAACGTCGCGGTCCTGGCGCGCTTGAGTTTCCTCGGAACCCACCCGCACGCGGTCTGTCTTTGGGATGTGTATCCGCCAACGCAGCTCATCGTGCTCCCGCGCTACAGCTTCCGCCTGAACGACTTGCGGCCGGCGACAGACCGACACCGTGACGCTGTTGCTGGATCGTGTGGCGGCGGAAGGCGGCTGCTGCCGTCGTGCGTGCTGGTTGGCATGTCGCGCGTCGGCCCTGCTGACTCTGAATGACCTGTTCCGTTGAGGTGACCATGGCGCGCATCACCCTCTCGACCCATTGGAAGTTCCAAGCGCCTGGCGCGCGCGGTCGGCAGCAAGGTCATGGCGCGCGGCGTGCTCGAGACGTTGTGGGAGCCGTGCTGGATGGTGGGCGATGCCTACTCGCAGGACGAGCCAGGACATCGAGGCGCTGTGTGAGTGGAAAGGGGAGCGGGGCGTGCTCACGAAGGCGCTCTTGATGGCGCGACGCGAAGAACGCCGGCTTCATCGAGCCTCACGCGGGGACCGTGCGTGAAGCCAGCGGCGAGCGGCACTACCAGATCCACGATTTCTTCCATCACTGCCCGGCGATGCGGCGCCGGCGCGATCAAGAACAAATGCTCACCGACCCGAAGACCTGCGATGTGTCACGCCGACTACTTCGCGCGCAGTCCAAACAGCGAAGTACTGCAGTCAGCGGTGTCGCCAAAATCCTATCGCGGCTTCAACTCGACGAGACCGCGATCCCAGGATACCGGCAAGCACCACCGACTCGCCGGGCGTGCCGAACGGCCGCGTGACAGTGCCTACTGTCACGGACCGTAACGCGCTACTGTCACAGTGACAGCGTGACAGCACGCGTGACAGTAGCGTGACAGACCGTACAGTAGCGTGACAGTAGGCACTGTCACAAATGTGACGAATCGGTCCGCCTCTGTGACAGTAGAACGTGACGGCCTACTGTCACAAACTTTTTCGGATCTGAAAATTCAGGCCCAGTCTGATCGAGCGTGACAGCATGTTACGGCGTGTGACAGTGACAGACCGTTACATCACGCACACGCACACACACACTCACACGCACACACACACTCAGAAGAAGACGGAGAGAGCTCGAGGCGCAATCGCGCTCCGAGCCGGCCGCGGATCCGCCGGGACTCGAGGCGGCTACCGAATCGCCGCCACACAACGCAGGCTCGGCGAAATCCACGAAGCCGCCGCCGGTCGCGAAGCCCCCGCCGGACACGTCGCCCGTGATGCTGGAGTTCCCGGTCATCGGCGAGCACGGGTCGTCGTGGCCACTTCGCACGACGCAGGTCGACCGCTGGCGCACGCTGTATCCCACGCCTTCACGTCCCGGGCCGATCTGCGGCGCGTTGGCGTGATTGAGGCGGACCCGCAGCGGCGCACGACGCCCGGGCGCACGCTGAAGCGGCTCGTGAACTGGCTCAACTGATCCGCGGAGTCGCCGCGCGCGCGGCAGCCCGCCGCGATCACCGGCTTCCTTGAAACCGCCGGCAACAAAGCGGCGATGGACGAAGTGCTCCGGAGGCGTGGCCATGGCGTGGACTAAGACGCAAGAACGCGAGTTCGTGCAGGTGCTCTTCGCGCTCGGCGAGATTTTCAACGAGCCGGTCTCGACAATTCGCGGGGAGATGTTTCTGCGGCTCGTCGAGGATTTGCCGTTCGAGGCGATCAAGCGGGCGGCGACGCAACACGGCCGCACGGCGACGTTTTTCCCGAAGCCCGGGAACTGCGCGCTGGCGGTCGGGAATGTCGACGATGCCGCGGAGCAGGCCTGGATGGCGCTCCTGGGCGAAGTGCGGCGCGTCGGGCACTGGGGGCATTGCCCACGTGGCCCAACGACGCCACGCAGCGGACCGTGGAGGGATGTTTGGGAGCTGGCAGGGGTGTTGTCGGGGCATCTGCCGGCGGACGGGCTGAACTGCTGGGTGCGAAAGCAATTTCTGGCGGCGTTCGGCGCCACGTGGCGGCAGCAGGAGCAGGCCCAGCTCGGGCCCAGTCGGGAGTGAGCGAAGACGTTGCTCACGGGGTTGCAGGAGCGCGCGGTGCCGCGCGTGATCGCGGCCCCGGGATCGCGCGATCGGGGCTTGAGCCGCGGAGGACGCGCGATGACCATCGTGATTCCTGTCGACATCGTCCACGGCAAACTCCACATCGGCCGGTCGCACCGGACGGCGTTGCAGGAGGCGGTGCTCGTGTGGCCGGATGGGCCTGCCACGCTCACGCTGGAGCGGAGGCCGCCACACGCAGCCGGGATGCGAATGCCTACCACTGGGGCGTCGGTGAAGGGATTGGCGGACTACACCGGCTCGACGCCGGATGACATGCATGACGTCCTGAAAATCGTTTTTGCCGAAGGACGTGGCGATCAAAACCGGGTCGGGGAGGTGGTCGCGGAGTTTGTCAATGGCGGCAGCACGCGCGAGTTGACGGTGACGGAGTTCTACGACTACGTCGAACGCATCCGGCAGTGGGCGTTCGAGAAGCTGGACGTGGACTTGCCGCCGGGGATCCCCGCGGCGGGAGCGCGCCCAACTCGGCGAGTTCCCCAGCCCGACCTTAGTCGCCGCCGCCGGGTTAGGGAACCCGGCATTCACTTCGGTCTGGCGAGGCCAGCCAGGCGGCAGACTCAGCCCACCCTGGCGGCGGCGGAGGATGAAACCCCGCCAAAGTGCCCGATTCGCAATCGGGATGGCGGTTGGGGATTATCTAGGGCGAGAGTGGGCATGTATTCACCGAGCCTCCAAAAACACACTTCAACGCGCTGGTCGCGCGCGAGACGCTCGACCAGCTCTACGGCTTCGGCGTGCGCTGGTGTCGCATGGACGCGCAGACGTGCGACGCCACGACGCTCGTCGTGATGATCGGCGATGTCCAGCGTGCGGCATGGTGCCCCTGCCGATCGTCTACGACACGACCCGGCCTGAACGCCGCATCGTGACGGAGCGGGCAATGAACCCGATCGGGCGACATTCGGCTGTCGACCTACCGCACGGCGCTCGATGAGGCCGTGCGTGTCGCGATAGAGATCGCGTCCCGCTCTGGGCGCCGGCGATTAGCAACCTCGACCGGGATTCCCTGCGGTGGATGGAGCTGGTGCGTGAGGCTGCGCGCCGCTGGCCTGAGGGCATGGTGGCATCACCGTGCATCGCTACGGCGACGGCACGTTCGACTACGCGCAATGACGCGGTTCGCGTCGCGTGAGTGAAGTCGAGCGAACGCCCACGCCTGCGATGGCCGCCACGTCAGGCGAAAGACCGAGTTCGGCTATCCTCCACGGCGGTGGCGGCGATGAGTCGGCGCCCGAAGCGCCAGCAGTTTCCTCAACGCGTCGGTGCGGATTTCGAACAGCAGCAAGCGGACCTCATCGCGCAGGAGTGGGAGTTCTGGCGCACCTGGACGGAGGTCCTGTTTCTCTACCAGGTCAACGACGGCGTCAATGCGGACGAGGCCTACGGGATTCGCGGCTGCAGTGAGCTGGACGGCACGCTGACGGACTGGAAGCCTCGGCCTATGTGTTTCCCAAGGAGCCGGCCCCCATGCCGACCGTTACCGGAAAGGTTCGCTTACTGCGTCAGGCCCTGGCCTTGTCGTTCCCGATGCCGGGACGGCCCGGGGAGTTCCACACGGCACTTCCCGAAGGGCCAGACGCAGACCGTGCTGTCGGTGCACGACGACGGCAGCTACGGGGCGGTGCCCGTCGAGAAGGCGGGCGCGTGGGAGACGTGGAAGCCGAGCCAGGATCGGCACAGGCCTCGCGGTGTGTTTCGGGAGACGATCGGAACCCTTCGCCATCCCGTTGGTGAACTGATGGACGACATCGACCAGGCCCTGCATGACATCGGGCGTCACCTCGGCGTGCGCATGACGACGCAGGGGTATGCGCTGCCGAGTGAGCATCGGCCGCTGCTGGACCGCGCGCGCGAGCGGCCAGATTCTCGCGGCGGATCATGGCGCGGCAACGGGACGAGGCGCGGCAGGAGCAGGGAGGCCGAAGCGACGGAGGAACGCGATGCGACTGGTGACACACGAAGGGAGTCCGCGATGAACATCGGGATTGGGGCAGCAGCGCTTCCTCAGAAACCCTGCGGTCGGCGAAAGCCCTGACGCCACGCTGGGCGACGGCACGTATGTCGTCGTCAACCTCGACGACACGGTCATGTCGGTCGGAGCAATACGTAACTGAACGAAGCATAC
>ERZ1370068.6213-contig-5210_pt1 | contig 33781 bp, 59 predicted proteins | sample MGYA00561227_ERZ1370068 | MGnify/ENA primary metagenome ERZ1370068 (study PRJEB38410, sample SAMEA6850437) | metagenome | study: Metagenomic assessment of the ecological functions of the soil: analysis of the soil microbiota associated with the...
AGTATTACTTCGTTCAGTTACGTATTGCTCAGGTGGCTTCACTGGCTTCGCAACCGACAGCATCCAGATCAACGACTGGATCTTGTAAGTACTGACTCAAGTGGGGCAGCTAATTACTGCTTCCACGACCTCAACCGGCGACGCGGTCCACATCAGCGCACCGCCACCACTGCAACCGCCGCCTGCGCACTTTCTCAATCATGGCCTTAGACCACGGCGAGGAATGCCGCCGCGTCCGCAAAGTCCAGTGTGGGAGCCAGCACCGACACATACCAGATGCCCCTCAATCACTTTTCAACAACCTGCCTGCCACGCAACCTGGCGGGTTTGCATCGTCACGAATGGCTGGGTATCAAGAGCGTGACCTTTCGTGATGGTGAGGTCTCTCATGAGGTGGGCCGTCAGCCCGACGCTGGGGAGCACCCAATCCCGGTGCCATCGATGTACGGCGCTGCCGGATCAATAATTATCCTGTTCGGCCCCCGATGGGACATGCGATCTTAGGACAATTATTTGCTCGTTTCGGCCAAAGTCTCTACCTAGCCTAGCCGCAACGGTGATAATCGATGCCCGGGTCCTTTGGAGCGCGTGAACTAATGGGGGAACGCGCGACCCGCACTTATTGAGGATGTCTGGTGCAGTGCATCGGGCAACTCGGTGGTAGCGCCTGATCGCAGCGCGGTCGTTCTAGCAATGGGAGCCATTGCCGCAACGTCAGACTTAGTCCAGTCGCCGCTCCCCAGCCAGGCCTTTAGAGAGCTAAATCTCCCACGACGCGCTCCGCAACCGGATCGCCCTCTTTGGTCCATTGCCACAATTCCTCCCCCTCTGGCGTACTTTCTCGTTTTACTAATCCACATGTCACTTGTGGGCGGTCCATGGGAAGGGTGACCCTCATAGGAGCTGATAACCTCTGCATTTTGCGGTAGGGCCTGCAGGCAGGTAATTAGTTCGCCAGACCTTCATTTTGCTTCCTTTCTGCTCGGTAGTCGACTGTGGGCACTCCGGCAACGAGGTGCCTGTGCTCGCGCGCGCATGGGTCCCCCAGAGGGCCCCCATGCGGCCACTGCGCTTGCGCCTTTTGTAGTCGAGCCGACCCAGCTGCGGTGTGAAAAGTTGGCCTGGTCAAGGCCAAGTCAAAATTCCGGCTGGAGGCCCGCGTCGGCGGCTTTTCGGTCGGCATCGCCGCGAGCTGCATCGCCTGCGAGTTCGAACTCCTCGACGGTTCGATTTCCTACCCGAACTTTTGTGCGGCGAAGGATGCCGCGTGCTGCTTTTAACGCGAGCGCGGGCCGGAAGCCTTAGGCATGGACGAATTTGCAGGCAGGTTGAAAGCACGGTCCCTGACGCATTGTTCGTGAACACTTGCCCGGATATGGCCGCAGCTTGCCCCGTGGAAGCGACGGGGGCAAGCTTCATATTGAATTTGCTTACGTTTTTGAGGCCGCTACCGCCTTACCCCCGCTTGGCCGGCCTTTCCGGACGTGCTTCACTCTTTTCTTGAGTTGATGGGGTTGAATTGGCGACCAAGGACGACAAGCCGTCGACCTCAAACCCACGCGCAAATTCTCGCAGGTGAGCTGATGACGGCGGGTAAACAGGGTAAGCAAACCAGGCGGCATGAAATCGTAGTTATTCCAATTATTTCCTTACCCCGCATCGTCAACGGGGTAAGAGCGGGGCTAAGCAGTGGCTGATTTCAGAATTGGTTGCAGCTCAGCGTCCGTATCTCTGCCGCCGTTGGCGATTGCAGTGGCCGGTTGAGGTGCCGGCGAACCTGGCGTCGCCCGCTCGCTGCGCGGCTAATCTCGGCGTCGATCCGTGCGAGGATTTTCGCGAGCCGCGTCGGGTCCGCCTGCATCGCGGCGACCGCGGCGGGACGAGGCAGCGCCGAGACGCGCTCTGACCGGCAGCGAGCGCCGCGGACGTCGTGACGATTTGATATTCTCTTCCGCACTGCGCGCCGCGCCCGGGTTCGCGCGTACGATAGCTCCTGCATCGAGCGCAGCGCGGAGCCGCTGTCCGATGAGATCCTCGCGCGAGGCCGAGCCGCTGGCAGAGCTGCGAGCGGTGCGTCGCCCGCACCGTCGTCACCGGCAGCAGCTCCGGCGGCGGCGGATCGTTCGCGGGCCACTGCGGTCCTTCTTCGCGCCACATCATCGTCGCTTCTGCTTCGACCCCCGCCTTCTGCCGTCCGCGAGCATGTCCTCCTGGTGGGCCTTCGCCAAACCGAGATGACGCCAGTGCTGGCGACGAATCGGCGATGTAGGCCGTGGCGAGGCCGCCGTTGAGCGCCTCGAAGGCGCCCGTGGTGGGGCTGGCGATTTCCGCGATGACGCTGACCCTGGCGGGTCGCTCTCTGGCGCTGCGCGCTGTGGAGGATGGCCGACAGCCGAGGTTGCGACGATCACTGCTCGGTGATCCCTCCCGCTGGCGCAGCGGCCCGGGCCGGAGGCACGCCACAAACGCGCATCGCGGAAACGGAATTACGGCGTCAGCCGGCCTGATAAGCCCCAGCAATCGGCAGGAATCGCGACCCAACCGTCCCGCGTCGTTCGGGATTGCCCGCGCAGGCGAGCTGGCCTCCAGTTCGCGCGCGGCGGCCTTCACGCTGCGGCGCGGACAGCCTGCTCCGCGCCTGCATTCGGCTGGCGAGAGAACAAATCGCGGGTGTGCAATTCTGGTTCGACGCCGTCGCGTGCGGTGGCGACGACTGCGGAGATCCGGACCTCGCTGCTGGACGGTGGAGCCACCGGCCGCCGAACGGGACCTTCCTCCAGCTCGGCAGGCGCGTCCTTCCCGAAGTGCAACCGTGTGGCAGTCGAGCCGGCCCCTCGGAGATCAGGGACGCGCAGCATGCTCCGCGGAGTGCTTCTCCTCGACGCGTTGCTGTCCAACAGCGCGGCCAGGTGCCTCCGCGATCCGTAGGCAATGCGATTGGCAAGCGGCTCTGCCATGTAGGCAAGCGACTTTCGGCGATTCGCGCGCCAGAGATGGGGGGACCACGGCGCCCGGCGGCAGCACGTGAAGCGCCTGTCTCAACGACGAAGCTCTTGCCGCTCGGCGGGCAAGCTCCGGTCCCGCAAGCAACGCCATCGGCATCGTCTTGTGCATCCTCCCCGCCATACAGAAAGATTGAGCGCGATCGGCGCGGAACGCTCTCCCGCGACGCTCCTCGCGTCCCAGAGAACCGGCACCGCTCTGCATCAGGATGTCGGGCGACGCCACGTAGCCATCCGATGCGGGGCTGCAGCAGCTCGCCTTCTCCGCCTCCCGGTCCGCGGCCGCCTTCGCGGCTTTTCAGGCTGTGCTGGCCGCTTCGGCCCGCTCCTCGGCTGTCAGCGCCAATGCTGCTTTGTGGGCCGCCGCTTGTTTCTCCCAAAGGTTCTTCGGCTGTTCGCGCGGTCGACATCGCAGGCTTTAGCGAGCTTTGTAATGATTTTCGCCTCTACGCCTTACCATGTCGCCCCGAGCTACGATGGCCGCCTCGATCAGGCTTGCAGCGAATCCGGCGTTTGGTCGCCAGGGTCTGACGGCAGGCGGCGATGAGGTTCATCGTCACTAAGCGCCGCGATAACGACGAAGCTTGTCGCGCGCCGCAGCTCGTTCCGCAGCTGCCTGTGCCTGGCTGGTTAGAGGCCGAGACCGCCGCATCGTATTCTGCGCTGGCCCGCCGCGGCTTGCGGCGGCGAGATCGAGCTCAAGAGGTCAACGCCAATCCGCTGCGCCATCGCTTCAAGATTGAGACCGAGGGCCCGTTCGCAGACGGAAATGAGTTCATTAAGGTCGCCCGTCATGAGGGCCTCCTGTTTCGCGAGGCGCAATGAGTTCGAAGCAACGATTCTGCGACGCACCTCCGCGGCGCGGTCTGCCGCCCGAAGCGCCGGGAGGTCTCGCGCATCCAACCCTCGCTGTAGTGCGCCACGCGACCGGGGTCGGCGCGCGCAATGACCAGAGTCCGAGCGAAAGCGATAACTCCGTTTTCGTCGGAGAGGTCGCGAGCCGCGACGCCCAATGCGCGCGTCAGCGGCGCGAAGTAAGCCGCCGGGCCGCCCACGGCGGCCAACATGTATCGCCGCCAATCGCTCTGCATGAGGTCAGGTGAAGTGGTAGCGACACAGATGCTAGTCGAGGCTGTTGCGCTGGTATCGATCCGCGACGAGGCTTGCCACGCGATCCCCGCGAGAGCCTTCAAGGGCAAAGGCGCGCAGGGGCGGCGGAACCGGGTCGGCGATCCCCGAAAGAGCGGACGCGCGGTGGTAAATCGGCTGCCCGGCCTGGATCACGGCCGGATCTACGGGCAGGCTGGCGCGGCGCGCGCGCGGACCTAACGCGCAGAACGTCCAGCGATAGCGGCCGGTCGAGCGCAAAGAACAGCCGCAGCCGCGCCAGTGTGTCGCCCTTGAGCCCGCTCGAGGATGTCGCCGTCGCCGCGGCCGCGATGCCGTGAAACTCCGGCGGTAGCACTGTGTCGCGCACGTATCGCGCCGGCGTCGTCGAGCGATCGCCGCGGCCGAGTGGCGGCGGGCCGCCGCGTCGTCGATGTCGATCGGCAGCCACTGCCGGTCGACGGCTTCGAGCGTGTTTGCGCCAGGATCGGCAGCCGCCCAGCGGCGAAGCTGTGGACGATCGAGCAACGGTCCGGGGCGCGGCCGCCCATCAAGATCATTCGATCGGCTCGACCCGCCAAATCGCGACAGCACTTCGACCGTTCTCCCGACGCTTGCTGTCGTCATTGGCTGGAAGCGCCAAAGCGCCACGCGGTCGTAGTCGGACTTTTCAAGGCGTCCGTCCGAGGGCGACGATGCGCCTGTCGCCGCGAGGCCAGGTTCGGCGACGGCATAGCGATGGTGAAGGAGAATGCCCAGTCGCTCATGGCGCGCTCGCATCGTCCGACGAGAACGCGTCGGCGGCGAAAGCGCGGACTGCGCCGCGCCGGGCTTGTCGTGTTCAAGGCGCAGTATCACCATGCGCCCTGTTGAGGCGCGGCCGAGAGCTTCGATCACGCCGGCGGGATCGACGGCGAGACGAGGCTCCACAAGCCAGCGCCATTTCGCCAGAACGCCCAGGTCGCGCTCGACGATGTGGCCCGGTCCCTCGAGACAAAAAGCGCAGCGCGACGATCCCGATCCGGCGTGTGGGCCTTTGTACGCGATCCGGTCGAAACACGCAACCAAACCGCGCGTCTTGCTGGTCTTAGAAGGGCGTCACGCGGGATGGCGGAACTTCAACCGCATAGCAGCGACCAGATGGAGGCAGCCGAGCCGGCCTCTCTTGGGTGGTGATATGAAACGTCAAAGCGGCTTCATTTTCCGGATGCTCGGGGCTGCGGGCGGCCTGGCTCGTGAAAGCCACGATCGATTCGTCCAGCTCAGAGCTCCGGCTGACTGCAGGCAGCGCGTCGACGATCGCGCCCAGAATCGACGCCAGCCTGCTTCCGACGCCGCCGCGGGTGACGGCGTGGCGGATCGTCTCAATGGGGGTGCCATGCTGCAAGGCGAGGCTCAGCACCACGGCGGCATCGCGGGCCGTGCTCTGGATGTCCTGCCCGGTCTTGCCGCCGTCGATGAAGACTTCGCCCGGCGTGCCGTCGGCATAGAAGCCGACGGTGACGGTGAACGGCTGGTTCCAGAACCGCAGGTCGAAGGTCTCTGCGGCCCGGCGCTGGGGAAGGACTTCGCCTCATTCGGCCGCCTCCTCGACTTCGTTGCCCCACGCATCCCATCCTGGACGTGGCTTGCCGCGACAGTTCAGCTCGATCTTTGGTACGTTTGGAGAAATACTGCTCGATCATCTGGTACGACTGCTCGGGCTTCACCGAATGCCCGCGCTTCCGCTCAGCGATCACGCTTGGCCATTGCGTACCTGGCGCAGGCGCCGGGACATTGCCGCGCGTACCGACCAGCATCTGCTCGTGACGATTACGAAACCAGTACCCGGTCCCGTCGACGACCTTGTCCCACATGATGGTCGTCTTGTAGGTAAAGCCCCTGAGCCGCAGGACATCCATTGCGACGTCCAGAAATGGCGACGTCACCCACATGAACAACACACAGTCGTCTGCCGCGCAGTCGAATCGTTCTTTTGTGCGCGCGACGATTTCTTCTGCCGTGTGGGCGTCGGCGCTGGTGGAATAATGATTGCTGGCGTGACGGTCCTTGCCTCTTTCGCTCCAGGTTTCATGGTCCCATTCGTAGTCCTCCAGGACGACGCCGTATTTCTTCTCTGGCAGTGCGAGGATCTTTGCGCTGAGATCGCGTTCGCGCTGCTCGCGCCGTTCTGCCTTTGTTCCCGTGCGTCAGCTCCCGCACGACCGCGGTTGGCGTGGCATCTTTGCCCTGCTCGCGCAGCCTGTCGGCGGTCGCCCTAATCTCGGCGTCGGACTTGTCGGCGAGCTTGCCCAACCGTGAGCGCGTCGAATGCTTGATGCCGGTGGCTGCCTTTCCGGATAAAGACTTCCCCTGCGGGGAAGTCTTTTCCGCGTCAGGGCCGCCAGCCTTCGGCACCTTGCGCAGTTCCTCGGCAATACGCTTGTTGCCGAGCAGGATCGCGTTCTCCGCCGCGGCCTTCACTTCGGCCACGTCATTCATCAGGACCTTCAGCGCGCTCGCTTCCTTGATGACGCGCCGCAGATCCTCGTAGGTTTTTGCCGCCGTTAGCTGCCGCTCCATCGCGGCGAGTGCCTTCAACGCCTGCGGCACAGTCGGTACTTGTTTTCTGATTGCGATATCGAGGTTGCTCATTGCGGCCTCCGGCATGCGTTGGGCGCAGCTCAGCGGAATGAGCTTCGTCAGTGTAGAACACTGCAGTCGCGACCCGCGATGCCGGCAGTTCTTTCGTTGCCGCGCAGAAGGAATCGGATGGGAATACGCACTCCGCGGCGGTCTCCATCGACGATTTCGATTTCGAACCTCACGCTTTCGCCGGCGCGGTCGAAACTCTCGACCGCGGAGCCCGGCACAATCTCGATGACATAATCTCCGTCCGGCACTACCGCTTTTTGATGTCCTGGATGATGCCCATCGCAGTCAACCCACTCAGCCGTTTAAGCTAGGATCTGCTGAAGGAGCGATCCGAGCCGCTCGTCGTCGAGGGGCCGCCTATAAGACGTTCGATCTCAGCGCGAGTGAGACGATGGCCGAGAGGCGTTTCCGCCGAATGAATAGCCCCGACCTCGATGAGCCTATGGATGGTGGATGGATGGCGCCCGGTGAGCGCGGCGGCTTGCGCGATGCTGAACGACTGCTGTCCGGGATAAACGCGCGTGACTAGGCGTCGTTGCCGTCCATTTGGATTTGGTCGCCGTCCCATGGAGTGCCGCCTTTCCTAAATCGAAGCGGTCTCCAGTATTCGCACGCAAGCGTGCAGCAAGCAAAATTGCGTAGTCGAAATCGGTCTATTTATTACTACGGCCGGCGAGGAAGTCGGCGAAGTCACGGTGCCTAAGGTAGTAATCGCGGACCGTTGTTTCGGAGAGCGCGTTGTGCTTCGCGACCTCTCCATAAATTGCCTTCATGCTTGGTTTGGATTTCCGCCCCGCAGCTTTGATTTGTCGGTCGGCAACTTCGCGTCGGTTGGCAACTTGCGCGCGATCCGGAATGAAGTCGCCCGTCACGGCGCGCCGGGCGACCGCGCGTGGGCGATTGTTTTCCGCGAATATCTCCTGATTTGATCGACCTCGGGGCGAGGACCCAAGCTGCGCAGAACTTCTTCCAACCGCTCTAGGGGTTCGAATTCGGCTCCCCATCCATGCCAAATGTGTCGAATGTCCTTTCGATCGACGCCCGAAGGACCGGGTTCGGGTCGCCTGGCTTCCGCGGCGGCGTGACCTTTACCGTCTCGCTTGCGTTTCCAATCAGGGCGGCGCGCGCTAAGGGCGTTGGTTATGATCTTCATCCGAACAGGTCCTTTGCACTGGGGATCTTCAGCATCCCCGTTTTTAACGGGTACCCTCTTTGCCTTACGGGGGCCCCTTTTCTCTTGGTGGGGTGGGGCCCTAATGGTTTGGCGCGCCCGCCCGCTTGAGGGGTCCCAGTTACCGCCGCGACTGGGGCCCCGTTTTCGGGTCGACCCCCACCCCCACGCCGATACCGATCCAGTCTTCAGATCGTCGTCCTTATCTTCGGGCGGCAAGTTCCACCACCTTTCCGTCATCGTTGCCCGCGCAGAACTCGTCCCACGCCACCATCAAGGATCTGCGGCGCTCGAGCGCATCCGAGCGGCGATAGGCGCGCTCTCCACCGCGTCGCCGACGCGATGCGCAAGCGCTGCCTCCGCAATCTCGCGCGGGAAGTTCGTGCAATCGCCCGCCCAATCGCGGAAGGCCGACCTGAAGCCGTGCACCGTCGGTCCGCCAGTCGTCGCGGACTTAACTTTGAGCCGACGCATCAGCATCTCGAGTGCGCCGGCGCTGAGCGGCTTCGTCGCGTCGCGTCCGTGAAAGACGAACTCGCCTTGTCTGAGCGGCTCCAGAACTTTGAGAACCTCCAGCGCGCCATCCGAGAGCGGGACGCGATGCTCGCTTCCCGCCTTCATTCGCGATCCCGGCACGGTCCAGATCCGCTGCTCCATGTCGATCTCGTCCCAGCGGGCGGCGATGGCTTCGCCGCTGCGGGCCGCCGTCAGGATCAGGAACTTGAGGCAGAGCGCCGCCATCCCCGGCGCGGCGTCGAGCTGATCGATGAAGGCTGGGACGTCGCGATACGCCATCGCGACGTGATGTCCCCGCGCCGTCAGCTTGCGGGCCGGCGGCAGGATGGCGTCCAGGTGCCCGCGCCACTGCGCCGGGTTCTTCCTCCGGCCGCCATCCACGCACCTCGGCGAAGGCGAGGACCCGCTCGATGCGGCCGCGAAGGCGTGAGGCGGTCTCCGACTTCGTCGCCCAGATCGGCCTTAGCACGGCGACGATGTCGGCTGTTTTGATCTCGTCGACTTTGAGGTCGAGGATCGGCCGACAATAGGCTGGGCCAAGGGTCATTTTCCACTGCTCGCGGTGCTTGGCATTCCGCCAGGCCGCAAGCCGGTGGTCGTCGAGGAAACTCGCGACCGTTTCCGAAAAGGTCGGGATCTCTTCCTTGCTGCGCCGCTCGGTAAGCGGATTGCAGCCCTCGGCCACGGCTTTCCGGCAAGCCAGGGCCTTCTGCCGAGCCTCGGCCAAGCTGACCGAAGCAATCCCGCCCAGCCCCATGACCGTCCGACGTCCGGACCGCTTAAACACAAACAACCATGACTTCGCGCCGCTCGGTCCGCACTGGAGGACGAGGCCGCCGCCGTCGGTGTAGCGGCCGGGCTCTTTGATTGCCCGAATGCGACGGTCGGTGAGGAGATTGAGGCGCTGTGGCATGAAATCTGACTGGCCCTTTGACTGGCCCCGCTGCCTGCAATTCCATGCAATGCAATGAGAGCTTCTGAGAAAGGAATAGTCAGTTTATTCAAGTTTTGCAATGATTTATGCAATGGCGTGAGTTGGAATAAGAACTGAGTTCAAAGCGGACTCCGGCTCCGCCATCCCGCTGTGCCTAGCTTCGGCGCGGCCAGCCGATCGGTCCGCTGTTGGGCTCACAATCAAAGCTTCGGACAAATCTACCGCCAAATCCGCTAGCCCTGCTGCTCTGAAGGCCGGCACGATTCCAAACGTATCGCCCGCGTCATACAGTTCAGGTGCTGCAAACATCGAACATCCGCGGAACTTCTCCAAGCCTTGGAGCAAAAACAAAAACATGACTTCGCAACTAGGAGTTCGATAACACTGACGTTCCGCTGCCCGATCGAACTGGACGGGTTGCTGCCACCGCCGGTGCCGGCAGCGCTCGGTGTGCCGACTGGTTCAAGGCGATGCCGTCACAAGCATTCAATCCGGTCCATTCCCGGGTCGGCGACACGCTCAAGCGTTGTCCGCCCTTTGTCGACGCCATGACCTCCGGCTTTTTGATTCCGCTGATCTGCGACCTGAGGGTCGAAAACGGCGAATTCACCTGGGACAACGATCTGCCGCCGGGCGGAGAGGTCGGCTTCGTTACGCTCGCCGGTCGGCTTCCACGACGCCAGTCAGGTCAGCGGCACGCCGCTGTTCGACGCCGATCGCTTCCTGATCAAATTTCACAACCTCTGGACGATCGAGGCGCCGGAAGGCTATTCGGTGCTGTTCACGCATCCGGCCAACCGCTTCGATTTGCCGTTCACCACGCTGACCGGTCTGGTCGATTGCGACCTCTACCATGACAACTGGATACATTTTCCGGCGCATTGGCACGACACGAATTTCAGCGGCGTGCTGCCGAAGGGCTACACCGGTCGCTCAGTGCATGCCGGTCAAGCGCGAAAGCTGGGTGGCGCGCACTGCGACATTCACCAAAGAAGAGGCGCAGCGGGCGCACGATCTCACGACTGCGATCTACCGCGAGACCGGCATCTATCGCCGGCAGTTCCGGGCATAACGGCAGTCAACTTCTTTCAACGCCCAGGAACTTCGCGGCGGCGCTCGGCCGCAGGAAGAAACGACCGTGCGAAGCGGCGGCGAGCGAGGTGATCGCCTGCCCGACCAACTGCGGCGCGCCATGCGTTATCGCACGCAAGCTCGCTTCTCCCGCCTCGCGCTCACCCATCTCAAGCTGGCATATGCCGAGATTGTTTCGCGTCACGGCATCGTCGGGGCCGCATCCCGAGCGCACGCCGATAGAGATCGGCCGCGGCGGCATATTCACCGTCCAGCGCCATCACCTTGGCCAACCCAACCAGAACGTCGTACCGCTCCGGCGCTGCCGCGAGCAGCTGCGAAAAATAGCCCGCGCCTCGGCACGGTTGTTGCGTTTTGATATGGAAATACCCAAGCTGCGTTCGCAGATCGACCGCATCGGGGGTGAGCGCGAGCCCACTTTCCAGCACGGCGACGGCCTCGTCGACGCGTCCAATTTTGCCGAGCTGGCTGGCATATTCGAGAAATGCCGGCGGAAACGGCGGTCGCCGCGCAATGGTCCGGCGCAACCGGTCAAGCGCCTCGTCGCCCCGCCCGATGGCGGCCAATGCGACGGCCAGCAGGGTCTCGATCTCCGGATCGTCACTGCGACGCGCCGCCCTCTCCAACGGGACAATCGCCTCGTCGGCGCGGTTCTGCATCAGTAGCGAGCGTCCGAGAATTTGCGCCGCGAGGGCATTGCCCCGGTCCGATTTCAATACGCCGAAGGCAAGCCGCTCGGCCTCATCGGGACGCTGCATCCGCAACGCAAGCGCCGCGCTTTCGAGCACCTGACTGCTCGAACCCGGTCGTTGGATATTCGAAGGATGTGGGGGCGCTTCGGCATCAGTCTGAGAATAAGCCATAAACCGGATTGCGCCAGCTGGCCGGTTCAGATTTCTCAAGCGTTTCCGCTCCAGCCGCCACAGCGCCTAACCAGGGAAGCCGACAGGCCGAATGGCCGGAAGGCGTTGTCCCTAGTGCGCCGTCATCCAGGCACTGCGCTTCGCGCTGCGCGGTGGCGATTTCGGCATCCGACATCATCGCGGCGACCTCGCGGCGCATGGAGATGGCATCCGCACGGCCCTTCAGCGCGGCGAGATTGAACCATTTGTGGGCCGCGACGAGATTGACCACGCCGGAACGGCCGCTCGCCCAGTACAGGCCGCGCTCGAACAGCACGTCCGGGATCGCGGTCGCCTCCACCGCAATCGCCGTGTCGAGATCAATGTGCCCCTGAAACATCCGTAGCTCCCCTTTTTATCGTTGCCGCCCTCCCCCGAGCGCGGCCCCTGTCCACTGTCAAAAACGTCCCGTTATTCCCAACGCCGTTTTCCGGCTGTTGTTGGGATGATCATGACCGATCAAATTTGAAGGGCAGTTTAAGGTTCGCGATGAACGGGGTGTAAACGCGCGCATCGTGCTGTCGAGCGCGAAATCGCAGAAGTGCCTGCGGCGCAGGGAGAAGTTGCCAATCGTGAAGTTCGGTTTACCCTGCGGTTTCGCAGAACGATAACCATTGCAGCAACGTCGATACCATCTTGCCTCGTCACGGGCCGGCGCAACACGCTGCGCAATGACGGGTTCCAGCAGATGATCTGAAATCGCGCAGCTTCTGCGACCGTTCGGAAGTTCGCGGCGTGCCGGAACCCGAATTCGCGAGCGATGACGCGCCTGGGGCAACGGGCGGACGCAAACCGGCCGACGCCTGCGAAGCGATCAATATGAATCGGGAGATTTCAGCGCCGCACGCCTGATGCGTGGGCTATCGGAGCGCTCCGGGGAACGAGGACGTTCCGATAAAAGCGGGCGTTCCGGAGGGAACGAGGGCGTCGGCGAACACGTCAGGACCAGATTTCATGCCGGGCTTTGGGCCCGGTGAAACTGCGAGTAGTTAAGGATACCCGCACCGAACGAAGAAAACTTGTTTCTTCTGCCGGACCGGCTTTGAAAGAGCGAGCTTCTTTGAAAGAACGCTCTTCCGAAATACGATCCAGCCGTTTGACCTGATGTCTCGCCGACACCCTCTTTCGTCGACCAGAGCCTTCAGATTGTTTATCCGGAGGCTCGTGTGACGTGCCGGCATCAAGCCGCCGGCAATTCTTGGAGAAGCGAAGTTACTTCTTCTTCTTCGCGACCTTGCGGGTCTTCTTCGCAGTCTTCTTCACTGCGCTCTTCGCCTTCTTTGCCTTCTTAGCTTTCTTGGCCATGTTGCCCTCCTAATGTAAGTGAGATGGCTTTAGTCGCTGCGTGCACTCGGGAATCGAGATGCACTACATCCCGAATACACCAACACATTCAAAAAAACAGCTTCCCGCTTAAGGAAGTGTTGACGAGGAGAAGTGAGAGCGCGCGAAGCGCCGACGTCGGCGACATCACAACACGCTCTCGCCTTGATGCAAAAAGTGCCGCGACGATCGCGCGTCGGCGTTCGTCAATATTGCAGGAATCGCCTTTGCTGCAGTGCTTTCTTGAATTCACGAATTGGATGATCGATGCACGATCGTCAGTCGTAGCGACTCAGCAATGCCGTGAAAACGGCGCTGTGCACGGACTCTGAGTCGCAAGGTTTGGCAACAAAAAATTTTCATCGATCACAGCGCTAGCGTCTCGCCGACGCGCTGCCAAAACCGAACTTTTCCGGACGAATCGCGACCACCGATTCGGACGCGTGCTTGCAGTCGCGACGGACGAGTTCTGGATCGCGATGAAGCGATCGATGCATGCACGCGTGCATCGCTCGCAACGTCACCGACGTTGCGAGCGTGTCCGTTACGGGACGCTTTCAGATGCCGAGCTTCGCCTTCAGGAGATCGTTGACCGCTTGCGGGTTGGCCTTGCCGCCGGACTGCTTCATCACCTGGCCGACGAACCAGCCGGCGAGTTGCGGCTTGGCTTTCGCCTGCGCGACCTTGTCCGGATTGGCCGCGATGATGTCGTCGACGACCTTCTCGATCGCGCCGAGATCGGTGACCTGCTTCATGCCGCGCGCTTCGACCAGCGCGCGCGGGTCGCCGCCCTCCGTCCAGACGATCTCGAACAGGTCCTTGGCGATCTTGCCGGAGATGGTGCCCTCGCCGATCAGGTCGACGATCGCCGCCAGCTGCGTCGGCCGACACCGGCGAGGCCGTGATATCGCGGCCTTCCTTGTTGAGACGCCCGAACAGCTCGTTGATCACCCAGTTGGCGGCGAGCTTGCCGTCGCGCGCCTTGTCGGCGAGGCCCGCGAGCACGGTTTCGTAGAACATCCGCGCTCTCGCGCTCGGCCACCAGCACGCCGGCATCATAGGGCGACAGGCCGAGGCCTTCGATGAAGCGCGCCTTCTTCTGGTCCGGCAGTTCCGGCAGCTGCGACCTTCAGCTCGTCGACATAGCTCTTGCGTGAACTCGAGCGGCAGCAGGTCGGGATCCGGGAAATAGCGATAGTCGTGCGCCTCTTCCTTGGAGCGCATCGAGCGCGTCTCGCCCTTGTTGGGGTCGAACAGCCGCGTCTCCTGGTCGATCGTGCCGCCATCCTCGATGATCTCGATCTGGCGCCGCGCCTCGTACTCGATCGCCTGGCCGATGAAGCGTGATCGAGTTCATGTTCTTGATCTCGCAGCGGGTGCCGAGCGGCCCGCCCGGCTTGCGCACGGAGACGTTCACGTCGGCGCGCAGCGAGCCCTTCTCCATGTCGCCGTCGCAGGTGCCGAGATAGCGCAGGATCGAGCGCAGCTTTGTCACATAGGCCTTGGCCTGCTCGGCGTCGCGGATGTCCGGCTTTGACACGATCTCCATCAGCGCCACGCCGCGACCGGTTGAGGTCGACATAGGACATGGTCGGCTGACTGGTCGTGCAGCAACTTGCCGGCGTCCTGCTCCAGATGCAGCCGCTCGATGCCGATCGGTGACGGTCTCGCCGCCGTCCAGTTCGACCACGACCTCGCCCTCGCCGACGATCGGCGACTTGTACTGGCTGATCTGGTAGCCCTGCGGCAGATCCGGATAGAAATAGTTCTTGCGGTCGAACACCGAGCGCAGGTTGATCTGCGCGTTGAGGCCGAGCCCGGTGCGCACCGCCTGCCTGACGCATTCCTCGTTGATGACAGGCAGCATGCCCGGCATCGCCGCGTCGACCAGCGAGACATGGCTGTTCGGCTCGCCGCCGAATTCGGTCGAGGCGCCCGAGAACAGTTTTGAGTTCGAGGTGACCTGGGCGTGGACTTCCAGCCCGATCACGACTTCCCAGTCGCCGGTCTGCGCCCTTGATCCAGTTTTCCCGGTTTGACTGTGGCGTTCATCGATGCAGGCTTCCAACAGGTTAGAAATGTGGGACGGCTTGGGCTTCGCGCAACGGATGACGTCAGTCAAGCCGCCGAAATCGGCATCCGGATGGCCAGAGACCAGCACAGAACGCCTGGTGCAGGCGGCCCCGCCCACGCCGCTGCACAATATCTCCTGAAGGCCTCATTCGCCCCAGCATTGACGCGCAGTAGAATTGTACCGTAGAAATTGCATAAGGGTTGGGGAATGAAATGTTTCGTGTGTTGTTGGTAGCGGCCGTCGCCGTCAGTCTCGCGTCGTGTGCAACTCCTCACGCCCAGCGAGGTTCACCGGCAGGTTCGATGTCCAGAATTGAGACCGGACGTCTTTCGCGCGTGAGTTTTCAGGGCAACGGCTACACCACACGAGAGAGCCTCTGGCTTCATCGCTGCGCCCAGCTGGCCATCGAAAAGGGTTTTAACGGATTTGAGATCCTGTCGGACATGCAATTCTCCATGCGGCGTCCGCCGGCGGACGATCGCGACAGGCCAGGGCTGGGTAGCTCAAGGCTGAGCAGCTCGATGGCTTCGCTGCGCACCAGCATTCCGGTGTCGCCGGACGAAGCCTCCCAAGCCGCCGCGGCGGCGAGGGCGACCTCGCCAGCCGCTCGGTTGAACCGATCAGGATGGCGCGCGGCGGCGGAGCCCCGATCTTCATCTATACCGGCGGCGGGGCGCGCGATCCCCAAACCGGCGATCGGGGGCGATGTGCACTTCCTCTCGACGCCGGTCGCGTCGGCACCGCCAAAAGTGTTCAATGCCAGGAGCTGCTCAGCCAGTCGGAGCCACTCGTCAAGGCCGAGAAGTGCGGCGTCGGCAATGTGTGTCCGCACGTGCATGAATATTTGCTGCCGAAAGGGAAGCTGCGCTAACGGCCGCTAGCGACCGGGCGATCACCTCGCCGGACCGGCACCGAGCAGCGCCGAGACGATCCGCTCCCATTCGGCTTCCAGAGAATCCTTCGCTACCGGCTGGCCGGCCTGACGGTACCAGTAGCCGGCGTTGCCGGGATCGCCTTCGACCCGGTGCAGATAGGCATGCACCCACGCGGCGTTCGCGTCGCTCTCGTCCTGCACGATCTTGTGCGCCTGATCCCAGTCGCCCTTGGCGGCCCACCACAACGCAGCCAGCGGTGGTTCCAGGCCCGGCGCCGGGCAGTGTCCGCGAGCGTGGCGCGGAAATCCGCCATCGCTACCACCAGCGCGGCGGCGTGAAGCGGCCGGCCGCCTGCTCCGACCACCTCGCCGAGCGAGAACAGCGTCTCTTCGTCGAACGGACGGCCGATCAGTTGCAGGCCGAGCGGCAGACCCTGCGCGTCCTTGCCGGCCGGCACCGCGATGCCCGGCAGGCCCGCCATGTTCACCGTCACCGTAAAGATGTCGTTGAGATACATCTCGACCGGATCGGCGCCGCCTTCTCGCCGACGCCGAACGCGGCCGACGGCGTCGCCGGCGTCAGGATCGCGTTGATGCCCTTCGCAAAGCAGTCCTCAAAATCCTTCTTGATCAGCGTGCGCACCTTTTGCGCGCGCAGATAATAGGCGTCGTAATAGCCGGCCGAGAGCACATAGGTGCCGATCATGACGCGGCGGCGCACTTCGTCGCCAAAGCCCTCGGCGCGGGTGTTCTCGTACATGCCGCCGATCGCGCGGCCCGGCACGCGCAGGCCGTAGCGCACGCCGTCGTAGCGCGCGAGATTGGACGAGGCCTCCGCCGGCGCCACGATGTAATAGGCCGGCAGCGCGTATTTGGTGTGCGGCAGCGATATCTCGACCAGCTCGGCGCCGGCCGCCTTCAGCCACGCCGCGCCCTCGCTCCAGAGCTTTTCGATTTCCGGCCGGCATGCCGTCGAGGCGGTACTCCTTCGGGATGCCGATCTTCATGCCCTTGACGGATTTTCCGATCGCGGCCTCGTAGTCCGGCACCGCGCGATCGACCGAGGTCGTGTCCTTCGGATCGTGCCCGGCCATCGAGCGCATCAGGATCGCGGCGTCGCGCACGGTGCGCGCGATCGGACCGGCCTGATCGAGCGAGGACGCGAAGCGCCACGATGCCCCAGCGCGAGCAGCGGCCGTAGGTCGGCTTGACGCCGACGGTCGCCGGTGAAGGCCGCCGGCTGGCGGATCGAGCCGCCGGTATCGGTCGCGGTCGCGCCCATGCGCAGAGCAGCGCCGCCACGGCGGACGCCGATCCGCCGGACGAGCCGCCCGGCACCAGCGTGGTGTTGGAACCTTCGCGCCGCCACGGATTGACCACCGGGCCGAAGCACGACGTCTCGTTCGACGAGCCCATCGCGAATTCGTCGTTGTTGAGCTTGCCGAGCATCACCGCGCCGTCGCGCCAGAGCTGCGAGGTCACGGTGGATCTCGTAAGGCGGCACGAAATTGCCGAGGATTTTTGAGCACGCCGTGGTGCGCACGTCCTCGGTCGCGAACAGGTCCTTGATCCCGAGCGGAATGCCGGCGAGCGGACCGCCCTCGCCCCTGGCGATCTTCGGCGTCGATCGCGCGCGCCATGGCGCGGGCCTGATCCGGCGTTTCCAGGATGAAGGCATTGAGCGAACGCGCCGCTTCGATGGCGGCGAGATGCGCATCCGTCAGTTCAAGCGAGGTGAAAGACTTGTTCGCGAGGCCGGCTCTTGGCCTCGGCGATCGTCATCGATGTCAGGTCGGTCATTTATTGATCGGGCTGCAGAAGAACGGAGAAAGCGTCTTGTCGCTGGCGGGGTCGTTCGGCTTGGGCCGCGTCCTTTCGTTGGCCTCGAGCGCGATCGAGCACGGCGTCCATCGCCTTGTCGGGATCGGCGGCTCTTGCCCTGCCGCTCCATCGCGTCGAGGTAGTTCATGTAGGCCTGATAGGCCTTTTCATCGTCGCAGAGCAGACACATCGGACTTCCGATCTCATAACGAATAGAAGTTTATTCAACAACCTTCGGCACCAGGAAGAAATGGTTTTGCGTTTCCGGCGCGTTCCTGACCACGTCGTCGGCGATCTCGCCGTCATTGACCACGTCGGGGCGCTTCTTCATTTCCATCGGGGTCACCGAGGTCATCGGTTCGACGCCGTCGACGTTCACTTCCGAAAGCTGCTCCACGAAAGCCAGCATGGCGTTCAGCTCGCCCTGCAGATGGGGAACCTCGGCCTCGGTAACCGCAATCCGCGCGAGCTGCGCGATGCGGCGGACGGTGGCGGCATCAACGGACATGAATATAGGCCTCGAACGGAGAATTCGCATCCGCCGTATAGCAGAGGCCGCTTTTGCGCCGCAACCGCGGGAACAGGCCGCGACGCCCGGAATATCGCGCTTTCAGGGTCGAAAGAAGCTACGCGCCGGGGCAAGCCCGCCTCACGAGATCTTGTGTCCAAAGCACGGATTTCGCGCGCAGACCCCCTGACGAAACCATTTTGCTCCCCACGTAGTCGTCCTGAAACAGTCGAGGGATGTAGTTGCGGCCAGGAAATTGGGAGGCCGTGTCATGTCGATCCATCGAAAACGGCAGCGCCAGATCGGAAAGCTGGGATCCCGCCCTCTGGTCAATCGGGACCGTACTCGGCGCCGCGATCGTTTATCTCGCCTGCCTAACCTGACAAACGCGAGTGAGAGCCATGTCCCAGGCCCAGGCTAAAATCCTCCGGGAAAAGGCGGAAATGTTCGAACGTCGCGCCGAGAGCGCGACCGATCCCATCTCCAGGCAGCACTACAAGGAGATGGCCGCGCATTATCGGTCGCTGGCCGCCGAACATCTGGACGTCAGGCGCGACGAACCGGCGCACTAGCCGGAAGGGCTCGCATTTCGCGGTGCGAGAGCTGGCTCAGCGCAGCCAGGCTGCAGCCAGCGGCCATACGCCGCATCCGCCAACAGGCGCCAAAACAACATGGCCATCCTGCTTGCCGGACCTCAAGAATTTGAGATTCATATCGTCTCGCGGTATCGTGGACCTCGGACTTCGAGGCTGACCGGCCAGTCGCTCGCCGTGACAAACAAGAAGATCAAAAAGAACACCCGGGGGCGCAGGATGGATTTCATTGAAGCCAACGGCGTCGGGCTACGCTGCGAGCTGAGCGGCGGCGGCGACCGCACGCTGGTGCTGGTTCACGAAATGGGCGGCTCGCTCGAAAGCTGGGACGACGTCGCACCACGGTTCGCGAAATCGCGCCGCGTGCTGCGTTATGACACCCGCGGGGCTGGATTGTCGCAGAAGGTGCGCGGCGAGCTTACCCTCGATACGATGGCCGACGACATCGCAGCCCTGCTCGATCATGTTGGGATCGCCGGCAAGGTCGCGCTTGCGGGGATCGCCGTCGGCGGTGCGATCGCCCTGCACTTCGCGGCCCGATATCAGGAGCGCACTAGCGCCGTTGCGGTCGGCAGCCCGGCCACCGGCATCGCAGCGGAGCGCCGCGCGCCGGCGCTGGAGCGCCTCGCACGGATCGAGGCCGCCGGCATGGCGTTGGCGGTCGAGGATTCGATGTTGAACGGCTATGCCCCGGAGCTTCGCGGCGACATCGCGCCGGTTTGAGCGCTTCCGGACGCGATGGCTCGGCAACGATCCCGCTGAGCTATGCGACGATCTGGCGAATGCTGGCGGCAGCCGACATGCAGGACGAACTCGCCCGGCTGACCTGTCCGGTCCTCGTGATCGGCGGCAGTCTCGACCGCGTACGCCCGCCGCCGCTGGCGGAAAGCGTGGCCAAAGCCATTCCCGGCGCCCGTTACGTCGAAATCCGCACCGGGCACTATATGGCGGTGCAAACGCCCGATCTGATCTCCGATTGCATCGACGAGTTCCTCGCGATCGGTCGGCGCCTGACCGAACGTGAACCATCCTCCAACAGCCCCAAGGTCTTCCCACATGAAGCCGCAACCAGCAGCAGCAGATTCCCGGCGTCTATCATCGCAAGATCGGCGATATCGTCGTCACCACCATCAGCGACGGCTATCTCGACGGCAACCTCGAGGTGATGCGCAACGTCGATGTCGAAAAAGCGCGTCAGATCCTGACGCGACGCGTTCCGGCCGGCGCGGCGAACCAGCGTCAACACCTTCCTGATCCATTCGAAGGGACGCATCGCGATCGTCGACACCGGATCGGGCAACTATTTGCAGCCCACAGCCGGCTTCGTTCAGCGCAATCTGGCAGCGGCCGGCATCGATCCGAAGTCGATCGATACGGTGTTGCTGACCCACATGCATCCGGATCATTCCGCCGGCCTGACCGACATGTCGAACGGGCAGCTCCTGTTTCCGAACGCGGAACTTGTGATGCACGAGAACGAACTGGCGCACTGGTTCGACGACGGCGCGATGGCCAAGGTCGACGAGCGATCGGCACAGCTCTATTTTCTGGCCGGCCGTGAACAGGTCGCGCCCTACAAGAAGCAGGACGCGATTGTTCAGAGAGGGTGAGGTGTTTCCCGGCGTGACCGCCGTGCCGAGCCTCGGGCATACGCCGGGCCACACCGCGTATCTGATCGCGTCAGGCAACGATCAGTTGATGATCTGGGGCGACACGGTGCACGTGCCGGAAGTGCAGACCGCGTTTCCCGAAGCCGGCATGGCCTTCGACACCGATCTCGCCGCGGCGGCGGCCGCCGCGCAAACGCATGTTCGACCGCGTCTCCGCCGACGGCATTCTCATTGCCGGGATGCACCTGCATTTCCCGGCGTTCTCGCGGCTGGCCCGGCGCGGTGACGCCTACGCGCTCTATCCCGAGGCCTGGATCCACGCGCTGATAGCGCGTTGATCCCCGGCCGAGCGGCGAACGGCCAAGCTACCGCGCCCAGCGTCGCCCAGCCGCGCCAGCGCGGCGCCCGCGAGTGCAACGCGTCAGTTCCGCCGCCGGCATCTCGCGGCCCATCCGCACCGCTCTGCCCGGCCCAGAGGTTGGTGAAATCGACCTTGCCGAGCTTTTCGGCCGCCGCCTTCAGCGGCCCGAGCGCCGTCGCAGCGTGCGGAAACGCTGGCGCATCCGGCGAGATCGGGCCGACCTCGCGCATGACGCGGTTGGCGACGCCGCGCGCGGGGCGTCCGGTCATGACGTTGGTGATGACGGTGGAATCGTCATGCGCCTGGGCCAGCGCGGTGCGCGCGCGGCGCGATCACCTTCGATTCCGGGCAGCGCAGATAGGCGCTGCCGATCTGCACGCCGGATGCGCCGAGCGCAAACGCCGCCGCGATGCCGCGCCCGTCGGCGATGCCGCCGGCCGCGATCACCGGCACCTTCACCGCGTCGACCACCTGCGGCACCAGCGCAAAGCGTGCCGGGCTGCTGGGCGATATTGTCGGTCAGGAACATGCCGCGGTGGCCGCCCGCTTCGGCGCCCTGCGCGATGATGACGTCGGCGCCGTTCTCCTCCAGCCAGATCGCTTCCTTCACGATGGTCGCCGACGACATCACGATGCAGCCTGCCGCCTTGACGCGCTTGACCAGCGCCGGATCCGGCAGGCCGAAATGGAAGCTGACCACTTCCGGCTTCAGTTCCTCCACCAGAGCGCACATGGCTTCATCGAACGGCGCGCGGTTGGCGGCGCTGAAGGGCGCTGCGGGATCGAGCCCCAACTCCTTGTAATAGGATCCAAGCCTGGCCTTCCATCCAGCTTCGCGCGCGGGATCGGCATCGACCGCCGTGTGGCAGAAGATAGTTCATGTTGACCGGCGCCGAGACGCGCTGGCGGATGATGTTGACCTGCTCGCGCGCCTTCTCGGCCGAAAGCATCGCGCAAGGCAGCGAGCCGAGCGCCCCGCCCTGCGCCGCCGCGATCACCAGCTCGGCGTCCATGATGCCGGCCATCGGCGCCAGCACGATCGGAAATTCGGTCTTGAAGAGGTCGATGATCCGGCGGTCTGGCCACATGGTTCTGCTCGCTTGGTTGATGTGGAGGTGTAATGCAGTTCAGGCGGCGAAGGAATTGCGCCGCCCGCTCAATATCTGGTCGGCCTCGGTGACGATCCTGTCAACGATCTCGGCCGCCGGCGGAATATCATGGATCAGCCCGACGGCTTCGCCGGCAATGACGGCGGCGATATCGAAATTGCCGGCGGCCTTCGCCGCCGCATATTCCGGCCGCGACCTGCTTTGACATTGTTGCATGAGTTCGACCTCCCGGCCCATCCAGCGCCGCGCATGTTCGTTGATCAGCGCAGCGCGCCGGTAAACGGCGCCGGCCAGACATTGTTGCGCGACAGATCGAAGATGATGCCGCGGACGCGTGTTGCCGCTCGTCGCCGCGCAGATGCGCCGTTTCGCTTCCTCCGGCGCCGTCAGCATTCCGATGCTGGCATAGAAGCGCGTGCCGAGCAGCACGCCGGAAGCCCCCAGCATCATCATCGCGGCCAGCCCGCGGCCATCGCCGATGCCGCCGGCGGCGGCGACCGGCACGCGTCCGGCGGCGAGATCGACGATCGCCGGCACGATATCGATCGTGGTCGCGCGAGGCGCCATGTCCGCCCGCTTCGGTTCCCTGCGCAATCAAAATGTCGGCGCCGGCATCGAGGGCCTGCCGCGCCATCTCCTCGCTCTGCACCTGGCAGATCAGCAACGCGCCCGCCGCCTTGATGCGTCGGCGCGAACGGCGCTGGATCGCCGAACGACAGCATGATCGCGCGCGGTTTGGCGTCGAGCGCGATGTCGAGAAGTTCCGGCTGCTTCGCCAGACTCCAGGTGATGAAGCCGATGCCGAACGGCTCGGACGCAATCTTTCAAGCTTGGCGGTCTCCTGCTTCGAGCCACGCGTCGATCACCATAGCCGCCGCCCAGAATGCCGAAGCCGCCCGCCGGCGCTCACCGCCCGTGGTGAGCCGGCGTGCACCGACAATCGATATCCATCGGCGCCAGACAGGATCGGATGTCGGATGCCCAGAAGCGCGCGGTCAGTCGCGTACTGGATCGGCATGCGTTCGCTCCCTCAGTCTGGACAGCAAGCTTAAGCCGAACTATCATTCTCGAAAAGTGAATACTAGAGAACGCAGCCATCTCATATAGTGAAACGGAGCAATCCCGTGGAATTGACCGACCTCCTCGACCTTTTTCGACCGTTGCCCGGCTCGGCGGCATCACCCGCGCCGCCGACGAACTCAACACCGTGCAGTCCAACGTCACCCAACGGGTGAAGGCGCTGGAGGCCGAGATCGGCACCGCGTTGTTCGAGCGGCACAGCCGCGGCATGACGCTGACCGGCGCCGGCCGCCGCCTGCTGCCCTATGCGCAGCGGATGGCCGCGCTGTCGCGCGAGGCGCTCTTGGCCGCGCGTGACGATGGCGAACCGAAGGGACCGCTCGCGATCGGATCGATGGAAACCACGGCCGCCGTTCGCCTGCCCTCGCTGCTTGCCGAATTCCATCGCCGCTTCCCGCAGGTGCGATTGAGCTTGCGGACGTCAACGACGGCCGAGCTGGTGGCCGGTGTGCTCAACGGTACGTTTGACGGCGCATTCGTCGCGGGTCCGATCGACCACGCCGAACTCGACGCGACGGTCGCGTTCCGGGAGGAGCTGGTCCTGGTCACCGCACGGCGATGGGCGAGCCTCGCCGCCCTGCGTGCGGGCACGCCGGAGTCCGGACCGACCGCGCTCGTTTTCCGTACCGGCTGCACCTACCGGCAACGGCTCGAGCAGGTCTTCACGGAATTCGGCTGGCCGTCTTCGCGCCCGGTTCGAACTCGGCACGCTCGACGGCATGATCGGCTGCGTCGCCGCCGACATGGGCGTGACGCTGCTGCCGCGCGCCGGTGGTCGGGCGGAACGAGACCGTCAACATTCACACACTGAACCCGGCGCAGTCCAAGGTCGAGACGCTCTTCATCACCCGCCGCACTGCCCATCAATACAGCGCCCTGCAGGGTTTTGCGTCCTGCCTGAGCAGCAATGGCGAGGTTATCGCCGCCTGACATACCAGCGCCGCAACGCGACGCCGGCATTCAACCAACAAAGATACGTTCGACCAGCCAGTACGTGCCGATCGCCGCCACCGCCAGCGAGGCGATGCGCGAGGTCAGCAGCGCGCCGCGGCCGCGCGACAGCCACATCAGCGCCGGCAGGAAGACGGCAACGAAAATCAGCTGCCCGATCTCGACCCCGACGTTGAAACCCACCAGCCCGCGCACCAGTGTCGCCCCCTTCAGGCCGAGTTCGCCAAGCACGGAGGCAAACCCGAAGCCGTGCACAAGGCCGAAACCGAAACTCCAGATCCACCGCCTCCTGTCGGGCTCGGCCGCGAAAAGATTCTCCAACGCGACCCAGACGATCGTAGCCGCTATCAGCGGCTCGATAATGCGGTCGGGAATCGTCACAATGCCCAGCGCCGCAACCGACAGCGTTATGCTGTGGGCCAAGGTGAAGGCCGTGACGATGCGCACGACCGACCACGCACCTCGGGCGGTGGCCAGCAGCGCGACCGAGGAACAGCAGATGGTCATAGCCGGTGAGAATGTGCTCGATGCCGAGCTTGACGAAGTCGAACCAGCCCGTCGCAACGGTGCGGTCGATGTCCACCGTGACGGACCTCGATTCTTCCCCGAAGATCACCTGCCGCTCGCCGCTCGGCGTGCGGAGATTGCCGAGGGTTTGGTAGTGCTCGCCCAGAAAGGCGCGCCAGTCCTCGGTGATGTCGAGACGGCCATGGGAAGAGTCGCAGGTGAAGTCGATCTCGATTGTTGCGCGGGTCTCGTTGGTGCCGGCGCCGCCAATGCGCACTCGCCCGGCCCGGCAGCGTCCGCCGTCGAGGTCCACCGTGACGCTCCTGCGCGCCGCTTCGGCCACCACTTCCGCCGCTCCACGGTCAGCATTGGCGGCGGCAGTGAGGATCGCCGCCGAGGCCGCCGGCAGTTCAGGCGAGGCGAGCGAGAGCGCGTAGAGGATCCGGCCGCCACTGAATTCGATGCGCAATAGTCCCGTGGCGGTTACGTGCGCAAGCGCGCTGCAGCAGCCAATAAGCGTCAGCCAGAGGAGTGCCCATGGCGCGAGCCTCATCGTCACGGTGCGCCTCCCGCCCGCTCCCATTCCTTCGACAACGAAGGCCGGCAACAGTGCGATCTCCTGACTGCCGTCAAGCCTCGCATAGTGCGACAGGCCCATCGGATTGGTGCCGCCGAACGAAACGGCGAACACCGAAGCGCCGGGTCCGCTGACAATGACGCGGAGCCGGGGCGGCTCGAGACCGAACTGCGCCACGCCGGCCCGAGCGACTTCCGCCTCGGTCAGGACGCGATCCGGTCCCGAGTTTCGAAGCAGCTTGAGCGCGCTGTCGAGGCGCGCCTCGAAGCCCGCTGCGGCCGCGCCCTGCGTCGCGCGCCAGCCGGCTTGCGTGCGCACAAAATGCCAATGGCCGCGCGAGGCGATTACATCGACCTCCCGGACGTCCTCGACCGGAATCGTCATCAGCCCCTTCGGAACGAACGGCTCAAGCCCTGGACCACCGCGTCCGCCGGTAAACGCCAGTGCCGCGAGGAAAGCCGGTAGCGCCAAGCGCTGCAGCTGCCCAAACCAGCCGGCTCATCGCCGCCACCACCACATCGCGCTGCCGGCGAATGCGATCAGCCCGGGAATCAAGCAGCACCGTGACCAGGAAGATGCCGCGCATCTGTTCGCCGGTGAGCGAGACCGTGGGCAAGACTTCGACCGGCGGCTTCATCGCCGGCGCCCTTTCCTCACGCGTCAGCCACGCGAGTCCGGCCAGCACGGCGTCGGAGTTGGCCAGATAGGGAAAGAAGGAATTGGAGGCGAAATCGGCATCGCCCGCGACAATCATGCGGAAGGGCGCTGCCGCCGATCCATTCAAGCGTCCCTCTGCGGCGAGCGCGATGATCTGTGATGCGCGCGGGCCGGACTTGGCCTTTGTTTGGTCCCCCAGACGATTTGCGATGACGTAGCTGTCGGCGCTGCTGGCAGCCAGTGGCGTCAGCTCTGACGCCCGGCGCCGGCAAGACCTCCAGCGGCCGCGCGCCGGGATAGAACGATAGCGCCAGCCCACGCGTGGCAGGGTGGGAACCGTAGCGCGATACGGCGATCATCTGCTCATCGGTGAAATAGTGCTCGGTCGGATCGACGATCACGCCGTCACGCACTGCGATGCCGGCGCTCGCAAGCAGCGCCGCCGATGCTCTCGTCGAGGGTATAGTCCGGCTCGATCAGGAACATCGCAGAGCCGCCGCGCTCCAGATAGCGGCGCAGCACGTCGGTTTCGCCGGGGCTGTAGCGGGTCCGCGGATTGGCTTCGACGATCGCAGCGCAATCATCCGGGATCGGCTGGCCCGTGGCGAAGGAGACCCTGCGGGCGACCAGGCCGAGCTTCTCGATCGCGCGCCTCAGGCGGCCGAGGCCGTGCTGCTCCATCTGCACCACCCCGGTGCCGGAGACGTCGTGGCTGTGATTGTGAGCACCCTCGAAATGCGTGTGGAATTCGAAATTGTCGATATCGTACTCGCCGTGACCCGACGCGAAGCAGATCACCACCTCGCGTGTGCGTAGCAGCCGCAGCACACCAAGCGCGATCTCGCGATCGTCGGTGGTGATTACTTCGACGCGGCGTTCGCCAAGCCGCAGCACGGCGGAATTGTAGGTTCGCACGCCCTGGCTGCTGGCCAGCGCCGGATTCTGGTCGGCGTCGATCAACTGCACGCGAAAATTCTCGTTCAGCCGCTCGAGCTGCCGCAGCATGGCGCCTAGCGCGCGGGCGGCCTGATTCTGCTTCTGGTAGAAATAGACCACCTCGACCGCGTTCGCTGAGCCTGCGCACGACCTCGCGCGCCTCCGCCGACGGCGTGAAGGCCTTTTCGTGGGTGAGATCGAGATGGGCGTCGTGGCGAAAGAGCGCCACATTGGCGAGGATCGTGACCGCCACGGCGGCGACGACGACAAGCGTGGCAGAGGCAATGCGGCTGGCGAAGGCAAGCCGCGCCGGCACCTTCAGCCCGGCCGCAAACAGCACCGCCAGCGCGAAGACCACGCCGGCAAACCAGCCCAGATTGATCCAGTCGAGCGATTGCAGCGGCTCAAGCAGATTGTGAAGAAAGCTCGTGTCCTCGGCCGGCAGGTCGTTCGAACCTTGCTGGTCGCTCATCGCTGCGCAAGCCCCCACGTGGTGAGGAAAAGCGCAAGCATGCTCGCGGTGACGAAATAGCCGATGTCCGACAGGAACACCGAGCCGCTGACCATCGGCTTGAAATGGCCGATCAAGGAGAGGTTGATGGCAAAGCTGTCAAACGGCGGCGGCAGCAGATAGGACACCGAATCGGCGAACCAAAGCATCAGGAACGTGCCGATCGACAACGCCGCAGCCACGACCTGGCTCTCGGTGATGCTCGACATCAGGAGACCGACGGCGACCAGCAGCGAGGCGTGGAGCGCGAGCGCCAGATAGCCCGCATAGATCGGTCCCCAGTCCGGTTCGCCGTAGCGGCCGAGGATGACGGCGTAAATGAGCGTCAGCGCGAAAATCCCGAGCACGAGCGCCAGCGTGGCGGCATATTTCGCCAGCACGACCGAGAGCTCGCGAACCGGCGCGGTAAGCAGCAGTTCCAGCGTTTCGGACCGCCGCTCTTCGGCGAAGGTGCGCATTGGTCAGCACGGGGACCAGCAGGATCGACAGCACATACATCTGGTGAAAGATGTATTGGAGGTTCGCGACCTTGGTGACGAACAGCGTCAGGCTGAACGTATAGCCCAGCACGAGCAGGAACACGGCCGCAACGGTATAACCGATCGGCGACGTCAGCGTCGCGTTCAGTTCCTTGGCGAAGAGGATGCGCAGCGATCTCATGTCAACGACAAAAACCAGCTTTCGAGGTCCGGGGTGTCCGCCATCGCCTGGACGCCGAGCAACCGGCCGTCGAGCATTACTGCCACGCGGTCGGAGGTCTTCTCCACCTCGCTGAGGATATGCGAACTCATGAGCACCGTGTGGTGTCCGGCCAAGCGAGCGGATCAGCTCCCTCATTTCGATGATCTGGCGCGGATCAAGTCCGTTGGTCGGCTCGTCGAGGATGAGGATATCGGGATCGTGGATCAGAGCCTGGGCAAGTGCTGCCCGCTGGCGATAGCCGCGTGACAGGGCCCTCGTCGGCTTGTCCACGACAGCGCCCAATGCGAGCCGGTCGACCACCCGCTCCACGGCGGCGGCGACCGCCCGTTCCGGCAGCCGCGCGAAGCCGCGCCATGAATGCAAGGAATTCGCCGACGCGCATCTGCCGATAGAGCGGTGCCGATTCTGGCACATAGCCGATACGCCGTCGCACCTGCGAGCGGATCGCGTACCGTATCGAGGCCTGCCACCGTGAGCCGCCCGGCGGAAGGCAGCAGGTAGCCCGCAAGCAGCCGCATGAAGGTGGTCTTGCCGGAGCCGTTCGGTCCCAGCAGGCCGAATACCTCGCCGCGGCGGATGTCGAGCGTCAGCCGGTCGAGCGCCGTGACTGACCGTAGCGTTTGCTTACGCCGACAGCCGAGATGGCAGGAGCATCCGTCGCTCAGGCGGGCGCATCGTCCCGCGGCGCCGCGTCGATTGACGAGATGATCATGCAGCGTCCCGAAGAGCAGCGCCTGCCGGGCAAGCTTGCTGCCGCGTCGCTCCGGCGGGCTCGCCTGCGAGATCTGGCGCGGGCGCTCCGCCAGGCAGAGCCCGCGCCGGTTCAGCTCTCAATCGTAGAATTCGGGCGCTTTCTTCGTCGCCTTGAAGATCTCCGGATCGTGCCCGTAGAAAATCTGCGCGTTGTTGGCGTCGCGCACCAGCCGAATGCGCTGATAGCTGCGATAGGCATCGCCCGGATTCTGTGTGCCCGGGATCGGCGGGATCGAGGTTCTTGTCGAGGTTTTCCTTGAGATAGACCACGTCGCTGGTGAGGATGACTGTGCCGGTCTTGGGCAGCTTCACGACCACGAACTGGCTGCCGGGGTATGGCCGGGCGCACGCATGACGCGCACCGAGCCGTCGTCGAACAGGTCGAGGTCGCCGTTGAGCCGGATGACGTTCATTTTCTTGGTGTCGGCGAAATCGCCCGGGAATGTAATAGACGGAGAAGCCGACATCCGGCCACCAGGCGGCCTTCAGCTCGTCGTCCTGGGCGACGAGGGTCGAATTCTGGAAACTGGCCGACATTGCCGCCGTGATCGAGATGCAGAGTGACCGGCCACCACGTATTTGATGTCGTCGGTCTTGAGACCGATCTTGGCAAGCTGCGCCGGAATAGCGTCGTCCTTGGTCATCTTGAGGCCGAAGCCCTTGGCGAGCGGTCCCCACCATCCCTCGGGATCGGTGATCGTCTTGTCGTTGTTTCCGGTGTCGATGATGACGTTGCCCTTGGGATGTTTGAGCACGTAGAAGCTGACCGGCGCCCAGTCGATATTGCCTTGCGCCGCCCATCTGCAGGCGCCGCCTTCGGGAAGCCGCCCAACGAGCCGGATGTGAAGACGTAGAGTTTGCGGGCCCTCCTGTGCGGAGGGCCGGCGCGGCCACTGCCGCAAGGCCGAGCGCGATAGCTAGAACTCAAGGCAACATGCTTCGTCGTCATAGCGTGTCCTCCTTCGCCTTCGTTTTACGGGCTGTCTGTGCAGCCACTATGCGTCGCCCCGACGCGGTCGAGGCCAGCCACCTGAGAATAGATTGAGGGCCCCACCAAAAGCAAGTTGGGAATGCCATTTGAGAATAGGCCCCTTCTCGGTCAACGCCGCTTTTGTCGGCCTTTCTTAGCAGCTTCAGCACCTCCGTCTGACTGCGACAGGCCTACGCCCTACTTGAAAACCTTGGGAGATATCGGCGTTTGAGGCGGACCGTGCCATCCGGCCGCTGCAATCGGCAACGCGATAAATGCGGGAAGCATTGACGTTAGGATCGGAGCTGAAACGACCCCACCCAGGGTAAGCCGGGACCGTCCTCAGGAAGCGTGGCCTGGCGGCAGGCTGGGCACGCGGCCCAGAACCATCATCCTCGCTGAGCATTCCATTACACTGGCCATGATTGTTGCTGGCTTGGGGTGTCCCCGGCCCTCTACCTCCCACTTTCATGCGGGCGGCGCTTCTCTACGGAGGCGGACGATGGTGAAGGAAACCAAGTTTCTTTCCATCCGGAAACAGGCCGACAAGGCTGAACGCATGGCGCGATCCGCTACCGATGTCGAAATCTCGCATCGATACCTGAGTATGGCGCATGCCTATCGCAGTCAGGCCAAGGTTTTGAAGGCCAAGAAAAAGACTGAGAAGAAACTGCGCTAACGGCCTCATGCTCGGTTTCTTCGGAACTCACACCTTCCGGCTAGGTTGGTCGTTGTACGTAAAGGGAGGGTTCGCCATGAAAAAAACTCGCGTCTGTCGCTTTCGCCGTGGCCCTTTCAGCGGGTTCGCTAAACCTGGCAAGGGCCGATCAGCCAGGGGCCGGACTGGATGCCCGCGCAGCAGAGTGATCGAACAGGTTCTCAAGTCGGGCTACACGCAAGTCACCCAACTTGAAGCTGACGATGGCCGATGGGAAGGCGAAGGTATCAAAAACGGGCAGAAGATGGACTTCTATGCCGATCCCAAGACGGGTGTAATCACCTTCGAAAAGCTCGATGACTAAGCGAGCAGCTAGTAAAGGCGGCCTGCAGTCGGAGAGTCTGATAAAGTCCGACTTCGGTCGGGAGAGGTGGAGTGAGCGCTTTGCTTGACAGGCATGACGCGTGCTAAGCGGGACCATGCCCGCCCCCATTCTTCCCTGATCGAAGCCGTGACGCACTGGCCCGAGCGTGGCGCCCTCGTCGGCCTCGATCTCGGCACCAAGACCATCGGCGTTGCCGTCGTCCGATCCCGACCGCCGGCTGGCGACCGGCGTCGAGACGCATCCAGCGCAAGGCCTTCAAGGCCGATGCGGCGCGGCTGCTGGCGCATCGCGGCCGAACGCAATGCCGTCGGCTTCGTGCTCGGCCTGCCCATCAACATGGACGGCAGCGAGGGCCCGCGCGCGCAATCGACCCGCGCCTTCGCCCGCAATCTTTCCAACCTCACCGGACTCTGCCATCGCGCTGTGGGACGAGCGGCTCTCGCACCGCGGCGGTCGAGCGCGAATTGATCGGCATGGACGTCAGCCGCGCCCGCCGCGCCGAGGTGATCGACGAGCATGCCGCGATCTTCATCCTGCAGGGCGCGCTGGACCGGCTGGCGAAGCTGCGCGGAGACCGCTGAGCGATGGCGGTGGTCATTGCGGCGCTGCTGCCGGTGTTTTTGCTGATCGTGCTCGGCTTCGTCCTGAAGCGGACCCTGATGCGGCTGGAGACGCAGTGGCACGGGCTGGAGCGGCTGACCTATTACGTGCTGCTTCCGGTGCTGCTTGGTGCAGACGCTGGTCGAAGGCCGATCTGAGCAAAGTGCCGGTTGGCGGCGTCGGCGGCGCGCCTGCTGCTGTCCGCGCTGCGCGATGTCGCTGCTGTGTCTCGCGCTGCGGCCCGCTGCTCGCCCGCGTCCGCCGTCGACGGTCCCGCCTTCACCTCGATCTTCCAGGGCGCGACCCGCTGGCAGACCTATGTGGCGCTTGCCGGTCTCCGGCAATCTGTTCGGCGATGCTCGGGCTGGCGCTGGCCTCGGTCGCGATGGTCGCCATCATCCCGCTGGTCAACGTCCTCAGCGTCGCGGTGCTCGCCCATTACGCCTCGCCGGAAAAGCGCTCGGCCGGTTCCATCGTCATGACCGTGGCGGGCAATCCCCTGATCTGGGCCTGCGCGATCGGGCTCGGCGCTCAACGTCACCCACATCCCGCTGCCGCAGACTCTGGCACGAAGTCGCGGACGCGCTCGGCCGCTCCTCGCTCGCCATCGGCCTCCTGGTGACCGGCGCCGGCCTGCATCTCGAAGGCCTGTTCCGGCCCGAGCCTCGCCGCCAGCGTCGGCGGTGTTCCTCAAGCTGGTGCTGATGCCGGTCATCGCCGTCGCGCTGGCGCTGCAATTTGGGATCGCCGGTTCCAACCTCGCCGTCGTGACGGTCTGTTCGGCGGTGCCCGACCGCATCGAGCGCCTATGTGCTGGCGCGGCAGATGGGCGGCGACGCGCCGCTGCTGGCGCAGATCATCACGCTGCAGACCATTCTGGCGGCGGTAACGATGCCGGTCGCGATCGCGCTGGCCGCGATGTGCTAGCCGGAGCCGGCCAGCCAGAAAGTCTGAATGGTCGCGGCCAGATTGTTGATGCCGTGCAGGACGATCGTCAGCCAGGTCGAGTTGGTGCGATAACGCAGATATCCCAGCAGCAGGCCGATGCGAAAACACCTCGCCGAAGAAGAACCAGTCGTATTGCAGATGCAGCGAGGTCCAGGCCAGCGACGACAGGAAGATCGCGCCGGCGACGCCGAGCCTTGATTCCGACCAGCCGCGGTAGAGGAAACCCGCGCGAAAATATCTCTTCCCACATCGGCGCGGCGACGCAGAACGCGATCACCAGCAGCCACAGCGCGCCGTCGGCCTGCGCGGATTTCAGCACGTCGCCCATGAAGCCCGGCGTCACCTCGCGTCCGAGCGCCCGCGACAGCAGGTCCCAGCCGCCGACAAGGATGGCCAGCGCCGCGACGCCGATGAGAGAAATTGCGCCACGAGGTCCAGCGCAGCGCCAGATAATCGGTGAAGGGCGTGCGCGTTGGACGGATCGCGATCCACGTCGCCAGCAGCACGGCAGGCAATCCCAGGATAACCGAGAGCGAGATGGTCAGACCGCCGCCGACGACGCGGATCGCTCGGGCGACGATCGAACGAACCGCCCTGCCGCAGCACAAAATAGACGATGACCGCGACCTGACCGAGGAACATCGCCAGCGAAGATGAACAGGCCCCACAGCGTCGTGCCCCAGAATTTCCAGACACGTGGCGGCCGCTGATCGGGGATCGCGGGCGGAACTGCAACAGCACTTGCGGGAGTAACAGGAATCCATCAGGATGGCTTTCTCGTTGTCGTCCTGCCCGGGCTTGTCCACGGCCAGCGGCTGGCGTGGTCTTCAGGGCAGCGCACGCTCGAGCAACCCGCGGACGTCTTCGCTCGCCAGATCGACCGCGCCGTACATGCCGGCGTGATTCCCGGCAAGGCGCGTGGTTGCGAATAACTGCGCATGCCGTGGCGACACCGGCATTGAGCGCGGCAGCCGCCGCCAGCAGCGCCAGCTTTCGACCGCCAGCCGCGCCACGCGCTCGCTAGTCCGGCCGGCGGAACGCCTTGCCGATGAACGGTGACCGCTCCCGCGCCCGGCAATCCGAGCGTCTCGCCGGTCAGTTCATGCACGCATGCTGGACGCCACTTCCGGCCTCGCGCGACAGCGCGCGGAGGACGTCGAGGCACATCACATTGCCGGAGCCTTCCCAGATCGCATTGACCGGCGACCTCCCGGTAATGCCGCGCCAGAATGCCCTCCTCCACGTAACCATTGCCGCCGAGGCACTCCATCGCCTCGTAGAGAAAGCCCGGCGCGCTCTTGCAGACCCAGTATTTGATCGCGGGCGTCAGCAGCCGCATATAGGCGGCTTCCTTGGCATCGACAGGCGCGCGGTCGAACGACCGGCACAGCCGCATCACCAGCGCGACCGTCGCCTCGACATGCAGCGCCATGTCCGACAGCACCGCCTGCATCAGCGGCTGATCGGCGAGATGTTTCTGGAACACGCTGCGATGCCGCGCATGATGCAGCGCATGCGCCAGCCCCGATCGCATCAGGCCGGCGGAAGCGATCGCGCAATCCTGCCGCGTCAACTGCACCATCTGGATGATGGTGCGGATGCCCTTGCCCTCGGCGCCGACGCGCTCGGCATAGGCGCCGTGAAACTCGACTTCGGACGAGGCGTTGGAGCGGTTGCCGAGCTTGTCCTTCAGCCGCTGGAACCGGATCGCGTTGATCGGAGCCATCGGGCGCAAAGCGCGGCATCAGGAAGCAGCTCAGTCCCTCCTCGGCCTGCGCCAGCACCAGGAAGGCGTCGCACATCGGCGCCGACATGAACCATTTGTGCCCGGTGATGCGATAGGCGTCCCCGTCGCGCTCCGCCCGCGTCATGTTGGAGCGCAGCTCGCAGCAATACGTAACTGAACGAAGTACAC